>ERZ772766.993-NODE-993-length-15882-cov-4.915714_pt1 | contig 15882 bp, 16 predicted proteins | sample MGYA00511379_ERZ772766 | MGnify/ENA primary metagenome ERZ772766 (study PRJEB29015, sample SAMEA2737895) | human oral metagenome | biome: human oral; feature: human-associated habitat; material: dental | place: China | collected 2116 ...
CCTTGGCGCGGATACAGGATTTGCGCGCGATACCGTGGGTGTTCTCATGGATGCAAAACCGCCTCATGCTGCCCGCGTGGTACGGCTTCGGCAGCGCAGTGGAAAGCCTGTGCGAAGGCAAACCCGAAACCCTCGCCGCCCTGCAGGAACACGCGCACCACAACCCCTTCTTCCAAACCATGCTCTCCAATATGGAACAAGTCATGGCGAAAACCGACATCACCCTCGCCGAAAACTACGCCGGCTTGAGCGAATCGCCCGAAAAAGCCGCCGTCATCTTCGGCATGATTAAGGAAGAATACCAACGCAGCCGCAAAGCCCTGCTCGACCTTCTGCAAACCGACGAACTCTTGCGCGACAACCGCAGCCTCGCCCGTTCGCTCGCCCTGCGGATTCCGTACCTGAATGCGCTCAACGGTCTGCAAGTCGCCATGCTCAAACGCCTGCGCAAAGACCCGCACGACCCGCACACCCTCCTGATGGTGCACCTGACCATCAACGGCGTGGCACAAGGTTTGCGCAATACAGGTTAAGGCAGCACGAAAAAGGTCGTCTGAAAACCGTTTCAGACGACCTTTAGACCAAGCGCAAACCGTAACGCGGGCTTTATCCGCGAAAACCCATACTGTTCGGCTGCATCACTGTGTTTACCGGGGTATGGCAGCCGCTTCGGCGTTGCGGATGAGCGCGGCACTACTCTATATCGCCGCACCATAACATTTCAGACGACCCCGAGGTCGTCTGAAAAACAAAAACAGCTTACGTCAAGGGAGCCATCATTATGTCTGACATTGTCTTTATATTGTTATTCGGCAGGCTTCAACCCTACAGGACAACCGACTCATCCGACTCGCCCGTCCCCTTTTGGCATTCGGCGGCAGGCTCGGCTTTGATTTATTTATGCATACGCATAGTGACAATCATCGTTCATGATTCGATTTCCAAAGCCATTGACAGCCTCCCCTTCATCCTGTTTCAAACCATCTGCATGTTCGGCTGCTTGCTTTTGTATTTCAAAATGTTGCGTACCACACCCGACCCGAAACGCCGCCGGTTTATCTATTGGGGACTGGGCATTCTTTCAGGTATAGCCTTAACCCTACTGACCGAAAAATTGTTTTATTGGGCAAACTTATTTATTATGCATTGACTGGAGGGCAACAGGCTGCCCCCTCTTTTTTCAGACGACCCCGAGGTCGTCTGAAACACAAAAACAGCTTACTCCAAGGCAATAATCATGTTAGACATTATATTCATATTAACATTAGGCAGACTTCAAGCTTCAGGAACACTAGACTTTCCCGACAAGCCCTATCCCATCTGGAAATGGGCGGTAGGCGCGGGTGTGCTTTATGCCATGACAATGACACTGATAGGGTACGTTCTTCATTCCTCCTTTTCCCCCTTCAGCTTGTTACTGACTGCCGCCATCTCATCCGCCACGTTCGCACTCTATTTCAAACTGCTGCGTGCCACCACTGACAAACCTACGCAGCACCAATGTATTTACTGGGGTGTCGGCATCGCTTCGTCATTGTTGCTGTCTTTCGTTTTTGGCTATCTTAGCGCATTGGCGAACCACCTTCCGCAATAACCCTTTTCAGACGACCTTTTCCACACTTCCGCATACCATGCCGACCAAACCGCCCGCCTACCACATCACGCACAAAATCCGCCAAACCCGCCGCATCTCGCGTAAAAGCATTGCTTTTCTGTTCCTGCTGGCAGGTTCGGCATTGGTCGCGCTGACCGCCCTCCTGTTTGCCTGGATGGCAGATTTCGCGTTAGAAATGAATGCGGAGCTGGTGCAAAAATATCCTTGGTTTGCCTGGGTCGCCCTACCCTTCGGGCTGCCACTCATCGTCTGGATCACCCGCCGTTTCGCCCCCTACACCTCCGGCAGCGGCATCCCGCAAGTGCTCGCCAGCCTCGCCCTGCCCTACGGCGCCAACAAAACCCGCCTGATCCGCCTCCGCGAAACCCTCCTCAAAATCCCACTGACCTTCCTCGCCATGTGCGCAGGTGCATCCGTCGGGCGTGAAGGACCGTCCGTCCAAGTCGGCGCGGCAGTCATGAGCGCGTGGGGCGCATGGTGCAAAAAACACGGCTTCGCCTTTCGCGGTATGCAGGAAAACGACCTTATCGCCGCAGGCGCGGCAGGCGGGCTGGCCGCCGCGTTCAACGCCCCGCTGGCAGGCGTGATTTTCGCCATCGAAGAACTCGGGCGCGAAGTCATGCTGCGTTGGGAGCGGCAAATCCTGCTCGGCGTCCTCGCCGCAGGTTTCATCCAAGTCGCCATTCAAGGCAACAACCCCTATTTCTCAGGCTTCAGCGGCGGCGCACTCGACAATATGCTCGGCTGGGTATTGGGCTGCGGACTCGCGTGCGGCATCGCCGGCGGACTGTTCGGACGCACCCTGTATCTCGGCGCCACCGCCTTCGCCCCCGCCAAATGGCGCGAACACATCCGCCGCCATCCCCTGATTACCGCCGCCCTCATCGGCATCCTGCTCGCCGCCATCGGCACGCTTTACCAAGGCAAAACCTACGGCACAGGCTACCACGAAGCCGCCCAAGCCCTGCGCGGCATCCACGAAGCCCCCGCCGGACTCGCCGCCGCCAAATGGTTCTCCACCGTCCTGACCTACTGGACAGGTACGCCCGGCGGCATCTTCACCCCCTCCCTGACCATAGGCGCAGTCTTGGGCGAACACATCGCCATCCTCACCGGACTCACCCAAGGCACCCACGTCCTCGTCCTCATCTGCATGGCAGCCTTCCTCGCCGGTGCCACCCAATCGCCGCTCACCTCCGCCGTCGTCGTGATGGAAATGACCGGCGGACAAAACCTCCTCTTCTGGCTGCTCATCGCTTGCATCTTCGCCTCACAAGTCTCCCGCCAATTCTCCCCCCGCCCCTTCTACCACGCCGCAGGCACACGCTTCAAACGGCAGGTGGAACAAAGCGGACAGAAGTGAAGCCTGATATTGCCGATGCGGGAAGGTGTAGGAAAGGTCGTCTGAAATATTTAGCGATTCGTGGGCAAAGCCCACGCTACAAAATTTGTTAGCAACATTTGCGCCATGGTTTCGTAGCGTGGATTTTGTCCACGAAAATGATTGACGCAAAAAGGTCATCTGAAAACTCAAACCCCAGGTTTTCAGACAACCTTTCACATTTTTTCACCCATGCCTGGGAGACTCCGGCGCACCTGCGGGCTGTTTGTAGCGGTTGTACATAAACAGATATTGCGTCGGGAACCGGCGTATCCAATATTCCGTATTTTCATTGATTACCCGCGCATCGTGTTCTTTATTGCCGTTCAGTTCGCCGCGTAAGGGTTCGATATGTAGGACAAACCCGCGTCCTTGCGGCAGGCGTTCTCCGCAGAAAAACAATGCCTTAACCCCTTTTACCTGCGCGAGCTTGCCTGCCAGCGTCATGGTAAAAGCCGGTTTACCGAAGAACTCCGCCCACACACCGTCTCCACCTTCTTCGGGCGCGGGGACATGGTCGGGCAAAATGATGGTGGCTTCGCCCGCACGCAAGGCTTTGATGACCTGCTTAACGCCTTGAATACTGGTCGGTGCGGTTTTACCTTTACCGCGTACGCGCCCCGCCTGCATGACTTCATCCATCGCTTTGAGCTTCGGCGGTTTGTACATCGCCGTAAGTGGAAACGGAAGCTGTTGGCTGATATATCGTCCGGCAAGGTCGTAGCTGCCGATGTGCGGGGTAATAAACAACAATCCTTCGCCCGCATCCAACGCAGCCTGTACATGTTCCCATCCGCGTACTTCTACAAACAATTTTTCTATGCTTTCAGGTCGTCTGAAAAAAGCCACGGGCAATTCCAACCCGCCTTTGACCGTTTCGCGGAACACAGCCTTGACCGCCGCTTCATCGGGCTGCAAACCGGCCGTCCGCATATTGTCAAATACGCGTTCGCGATCCTCACGGCGCAGATAATAAACCGCGCAGCCCAACACGCCCGCCAATGCGTGCAGCAGGCGCAGCGGCATGGCGGCGAAGAGTTTGAAGAAAAAGGTAATCAGAATATACATAAAGGTATACCAAAGGAAGGTGGTCGGATTGTATAGCCGAATACGCAGGCAGTCGATACCTCGTTGACTGCCTGCACGCCGTTGCCATCAAGATGCACCTTCAAATCAAATAACAAAATTGATAGTAACTGTTGTAAAATTTTTACAGACTAAAAACGTACCGATAAGACTTTCCCTAAAACTTCGTTAATATTCCAAAACAGCTAACCACTATCAATACAAATACCGAAGAACAGTTTTATTTTTATATTTAATTGTTTTATAAATATTTTTTATAAAACCCTAATTCTATACTTCTGCTGTTTTTATTTTCATATAGATTAAGCCTGTTTTTCATTTCTAAAAAATCGTCCCTTTTACCCATTTTAAAATACTTCGGGATTTGCCCAAACAACAATTATTTACGGCAAATTTAAACGCATATGCTCTCTTTTGCACCTGAATGCGGTACACTTACAAACATAAGCATTTGAAATTTCTTAGAAATATAAAAAGAATCACAATCATCTTCTTTTTGTAATACTCCTCAAATCAAGCTAACGAATAGAAAGGCATACATCATGGAAACCAAACGTCTCTCTTCCCTTCTCAAACTCATCGCCAACCCCGAACGCATGACCATTTTGTTCATGCTGATGGACAGCGAACGCAGCATTGCCGAATTATCCGAAGCGCTCGGACAGCCTGCGACCGCCGTTTCCAACCACCTCGCGCGCCTGCGCTCCGAAGGTCTGATCGATTTCACCCGCTACCACCGCATCATCGAATACAGGCTGGTATCCGAAGAAGCCGCCGCAATCCTCGATACGCTGCGCCATTTGGAAAACCGTAAAGCCGCCTAAAGGCTGTTGAGCCTTGTTTTCTCAAACGGATTTTTGTTTCAAAACCAGCAGCCGCCGAAATCCCCTAATGTTACAATAGCGTCCCGTTTACCCAACAAAAGCGGTTTTCATGAACCGCTTTTGTTTTGTCCTTATTTTGCCCGAAAAGCCCGAAACGCTTTTCAGACGACCCTCACACACGGAATCCGCATGAAAATCACCACTTGGAACGTCAATTCCCTCAACGTGCGCCTGCCGCAGGTGCAAAACTGGCTTGCCGACCATCAGCCCGATATCCTCGTCTTGCAAGAACTCAAGCTCGACCAAGACAAATTTCCTGCTGCCGCCCTGCAAATGATGGGCTGGCACAGCGTTTGGAGCGGACAAAAAACCTACAACGGCGTCGCCATCATCAGCCGCAGCGAACCGCAAGACGTGCACGTCGGTCTACCCACTCTGCCCGACGACCCGCAACGCCGCGTCATCGCCGCAACCGTCAACGGCGTGCGCGTCATCAATGTCTATTGCGTCAACGGCGAAGCCCTCGACAGCCCGAAATTCCAATATAAAGAACAATGGTTTGCCGCATTGACTGAATTTGTCCGCGACGAAATGACCCGCCACGAAAAACTGGTCTTGCTCGGCGACTTCAATATCGCGCCCGCCGATGCCGACTGCTACGATCCTGAAAAATGGCATGAAAAAATCCACTGCTCATCCATCGAAAGACAGTGGTTCAAAAATCTGTTGGATTTGGGCTTGACCGACAGCCTGCGCCAAATCCACCCCGAAGGCGCGTTTTACACTTGGTTTGACTATCGCGGCGCGATGTTCCAACGCAAACTCGGACTGCGTATCGACCACCAACTCATCAGCCCCGCCCTGTCTGCCGTGCTGAAAGACGTTTATGTCGATTTGGACGCGCGCGCGCAAGAACGCCCGAGCGACCATGCGCCGGTCGTGGCTGAATTTGATTTGTAAGGCGTAATCTTAAAAAAAGGTCGTCTGAAAACCAAAAATTGGGTTTTCAGACGACCTTTTTTAAATTCCGGGCTGTATTGGCGTGTACGGGTTTGACGTTTGGTTTTTTATCATTCAAACCACCAAAACTCTTATTCAATATGTCGCCTGATGCCCAAAGTCAGCCTGTCTAAACCTGCCAAATCTTGTCGGGTTTCAATCTCCGTAAAACCATTTTCCGACAAAATCTGCCGTACTGCCCCACCTTGGTTATATCCATGTTCCAACAGCAACCACCCGCCCTCTTTCAAAAATTCAGGCGCACGCTGTGCCAGCTCCCGAATACAGGTCAAGCCGTCGGCAAAATCGGTCAATGCCGTTTGAGGCTCAAAGCGCAAATCTCCTTGATTCAAATGGCTGTCATCTGCCTCAATATAAGGAGGGTTGGAAACAATAATATCGAAACGATATTTGTCTTCAGACGACGTTTTATCTGTATCGAACCATGATCCTGATGCAAACTCAACTGCTGCACCTAAATTTTCTGCGTTTCGACGGGCAACAACCAAAGCCTGCCTGCTAATATCAGACGCGCGTACTTCTGCGTCCTTCCGTTCCAATGCCACCGTAACGGCAACCGCTCCGCTACCGGTACCCAAATCCCAAACCCGTCCGTTTTTCGGAAGATGTTCGATAACCGCTTCAACCAAATGCTCGGTTTCCGGACGGGGAATCAAAACATCAGGGCAGACTTCAAACCAACGGCCATAAAACTCTCGACCACCCATGATATAAGCCATTGGTTCACCATTCAGACGACGCTCCACCAAACTCTCTAGCCGTACGAAAACATCTGCCGGAATCGCTTCTGCTCCCTGCGTTATTAATTGAACACGGCTGTAACCTCCTGCCTTTTGCAAAAGCATACGTGCCTCTATGCGCGGTAGCGGAGACTGCCGTATCCAGTCATCTAATGTCATCACTCTTTTTTCATTCATTTCCATCTCATCATCCATCAACTCTGCCTGCTAAAAACAAACATAAAATACTTCCAAGATTTCCTTGAATTTACCAACATTTAATTTTCCAAGTAGCTTTTTTTGTTCACCAAGCAACAGGATTAAGACGGGAAACATAACAATGCTGGAAGCTTTGTGAGGATTTCCCTATAGAAGATGTCGTTTGATGAAAAAACACAAAAATTATTGAAGGTCGTCCCCCTTATACTGCTTCAAAATTCCTACACATTTATCCTATACCCTATACATTTTCTTATATTTAGTAAATGAACATATCTAATAAAAAGCAACCAGGAAACAGTACAAGCATCATAATTAAACGCTAAACGTTCTTAAACCACTATTTTCCTTAAGTAACCAAGGATTAGGCTGTGTATTTCTGATTGGAAAATTTTCTATAAATAAGGATGCGTCGTATTTAAAACATCATAAAAGCTAAGAGGTCGTCTGAAATATTTCAGACGACCTCTTAGTGAATAAGGCAAAAGCCTGAAATAATCAGGCTTTTATATTTGGCTCCCCGACCTGGGCTCGAACCAGGGACCTGCGGATTAACAGTCCGTCGCTCTACCGACTGAGCTATCGGGGAAAGATTTTAGATTATAGAGAAAGAAGTAACTTACGTCAACACTATTTTAAAAATACAATGGTGCAAGTTCCCAAAATACAGATAAATACCGGAATTTATAGAATTTCAGCAATATGCTTCGCAGCACGCTTGGCATCCAACAAAATCAAGCCCAGCTTACCGCTCTCTCTTGCCATCAAAGCCAAAACAGCGTTTTCTCCTGCCTGACTCAGCAAAATATAACCGGTCTTCCCTTTCACCATAACCTGATCAAGCTCACCGCAAGCCAACTCATGAACGGAACGGTTACCCAATGCCAGCAATGTTGCTGACATTGCACCAACACGGTCTGCATTTAAATGCGACGGCAACATGGTTGCAATAGGCAAACCGTCAGTAGAAATAACGGCTGAAGCAGTAATATCAGGAGAGGTATTATTCAAATCGCTCAATACAGAAATCAATAATTGTTGCATACATATTCCATTCTAAAATAATAATCGGTATCTAGTGTGTTAACGGCTTCCATAGCGGTGGTATAAAACTTTGACCAAGGTTACAAATGCCTCCTTGTTCAAATCAGGCATACCGCCGATAACCAAAATTAACTTGGTATTACCGATATATAAAGGGAAGAAAGTCAACTCACTTTGTCCTGAAGGATCGCAAATACCCCATGCATTATTATTAATATGCAGATTATTACGGATTAATAGGCGATGGCTGCTGTCCATCTTTGTCACTTCACTGGCCAAAAGCCCCAACTCTTCGGCAGCCTCGTGATGAAAATTCGCATTTGCAAAATACAATCCGTTCTCGTCTGCCAATAATGCCTTACCTGAGCTTGAAAGTTGCTCCAATACAGAAGGCAATTGCTCATCAGTAAGATGCATATCCTCATTACTGGCATTTTCATCACCATACAAAAACTCAAGGCGTTGTAGGCGGTACAGTAAATTCAAAGCGGTATTGATATCACTGGTATCTGCCCATGCCAAAATTTTCTCACTGCTGATAACCTCTGTCGGGCTTGCTTTCAGCAAACTATATAACAAAGTGCGGCTGGCACTGGGAGTATCACTCGTCACCGCATAATATGCCCCTGCCGGTGTAACTTTAGGATATAAATTTGATTGTAAAGAAAGAGTCGATTCCATTTATTTTATACCTCTAAACCCGGGTCGATTGAGAACAACATTGCACTTACCAATTGTTTTACATCATCTTCTCTTCGAGCATCAATCTCAAATACCGGCACATTAAAATTGTTTTGAGCCAAGTATTTCTGATAAACGTCAACGCTTGGCAGTGATCGAATATCCATCTTGGTGACACCGACAACCAGCGGGGCTTTTTTCAATAATTCACGGAAAGCCTCTAAGAAAAATTGCAGGTCTTTTAGTGGGTTAGTACGGGTATTATCCAAAAGTAGAACCAAACCCATACTACCTTGACTTAAAATCTCCCACATAAAATTAAAGCGTTCCTGCCCCGGTGTACCATAAAGGTGGACCTTCACCTCTTCATCCAAATGAATAACTCCATAATCCATTGCTACAGTAGTATAACCTTTTCGCACCAATGTCATATCGGAAGCTGATGCGTCCGTTTGCACAGGAGGTTCATCCGACAAAGCTGAAATAGCTGTTGTTTTACCCACTCCGACCGGACCGGTAAAGATAATCTTATTTTCCTTCATTACATGTCCTTCTTATCGTTTTCCCAATAACTTACGCATCAATCGTTGCAGCAGTCCGCGTGGCTGTTCTTGCGACGGTCCTGCAATCTTCTCAGCATCTTTTACCATCTGACTATCAGGCACATTGCTATTTACATCAACTTGTTCGGAAACATTAGTCTGATTGTGTGCGTATTCAGTGTCCGTTGCCAAGAAACCGGTTACGGAGGTAGCTGCAAGATAATTCAATATATCAGGCATCTCCAACGGCATAACCTTATAGAGGATATTCAGATTAACCGATGTTTTAGTTAGAAAGGCAGATAACCTCATAGATTCAGGGACTGGAGCCAGCCTGGTCAGATTGGGCCAGCGTTTCAATGTAAAAATAGTTTGAGGGGTCATCGGATAAATCAGACGACCTTGTGCAGTCCAAATCGCCATCTGCCACAGACAAGACATAATGGTAACTTTGGCTTTCTCCTTCCATTGAGGATTATCAGGTACTACTTTGCATACCACAGAAAGATTATCATCTTTACAAAGCCCCTCCAAATCATGCGCATTAACAGTCAACAAAACACGCTGAATACTTGGGAAAACTATCAATACCGGCTTGCCCTCATGTAAAACGGCAATATCCTGATGGCCTTGACTAGCGAACTTCAATGCTCCCAACAATCCTTTATTCGGATTAAACCGTTTGATTGTTGCTTTTCGCCCTTCTGTACTACCATTACCCTGAGTATTTTGTTTTGCTGCCTCACTATCAGCAGGATTAAAAACATTGCCACCTTGAGCCAAACTTCTCAATACAGGAAACAAGGTATCAAATTTGACCGGTTTAGGGAGATATGGCGTTTCCACGGAAGGTTCTTGTGAGCAAAACATCGCAACTGGAATATCGGAATATTCGGTTTTTAACGTTTTCCAAGTCTCAATACCGTCAGCCGTATCTGTATCTACCAGAACCAAATCCGGCTTTTCAGCAGAATCCGTACCGATAATTTGATAATTCGTCGTATTGTGCATTTTGAAAGCCATACGGAATACAGCTTCCTGCTGCTCATTCATATCACGAAGCATAACCCGTATGGTTTTAATTTTAGGTAACAGATTGTCCATAGATGGTACTCTCTAAATGTTATTTTATTTTTTTGAATATTGATTTACGCGTTGAAGCAAACGGCTCATAGCCAAAATAACCTCTTCCGGCAAACTGACAACGCGTTCACGCAAGATGCGTAAGAAATGTTCCAAACGTGCCCAGTCTTCAACTCTTTCGTAAAGATCAAACAACATGATATATAGCTGAGACTCTTGCGGATATTGCAGTACAGCCTGCTCCAAAGTATCAACAGCCAAATCTAACTGACCATACATCAATAGCGACTCGACTTCTTTTAGAGCCTCATCAGCAGGTGAAGAATTCATGCTGATAACGGACGAGTCTTTTTGTACCAAATCTCGGTATTTTGCCTTCATTTGCAAAGAAGTAGGTTGCAAATAACCTCTGGCCAAACCGATTTCTTTTACGCGGTTCTCATTTGGTCCCTTTTCCAAATCATCAAAAACCTCATGATAGCCTAGACTATATCCCCAGCCGAGCATACGTTCTTTCACTTGGCGGCCATATTGGCCGAGTGAGTGATAAAGCTTCCACAAATGTTGCGCAAACTGACCAATTTCTTCATTTTGGTAGTCCAATTTCAAAGCATCAATAATTAAGCTGGCAGGTTTAGAAGAGGTTTGAATAGCACGGTTGTATTGTTGTACGGCCGTTTTATAATCAACCTTATCCTTCAAAATTTTCGCACCATGCTCAGGCTTAACAAACCCAATAACTGCACCCATTTCCTCAGGGGTGATGTCATTAAATTCTTTTTTTCCCAACACGATTAAAGAACGTTTTGAAGCTTGAGAAGTTGGAGAAGTGTGCTGCACATCATCTGAAGAAGTTGAATCCGATTCTGAAGAATCTTCGATTCCTGAAGGTTCACCAATTCTGCGCTCAATTTCCTGCAAGCTCCATCCCAAACGTTCCTCCGCCAAAACCCGCAGGCGCAAGTGCGTCGGCTCAGTCATTAAACCGATCTTAACGTATTCAGCCAAGCTCTCTTCAGGCAAAACCAATCCGTGTTTTTCCAAAGCATCAGCCAACATATCGATATTACCGACACGGAGACTCAGCCCGATTAATTCATGAACCAGCTTTTCGGGAGCTCCATCACCTAATCCGTTCAGATACCCGGCTAAAGACTCCGCAGCCTTGCTTTCATAACCGAACTGTTTGTACACCTGATATTCAGTCAGAGGATCAACTTCCTGGGCAGATACTGATGCTGTTGAGCCAGAGGTCTCTCCACCACCCCATTCCCAATCTTGCTGTTCAGTATTAGAAACGGATTGATTGACCTGATCCATCCAATCAGGAGTGAGAGCATCCTCATCTTTTTGATTTGATTTGTTATGATGTATTGATGATTTGGCAACCTTAGTTGTTTTTTTATGTGTCGTTCCGCTTTGTTTGAAGCGGATAAACAGCAATACAACCAACAAAAGCGCCAACAATACGATTAAAAGTGAATAATCCAAGAACACCTCCCGTTACTGTGGAGCAGCAAACAAACTATATTTTATATTCATATCCAGCAACCATCAAAATTGCCGAATCATCTTATTTTCTGAGTAAATTATGATAACATGATTCAACCGATAATTACATAAAAAACCATTTTGCAAATACCTATATACTATTTTCCAAATCGAAGACACCTATAGATTCGACATGCGAAGTCTGTGCAAACATATTCATTACCCCTGCCAATTTCAGCTTATAGCCCTTATTTACCAGCACTTCCGCATCTCTGGCAAAGGTTGCCGGATTGCAAGAAACATATACTATCCTTACCGGCAAATACGGAGCATGTAGTGATTTGACAACAGCATAGGCACCGCCTCTCGGGGGATCAAGCAACATCTTGTCGAATTGACCCCATGACGCTACCACAACCTCATCTGTTTCAAACAAATCCGCTTCAAAGAAGGATACCCTATCGGAACAACCGTTAGCCGAAGCATTGTTTCGTGCTCGCTTAACCAACGAACCTTCACCTTCGATTCCAACTACCTCAGCCCCGCTTTTTGCCATAGGAATACTGAAGTTTCCAAGCCCGCAAAACAAATCTGCAATACGCTCGTTTTTCTGAATATCTAGAAGTTTCAAAGCCCTGCCAACCATCACTCCATTTAAGCCTGCATTAATCTGGGTAAAATCCCCGGGTTTGTACGGCATTTCAACCTCAAACTCAGGTAAAGCATATCCCAAAGGCTGACAATCTTTCGGATAGAATGGCTGGGCCTCCTGTCTTCGGGCTTGCAGCCAAATCTGCCACTGTTTTTTCTCATGACCGAATATCGTATCAAACCATTTTTCAAGTTGTCTCAATTTTTGACTAGGCGGTTTTTTTCCGGAACAAATGTTCAAAACCGTTAGTTTTTCGCTATTAAAAAACTCAATGAATAGCAAATCCAAATCTATCAAACTTTGCAACATTTGCTTTATTTTTGGCAACTTCTCAGAAATATGAGCCGGCAACACCATACATGAATCGACATCAATCACTTCATGACTCTTTTTTGCCTTAAAACCGATTTTCAGACGACCACCTGCATCCTTTGAAATACTCAGTCTGGCACGCTCCCGATAATGCCATGGTGTTCCATATATAGCTGGGAGAATCTGCTTGGGTCGGATTTTGCCGATGCGTTCCAACTGCTCTTCCATAATGCGTTGTTTAAATGCAATTTGGGCTGTCGAATCAATGTGCTGTATTGAACAACCACCGCATGTATCAAAATACCTACACTTCGGCTCAACTCGATTTTCCGAATATCGGATGATGTCAATGACCCGTGCTTCATCAAATTGTTTTTTCGAACGGATGATTTCAAACCGCACCCGCTCTCCCGGCATCGCTCCCTCAATAAACAATGCCTTACCATTAACGCGCGCGACACCTCTTCCTTCATAATCCAAAGAAAAAATATCCGCCTCGCTCTCATATTGCCTGTTATCTGTCCGCATCTTCATCAAGAAAATCCATTTTGCCCGACAGGGCACATTTTGTTTGCAAAAACGCATATTCTCGCACAAAACCAAAAAGATTCAGGTATGATTGCCCGAAATATTTCCTCCCCCCCTTTTTTAAATTTTAAAACATGAAAAAAATTCTCTTCAGTACAAGCCTTGCAGCTTTGGCCGCCTACGCAACTGCCAACACACCCGTTCCTGATGTTTCCCCCGTCTCACAAGGTCAACATGTTGTCATCAACATTCCGCAACAGCGTCTGTTCCTCTATACCGACGGACAATTAACAAAAATTTATCCCGTTGCTGTCGGCAAAGCCATGACCCAAACCAACCTTGGGGAACACAAAATCGGAGCCAAAGCTTTTAATCCTACTTGGCACATTCCGAAATCTATTCAAAAAGAACGCGGAGACGGCGTCAAATCCGTACCGCCCGGCCCCAATAATCCTCTGGGTCCTGTCTTTGTCCGCTTGGGCGATCCGAAATTCAGTTTGGGCATTCACGGCACGAACGCGCCTGCCAGCGTACCGGGCGTCCGCAGCCACGGTTGCGTGCGAATGAAGTCTCCGGATGCGCTTGAATTTGCAAAAACCATCGCAACCGGCGCCCCTGCTTCCGTCATTTACCAACTTGCCAGCCTCAACGAAGATGCCAATAAAAATCTTTGGCTGGCTGCATATCGCGATCCTTACAATAAAAAGAACCTCGATACCGATGCTCTGAAAAAAAGTATTGCCGCCTGGGCTAAGGCGCACGGCAAAACGATTAATGCCGCCCGTATCGATGCAATTTTGAAGGCGCGTACCGGAGCGGCAAACTGTTTGACCTGTGCTAAAGGCGTCAAATTGAAAACCCCGCTGAAATCCTTGGCATGGATGAGCGGCTCAAGTGCCTTCAGCAAACCGAAAGTCATGCCGAAACCCGCCCCGGTGAAAGATGAAGTATTGCCTGCCGGTTCTGAAATCGAAATAGATGCCGAAGATACTCCGACTCCGAAAGCGGCTTCGGAATACTCACCAAGCAAACCCAAAGCTGCCGAATACAATCCCCCACCGGCGGCTTCTACACCTTCCTATCCCAAATATGATCTGCCGGCAGACGGAGATCCTACTTCATTGCTGTTTTAAGTAGAGATTGCCCTGTAACTGTTTAAAATAAAATAGGTTGCTCACCACTTATCCTGTATGGACGGAAATAACCATTAAGTATTTTCCCTTTAAAGGTCGTCTGAAAACTCGTCTTCCATGTTTTCAGACAACTTTTTCTTTTATAGATGTCAGTACTTTTTCGTATTGCTCATAGTGGCTGTTTCCACTATACATCACCGTTCCTCTATAATGGACAACAGTATTCGAACGAAGTCGATACCGGCAAATCTGCCTACATCTAAAAATTACCCTTGGAGAAATCTATGAATTCGAAAATCAAAGTCGGCGTTGTCGGTGCAACAGGCTACACCGGCGTAGAGCTTTTGCGGCTTCTCAGCAGTCATCCGAATATTGAAATTACAACGGTAACCAGCCGCAGCGAGTCAGGTAAAGCAGTTTCCGATTACTTTCCCAGTCTGAGGGGAATCTACGATCTGACCTTTCAAACACCCGAACACGCCGGTTTGGAAAAATGCGATATTGTCTTTTTCGCCACCCCAAATGGAATCGCCATGAACGATGCTCCTCGTTTTTTGGAAAAAGGTATCCGCATCGTCGACTTATCCGCTGACTTTCGTATACAGGATATTTCCACATGGGAACATTGGTACAAAATGAAGCACGCCAGCCCGGATATTGTTCCTCAAGCGGTGTACGGATTAAGTGAATTAAACCGAGATGCCATCGCATCTGCACAAATCGTTGCCAACCCCGGTTGTTATCCGACCTGCGTTTCACTGCCTTTACTCCCTCTGCTGAAAGAAGGTCGTCTGAAACCACATATGCCGCTGATTGCGGACTGTAAATCAGGCGTATCCGGCGCAGGTCGGAAAGCCAATACCGGCTCACTGCTTTGCGAAGCCGGAGATAATTTTAAAGCCTACGGCATTACGGGACACCGACACCAGCCCGAAATTCGGCAAACCATCGCCACATTGCAACCAGGAATTGCCGAACATTTCATCTTCGTTCCCCATCTGACACCCATGATCCGAGGTATGCACGCCACTTTATACCTTCATCTTGAGGACGGTTGCAATCCGGAAGCTGTTTTACGCGAATTTTATCGGGACAGCCCTTTTGTGGACATCATGCCGGCCGGCTCAACACCAGAAACCCGCAGCGTGCGCGGTGCGAACCTTTGCCGTATCAGCATCCAAAAATCTTCATCTGACAATGTATGGATCGCTCTGTCCGTCATCGACAACTTAGTTAAAGGGGCGGCAGGACAAGCTGTTCAGAATATGAATATCATGTTTGGCTTTGATGAAAAACTCGGTTTGATACAAACTCCACTCCTACCTTAATCATATAAAAGGTCGTCTGATAACTTTTCAGAACGTGTCCATTGTCTCAGCCTCTGCTGTAAACTATAGTGGATTAACTTTAAACCAGTACGGCGTTGCCTCGCCTTGCCGTACTATTTGTAATGTCTGCGGCTTCGTCGCCTTGTCCTGATTTAAATTTAATCCACTATATCGGCATGAACAGAAAAACCTACCCAAGCGATATCAGTCGCGAGCAATTTGCG
>ERZ772766.996-NODE-996-length-15828-cov-5.443162_pt1 | contig 15828 bp, 6 predicted proteins | sample MGYA00511379_ERZ772766 | MGnify/ENA primary metagenome ERZ772766 (study PRJEB29015, sample SAMEA2737895) | human oral metagenome | biome: human oral; feature: human-associated habitat; material: dental | place: China | collected 2116 ...
GCCGCGCCCGCTGGGAACGGAAGTGGAGAGGCGACCCGCGTGCGGGCACCGCGGGTCAGGCTACCCGCGGCGCGCCGCCGCCGCCAGGGCTCGGCGGGCGCCGCGCGCGTGGTCCTGAACACCCCGACGGGCGCCCGCGGGCCACGGGGGTCTCACAGTTCGACGCCCTTGGCTCTCAAGCCCCACAGGATCGGGTCCAGGACCCGGAAGGGGGAGATGCCCCGCTGCGTGAGCTGATCGGGGTGGCGGGGGCTCTCCCCCACGGCGGAGACCGCAAAGTGGCGCACGGCGGCGATGTGCCCGTCCCGGGCCACCTGGTCCGCCACTAAGGTGACGCTCTTCTCGTCAATGCAGTCGAAGAGCGCGCGCACCTCCGCGTCCAGGAAGCGGGAGTCTGCCTCGAATTCCGCGGCGGCGCGGTCCGGCGGCAGGGCGGCGCGCTGCATGGTGGCGTCCTGGTTGAAGTGCGCCGCCGGGTTGGCCAGAATCGCCGCCCTAGAGTCGCTGACCCGCGGCAGCTGATGCAGGGAGTCGAATTTGGAGATGACCAGGGCCAGGCGCGCCGCCCCCGAGCCGGTCTGGCCCAGGACCCGGGGCAGGACCTCCCCGGGGCGGGCGCCCAGGCGGTGGGCGTCGACGTCGGGGATGACGCCCGCCAGGATCTGGCGCACCGACTCCAGCATGAGCGGGTCGAAGAGGAAGACGACCAGGTCGGCCCGGTCGATGAAGGAGAAGTCCGGACGGACCCCGGCCAGCTTCTCGACGTCCTCGCCGGACAGGTCCCGCATGACAATGGACAGCCGCCTGGGCCCGCCCGACACGGACCAGATGAGCGGGTCCCTCTGGTAGGCGCCGCCGGCCGCGATCGGCGGCGTGCCCTCCATGACCTTGTTCTCCTGGTAGAGGGGCTCGTAGTAGCGCGAGGAGTAGACCTCCTGCGTGCCCGTCGTCTCGGCGTTGATGAAACGGCCCCGGGCCTGGGCGTAGCGGATGAGCGTCTCGACGGCGACGGCGATGTAGACGGACTTGCCCGAGCCACGGGCGCCCGCCAGGGCCATGGTAAAGACCTGCCGGTCCCGCCACTGCGCGGGCAGGTCCCGATGGCAGGCGGGGCAGACCTCCTGGCCGCACGCGCCCCCGCACTGGCGGCACTGCAGGGCGGCGGGCGGAGTCTTGGCCGTTTCGGAGAGCACCTGCCGGTACATCCGGGTCGTGGCCACCTCGTAGCCGGCCAGAGCGGTCGCTTGCGGGTCGGGGACCGGCTGGCACCGGCCGCTGGTGCACCGGTAGACGACCTCGTGTCCCAGGCGGGTGAAGCAGTAGGGGCAGGCGGAGTTCATTGGGGGTCTCCTTTCTCCCCCGCCGTGAGCCAGTCGAGCAGGGGGGTGAGGGTGGCGAGAGTGGAGGCGGAGAAGGCTCTGTCCGTGCGCTCCAGCTCGGCCCACACGGCGTCGTCGGCCACGAAGGAGCCGGGCGAGGGCAGGGCCCGGGCGAGTTGGGCCGGACCGATAATGAGGCAGCGGGCGCCGCCGGGGGCGGGCGGGACGTCGGTGAGCAGAACCGTGCCGTCGTCCCGCAGGTCCGGGACGTCGACGACGCCCACGCCGTGGCGCGGCGCGCCCCCCGCCGGGGGGCGCTCGATCCGGGGCTCGTCGGTCCCCGTCGTGGCGGCCATATCGGACAGGAACTGCTCCAGGGCGCGCACGCGTCCGGCGTGGGCGCGCATCGAGGCCGAGGTGTCCACCACCAGGCGCGCGATCGCGAGGTCGGAGGGCTCACCGGACTCCTGGCGCCGGCGGGCGCACCAGCCGCCCAGGCCGAGGGTGGCCCCGCCGCCCTCCCCCGGTCTCATGAGGAGGCCCCTCTCGGCGCGCTCCAGGCGGATGAGCGCGGCGTCGACCTGTCCGGCGACGTCGAGGCCGCGCAGGAGGAAGGTCTGCTCCTGGCCCGTCACGTTGACAACGAGGTCGACCCGCTCGTCCCCGCTGAAGGCCTCTCCGGTGGCGGTGGTCGCGCGCACGGTCACCGGGAGGTCCGGCGAGACCGAGTGGGCCGGAAAGGCCGCCGCAGTGTGATCCGCACTGCGGTACTTGGGCGTGGTCGCACCGCCCAGGACCACGAGGCGGGCCGGGGTGCGGTGGGAGACGAGGTTGAGCTCAATCGCCTCGGTGTCGGGCAGGGCGACGCGCTCCCACTCGCCGCTATTGAGGATGTCGGGCATGGGGTCCTCCTTGGTTCGAGGCGGGAATGGCGCTCAGCGGGCGCCGAAGAGGCGGCGCAGGCCGCTGGGTCGGCTCATGGCGGACAGGATGGTCCGGGCCAGCCACCTGTCGAAGCCAGGTGGCCGGCCGCTGAAGGCGGCGAGCTCCTCGGCGACCGGGTCGGCGTCCTCCGGTCCGAGCAGGCTCGCCCACGCGCGGCAGACCGCCAGCACGGCCTCGTAGCGCCTGGACAGCAGCGGGTCCCCGGCGGCCTCGGCCTCCGCCAGGGCCCGCCGATTCCGCTCAACCGACTCCAGCCAGTCCTCGGGGACGCGCCGGCCCCTGGCATTCCAGAACAGGTGATCAATGACCCGGGGCAGGTTCGGGCCCAGCCGCGTCCCGCCGGGCCCGGCCAGGATCTGGGGCCGGGCGGCCAGGCGCTCGGGGAGGGTGTCGAGCAGGGGCCCGTCGGCGCACGCCGGGGGCAGCTGGCCGATCCGAGCGCCTGCCCACAAGCCCACCAGGAGGGTGGCCAGCGCCTTGTCCCGGGCGGGCGCGACCGCGGGGAGCCCGCGCAGGACCGGATCCCGGCTCACGACGGCGACGGCGGCCAGGACGTTGAGGGCCCGGATGCAGGCGTCCGGGGCCGGCGCGGTCAGACCGGCCAGCTCCTGGGAGTGCACGAGGAGGCGCGCCGAGGTCCACAGGGAGAAGCCGGAGTAGCGCGTGGAGGCGAGATCGGCGTCGTCGTGCCCCCGTTGTCGCAGATCCTGCGCCGCCGTCCGCAGGCAGACGGGGTCGCCGGGGCGGGTCAGCATGACGGCGGCCAGGACGTCCTCGCGGTTGACCACCAGCGCCGGCAGCCGGACGGCCTGGGCGGGGGCGAGGGCCGCGCCCAGGACGGCCTTCAGCCGGCCGTCCAGGCGCAGGGGGCCGGGCCGCGGCGCCATTGCCGCGGCCGCCTCCAGCGCCCTCAGGAGCCGCTCGGCCGCGCCCTCGAGCGGCGCCGTAGTCCCGAGTAGGGTGCAGGCGCACAGCTCGGCCTCCACCAGGGGCGCGGTCGCGGTGGACAGGCCCCGGGTGAGCCACTCCAGGGCCGGGGCGCCGACGGACGGCAGCCGCCGCGGCTCCGCCGGCGCGGGCGCGCGCAGGAGCTGCTCGACGCGGGCCAGGAGGCGGGCGCGCGTGGCCTGGCCGGCGCGCACGCCGGTCATGCGGGCGCATTCGGCCGCATTCGGGCTCAGCAGCGCCCGGCAGGCGGGGGCGAACAGCCGCTTGGCCGCCATCGGCGGCAGGACCAGCCCGTCGCGCACGAGCCCGTCCGCCAGACGCAGCCGGGCCGCGCCGTCGGGGCCGTCGGCCTCGACGGCGCAGATCATGTCCTCCACCGCGCGCTCCACCGCCTTCGCGCACTGCGGCTGCGCGCTCCAGAGGTTCAGGGCCCGGCGCGCCGCGGGCGGGGGCTCGCGGCGCTCGTCCAGCAGCCAGGACGCCGACTGGGACGCGGCCCGGAGGTAGCGGCTCACCAGCCCGTCCACCAGGCCCGTGACCGGGGCGTTCGCCGGCACGGCGGCCAGGCGCCGCCACCAGTCGGCCGGCTCCCGGCAGTCCGAGCCCAGGACCCGCTCGGAGATAATGCTCGACAGATAGGGCTGATCGATCAGGGCGGACGGCTGGCAGTCCACGAGCTCGCACTCGACGACGTCGTCCAGCTCGTCGGCGAGCAGGCCCGGGTCGCAGGCCTCCGCCACGGCCAGCGGCCAGGCGGGCGACAGGTCCCGGTGGTCCGCCAGCAGCCCAATGACCTCCCGCTGGGCCACGGTGCCGGCCATCCACGCCCCCCGGTCCTGGCAGACCGCCGCGACCAGGCGGCCCCAGCCGGTGGTCGGGGTGGTGGACGGCGGCCGGTCCGGGTCCACCACGAGCGCCCCGGTCCGGCGTCGCACCGCCTCCAGGTCCGGGGGCGGGACGAAGACAAGATCGAGGCCGATGCCGGAGAGGCGCTCCAGGTCCCCCGATCCGGTGAGCCGCTCCAGGGTGGAGAAGCCCAGCAGTCGGCCCGTGGCCGGCGCGCAGGTGCGCTGGAGGGCCCCCACCCACAGCGCGGCCTCGTCGGTCGAGGCGCAGGCGACCACGACGAGGTCCGCGCCCTCGTCGGGCGCGCGCCCATCCACGCGGGCCAGGACGCGGGGCTGAAGGGCATCGGCCATGGCGCCCAGGACGGGGCCGCGGGGCGCGGCCGCGACGAAATCGGCTACGGCGTCGTCATTGACGGCCGATCCCGCCACGAGGGCGGCGGGATCGGGCAGCGACGAGCCGCGGACCCGATCGGGGCCGAAGGGCGCGACCCAACCGGGCGAACGCCACAGATCCGCCGTCATGAGAGCGGGGGCCGGCTCATCGGGGAGGAGGACGAGATGGCTCATGGTGTTGGGCCGCCCGGTGGTGTCCACGCCCGCGGGGGCGGTGTGGACCAGGACGGTCCCAATCCCGGTGGGCACCTGCGCGAAGCGCCGTTCGGCGGCCCCGATCTCCTCGGGGGTGGGGAAACCGGGCAGGGGGCGCAGCGGATTGAGGCTGGGCTCAATGAGGCCGCGCATAAGCGTGGCACCGGCCTCGTCCAGGCCCGCACTGACCTCCATGGTCTGCCAGCCGGAGACGGCCCGGCCGCCGGCCACGCGATCGACATTGGTGTACAGCAGCTGCGCGGCGGCGCGCGGCCCGTTGGACCGGGGTGCGGGCGGCGGGGCGGCGGTCATGGCGTCACCGCCGCCTGTGGAGGACGGACAGCTCGGACAGCTCGGGGTCGATGAGGGCGTAGTGCTCCAGGGCCCGGCGGCTGTACTCCTGATCGATCTGGGACGAGACAGTGGAATTGACGGCCAGGCGCAGGTAGCCGCCGGTCAGCTCGGAGCAGTCGAACCACAGGGACAGGTTCTGGCCGTGAGGGGGCAGCGGCACGACCGGGGAGCCACTCTGATCGCCCTTTTTGGCGGGGCGTTGCCGGTACAGCGGGACGGGCCGGCTGTCGCCGGGGCTCAGCGGGAGCCTGGAGGAGTGGTGCAGGAGCATTAGGTCCACGCCGTCATCGGGATCGGTGAAACCCTGCTCCGGGGTGACCCGCACCTCGACGAAGGTCTGCTTGCGGATCGAGGCGGCCAGGCGGGCCAGACACCGCATTGGGGCGGCATCGCCGGGCCAGATGAGGGTGTAGCGGTAGACCCACCGCGGGGGCACGTCGAGACTGACCACCGGGGAGGGGATCCGGCGGCCTTCGAGGTAGGTCAGGGAGTTGAGGTGGAGGCGGCCCCCGGCGGCGGGCAGCCCCCGCTCCAGCACGCAGCCGCCGTCGTCCCGGTACTTCTCCTTGGTGACGGAGAACCACGGGAGCTGGCGGCAGTCGAGCTCCTGCCCGGCGGCCGTGTACCTCAGCTCGACCGCGGCGGCGTCGCCGGGCCAGGTGAAGGTGACCAGGTCCCAGCTCAGGCGGCGGGTGAGCGTCGCATGGCGCACCTGCCTGGCGCGCTTGAGGCACCGCGGCCTGCCGATGGTCGCCCGGTCCCCGGAGTGGAGCGTCACGGGGGTCAGGTACAGCGTGTCCCACTCGGTGTCGTCGGGCCAGGGGATGTCGGCGAGGGTGTGGAGGACACGGTCGGAGTTCGCGCACTCGTCGATCGCGACCAGGCGGCTGTTGAGGCGCGCCTCCTCGGGCAGGCGCGCGTCCGCGAGCTGGGACTGAAGGATCTCGTCGTTGGAGCGGGCCCGTTCGTCGACCGGCTCTCGGGTCCGGTACAGGACGACCGTCGTCTGGGGGGACTGCGTCCAGGTGAGGGTCAGGCTGGAAGACCGAGACGGGTCGGACGCGGGGACCTCGACGACGTCCAGGTCCTTGATCCGCTCGAGGACGATGGTTGGAGTAATGGAGCGCAGGACCGGGTTCGAGGCGTACGTCCGCCCGTTGAGGCTCACCTCGACGGCGGTCACATAGTTGTAGCGCTTGCCACCCTCGACCCGCGCGTCCCGGAAACCGGAGCCGTCGTTGGGCACCTCGAAGTTCGGGTCCATCCAGGACAAGGTCTCGAGGAAGTGGTCCGGCGGCTGGTCAACGGGCAGGCGGGCCGAGCGGACGGTCACCTGCGCCCTCTCCGGCGCCTTCGGGGGCGTCCAGGACCCGATGACGGACCTGGACTCGGAGTCGAATTCCAGCGTCCAGTCGCGCAGGTCGTGGACGATGACCCTGCTGGCGACGCGCCGGCACTGGCCTAGGGACCCGCCGGAGGAGCGCTCGTAGGCCCAGACGGTCACGAAGCGCACGGCGGTGGTCGCCGGCGCGGAGTCCCAGGCCTCGGTGCCCTCGGTGACGGCGATCTCCTCGAACTCGTCGGGGCTGTAGGGGTCCTCCAGATCGGAGACGACGACGCGGTAGAGCTCGCCGTTCCCCAGGTCGGGCCACGAGTAGTGCAGGCGGCCGTTGACGCGCTCGACTTTCACCGGGACGTGGGGGCCATTCTTCTCGACGGAGTCCAGGTCGTCGCGCGAGTAGTCGTAGGCGGGGAAGGAGTGGCCGCGCTCCTCGGCGGCGGGGGCGGCGGGAGTCGCGGGCGCGGCGGCGGGCGATGGAGTGCCTATGACCAGGCCGCCGCGCCGCGGCCGGGGCGCGACGCTCTTCGGGGCGAAGCGCGTATTGAGCGCGAGGGCGAGCGGCGCCGCCACCGGGTCGAGCAGCTCCTTGCGGCCGTCCAGAGCGACGTCCACGATCGTGCGCGGGTCGAAGTAGACACCGCCGTCGACGTCGGTGCTGGACTGACGCACCTTCATCCACATTGAGGCCGGCAGGACCTCCCGGGCTCCGGGAGGGGCGTCGCGGATCCACTCGTTCATCGCATTCATGAAATCGCGAAGATTGACGGACATGACAGGTTCGTTCCTCACATGGAGCGCGGGGGATCGGAGAAGGCTCAGTACTCGAGGAGGCCGGACGGGCCCGCGGGCGGGTCGAACGATGCGGTCACCGGCTCGACGGCGGCGCCGGCTGCGCGGATCCCCGCCGCATAGTCGGGCTCGTCCAGCCTGAAGTCGGAGCGGGCGCGCTCGGGCTCGGGGTAGATGAAGGCCGTGGGCGCCAGCGGGACGGTGGAGTCGGCCAGGAGCATGGTCTCGCTCAGTCCGTCGTGCGACTCGCAGAACCAGTGGCCCTTCGGTGCGATCAGGGCCGATCCGCCCGAACGCGCCACGGGCCCCAGGACATCGGTCACGACGGAGCGGCTCGTGGGGGACTCCAGGTCGCGCCGGTAGTCGGAGACGAGGCGCCAGGAGCCGTCGGGCATGGGCACGCGCAGGTCGAGGCGCGGCCCGTCCGGGTCGCCCAGCAGCTCCAGACACCGGGCCCAGTGGCCGGCGCCGGCGGAGGAGCGCACACCCTTGGCGACCAGGGCGTCCGCCCAGTTCCTCAGCGCCGAACCGGGCTTGCCGGACTCGGTGAACAGGTCGAGCTGGCGGTTGTTGAGACGGGTGCGCTGGTCGGGGGTGAGGTCGTCTTTGACGGTGGCCCACACCATCCCCCACGCCTCGTTCAGCCAGCCGACCTGGAAGACGCGCGAACGCAGCTCGGCCGCGACGTCGTCGACATGGCCCTGAGCCGCCTCGACGACGACGCGCTGGAGGGACTCGGGCAGGACCGTCTCGTGCTCGCGCGCGGTGCGGGCCGTGTCCCGCTCCCCCAGGGGGTCGGCCAGGAAGGCCGTGACGACGGTGGCCCACGCGTCGAACTGGGAGTAGGCGGCGCCCTGGGCGGCGAGGTCCTCCACGGCCAGGCGGAGGTTGGCCGTCAGCAGCGGGATGCGCTGCTCCCGTTCCTCGGCGCGCATGAGGATCTGGAAGACCTCCTGCTGACGCCGGATGAAGATCAGGACCGAGACGGCGAACCAGACGACCAGGGCGAGCGTGACCATGAGGCCGGCCGCCTTCCAGCTGATCGCCTTGAGCAGGGTCAGGATAATGGGCGTGAGGACGGCCAGGATCAGGATAATCAGCCCCGTGAGCAGAATCTTGGCCAGGGTGCTCTGCCGGCGTTCCAGGGCCGGGCCCGGATCCTGGTCCACCAGGGTCCGCAGCTCCTCGCTGATGGAGCTGATGTCCCTGCGGGTCTCTTGGAAGATCGTGGCCAGGGCGCGCCCCAGGAGGGGGATGAAGCGCTGCCCATGGGACCGCTTCCACTGCTCCAGGCGGCCCAGGTGCTCGTACGCCACCCGGGCCTGGGCGTCCTGGGATGCGGCCACTTGCTGGAGCATCCGGGCGACCCGGTCGATCTCCAGGGCGTCCCAGGCGTTCAGGACGGTGCCGGCGGGCACATCCCCGAGGCCGTGGTCAATGGTGAACCTCCCCGCCCTGCCGGAGACCGCCGGGGCGACCGCATCCCGATCGGGCACATAGCCCTCGTAGGGCTTCAGTCCCAGGTTCTCGCAGCCCGAGCCCCCCAGCAGGGCGAAGGAGCCGTCGAGCAGATCCTGCCACAGCGCCCCGAAGTCGCGGGTGGCGGCCACGGCCGCACGCTTGAAGTCCTGCTCGGGCATGGCGGCGCCGGCACCGGCGGCCGCCGCGGCCAGCTCCCACCAGCCGACGGGGCGACCGGTGTCGTCGACGCCGCCCACGACGATCCGCACCTGGGAACCCTCCCCGAAGACCGTTTCCTTCACCGAGCGCGCGATGGCGGTCTTGGCGGCGCGGAGGCGCGCGCGCAGCCAGTCCACCGGAGCGCCCACCAGCGCCTTGCCCAGGAAGGAGAAGAACATGACAATGGCCTGCCGGGCGCCCATAGCCCTCCTGGTCACCCGGGCGGGCATCTGCACCAGGGACCGGCGCAGGGCGCTCTTGTGGCGATCGTGCCAGGCCCGGGCCGCGCCGAGCACCCGCTCCTCGGGATCGGGGTAGGCGGGCACCCACTGGCGGGTGTCGCCCCAGACCGGCTGGGGGTAGCATCCGCCGACGTCAGTGACCCGGTCGCGCAGCCTGTCCTCGACGGCGTGGGCGTCGGTCACCCGTACGAAGGTGCGGGTCACCTCCACGTAAGTCGATCCGGTCGCGGGCCGCTCGTCCATGGGCGCCCGGGTCACGGCGCCGCAGATGCCGGCCTGGGCGGCCAGGCCCACGGCGGCCGCGCCCGGGATGATCTCGGGGCTCTGCCACCAGCCGTTGGCGCTGTAGGCCGGGTCGGCGGTGGACTCCGGCGAGAGCATGACATTGTTCCAACCCTGATGGCCCAGCTCGGCCGGCGCCGGATCCTCCGACCACGGCACCAGCACGCGCAAGCACTGGCGCACGGCGCCGGCGGTAATGCCCAGCCCCTGGTAGTACAGCTCCGCAATGGCGCTCAGGGCGTCGCCGGCGGGGTGGCCCACGGGGACGACGACAATGAGGCGCACCGTGGTCAGGCCGTAGCGGTTGACGGTACGCGAGTAGGGGAGCACACTCGTGCGCCCCTCGTTCACCCTCACCACGAGGGGGTCGCGGAAGTCGTCGTCCGCCTCCGGCTCGGGCCCGGACTCCAGCCAGTGGAACGGGGCGAGGAGACCGGCGCTGGACAGGTCTACGAGAGCGGCCAGGAGGGGGCGCTGGCTCGGCGGGGCGATGAAGACGACGGCGTCGTCCCGGTCGGCGCCGGCGGCGGGCGCGGGGGCCATGGTCGGGGCGCTCATCCTCAGTACTCCAGCCCGTCGAAGGCCCCCGGCGCGTCCACGGCGCCCGCGGCGTTCATCGGCTCCACCACGGCGAGAATGTCGCGCACGGAGCTCAGTTCGTGGCGCATCTCCTCGGCCAGGTCCACGGTCAGCGGCGTGGTGAAGACCAGGTCGCGCTTGCGGTAGTTGGTCCAGTGGCCGGGCCCGTCGGCCTTGCCGGGGCCCGGCAGGTAGTTCTGGTCGAGATCGGTCAAGACGGCGTCGACGAAGCCGAGAAGAAGCTGACGGCGCTCCTCGGCCGAGGCGTCCGCCAAGTCGATGACGGGGGTGAGCCCGTCGATGGAGCCCTCCCCCAGGAGCTCGGCCAGGGCGGTCTCGACCGACGTGGCCCGGCCGAAGCTCTCCCGGGGGCCGTTGATCGAGTCATCGGCCCAGCGGCGCAGCGCCCGCCAGGGGCGGAAGGCGTCCAGGCCCTCGTGTTCCACGCGCAGGTAGGCCAGGAGGCAGGACTCCAGGACGGCGGGGAGCCAGGCGTTAGGGGCGATCATGCGCGAGGGCGGGGTGAGCATGGGGGCGGGGACCTCCGCCCACTCCCCCTCGTCGCGGTCCCACACCCTGACCGGATGGCGGTCGTCGGCCCGCTTCCAGGGGTCGCGGGAGACGCCCCCGGCGAGGGTGGCGATCCACCATCCGCGCACGATCGCGCGGCGCTCGTCGTCGCCCATGGGCAGGCCGCCGAGCAGGGGGCGGGCGCGGCGGAACTGCCAGAAGGATTCCCGGGCGCCACCGGAGCTGGCGGCGGCGTTCCAGACCTCGGCCACGGATTTGAGCAGCCCGGAGTAGGCCACCGGCAGGGTGCGGGGGTAGGAGCCGAAGATGTCGACGCGGGCGACGTCGTCGTCTCCGAGGCTGCGCTCGACGGCGGCGGTCACGAGGTCGGCGTCGAAGGTGTCGTTGTGGCGCAGGTAGTCCAGGAAGTCCCCCGCCACCTGCTGGTTGCGGAAAGGCATGGTGGAGAAGTTGAAGGTCAGGCGCGGGAGTTCCCCGTTGTGGAGCCTGCCGTAGGTCTGCTCATCGATCTGGACCAGGGGCCGGGCCATTTCCAGGGTCAGTTTGAGCCCGGCCAGGACCGCCTTCGAACGCCGGTCGCGCTCGTGGTCGCCCACGGCGTCGTCATTGAGATAGCCGCGCAGGGACTGGGAGGTGAAGGCCTCGAAGGCCTCACCGCGGCGGGCCACGAAGGCGCGGGCGCGCTGGAGCAGGTCCGCCGGGCGCGCCCGCACCTCGTAGCGGGCGGGCGCGGGCAGCGTCCCCCGGGTGGCGTCCCGCAGACCCCGGGGCACCCAGGGCGACACGACGGTCAGGAGGTCATCCGGGGCAGGGTCCCCGGCGCCCTGCTCCCAGGACCCGGTGAGGACCTGGTGGACGACGGCCTCGTAGGCCCCGCGCACATCGCCGCGCCGGTCCTGGGGGGCCGCCTGCCTAATGTGCTCGTCGAAGCCGGCGGGGTAGTCGTCCACCTCCATGAGGACGACCTCGTTGTGGGCGGCGGCGAAGCGCCGGGGCACGGGGGCGACCCGGTCCTGACCGGCCGGGGCCTCCTCGGGCCAGGCGGCGTAGATATCGGTGGCCACGTCGGCGACGCCGTAGGCGTTGCGCCCGTCGCCCCGGGCCGCCTCCAGGGTCTTGCGGGTGTCGTTGAGGGCGTTCTCCAGGGGTCTGACGGCGGAGGCGGCCAGGTCCTCGACGGCGGGGGCGAGATCGGCGGCGACCCGGGAGGCGAGCCACTGGTAAATCTGCTCGCGCAGGTGCTCGAAGAGCGCGCTCTCCAGGGCGCGCAGGGCCTCGCCCGACAGGGCCCCCTTGCCCAGCGTCCGGATCTTGCTCACCAGGGAGTCGGGCACGGCCAGGGGATCGGCGCTCGAGAAGGCCCCGAGGGCGGCGAGGCGGTCCGCCAGGGACGGCAGCACCCCGCCGGGCCGGCGGCGCAGATGGGCGAGCACGGTCAGGGCGTAGGGCACGCCGAGCTCCCCCAGAGCGGTGCGGGTGGTGCTCACGAGGCGGTCGGCCATCTCCTGCGCCCGCGTCAGGGCTAGGACGGAGGCCTCGCGAGTCAGCTCAGTCACAATCTGCGACTCCTGGTGGCGCAGCCACAGGCGGATGTTCTCCAGCCAGTCCTCCGGGGCAATGCCGCCCGAGACGGACATTTTGCGGGCGACAAGGGAGTCCACGGCCCCGCGGGCCCGCTGACGCAGGATCTGCTCGTTGACCGCGGAACTGACCTGGGCGGATATGAGCCAGTCGGCGGTCTCCTGGTCGACGGCCTGGTCGCCGGCCAGGACATTGGTCCCCGAGACCGAGGGCAGGCCCAGCCGGGAGAGCTCGAGGGAGCGGTGCTCGGCCCACAGGTCGGCCAGGCGCTGGCTGTCCCCGGTGGTGTCCCCGGGCAGTTTGAAGCCGTCGAGGGCGTGGTCGACGGCGCGGCGGGCGATGCGCTGGGAGGCGTACTCGGCGTAGCGGTCGCGCCCGGTGGACAGCGAGGCGTAGCCGAAGGAACTCCAGGCCGTGTCCGTGGGGTCCACGCCCCAGCCGACGAGCTCGCGGTCGGGAGCCTCCACCGGGTTGGCGATGTCGTAGCTGACGTAGTTCTGGAAGGCCGGGGAGGAGATGTAGCGGGCCAGACCCCGGCCCATGCCGCGGAAGACCCCCTCGGCGGTGCCGTCGCCGAAGGCGGCCCCCGATCCGCCCGCCCGCAGGCCAATGGGGGCGACGCGCTTGAAGGCCCGGCCGGAGTGGTTCTTCAGGCCCAGGGACGCGTAGAGCTCCTCGTCCAGGCGGGCGACCCGCCCCTCGGCGCCCGCCTGGGCGGCGACGATCTCGCCGAGCATGGCCAGGGTATTGCCGGGCATGCCGGGCCGCAGGTGGGCGGGCACCGATTCGAAGACCTCGGCGGTGTACAGGAAGACCGAGATGTTCTGGGGGTCGATGGCGGGGGTGGAGTGCACTCCGGCGACCAGGCGGCACACGTCGAGGGTCATGGAGGCGCCCGAGCCGCCGGCCATGGAGGAGATGACCAGGACCATGGGGGGCGCGCCGACGCCGGGGGCGGAGCCCGCTCCGGGCACGGTCTCGGCCACGCGCGCAGCCTGCTCCTGCGACCGGGGGGAGGCCATGCGCGCCAGGGCCGCCTGGATGGCGCGGGAGACCTCGCCGAGCTTGCCGAGCACGAGCAGGCGGCCTATGCCGCGGAATTGGCCGGCGCCGACGGTGACGGGGAAGGCGACGTCCCGGGGGTGGCGCGGCATCCAGGTGGCGAGCCGGCGCAGTCCGGACGGCTCCTTCTGGACGCGCATCGTCAGGGCCTTGTCGACGACGGCGTAGTCCCCGGAGGCCACGCCGCAGGCGACGTAGGCGCCGCCCTGCTGGCTCACCGAGCCCACGGCCTCGCCCTCCTCCTCCTGGAGGGGCGTGTCGACGTTGAGGAACTGCCAACAGCCGGGGATCTCGCTGATCCCGTAGACGGCGAGGTCGGCGCGCAGCTGGTCCATCATATAGGCCAGCGTCTTCGCTCCCGAACCACCGCATCCGATGACGAGAACCTTGTACATGTGCTTGTCCTTTTCTCCGGCGGTGCCGGTGCGGCGGGCGGGGCCCGGGGAATGGGTGGGGACGGGTGTCGGGCGGTCGGCTCAGTGGGGCCGTTCGCCGGACCCGCCGAAGGGGCCGGTCGAGGACCCGAAGGGACTGGCCGAAGACCCGAAGGGGCTGTTACCAGTCGAAGACCCGGAGGGACTGGCCGAAGATCCGAAAGGACTGGCCGGGGGTTCGAAGGGGTCGGGCTTTGTGCCGTTCTCGTCCTTCCGGTCCGGAGAGTCGGAGGCGTCGTCGGCCACGGAGGCGACGGCGGTTCCGAGCTTTCTGGCGGCCTCGGCGACGATCCGGTTAATGACGTCCTGATCCGCCGAGGCGGCCAGAATAATGAGGGTGGCGCGCCGCGGGGAGTCGGGCTGGTCGAGGACCGCCACCCAGTTCCCGCGCACGGCCAGCGGCAGGACGGCGCGGCCCTCGCGCGAGCCGGGGTCCGCCCCGGACACGGAGGCCACCTCGGGGGCGACGAGGCGGACCTGCGGGAGCGCCGTCAGAGAGACGCCCACGGCGACCCGCAGCCGGTAGCCGTCCACGTCCAGTTCGCGCACGGGCTTGAACACGGTGCGCGTGCGCAGGTCCTGGGGGGCGACGGAGAAGGATCCGACGACCCCCGGTCGGGGCACGTCCACCGCCTTGACGGCGGTGACGAGCGGGCCGGCGGGGATGCGCGCGGCGAGGAACCTGGACAGGTACAGCAGGCCCACCGGGATTCCCACGCCCGCCAGGAGCGCCAGGACGAAGGCCGTCCAGGCGGTGCCCACGTCCAGGGGACGGCGCATATCCGCCTTGAAGGGGACCTCGATGACCTGGGCGCGGTCGGGCGAGTCCAGGGGGGCCACCGTGACGGCGATGGTCCCGGTGACGGCGCCGTTGGCGTGCTCGGCCACTGTCAGGGTCAGGGGCAGCTGGGCGCTCTGACCCTTGGCCGCGGTCAGGCACGAGGCCGCGTCCGAGGCCTGGGCACTCACGGCGATCGTCCCGGCCTCGGCCGGCGCGCCGGTGAGCGCGGTGGCGTCCGCGCCGACCCACACGCAGCCCGGGCCCGTGACCGGCAGGGAGGCGCTCGCGGTGGTCGACTCCTCCACGCGCCCGAAGTCGACGGCGTCGCCCAGGCTCGGAAAGTCCTCGGGCGGGTTCACGGTGACGGGCACGGAGGCGAGCGTGGGCGCCAGGGTCGTGCCGTCAATGGTGCGGTCCCCCTCCCGTATGCTCGCCGTGGTCACCGTCACGGAGGTCGTCAGGGTGGCGGCCCCCGGGGCGATGTCCCGGCCCAGCGTCAGGGACACGGGCCCGGCGAGCCGGGCCGGGTCGGTGGAGTCCAGGAGCGTGTGCTGCGCGCCCTGCGAGTCGGTCAGGGTCACGGAGTAGGCGATGGAGCCGGTGATGCGCGCGGGATCGACGTCGTGACCGCCGGCGTGGTCCAGCAGCACAATGCGCGCATCGTCCACCGTCTGGCCCTGGCGCAGCTCGGCATCGGCCAGGTTCTGCCACGACAGGGTCAGGGGGGAGGACAGGTGGAGGTTGATGTGCACCTCGTGGTCGGCCGAGGACGAGGAGGTGTCGGCGAAGGCCAGGCGCCAGTGCCCGTCCCAGGCGCTCAGGTCCCCGGCGACCAGGTCGATCTGGAGAGTACGAGCGGTGATCCACTCCGAGTGCACGCCCTGGTCCGTCTGCGCCCCGGAGCGGGAGGCGGGCAGAACGACGGGCTCGGTCGCGCCGGGCGCGTACAGGTAGGCGGTCAGCCCGTCGACGTCGGAGGACGCCAGGATGTGCACCTCCTCCAGGGACCCGTCCAGGACGAAGGAGGTCTCGCCCTCCTGACACACCGAGCCCTGGCATATCCGGGAGGAGCGGGAGATGACGGTCGAGCCGGGCGCCGAAATGGTGTCGAAGGCCAGCAGCAGGGAGTCGATGTCGCTGACCGGGTAGAAGGCGCCGGCCGGAGCGCTCACGCCCCCGCAGGGCTCCAGGCCGGCGGCCGCGGCCCCCGCCCCGCCGCCCTGGGTGATGCGGCGCATGAGCGTGAAGTCGGCCTGCCCCTTCGACAGGCCGATGCCCAGCAGGGTGATCCCCGAGGAGCGCAGCTGGTCGGCCAGGCCGGTGGGGCGGCACAGGTCCTGCTGGCCCGCCTGCTCGGCCCGGCCGACGCCGGACTCGTCGGTCAGGTCCGCGCCGCGGGCGTAGGGCTTGTTCTCCCCGAACTGCTTGGCGGCGGCGGGGGTGTCGCGCACGTCCAGGCACTCATCGAAAAAGCATAAAAACGATTCAAACGAGATAATATATATGGTAGACGAAAAGAAATG
>ERZ772766.997-NODE-997-length-15821-cov-36.580236_pt1 | contig 15821 bp, 13 predicted proteins | sample MGYA00511379_ERZ772766 | MGnify/ENA primary metagenome ERZ772766 (study PRJEB29015, sample SAMEA2737895) | human oral metagenome | biome: human oral; feature: human-associated habitat; material: dental | place: China | collected 2116 ...
TCGTCTTGCCGCAGCCCGGCGGGCCCCACAGGATGATCGAGGACAGGCGGCCGGAGGCGACCATGCGGCCCAGTGGGGCGTCAGCGGCGAGCAGCTGGTCCTGGCCGACGACGTCGTTGAGCACCCGCGGGCGCAGCCGGTCGGCCAGCGGGCGGGCGGGGTCGTCGACGAGGCCGGAGCCGTCAGGACCGGCAGCATCGTCGAACAACGAGGGCGAGTCAGATTCGGGCGCGTAGCGAGCCATGCCCCGAGCGTAGGACCTGGCGGTGACATCAATACCGGCCACCCACCTGTCCGACTCCTCCGACCTGCACCACCCCACTCGGTCCACCAGCAACGTCGCACGAACAGCGCGCCTTGCACCTCTCCAAAAAATAGATATCATTTTGCTAACTCAAGGAGGTCTACATGCCCACGTCCCCCGTTCAGCCCATCGACTCCCCCACTCCCGTTCCCACCGACGCACTGGAGCAGCCCACCAACGCCCCTGAGCACTCCTCCAGCCGCGTCGACATCACGGAGAAGCCGGCCCTGGCTGCGGGCTCCGGTCCCGCCTTCCTCGCCCTGCTCCTCATCCTGACGTTCACCGCCGCCTCCACGGCCCTCATCGTCCTCGGCCTCGTCGCCGCAGGGACCGATCGGCCGGGAGCCGTGCTGCGCATCGTCGCCGGGAGCGTCGGGCTCCTCATCGCCCTCCCCCTGTTCGGCAGCTTCACCATCGTGGTTCCCGGGGAGACCAGCGTGCGCCAGTTCCTCGGCCGCTACATCGGCACCGTGCGCCACACGGGCCTCGTGCTCGTTCCACCGCTGACCACCGGCAAGAGGGTCTCCATCAAGGTCCACAACTTCGAGACCAACGAGCTCAAGGTCAACGACCTGGACGGCAACCCTGTCAACATCGCCGCCATCGTCGTGTGGCAGGTGGCCGACACCGCCCGCGCCGTCTTCGCCGTCGAGGCCTACTGGGAGTTCATCAAGGCCCAGGCCGAGTCCGCGCTGCGCCACGTGGCCACCACCCACCCCTACGACGAGCCGGGACCGGGCGAGACCTCGCTGCGCGGCGGCACGGACGTCGTCTCCGCCGAGCTGGCGGCCGAGGTCGCGGCCCGGGTGGCGCTGGCGGGCCTGGAGATCGTCGAGGTGCGCATCTCCTCGTTGGCCTACGCCCCCGAGATCGCCCAGGCGATGCTCCAGCGCCAGCAGGCCGGCGCCGTCATCGCGGCCCGCGAGCAGATCGTCGAGGGTGCCGTCACTATGGTCGACCAGGCCCTCAAGCGCCTCGAGGCGGACGACATCGTCACCATGGACGAGGAGCGCCGCGCTCAGATGGTCTCCAACCTTCTGGTGGTGCTCTGCTCCGACCAGCGCACCCAGCCCGTCGTCAACACTGGTTCCCTCTACGCTTGAGCCGTGGCCGGTAAAGAGCGCAAGCAGGTCCTGCTCCGGCTGGATCCCGCCGTCCACTCGGCCATCGCCAAGTGGGCGGCGGACGACCTGCGCTCGGTCAACGCACAGATCGAGGTCCTGCTGCGCCGCGCGCTCGACGACGCTGGACGCGGCGTCAAGGCCGCCCCCATGCGCGGTCGGGGTAGGCCGCGTAAGGACGGTGGGGAGCCTGGCAGCAAGAACGGCACCGCCGAGCCCTCCGACGTTGTCGACCCGCCCGCGGACAGCGAGTAGGCGAGGCGGCCCGCTGCAGCCGGGACTCGACGGTCCGGCCCGGCCTGCCCCACATTCTGGGCGGGCCGGGCCAGTCATATGCGGCCGGAACTGCGCACAGCAGACGTGGGGATGTCCACATCTGCAGCAAAGGAGCCTGCACCCCGAGCAGGCCGCCGACAGAACCGCGGAATCATGCGGTTCACTCTCGCACGTTCCAGTCCGACTGAGGCCTTTGCTGCAGAATTGGACACGAAAGCCGCCTCTTCCGTCCCGGCTCCCGCCGACGGTGTGTCACCCTGAAGTGGCGCGCGTGCGCCCGCAACAGGAATCCGGACCCCGTACACGTCGAGTGTCACCGTCCGAAGCCGCAGGTCGCGCAGAACAACTCCCACCATCAGGGTGACAGAGCCCCACCACCCGAGGGAGACTACGAGGTGAGCGGCCCCACTCCCGACCCGTCCCCCACGAGGTCGCCCGCGACACGACCGGCAGGACCGGAGGCGCCCCAGCACGACGCCTCCGTTCGGAAGGACACCTCCATGACCTTCACCTACTCGATCACCTGCACACTCGACGCCACCGCGGCCTTCCCACCCGTGGCGGGCAGCGAGGAGCAACGCGCCTACTGGGTCACCCCCACCCTTCTGGCCTGGCCCCTGTCTCTGCTTCCCAGGGGGATGGACCGCGAAGTCGTCGTCACAGACGCCGGCGACCCCGTCCCCAACTCCGGCCTCGCTCTACGTCTTGTCACGGCCCCCGACGGCGGCGCAGCGGCCGTCCACGGCAGCATCCTGGGCGCGGACGGCATGCCCGCTCCAGCGTCCACACCGCTGCGCATCATCGGGAACCTGCCCAACGAGGTCCTCGCCGCCCACCCCCATCTGGAGGGCTACATCGCTCTGAGCGCGACCGACACCTCCGGAACTCCCCTGCTCGACGACGACGCCGTCACCTCCGCCCTGACCGGCCAGGTCGCGATCGCCCAGTACGTCGGCCTTCCGGACCCCACCGAGACCGCCGACATCGGCGGTGCCCGGCTCGACGCCTTCACCGGGGTGCAGACCGCCATTCTCCTGGACCATCTCTACGCCGAGGCCGCCACCCGCGCCGAGCTGGGCGTCACCTTCCACGATGGCCGCCCCTCCTTCGCCCTGTGGGCACCCACCGCCCAGGCCGTCACCCTCCTGACCTGGGAGACCGGCGACCCGCTGGGTTCGGTGCCGGAGGTTCCCGGCCCACCACGACGCACCCCGGCCGTGCGCACCGACGACGGCCGCTGGGTCGTCGGCAACCACCCCGGCCAGCCGGCCGACACCGATGAGCGAGAGACCAGCGGGACCGCTGGCGCCCCCATTGCGGCCGGCTGCCAGTACCTGTGGGAGGTGCGGGTCTACGTGCCCTCCACCTTGCAGGTGGAGACCAACATCGTCACCGACCCCTACTCGACGGCGCTGACGACGGACTCGACCCGCTCGGTCGCCGTCGACCTGGCCGACCCGCGTCTGTCCCCCGAGCAGTGGGCCCACGCCCCAGCTCGTCCGGTGCGCAACGACTCGGCCCGCAGCATCTACGAGCTCCACCTGCGGGACTTCTCCGCCGCCGACGAGACCGTCCCGCCCGAGCTGCGCGGCACCTACCGGGCCTTCACCGTAGCCGGCTCCGCGGGCGTGCGTCACCTGGCCGAGCTGGCACAGGCCGGCATGAACACGATCCACCTGCTGCCGACCTTCGACATCGCCACCATCCCCGAGCACCGCGGATCCCAGCGCTCCCCGCGGATCCCCGTCGGGGCGCACCCGGCCTCGGCCGATCAGCAGGCTGCCGTCGCGGAGGTGGCCGACGACGACGCCTACAACTGGGGCTACGACCCCCTCCACTGGGGCGCGCCCGAGGGCTCCTACGCCACCGAGGGCCACCAGGACGGCGGGGCGCGCATCGTGGAGTTCCGCGAGATGGTGGGGGCCCTGCACGACCTGGGGCTCCAGGTGGTTCTCGACCAGGTCTACAACCACACAGCCGCCTGTGGGCAGGACCCGCGCAGCGTCCTGGACCGGGTGGTTCCCGGCTACTACCACCGGCTCGACGCCGTCGGGCGGGTAACGAGCTCGACCTGCTGCGCCAACACGGCCACCGAGAACGCCCTGTGCGAGCGCCTCATGGTCGACTCGGTGGTGCGCTGGGTGCGCTGGTACCGGGTCGACGGCTTCCGCTTCGACCTCATGGGCCACCACCCGCGCGCCGTCATGGAGCGCGTGCGGGCGGCCCTGGACGAGCTGACGCTGGAGGCCGACGGCGTCGACGGCCGCTCCATCTACCTGTACGGGGAGGGGTGGAACTTCGGGGAGGTCGCGGGCAACGCCCTGTTCGTGCAGGCCACCCAGGGCCAGCTCGACGGCACCGGGATCGGCGCCTTCAACGACCGCCTGCGAGACGCCGTCCACGGCGGCGGCGCCTTCGACCCCGACCACCGCGTCTTCCAGGGCTTCGGCACCGGCCTGCTCACCCAGCCCAGCGGCCTGGACCACCGCAGCTGGAACGAGCAGTCGGCGGACCTGGCCCACCGTACCGACCTGGTGCGCCTGGGCCTGGCGGGCAACCTCAAGGACTATGTCATGACGATCTCCGACGGGACGGTGCGCCGCGGGATCGACCTCATCCACAACGGGGCTCCGGCTGCCTTCGCCTCCCACCCCCAGGAGAACGTCAACTACGTCGACGCCCACGACAACGAGACGCTCTACGACCTCCTGGCCTACAAGCTGCCCCAGGGCATGCCGGTGGCCGAGCGGGTACGGATGAACACGGTGTGCCTGGCCACGGTGACGCTGGCGCAGTCGCCGGCCTTCTGGAGCGCGGGCACCGAGCTGCTGCGCAGCAAGTCCCTGGACCGGGACTCCTACAACTCCGGGGACTGGTTCAACGCCATCGACTTCTCGGGGCAGTTCAATGGCTTCGGCCGGGGCCTGCCACCGGCCAGCCGTAACGAGAGCTCCTGGACGATCCAGGGGCCGCTGCTGCAGGACGACTGGCTGCGGCCCTCGCCTGAGGAGATCGCAGCGGCCCGATCCCAGGCCCTGGACCTCCTGCGGCTGCGCGCCTCGACGCCTTTGTTCAGCCTGGGGTCCACGCGACTCATCCAGGACAAGCTGACCTTCCCGGGCGCAGGCTTCGGAGCGCCGGCCGGGGTCATCGTCATGCTCATCGACGACACCCGGGGCGGGCACGATGTGGACCCCGAGCTCGACGCCGTCCTGGTGGTCATCAACGCCTCGGGGCAGACGCTCACCCAGCCGCTGCCCGAGCTGGTGGGCCGGGACTTCCGCCTCTCCCCTATCCAGGCCGAGGGGGCCGATGAGGTGGTGCGCCGCACCGGCTTCGACCGCGCCAGCGGGACGATCTCTGTGCCGGCGCGCACCGTGGCCGTCCTAGTGCAGCAGCAGAGCCGCTGAGGCAGCGCGTCAGCACCCGGTAGTGGCTCGTCGGGGGAAACTGTCACTCTCGGCGACTATTCGCAAGCCTTTGAATCCCTGCTGCAACCAGCAAACCATCTTGACCTGGGCATACGTTCGCGAGCATGGAAGACCGAGGAGCAGATCGACTCTAAAAGTCGCCCACAGTGACACGAGGCGGTACCAGCCGGCTGAATCAGACGGATTCCACTTGCCTTCAGGCCCGGCCCAGGACGTCGTCGAGGTCGACGACACCGCCGCGCAGGGCCAGCAGCACCAGCTGGACCCGGTCGCGGCAGCCGGTCTTAGACAGCAGGTGGCTCACGTGGGTCTTGACCGTGGGCATGGACAGCCACTCCCGGTCGCAGATCTCCTGGTTGGTCAGGCCCAGGGCGATGAGCGCCAGGATCTCGCGCTCGCGCTGGGTCAGGGCGGCGACCTGCTGAGAGGCCTCCGCCGCCCGGACCGCCTCGACCGAGTCCTCGGAGGCGTGGCGTCCGGCGCCGGTGTCATTGCCGAGGGTGCCGCTGACCTGGCCGGTGCGCACGGCAGTGAGTAGCCGACGCGTGGGCCCCGGGGAGATGACGGAGTCGCCGTCGTGGACGGTGCGGATCGCGGTGATGAGGTCCTGGGGCGGGGTGTTCTTGAGCAGGAAACCGGCCGCACCGGCCTCGATGGCGCCCATGACGTAGCCGTCGGTATCGAAGGTGGTCAGGATGACGACCCGCCCGGTGATGCCGCGAGCCATGAGCTCACGGGTGGCGGCCAGACCGTCGAGCCCCGGCATCTGCACATCGAGCAGGAGAACGTCGACAGGGTCGGCGGCGTTACGCATGAGGGCGTCGTTGCCGTCGACAGCCCGCCAGACAACCTCCATATCCGGCTGCGCCCCCAGCAGCATGGCCAGCCCCATGGTGAACAGCGGCTCGTCATCAGCCAGACCCAGGCGGATCACAGGCGCCTCCCCTTCTTGACGTCGACTCACCGGAAGTATCCGCTCTCCGAGTTCAGCCTGTGGGGTTTTGTGTCGACGAAGTGCCGACGGCGCCCTGCGAGGTTCGCCATATCAGATCGATTCTCACTCTGGGGAGGCGGGGAGCTCTGCCCTCACCCGCCATCCGCCCTCGGGGGTGGGCCCAGCGGTGAAGGAGCCTCCGAGGTCGATGACCCGGTCGCGCATGCCGATGAGGCCGAAGCCGCGGTGCACAGGACCATCTTCTCCATCACCGACGTGCGCGTCGGACGCCTGAGGCCCCGGCGGGTGCGGAGCCAGGGCGTTCTCGACGACGAGGGCGACACGGCCCATCTCGGTGCGCAGCAAGACTCTGGTGTCCGCCCCGGGGGCGTGGCGCAGCACGTTGGTCAGCGCCTCCTGGACCACCCGGTGGAGGACCTGCGCCGTCGCCGCGGGGATCCGGTCGGTCGGGTCGGTCTCCAGAGTGACAGGAAGTCCTGCGTGCCGCGCCTGACGCACCGGTTCGCGCAGAAGCTCCAGGCGATCCTCATGACCCGACGCCGCCACACCGCTTCCGGCCAAGGCACCGATTTCGGCATCGACAGTTTCGACGGTGTCGCCGGTAGCCCCGGAGCCAGTATCGCTGTCGCTGCCGGAGCGATCGTCAGGGTCAGCGCCGGTATCGTCGCTTGCGGCAGCGCCGCCGTCGACGTCGGAACGCAGCATGTCGACCAGGGAGCGCACCTCATCAAAGGAGCGGCGGGAGGTCTCTCCGATGACGGCCAGGGCCTCGTCGGCGGCGGCCGGGTCGGTGACCAGGATGGCGCGGGCGCCCTCTGCCTGCATCGCGATGACGGTGAGGCTGTGTCCGAGCAGGTCATGGACGTCGCGGGCGATGCGCTGCTGGGTCTCAATCACTGCGAGACGCCGCTCAGCGGCCTGCTGCGCCTCGAGCACCGCGGCCCGTTCGAAGGCCTGGTTGTAGCGGTCACGGCTGCGACGGCGCGCGGCACCGACAAAGGCCGCCACCGAGACCAGCAGCCAGGCGTTGGTGAGAAGGATGAACCGTCCGGCACCCACGTGGACCTGGTCACCGATGAGCTCATGCGCCCGCGTCGTCGCGGCGGCCGCCCCCACGAACTCGAGGACGAGCCCCGCACACCGCCACGGAGCCTCCAAGCGGGACTGCGTCGTCTCCACCGCGATCAAGCCCGTCACGACGAAGAAGATGGAGAAATCGGTGAACACCACGAGGTGTGCACTCAGGCAGATGCCGGCCACGATGACGAAGAGCAGCGGGGAGTGGCGCCTCACCACCATGGCCAGGGCACAGGCCCCCACCAGGAGGAAATAGAGCGCCGGTGCTATGCCCCGAGTGGGCCCATCTGCCGCCTCCGGCCGACCGATGAGGGACAGAAAGAGGAAGGCGAGGGCGATGATGACGTCGGACGCCGTCGTCCACGGACCCGACCGTGGGTAGCGCCAGGCGGCCGGAATCGGACCCGCCTGCGGCAGGTGCCCGGCCGACGTCGGCACGGTCTCCACCGATCCCGCCTGCGCAGCCTCGCCGCCTCGACGTTTGCTCATGCTCGAACGGTACCGCCGTGGCAGCGCGCCCCGGAGGCCCGAGCAGGGATTTCATACCCGGGTATGAGTCAGGCAGGCGGGCACGCTCCGGAAGCAGACCACGGGCTGATGATCTCCCGCTCCGGCGAGAGCAGGCTTTCTGCCATGACGACTTCACACCGCTTCCCACCAGCACCGACCGCACTATCACAGCCTCCGATGACACTCTCCGGCACTCCGGGACCACCGGCCGCCCAGCGACTCCAGACCGCACCCGCCTCGCTCCCCCAGCCGGTCCAAGCGTCCCAGACCCGCCCGGATACCCCGGCCCGGAGCGCCCAGCGGCCCTTCCTCCGGCTGCGCCCCAACGCCGGCGCTCCAGCACCCGGCGTCGTCTCCCCCAGCGTCGCACCCGCCCAGCCGGCTCCCCACTCTCAGGCGGCTGCCCCTCTCGCCAGCGCGGCCGACGACACCGTCGTCCTGACCCGCGACCTCACCAAGACCTTCGGCAAGCGCACCGTTGTCGAGGGCCTGAACCTCGTGGTGCCACGCGGGAGCGTCTACGGCTTCCTCGGCCCCAACGGCTCGGGCAAGTCGACCACGATGAAGATGCTGCTGGGACTGCTGGCGCCCACCCGCGGGCGGATCAGCGTGCTCGGGCGGCCCTTCACCCCGGACACGCGCGCCGAGATCATGTCGCGCACCGGCTCCATGATCGAGAACCCGCCCGGCTACGGCCACCTCACGGGCGCGGAGAACATGCGGATCGCGGCGAAGATGCAGGGACTGAGCGACCAGCAGATCAGCCGCGCCCTGTCACTGGTGCGCCTGACCGAGCACAAGGACCGCCTGGTGCGCACCTACTCCATGGGCATGAAGCAGCGCCTCGGCATCGCGCTAGCGCTGGCCCGAGAGCCCGAGCTGCTCATTCTCGATGAGCCCACCAACGGCCTGGACCCGGCCGGTATCGAGGAGGTGCGCCGCCTCCTGGTCGAGCTTGCCGGCGAGGGCGTCACCGTCATGGTCTCCAGCCACCTGCTCGACGAGATCGACCGCATGGCCTCCACGCTCGGCATCCTGTCGGCCGGCCGCCTCGTCTTCCAGGGCACGCGCGCCGAGCTCATGGAGCGCTCGGTGCCGGACATCCTCATCGACACCCCGACGCCGCAGGCTGTCCTGAACCCGCAAATCCTGGCTGGGCTCGTGCCGGCACAGGCACTCGCGGCGTCAACGGCGGCCGACTTCCCCAACCCGGCCGCCGTTCCTGTCACCGACACTGTCGCCAGCCCAACGCTGACACCACAGGGCGTACGCATTCCGGGGATGTCGAAGAGCGCCGTCGCCGAGCTCATCAGCCGGCTGGCCGCCGCAGGCGTCGAGTTGCACGAAGTGCGCCGCGAGGCCCAGAGCCTCGAGGACGTCTTCATGGACCTCACCGGCCGGGGAGGTGTGCTGTGATGACCAGCGCCGCACTCTCGTCAGCACCCGCCCCCTCCCAGCCCCCCGCCGCAGCCGGGACCGCCGGCTCAGCGAGACCTGCGCCGTCAGCACGCGGCTCCCGCAGTACCCGGACAACACCCGGCTTCCTCACGTCCGTGCGCGTCGAGATCCTCAAGATGCACCGCCTGCGGGTGCTGCTGGTGACCGCGCTGTTCGTCATCGCCTCGGTAGCACTGAGCAGCATTAATCTGTTCAGCCAGTCGACGATCAAGTCCTTCGACAACCCGGCCGCCAAGCCGTGGGCGATGCTGTTGCTGGGCACCGCCTTCTTCAACGCAATGACCGGGGCAGTCTTCGCCGCAGTCCTCGCCAGCCGGCAGACCGATATCGAGCACAGTGGGGCCGGGTGGAACCTGGCGTCGACGTCGGGCCTGACGCCCGGTTCCCTGTGCCGGGCCAAGCTCGCGGCGCTGACGGTTGTCATCGTCCCGGCCGTCGTCATCCAGAACGCAGTTCTCATCGTCTTCGCCCGCATGATGGGCATCAGTGTCCCGCTCGACGTCGGCCCTTGGGTCACCTATACGATCCTGCTCATCGCCGTGGACCTGACCATGTGCGCCTTCCACCTGTGGCTCGCCGCCGTGGTGGAGAACCAGCTGGTCGTCGTGAGCGCAGGACTGCTGGGCGGTTTCACCGGTGCCTTCATGCTGTTGGCCCCGGCCTCAGTGGCCCATCTCCTCCCCTGGGGCTACTACGCCGTTGTCATCCCCGCCAGGTTCGTCACGTCCGGAGACAAGACCGGTTACGAGTACATCAGTCCGCCATCGGCCTGGATCACGGGATTCTTGATCCTGACCACACTTGCCTTCGCTTTCGCTACCCACCGGCTCGACCGGATCGAGAGGTGATCCTCATGAGTACCCCCGCAAACGCTCCCGCCATCCCCCACAACGCTAACCGCAGTGGTTTCGGCCCTCTACTGGCCGCCGAGATCATCAAACTCAAGCGGTCGTCAGTATGGGTGGTCGCCGTCATGCTGCCACTGCTTGCGGTCATCACCGGCACGGCGAACTTCATGATAAATCGCGAGTCATTCGAAGGGTGGATCTCGCTCAGCTCGCAGATCACCCTTTTCTACTCGATGATGTTCTGTTCCCTGGGGATTGCCCTGCTGGCTTCGACCGTGTGGAGGGTGGAGCACCAGGGCACGAGCTGGAACGCGATGCGCACCACCCCGCACTCTCCGACGGCTGTGGCACTGGCCAAAACCCTGGTCATCCTCGTCCCGGTCCTGGCCATGCAAGTCGTGCTGCTGGCACTGACCTGGCTAGCGGGCGCCATCATCGCGGGCCTGGGGCCTGCAATACCGATAGCCTTCGTCGCCTCCAGTCTGCTCGCCACCCTGGGGGCGCTGCCACTGGTCGCTTTGCAATCGCTGCTGAGTATGCTCATGCGATCCTTCGCCGCGCCGGTAGCCCTGGCCTTCGTCGGCTGCGTCATCGCTTTCGGCCTGATGCTGCGGCAGAGCATCGTGAGCTACGCGGTCCCCCAGGGGATCCTCAACCGCACTCTCATGCTGGGATCCTCAGCCCTAGACTATGCGGGCGACCTGACTCTCAGCAGCTTTCTCCCCATCATGGTCGCTATTACGGTCACAGGTGCCGTCCTGTGGGGCCTGCTGGCCCTCGTCTCCCGCCGCACCGGTGGCGCGCGCTAGCAGATCGGCCCAGTGCACCCGCCCAGCGCCGTTGGGGACGTACATTTCCCGCGAAAACTGCGTTTTCCCGCAGATGACTGAGGTCTGCTCTCAGTCATCTGCGGGAAACGTACGTTCCCGATGAAAAACGCAGTTACCAACCACGCCGCCCAGGAGTCACCCAGTTCAGTGCATCTCCAGGCACTATCCAATGCGCCTGCTCCGCCTGGCAGGCGAATTGTGTCCAAGACAAGGGGCTTATCCGGCGCCGCCCCGACCTCAGCCGGCGGTCGCCTGACCCTCACCCGGCCTTGGTCAGGAAGTTGAGCATGGAGTCGATGTCCTGCTGTATGCGGCCCCAACGCACGATGTGGGCACCGGTGTCCTCGTAGTGCTCGTAGCCGATGCCGGCTCCGTCGAGCGCCTTCTCGAAGCTCTGCTGGCTGGGCAGGACGACGCTTTCGTAGCGATCGCTCTCAGTACCGGACACCAGGAAGATGCGCTTGCCGCGGTAGCTCTCCACGTGCTCGACCGGGTTGTCGGCGCTCACCCGCGCCTGGTCCCACGGGATCCCGTAGATGGTGCCGCCCTTGAGGTCGGTGGCTCCGGCGGTGAAGTTCGCCCAGTGGACGACCGCGCAGTCCTGGATGCGCAGGTCGGCCGGCCCCGAGTGGCTGGAGACCGACCCGAAGAGCTCGGGGTACTTCGCGGCGTACTTCAAGGCCCCGAAGCCACCCATCGAGAAGCCGGAGATCGCGCGGCCGGAGGGCTGCCCGGTGGTGGCGAAGGTGGCATCAACCCAGGGGATGAGCTCGTCCACGTGGAAGGTCTCCCAGTTGCGCTGCCCCACGTTGGATGACTCGGGGTTGGAGTACCAGCCGGCCGCCCCGCCGTCGGGCATGACGACGATGAGGTCGCGTCCTGCGGTGTGGTTGCGGATGTCGTACTTCGTGTCGAAGGTCGAGTAGTCCTCGCCGCCGCCGTGCAGCAGGTAGAGCACCGGGTAGCGGCGCGTGGCGTCGTAGCCGTCGGGCAGCAGCACGTTGACGCGGGGCAGCCAGCCGATCGACGGCGTCACCAGCTTGTAGTACTGCATGCGGCCGCCGTCCTCGTGCTGGGCCACATTGAGGGCGGCCTGTGCCGGGGCCGATCCGGCGATGACGGCACCACCCCCTACGAAGGAAGCGGCGGCGAGCCCACCCACGCCCTTGAGCAGGGCGCGCCGGTTGATCCGGCGATCGGCCTGCCGACCGGGCCGGAGGTGGTTCTGCACGTTGGTCTGCGCTGTCTTGGAACTGAGAAGCATGGCATGTCCTTGGGGTTGTCCACGGTGACGGGGATCTGTCGGAGATGGTGACAAGAGGTGCGGGGCGGATAGCCCGTCCGCCCCGATGCCCTGTCGACCGGCGGGTACCGATCGACCCTTGCGACGACGTCTCATGGCGGCACCGCCATCGGCACACACGTATGAGACTCACTTCATACCCTATGCTAACCGTTTGGTTAATAATACCCCTCGGCTGAGACCGACCTCGTTGCAACCCCACTGTGACCAGCAGCACCGTCCACATGGTAGAAACTTCTATCTCGCAGGCAGCATGCTCGATAGCGTCAAAGCATGAAATCCGCACGTGACTTCATGTTGCTGACCCCTCCAGAGCAGCCTGAGACTGCTCCGCCTCTGGACGATGAGGGTTCGCTCGGCCCTGATCCTGACCACCCGTTCGTGCCTCCTGCCTTGTACCTGCCCTCGACTGGAGTGCCCAACGCGCAGGGTACGGAAATCGAGCTGCGGCGCTTGAGGGACGGCCGGATGGCGCTGCTGGCCTACACGGCCGTTGACCGCCTGGTGAAGTGCATGGGACCGAACCAGCCATGGGCGCTGTTCCTCACGGAGAACCTCAACGACCTCGCCGAGAAACAGCCCTTCGACGTCATCATGCTGGACCAGCGCGTCCCACAAGAACTCTGGCGCCAAGAGGAAAGGAGATAGTGATGGCTAAAGAAACTAAAATGGACTATGACGAAGCGGAGGACCTGAAGAAAAAATTCTACGCTGCTGAAAGTGACTTGGAAGGGAATAAAAACGACTTTCCCGACGATGTCGACGGTGGGGAAGGTAATGACTATATCGTTGCGATGCTTACTACAATTGCCGAAGAGGCGGGCGACATAGCTACTGCGTCAGGATTGGGCGGCGATAAGTTGGGTGCTGCGATAGATAAAGTGAGGGGCGTAGATGAGAGCGTTGCTCAAACCTTTCAAAGCATGGCAGAGGAGATGCAATGAGCACTGATGGAGATATCGACGTCACAATCCCCGGGAACTCAGGATCCGTCGAAACTGCAGCACAGTGGATGGATAGGCTTCGAGATGACGCAAACACCGCCAGTGAGCTGCATAACAAAATCTTTGTTAGCGACGCCACCGGCGGAGAGATCGCTAAGGCCCTCGCCTCATATAGTGCCCCGCTTAGGGACGCCAGCCACGACGTCTACCAACGAGCAAGGGACTCGGCGGACGTCATGCATAGCTTCGCAAAACAACTCAAGTGGCGCAAAGAGGACATGAAGGAGCATCTCGAAACGGCTCGAAGCGATGGCCTGAAAGTAGATGGAAACATCATCAAGTGCCCCTCCGAGGTTGAGCAGCCTGGCGACTTTCCCTGGCGAGGAACATGGGAAGCGCAAACCGAGTGGAATGCGAAGGATGCGGCGTATGATGAGTACGTCAGGAAATTGCGAGATTTCAAGAAAATTCGAGGGAGAGTTCAAGCCACTTTCCAGGAGTTGAACGACTGGATCGTGAACAATCTTGTTGCCGCTAAGGAAGCCGCACTTAAGAGCCTCTACGGGAACGTCATCAAAACTTTCACCGAAAACACTTTAGGTGCCGCAGTGGCCGATGGTGGCGCCTATGAGAACGTATATCGCAACGCCGCTTCGGATCTTCGCACCACGGCCGCCAACCTTGCTAATAGCCGGAGCGCCGCCAGCTCTGCCGCGACCCGCAGTAAACCACCAAGCCAGAAAGACATCGAGAAGGCCTTGAAAAGGTCGAAGGCTTCGGCGATGGAGCGAGCCGCGGAGGATATCGAATCTGCCGGAAGTGGGGTAAAAAAATTTATTGGAAAGACTGTGGCCGTAGGTGGCCCGATAGCCGATTTGGCTATGGGAACTCCCGCCGCAGAAGTGGCGGTGTCGACCGTCGCGGGTATCGGCGCAGTTGCCATGCTTCCAGAGGAGGCCGCTGCCGCGGCAGTGATCACCGTAGGCACTGTTGCGGCTGTAGGTGCCGGTTGGGCCTACAACCACATGGTTCCACTGAAGTATCGCGAACAGATCAACCACCCTTGGGAAGAAGCGAAAGATGGAGCGTCGAAGGCAGTGGACGGCGCGACGAACTGGGCACAGGATACCGCGGACTCCGTGAAGGATGGGGTGGCTGATGCGTGGCATTTCGCTTCGGGGTACGTAGGACGACACACGAACTGGATGTAGCAACCATGCCCATGTTCGGTCGACTTGAACCGGCTGACTGTGAGAGACCATCACGCTGGCTCAAGGGGAAGCATGTTTGAATGACTCTATTTCAAAAGCTCTCCCCTATGGATGGAGACACGTCCACAGCGCAAGATTGTGGACGTGCAGACCAGGTTAGGGGCCTGGAGGCGTTTATAATGCTGATGGCTGGGATCGGTCTGGTGCTCCTGTCATTTGCCTATTGCTCATCCATTGCATTCATCGCATGGATGATGCTCGTAGGTTGCTCCTGCATTGCTTATGGACTCCATAGATGCGTTATCTATGCACAAATACGCCACGCAGAACGACGTTGGCGCTGTGATGGAACTCGTGTTAAATTCGTTCCGTCTTGGCTGTGCGAGACTGGCGAGATTCTTGTGAACTCAATGATGGCTTTGTCGTCACTGTTGTCTCTGTGCCTTGCGGTATTCTCTGGTCTGGATGAGCCGGGTGATACCAGAGCGTTCTGGCTCTCACTCCTGATGACAGCCTTCTGTGCATCAGCATGGACAGCCACTCCCTTGTATCGCCCCGGAGCTCCCTCCTTCGAGGTATCTCCTCACGGCCTTTTTCTGCGGCCAGCAGGGATTCGTCACAAATTCGTCTCCTGGGACTCTTCACCTATGTTCCTGAAATACAGAACGATAAGAGGGGTTCCCCGTGTCTTGCTGGCAACGAGTAGCGAGACTATCTACTTCTCAATAGGCGGCTTACCTCTCGGGTGTGAGCAGCTACATAAACTTTTGGTGTTCTACAACAATCATCCTGAACTTCGTGACGAACTCACTCAGCAGCACGGCCTGGAACGCGTCAGGGAATTGATGTACGCCTCATTAAACGAAGTGGAAGCAGGTCTCGCCAGGGAACGCGCACAGTCCGCGAATCGGCCGACTCAATCACACGAGCGGTAATCATACGCTCACAAGCCCAATCATCACCAATAACCTCCCCCAGCCTAGGTGGACATAGGCTCCGCGCAGGGCCTGCCACAGCAGTGTGTTGTCTCATGACTTCTGAGAGTTTCGGATGCCTTGACATCTCAAGGCACCGGTGCGGCGGGTGGATCGAGCTTGATTATCGTCACTCACCCAGCCGGCAGGAGGCGGGCGCGGTCAAACAGGTGGCTCCTGGCGTCGTCTGGGCGCAATGCACGAGGGTCGGGGGCTACTGGGCCGGGTTCGGGTATACTCAATAGGGGTGGGGCTCTCGTGCAGTACGCACACCCCTTGGCCAGTGCACCTCCACCCTCGTGCAGTAGGCAGCCCCGAGGAAGGAGCTCGGGCCAAAGCCAGCGTTGAGGCAGTGTCAAGCCCCGGGTTTTGTGGAGGCTGGTTTATCTGGTGCCGGTGGTTGCCGGTTGTGATTGTTCCTGGCGGTGGTGGTCGTGGTTGGTGTCGGGCGCCCAGGCGGCTTCGTGCTCGGCGGGGGTACGCATCCCGATGGCGCAGTGAGGGCGAATGGTGCCCGTACCAGTGGACCCTGGATATCTCCGCCTTGAGGACCTCGTCGCGCAACGACCTGGCTGATGG
>ERZ772766.1000-NODE-1000-length-15785-cov-17.953274_pt1 | contig 15785 bp, 11 predicted proteins | sample MGYA00511379_ERZ772766 | MGnify/ENA primary metagenome ERZ772766 (study PRJEB29015, sample SAMEA2737895) | human oral metagenome | biome: human oral; feature: human-associated habitat; material: dental | place: China | collected 2116 ...
TGACTATCCAAGACGGGGAAAAGGTTGCTATTATTGGTGAAGAAGGAAATGGCAAGTCAACCTTGCTACGGGCTTTGATGGGGGAAGCATTACCTGATTTCACTATCAGGGGAGACATCCAGTCTGATTTTCAATCACTGGCCTACATTCCTCAAAAGTTAGCTGAGGAGCTGAAAAATAGAACTCTACACGACTACTTCTTTTTAGATTTCGCTGATTTAGACTACAGTCTCCTCTATCGTTTGGCTGAGGAGTTGCATTTTGATAGTGATCGCTTCGCTAGTGACCAAAAGATTGGGAGCCTCTCAGGTGGCGAAGCTTTAAAAGTTCAACTCATACATGAATTGTCTAAACCTTTTGAAGTTCTATTTTTAGATGAGCCTTCAAATGACCTGGATTTGGATACGGTTGATTGGCTAAAAAGGCAGATACAGAAGATTGGGCAAACTGTCATTTTCATTTCCCATGATGAAGACTTTCTTTCTCAGACGGCAGATACTATTGTCCACTTGCGACTGGTCAAACACCGGAAAGAAGCGGAAACACTAGTAGAGCATTTAGATTATGAACGCTATAGCAACCAGAGAAAGGCTAGTTTTGCCAGACAAATCCAGCAAGCTGCTAACGACCAGAGAGCCTATGATAAAACCATGGAAAAGCATCGCCGCGTTAAACAAAATGTGGAAACTGCCTTGCGTAACACTAAAAACGATGTTGCTGGGCGCCTATTAGCTAAAAAGATGAAAAATGTTCTCTCTCAAGAAAAACGCTACGAAAAATCAGCTCAGTTGATGACCCAAAAGCCCCTTGAAGAAGAGCAAATTCAACTCTTCTTCTCAGATATACAACCATTAGCAGCTTCTAAAGTCTTAATCCAACTGGAGGAGGAAAATTTGTCCATTGACGAGCGTATTTTAGCTCAGGGGTTACAACTAACTGTCCGTGGCCAAGATAAAATCGGTATCATCGGGCCAAATGGTGTTGGAAAATCGACTCTATTAACCAAGTTGCAACAACTACTAAGCGCCAAAAGAGAAATTTCGCTTGGTTTTATGCCACAAGATTACCACAAAAAACTGGAATTAGATCTATCTCCAGTAACCTATCTCAGCCAAACTGGACAAAAAGAGGAACTACAGAAAATCCAATCTCACTTAGCCAGTCTCAATTTCAGTTATCCAGAGATGCAACACCAAATCCGTTCCTTATCTGGTGGGCAACAAGGCAAACTACTTCTGTTGGATTTAGTACTGAGCAAGCCAAACTTTCTCCTTCTGGATGAGCCTACCCGAAATTTCTCTCCCACCTCTCAACCAGAGATCCGAAAACTCTTTGCCACTTATCCCGGTGGGCTGGTCACTGTTTCTCATGATCGACGTTTCTTAAAAGAGGTCTGTACGAGCCTCTATCGATTGACAGAACATGGTTTTGAAGTCGTTGATTTACAAGATTTATAAATTTTGAATATAGCAAAAATCCAGAGACGAGCTCTGGATTTTTTTACATCTGTTTCAAGCGTTCGATTCGTTCTGAGATAGGTGGATGAGTGTAAAATAGTTTTTGTAGTCCGCCACCTTTCTTAGGATCATTGATATAAAGAGCGCTGCTGGCATCGTCAACGTGGTGATGCATTGGCTCGCTATTGTCCAACTTGCGCAAGGCATTGATCATCCCTTGAGGATTGCGAGTCAGCTCCACACTGGATGCATCCGCTAAAAATTCTCGCTGACGAGAGATAGCTAGTTGTACCAAGGTTGCAGCGAGAGGTGCCAGAATAATGGCTAAGAGAGAGATTACAAGCATGATAATCTCTAGTCCATTTCCGTCACGATCATTATCATTCCGTCTGCGGTCTGCGCCACCCCACCACATCATCCGACCAGCCATACTAGATAGCAGTGTAATAGCACTAGCAAGGGCAACAGCAATGGTCGAAATGCGGATATCGTAGTTTCGGATATGACTGACTTCATGCCCCATAACTGCTTCTAGCTCCTCACGATTCATGATCGCTAGAAGACCCGAAGTGGCCGCAACTGCCGCATTCTGCGGGTTGGAACCTGTTGCAAAGGCATTTAAAGAAGAATCCTCAATGATGAAAACACGTGGCATAGGGATCTGAGCGACCATGGCCATATCTTCCACTACATGGTAGAGATCTGGTGCCGTTTGCTCATCAACCTCACGCGCCCCATTCATAGACATGACAATCTCTGTTGATTGAAAGATCATGGTTAAGGCATAGACAAGACCGATGATTAGGGCTATGATGATGCCTCCAAGACCTGAACGCATAAAGAGATAACCGGCCGCATAGCCAACCAAGGCCAAGAGCAGGAAGAAAACCAGCAACAAAATCCAGGTTCTTCGCTTATTGCTTGCAATTTGATCAAACAACATCTTAGTCACCTAAACCGCTAAAATCGACTTTAGGGACCGCCTTTTCCTCTTCTGGAGTTTGAAGGAAGTCTGCTGCTTTAAAACCAAATAGTCCTGCAATAATATTACTTGGGAAGGTTTGTAGTTTGAGATTATAGTTGCTAACAACACTATTATAGAGTTGACGCGAGTAAGAAATTTTATTTTCTGTATTGGTCAACTCCTCTTGCAACTTGATAAAGTTAGTACTAGCTTTCAAGTCAGGATAATTTTCAGCAACTGCAAAAATACCTGAGACTTGGCGAGTAAGGGCATCACTGGCCTTCATAGCCTCTGCAGGAGAAGTTGCTGCTGCTACTTGATTACGAAGTTGAGTCACCTTTTCAAGAGTTGAACCTTCATACTTAGCATATCCTTTGACTGTTTCAATCAAATTTGGCAAAAGATCATTTCGACGTTTCAATTGAACATCAATCTGACTCCAAGCCTCCTTTGTTTGCATGCGATTTTTAACCAAACCATTATAGCTAACAATCACAAAAATGACGATAAGAGCTAAAACTCCAAGAACAATCCAAATCATATTCTATTCCTTTCTACTTTTAGATTAGTACTAGTATATCAAATTTTCTATTATTTGTGGTAAAATAAGATTAGACTAAAGAAGGAATCTACTATGAAACCAGAAACATTTTACAGCTTGCTTGCCGAGCAAAATCTTCCACTTTCAGACCAGCAAAAAAAACAATTTGAACGGTATTTTGAACTCTTGGTCGAGTGGAATGAAAAGATGAACCTAACCGCTATTACTGACAAAGAAGAAGTCTACCTTAAACACTTTTATGATTCGCTTGCGCCCATCTTACAAGGCTTGATTTCAAATGAAACTATCAAACTTCTTGATATCGGAGCTGGGGCAGGATTTCCTAGTCTTCCTATGAAAATCCTCTATCCTCAGTTAGATGTGACCATCATTGATTCGCTAAATAAGCGCATCAACTTCCTCCAACTATTGGCTCAGGAGCTGGATTTGGATGGAGTTCACTTCTACCATGGACGTGCAGAAGACTTTGCCCAAGACAAGAACTTCCGTGCCCAGTTTGATATAGTGACGGCTCGTGCTGTTGCCCGTATGCAGGTCTTATCTGAGTTGACCATTCCCTATCTTAAAGTCGGCGGAAAACTATTGGCACTCAAGGCCAGCAATGCCCCTGAAGAATTGCTAGAAGCCAAGAATGCTCTCAATCTCCTCTTTAGCAAGGTAGAGGACAACCTCAGCTACGCCCTACCAAATGGAGATCCACGTTACATCACTGTGGTAGAAAAGAAAAAAGAGACCCCAAATAAATATCCACGTAAGGCTGGCATGCCAAACAAACGTCCGCTTTAAATTTTTTAGTAAAAAAATGATTTACAAAACCAATCTCGCTCTCGCATTTCTAGGCTCGGGAAAAAATGATTTACAAAATCAATCTCGCTCTTACATTTCTGAGCTCGGGAAAAAATGATTTACAAAATCAACCTCGCTCTTACATTTCTGAGCTCGGGAAAAAATGATTTACAAAATCATTTTTTTCTGCTATACTATCACAAGCAAAGGTTTTTAATGTCATCCCGTGAGGTGACAAAGACGCAGTATATGAAATTCTTTAAGAATGGAATAGTTTTTTTAAAGAAGTCTTACTCTGAGAGCCTATTGCTGTAAAATAATGGGCTCTTTTTTGGTGCCCAAAAGTGAGGTTTTTATGAAACAGGAATCAACTGTTGACTTGTTACTAGACGTTGATCAACGTCCTTCAGCTGGGAAAGGTATCCTCCTCAGCTTCCAGCACGTTTTTGCTATGTTTGGTGCGACCATCCTAGTTCCTTTGATTCTGGGAATGCCTGTATCCGTTGCCCTCTTTGCATCTGGTATCGGAACCTTGATTTATATGGTTTCAACTGGCTTTAAAGTCCCAGTTTATCTAGGTTCTTCATTCGCCTTTATCACGGCTATGTCTCTAGCTATGAAAGAGATGGGTGGGGATGTATCTGCTGCTCAAACAGGGGTTATCTTGACTGGTTTGGTCTATGTTCTTGTAGCCGCAAGTGTTCGTTTTGCTGGTACGAAATGGATTGACAAACTCTTGCCACCAATCATTATCGGACCAATGATTATCGTTATCGGTCTTGGTCTTGCTGGTTCTGCTGTAACGAATGCTGGGCTTGTGGCAGACGGAAACTGGAAAAACGCTCTTGTAGCCGTTGTTACATTCTTGATTGCCGCTTTTATCAATACAAAAGGAAAAGGGTTCCTACGAATCATTCCCTTCCTCTTTGCCATCATCGGTGGTTATATCTTCGCTATGATGCTTGGTTTAGTTAACTTTACACCCGTTCTAGAAGCTAACTGGTTCGAAATTCCTGGTTTCTACTTGCCATTTAATACTGGTGGTGCCTTTAAAGAGTACAACTTATACTTTGGTCCTGAAACTATCGCAATCTTGCCTATTGCTATCGTAACCATTTCAGAGCACATTGGTGACCATACCGTTTTAAGCCAAATCTGTGGCCGTCAATTCTTGAAAGAACCAGGTCTTCATCGTACCCTTCTCGGTGACGGTATTGCAACATCTGTATCTGCCTTCCTCGGTGGACCTGCTAATACGACTTACGGAGAAAATACAGGGGTTATCGGAATGACTCGCATCGCTTCTGTCTCTGTTATCCGTAACGCAGCCCTTATCGCAATTGCTCTTAGCTTCCTAGGTAAATTCACTGCCTTGATTTCAACCATTCCAAATGCTGTGCTTGGTGGGATGTCCATCCTTCTCTACGGAGTTATCGCCAGCAACGGTTTGAAAGTCTTGATTAAGGAACGTGTGGACTTTAGCCAGATGCGTAACCTAATCATCGCAAGTGCTATGCTGGTACTTGGACTTGGTGGAGCAATTCTTAAACTCGGTCCAGTAACCCTTTCAGGTACTGCCCTATCAGCGATGACAGGTATCCTTTTAAACTTGATCCTGCCATACGAAAATAAAGACTAGTCATCTAAATACAAAAGCTCCACTCAGTTTGACCTGCACCCCAAAAGTTAGACAGAAAACTCTAACTTTTGGGGATTTTATTATGAAATTGAGTTATAAAGATAAAGTTCATATCTATGAACTAAGAAAGCAAGGACAAAGCTTCAAACAGCTTTCAAAAAGATTTGGAGTGGATATTGCTGGCCTAAAATATATGGTGACATTAATTGACTGTTATGGAATAGAAATCGTTAAAAAAGGGAAGAATCGTTATTGTTCTCCAGAACTAAAACGAGAAATGATGGATAAAGTTCTTCTTGAAGGTCGTTCGCAAAGAAGTGTTAGTCTTGATTATGGCCTCCCAAACCAAGGAATACTTCCAATTATAGTGAGCACAAAGGAAATTATGGCTATCGGAGAGTTACTCTTGAACTAAAAAATCGTGGCTTCATGGTGAATCATAAGAAGGTTCAACGTCTGATGAAGATCCTTGGTTTAAAAGCTCGAATTCGTCGGAAACGCAAGTATTCTTCCCACCAAGGAGAGATTGGCAAGAAAGCAGAGAATCTCATTCAACGCCAGTTTGAAGTATCAAGGCCAATGGAAAAATGCTATACGGATGTGACAGAATTTGCCATTCCAAATAGCGCTCAGAAACTGTATTTATCGCCTGTTTTAGATGGCTTTAACAGCGAAATTATTGCTTATCATCTTTCTACTTCGCCCAACTTAGAGCAAGTAAAAACGATGTTAGAACAGGCATTTACAGAAAAACACTATGAAAATACCATTTTACACAGCGACCAGGGCTATAAGCCCAAATTATCAGCCAGCGCCAAAAGACCCTCACTTTTACATTGTTCAAGCCTCATTCCTCTTGACTCATCACTTTCCTCTTAAAGAGACTTTGGAATTACTTACCACTATCCCTAAAGGAATTCTCATATTCTTTTACACTTAATTTATCTGGCGCAGTATCATGCCTTGCTCGTTCTCGAATTTCTATACTCGTGAAGAGATCATTTACTGGATAATTTCTTTAATCTTGAATCTATTTCTTTATTGTGGTTCCATTAAGTCCTATACTGTACTCACATAATAACTTTCCGCCCAGAAATTCCGATTCCCAAACTTGGACTTGAGATTGGCGAGTTTGTCAAAGATTATGAGTGTACGTATATTGAATATTCAAGAGGCGAAAAGACCTCCTCAATGCACACTACCCATGACAAATTGAACAGTATAGTTAAGTTAAGAATAAAGTTCAGCGTTATGCTAGACAGCATATCGTTTTTTTTATTTTCTGCTTGAAGATTTCCTAATTCTTTCATTTAATCCCAGCTTATCTTTAGATATGTTCCATTTTAGATAGTCTTCCTCTTCTTTTAGAAGCAATAAGTATAGACGTTTTTCTCATATTGTGCAGACAAGGCGGAAGCATTTCACGATTCGTAAGATCAAATTCAATCCAAACACTTAGTTGCAAACAGCCTTCAACCAGAAGATTCGAAAGAATAAGCTTATATTTTTCTATAAGCGATTAAATCTAGTTGCTTTTATCCTTAGCTAATAGATATGGACTTTAGGCTCATAAATTACGGCATCAGAAAACACCCCAAAAGTTAGACACAAATAATCTAACTTTTGAGGTGCTGTTCAATAGAATAGCTCCAATTTTATTTTAAAAATCAAGTTCCACCCAGCTGAGAGGTGTATAACCCAGGAGTTCAACACCATCAAACTCTACTGTTTTAACGATTTCTTGAATATTTGTTTTCAATTCTTCCATAACAGAGTTATCTGGACCATCCAAGACTAGTTCATCTTCTACGACAAACAATGCTTTTTGGTAACGGTCATATAGACTATTCATAACCAAACGAAGACCAACTGGATCAGCTGATTTTTCTGTGCTAGTCTCAGCTACATACTTATCAGCAAAAACTTCTTCAGAGTTATTCGATGCATGATAACTAAAGCTTATAAAATCAACTGTACCTCTGTTTAAGCTAGAAAGATCTTCATCTGAAATATCCAAAGCAATCTGCTCACGTTCCAAGCGACGCAAGAAGTGGTTCGGATAGTAACCGCGAACTTGAACGTCCGTAAATACATAGTTTTCACGATTCTTAACTTCAGCTTCCATAGCATCTATAGCATTGTCAATTTGCTGGCTATAGTTTTGACTGACGACAAGCATTCCACCAAACTGAAACTCTGGATTGATTGTTTTTCCTAGTTGAACAACACGAGCAGATGCAACTAATTGATAATGAGCCGCTTGCCAGATTAACTGTTCACGATTATCTCTATTTTCAAATAACAAGCCTCCACCCAAAAATGGTAAATGGTGCAAAATATTAAATTCATTGAATGTAATCCAGTATTTTACCTTGTCTTTAAAATAATGGAAAACAGCTTCTGCGTAGCGCTCAAATAGTTCAATCATCTGACGACTTCTCCAGGCACCGTACTTTTCATGTAGGTTAAGAGGGATATCAAAATGACTGAGCGTAACAATTGGTTCGATATCTTTCTCCAGAACTTCGTCAATGATCGTTTCATAGTACTTCAATCCTTCTTCGCTTGGCTCTAACTCTTCTCCAGTTGGAAATAGGCGAGCCCAAGAGATAGAGATACGATAGGCATTAAAGCCCATAGATTGAATCAAATTCAAATCCTCAATATAGTTTCTTGAACTAATCGGTTTAGATTGTCCTAGTAAATCGTAAAAACCTAGTGGTACTGTTTTATAGTCGATTTTCCCGTGCAATACTCCTCCACGAAATTCACCAACTGGAAGAACATCTGTTGTTCCTAAACCTTTCCCACTATTTGACAAAAAATTTCTAATCATGACGACTCCTTTTATTTTTTTCTTTATAAACTAGATTGTTATTATTCAAAAATATCATTAGCTATTGAATGATTCTTTCCGCCCTTGTTATGAATAATAGAGCTCAAACCAGATAATCCACTTACGACATTTTTAAATTCACGAGATAGCTGCTGAGAATCCGATTTCTGCAAGTCCTCTTCCTTCTCTTGCCCTATCCATGAATTCCCATTCTCAGAATCCTCCCACGGCTGAGTTTCTTGAATACTTGCCTCATACACAAACTCGCCTACATTATCTGCAACTTCTACTAAATTAACTAGATGTTTCGAATCTACTTCATCTGAATCATTTTCTGCGATAAAATCTGAAGAAATTTCAGAGATTGATTCTGATGCTAAAACACTTGGGTCTTCACTTGCTGAGATAAAGTCTGATGTGGTGATGGAAACAGAGGCGATGTCTTGTTGGGATTCGGAGTCACTGTGACTCTCGCTTGCTGAGATAAAGTCTGAAACACTTTCAGAGATTGATTCTGATGCTAAATCGCTTGGGTCTTCACTTTCTGAGACAAAGTCTGATGTGCTGGTGGAAACAGAGGTGATGTCCTGCTCCAATTCGGAGTCACTGTGACTTTCACTTGCTGAGATAAAGTCTGAAACACTTTCAGAGATTGATTCTGATACTAAAACGCTTGGGTCTTCACTCTCTGAGACATAGTCTGATGTGATGGTGGAAACAGAGGTGATGTCCTGCTCCAATTCGGATTCACTGTGGCTCTCGCTTGCTGAGATAAAGTCTGAAACACTTTCAGAGATTGATTCTGATGCTAAATCGCTTGGGTCTTCACTTTCTGAGACAAAGTCTGATGTGGTGATGGAAACAGAGGTGATGTCTTGCTCCAATTCGGATTCACTGTGACTTTCACTTGCTGAGATAAAGTCTGAAACACTTTCAGAGATTGATTCTGGTTCTAAAACACTTGGGTCTTCACTCTCTGAGACAAAGTCTGATGTGATGGTGGAAACAGAGTCGATGCCTTGTTGGGATTCTGATTCACTGTGACTCTCGCTTGCTGAGACAAAGTCTGAAACACTTTTAGAAATTGATTCTGATGCTAAATCGCTTGGGTCTTCACTTTCTGAGATAAAGTCTGATGTGGTGATGGAAACAGAGTTGCTATCTTGCTCCAATTCGGATTCACTGTGACCCTCACTTGCTGAGATAAAGTCTGAAACACTTTCAGAGATTGATTCTGATGCTAAATCGCTTGGGTCTTCACTTTCTGAGACAAAGTCTGATGTGGTGATGGAAACAGAGGTGATGTCTTGCTCCAATTCGGATTCACTGTGACTTTCACTTGCTGAGATAAAGTCTGAAACACTTTCAGAGATTGATTCTGGTTCTAAAACACTTGGGTCTTCACTCTCTGAGACAAAGTCTGATGTGATGGTGGAAACAGAGTCGATGCCTTGTTGGGATTCTGATTCACTGTGGCTCTCGCTTGCTGAGATAAAATCTGAAGAAATTTTAGAAATTGATTCTGATGCTAAATCGCTTGGGTCTTCACTCTCTGGGACATAGTCTGATGTGATGGTGGAAACAGAGTTGATGTCCTGCTCCAATTCGGAGTCACTGTGACTTTCACTTGCTGAGATAAAGTCTGAAACACTTTCTGAAATTGATTCTGAGTCTAAATCACTTGGGTCTTCACTCTCTGAAACAGAGTCAATGACTGACAAGGACTGCGAAAGACTAGGCAATTTTGACTCAGATACACTAGAGCTTTGGCTAGACGAAAGATTCTCTGAATCAGGTTCACTCTGATTCGAAACTTCACTAGAATCAGTATGACTAGCAATACTTTCACTGCTTGATAGCATGCTCGTACTCACCGAATCAGAAACATATAAACTATGACTCACAGATTCTTGAATAGACGTAGCCGTAAGCGATTCTGACACCGAAACAGAATCACTGAGTGAGTTAGCCTCAGACATTGAATTACGCAGAGAATAGCCTTTTTCAGAAATACTTTGACTATAAGATTCACTGTAGGAAATCGCGATGAAGTCGCTAAGAGAAGCGAGCGCACTAGTTGATAAACTCTGGCTAACATTTTTTATCAACTCGGCCATGTTTAAACTATTTTTCTCCTGAAAAGCTTCTAAAACTTCCATAACCGAAACAGACTCTAGTGGTAATTCAAAGTCCTCACTGGCCTTCCTCACCATTTCTTTCTGTTCCTTCATCTTTTTGCTAACAGGTTTCAGTTCGACTGCATCAGAATGATGATCATCATAATCGTTATCTTCCTCATTGACCAATTGCTTAATCTTCGATAACAGGCGTTGAAATCCTGATAACTCTTCTTTTTTGCTCATTATATTATTATTTCTCCCAAAAACTATTTATCACTACTATTATAAGGGTTGAAGTTCAATCTGTCAAAGCATTACCCAGAAAAGACCGCTAATTTTCTTTTGTTATCCATATCAATATAGAATTGACTCTCATTTTACACAGTGAATAGCATTCTGTTTCTGTTTTTTCATTCACAAAATTCATCAAAGCCTTTCAACATCAAAAGGTGTAAACTGTCGTGACAATCTGAACTCTAATTTTTATATTGACTACATTTTGCTAAAATCTGTCATACACAGATTAGACTTTCCTACTGGTTTTCAGGACAAGTGATTCATAGAAAGGCATTCTTAGGTTACATTTTCCCTCATCCACTCTTCAGTTGTCTCTAGATTTATATTTTTCAACAAAGCCGACTGATCTAACAGATAGACAAAATTGGATAAGTCCTGAGATTCCATCTTCGAACTTCCATATTCTTTAACTCTTGTTGAATCAAAGCGATATAGCAATAAATCCCTAAAAATCGGATAATTCACTCGTTTTCGATAACGTTCCAGTAAGCGATGATAGTCTAATTCAGCTAGAAAACTATCTGTCACTAAAGCATAGGAAGTTGAAAATTGTTTTGAGTAAAACAGGGCCGCAATATTTGAAATGGGTCCATAGCCAATAAAAGCTACTTTTTCAAAAGAATACTGTCTTGATAGGCTTTCAATTTTTTCGAGTAAAATTCCAAAAAACTCTTTTTCCATATATAAAAGTGAACTTTTGTAGGAAGAGTTCACCATTACCAAATTTGGAAAATGTTCCTGCACTCTTTCTGGAACAAAACCTGTCCGATTGAACTCAGGCTCTGTAAAGCAAACGTAAATGATATTCTTCTCATTGTTCTTATGAAGCAAATCTGAAATCCAATAGCGATTAACTGTATAGTCTGCCACACCTTCTTGGGCAATATAAATCCCCTCAAACAAGAAGCGCTGACAGCCTCCACTGACCAATTGAATTTTATAGTGATGGGTGTCAGTTGGTACATAAACACTCGCTGTCTCCTCTGGTTTCACACTATGAGAAAAAATTTCCTCATCAGCCGAATCCATAAAGATAACTTTTAAGTAAGTTGAATTCTCAGGAAGAGTTTCTAGATAGCTTCCAATGACATACTTCTCTCCCCGCTTCAAATCAGGAAGTTGACTTGTATTTCTCAGATCCTGATAATTGGCTTTCGAGTACCATTCGTGAATAACTGTCCCAGACGGCATAAATTGATTCTCATATAAAACTCGACCATCCTCTAAGACCCTGACAGATGAACCATATAAATACTGAGATACACTTTGCATATCCCAATAAGCAAAATAGACTTCCTCCTTATATCTCACGAATTAAACTTCCTTTCAAAACTATTCATTAGCAGTGCTATGTATTGATTAAAAAACCATCCGACGACACCCTGTGTATCATCATTATGTCGTCCCTCAAAGCCCTTGCTAATCAGGCTAACCTTATAATTACGATTTTCGAGCTCTTCCTCCAAGGTAGAATAGGCACGGCCATCATAATCATCCTGACACATATAAGCCATGATAAATTTTGTTCTCGAAAAATCAGCAGCTCTAAAGGCTTTCCAAAAATACTCATTTAGTTTTGTTGCTGTCTCATCAGATAGCTTGCCCATCGTACGATAAAGGATATCCAAAGACGTTGGGAATCCGCCAGGACGAAGGGAAGACTCATTTACAGCAATATCACCTAAATTTACCAAGGGTTTACCAACAATAACGGCGTGAGGTTCTAGTTTAGAAGCATAGTACAGGGCGCCAAATGTCCCCATTGATAAGCCAGACAAAACTAGCTGATCGGCTGTAAATTCTAATTCATCCAAACAGTGGCGAATCACTTGAATGAGCTTTTGTTCTAACTCATCCGATCCAAGATAAAAGCCACCGCCCTCTGAACGCGGATCTCCAATCAGTAAAAAGGGAGCTCCCATACCAGCCATCATATCGAATCCTTCAAAGCCTTCTGCTGGACGATAACCTGAAAAATATACATTAAGAGGTGGTCTCAAATCACCTGGATGAAAGAAATAAATCAGTTCCTCTCTATTTTTATCAATAATGCGATTTCCACCAACTAACAAGTCACCATAGCCTAAATGAGAATCTCGATGATGAAGGGGACCTATTTTCACGATTCCTTGTCCCTTAGCTTGAATACTAATGCTTAGATAGTAGGAATCCTGCGTGTCTAAAATTAGAGGTTTGTCATAGACCGTTTCATCATAAACCCATTCTTGCATTGGTGAAGGCGCGACAGGATACCCTTTGATGACATAGCGGACTGAGCAGTCACCTGAAATTCTAAATTCTGGCCACAAATCCAAAGGAGTATCTGCATCCAGATAGATATTATACTGATAGTTCGCTAGGGTTTGATAGTCCTCTCCAAATCCCCCTGCCAAACTGAGATAATTGCTTCCTTCATAGTTAATCTGTCCACTAAAGAGAGAATGAACTGCTAAATGATTTACTTTGAGCTTGGAACCACTTTGCTGAGGAAAGAAAGCACGAGAAAAACGATACAAAATCTGCTCAGGATTTTCAAATTGAGATTTGACTGCTTTCTTACGAAACAAGAATGTTTCCAAATCTTTCGTAGTAATCTGGCAACGTTCATGGTAAAACAAACGATAAGGCTGAATCAGGCTATCCAGAACAGTGATGTATTCAAAATGTTCTAGCGTATCCACCAATATAAGGTCATAAATCTTTGCAAGCCTTACCCTATCTTCTATGCCCCCACTCAACATCTCAATATCAGTAGGTACAAGTGATGCCATATCCTCTGGCTTAACAAATCTCCACCTTATATTACTAGGAATATCATATTGCTCTTGCCAGTTCTCATCAGCAATTTGTAGAACACTAATCTCTCTCATTTTCCCTTAATCCCTTTATTGAGTTTTTCCACATTTCGACAATTTCTCCCCTTTTGTACTGCTCCATCCTACTCAAAGAATGAGCCTTGCATTTATATGCTGACTCTATATCCGTCAAATAATACAATATTACATTTTTTAGGATAGAAATGTCAGTTATAATCGAACCATTTTCTGCATGCTTGACATAAGAGGAACTATATAAATTAATCTGAGGAATACCTCCACTTAGCCCTGCAATTTGTAGAAGCATATCTGCTGGATTTCCCAAATCAAGAAGGACACGAACCTCCTTCAAAATTTTTGCTAATTCAGTAGAACTGCGATGTGTCTCAATCTCCATTCTCTCTCTGAGAATTTTTCCTCGTTCCAAAAGAGCCTTACTCTCCTTAGGCTTTATATCTTCATGGATTTGTGCTTTTTCTTCTGAACCTAGCTGATACGATAAATATTCTTTGAGAAATTGTCTGATAAATACCGCTCTTTCAGACTCCAAACTCTGGGTTCCAATCAGTAACTTCATCCATTCCTTCTCTAGCATCATATCAAATATGGTTCTAAAGACAGTTTGAAGATGTTCTTGAGGTAAAGTATCAACATTGACATAGACAGTTGCTGGCTTTTCCTGCTGGCTTTCTTCTGCCTGCAGACGAATGTCATAAGGAGCCACCTCATAATAAGGGGGAAGCTGGGCTTTGCCAATCAGTTCATCCATCTTTTGAACCTTACTAAAGCTATCAACAATAAAGAATGGTGTACCCTGCAAATCCCCTAGGATTTTTTCTTTATCCTCAATTGGGTAGCGTTCACCAAAGAAAGAGAAGGCAAGATTGTAATGCCTCTTAGCATTGTGGAAAAGATGGTTATGTTGAGGATTTGCTGAAACAATAAGCATATCATCTCTTGTTAGGGCAGAAGATAAATACTGGTCCAGTTTTTCCTTGATTAGCTCCTCAATGTCACTATAAACATCCTTTGCGAATGCTTCTTGGACTTCAGGATTGACAAGCACTTGATGATTATCTCTTGTCAAGAATTCCCTAAACTGCCACTGACCTTGTGGATTCAGATAATCTTGATGGTCTGGCTGATTATTTTCAAAATAAATCACACTAGAAACTATGCCCCGATCATCAAAGACCAAACGGTGATCCATCTGATTATTTTTAAAATAGATAATATCGAAAATATTGCCAGTCTGAGAAAAATTAATCTGGGCATAGTGGTTCTGATTTAAATAAACATCCACAAGAAAGGGAGTATAAAAGAATTCCGCTCCCTGTGGCCATTTCAAATCATCCAAGCCGAGCTTTCGAGGCAAAACATCTGTCAAACCTTGTAGATTATCAAATAGATTCCACATACTAGCTGGCTCAATTCTCTCTTGATAAAAAAAGGTTCGAATATGGGGTGAATAGTTCAAAATTAAAATTGTACTATCTTTTTTCTCTGGTTGAAACATCTGTAATAAATTCATAGTATCATCAAACATCATCTGGTTTGATGAACAATAAAAAGGCAAAGCTGTAGAATACCATTTCCTGCCTTGACAATACCAAGATGGTACAAAGTAAAACATTTCCCTCTATCTCCTTAGCATTCAATTTTTCATTGTAGTCAGTTCTAATTCTCAAGATAAATCCCTTGGTTGTCAAGCATTTTCATCTAAGAAATGACATAAAAGTCTCTGAAAGACGACCTATTTTTGTTAGATTTATTTCTTATTTTCCCTGAATGAATCGTTCTATAAAAATCCACTAATTCCCTTTAGTATAGCATATTTAGCGACTTTCTTCAAACATCACTTGGCTCTTTAAAGCTACGCCGATTGCAGAGTTAGAAGAATCATTCGCAGTTCATCTTCTTATTTTAAGTCATCAAACAGAATCACAAGAAATCTGGACAACTTTATTAGAACAACAGATAGAAAGACCAGAGCATCACTCTGGCCTTCTACTATCCTGTTTAGTTTCTAACCAAACTTAGTCTTCTTTTTTACGCATAGATGCTACAAGTCCTGTACCTAAGCCCAAGAGAGCCAATCCTGCTGCTAATATTGACATAGAGGACTCACTTCCTGTATTTGGAAGATGGTCTTTTCCAGTCTGACTAGCTTTTTCTTTTTGCGGTTTTGGTTCCGTCTGTTTCTGTTCATGCTCATCTGGCTTAACAGGTACTTGCGGTTCTGGTTTCTCTTGTGCTACAGCAGTTCCAACTTCCACGATACGATCTTGCGCAACTATCTTATCAAAGG
>ERZ772766.1005-NODE-1005-length-15746-cov-4.135492_pt1 | contig 15746 bp, 17 predicted proteins | sample MGYA00511379_ERZ772766 | MGnify/ENA primary metagenome ERZ772766 (study PRJEB29015, sample SAMEA2737895) | human oral metagenome | biome: human oral; feature: human-associated habitat; material: dental | place: China | collected 2116 ...
TCAAAATGCACCGCATTTAGCGGCAAATCGCCCCAAAACGGGTGCAAATGGCGGTGTCTTCAAATAAATATTCATTTTACCCATTCGCATGCTAACCCCCTTTTTGCATCATAACGAACCTTCGCGAGAATCGATTATTTGCGGCAAGGTTGGCGGTTGGTGAGCAGAAAGGACACTCATAATGTTAAATTTCTCGCTGAAAACTTAACAAAATCGGTTGTGCCGAACACGCGCGTGTGGGCAATGGCATGGCAAGCATGTACGCTTTCGGCTGCCAGCGCGAGCGGTTGCGGCTCATGCTGCTCACGGGAAACAGCCCTGTCCGCTCATTAACTTGCCCATTTACAATAAACGGGATGCAGCCCAAAGGTGCATCCCGTTTGTAAAACAGTTGTTGCGTACGTGTTTAGTAAGCGAAGAGTGGATAGTCTTTCATCTTTTCGTTTACGCGTTGGCGTACGTTAGCGATAGTCGTTTCGTCGGTTGGGTTGTTCAGAACCTCCTCAATCAGTTCGGCAATAAAGCCCATGAGGTCTTCTTTGGCTCCGCGAGTAGTGATGGCAGCCGTGCCCAAGCGAATGCCGCTTGTTTGGAAAGCACTGCGTGTATCGAAAGGAACCATGTTCTTATTAACGGTAATGTCCGCAGCAACAAGCGCGTTTTCGGCAACCTTACCCGTTAGTTCGGGATACTTGTCGCGCAGGTCTACCAGCATAGAGTGGTTGTCTGTTCCACCGCTAACGATGGTGAAACCACGCTTAACAAGCTCTTCGGCCAATACTTTCGCATTCTTCTTAACTTGCAATGCCCACTCCTTAAATTCGGGTTGAAGTGCCTCTTCAAAAGCAACAGCCTTAGCTGCAATGACGTGTTCTAGCGGTCCACCTTGAATTCCGGGGAACACGGCCGAGTTGAGCAGTTGGCTCATCATCTTTACTTCGCCCTTCGGCGTTTTCTTTCCCCACGGATTTTCAAAGTCTTTGCCCATAAGGATGATACCTCCACGTGGTCCGCGAAGTGTTTTGTGCGTAGTAGAAGTAACGATGTGTGCGTATTTCAACGGGTTCTCCAACAAGCCTGCAGCAATTAGTCCTGCGGGGTGAGCCATGTCAACCATGAAGATGGCACCCACCTTGTCGGCGATGTCGCGCATGCGCTTGTAGTCCCATTCGCGGCTATAAGCCGAGCCGCCACCGATGATAAGCTTTGGCTTATGTTCCAGCGCAAGGCGTTCCATTTCGTCGTAATCAACGCGCCCAGTTTCCTTGTTGAGGTTGTAGCCCACGGGGTTGTACAAAATACCCGACGTGTTTACAAGGCTACCGTGGCTAAGGTGTCCGCCGTGTGCAAGGTTCAAACCCATGAAAGTGTCGCCAGGGTTGAGGCAAGTAAGCAGTACGGCCTCGTTAGCTTGTGCGCCAGAGTGGGGTTGTACGTTGGCAAACTCGGCTCCGAACAGCTTTTTAATTCGCTCGATTGCCAGGTTTTCCACCTTGTCAACCACCTCGCATCCGCCGTAATAGCGTTTTCCTGGTAGGCCTTCGGCATACTTGTTGGTTAGATACGAACCCATAGCTTGCATCACCTGTTCGCTAACGAAGTTCTCAGAGGCAATTAGTTCGATGCCTTTGAGTTGGCGTTGATGCTCATCTTCAATGAGTTTGAAAATTTCTAGGTCTCTTTTCATAGTTGAAATTGTTTGTGTTAGTTATTGATTAGGGCGTGGTTTCTATGCACCACGCCGATGATAAATGTCGTTTATTCTGGTTGTTGGCACGTGTGTGCAGGCGTATATGGCATGCGCATTACACCAGTTGTGCCTTGTCTATGGCCTGCTCCATGTCGCAGTAATGGCATTTCAGCGTTCGGCTAACCTTATCTACCACGTTGAAAACCGTTTGCATGGGCTCGTTGTTGGTGATACATTTGGGATTGTTGCACCGCACGATGCCTTTGAGTTCGGCAGGCGTTTCCACCTTCTTCTTCTCGATAACCTCGTAGTCTTTGATGATGTTAAGCACCACATTAGGTGCTACCACCGAGAGGCGCGAAATCTCTTCGTCGGTAAAATACCTGTCTGTAACCTTGATGATGCCTTTCTTTCCCATCATCTTCGAGGCATAGTTGTTGCCGATGGTTATGGGTTCGTTAAGCGTTTGCAGTTCGAGCAAGTTTACAACCTGGAAGGTTTTGTCGGCAGGAATGTGGTCGATAACGGTTCCGTTTTTGATGGCGGCCACTAGCCGTTCTTTCTTATTTGCACTCATTTGATGATGGTTTTATCGTTTCTCACATCTTCTAGCGTGATGCCTAGCACGTCGCAAAACAGTGCTTGGCGTGCGTAGAGCCCGTTTTGGGCCTGCTGAATGTAGTAGGCGTGAGGGTTATCGTCTACATCGTAGGCAATTTCGTTTACTCTTGGCAGCGGATGCAGAATGCGCATGTTGTCTTTCACGTTGGTCAACATGTCGTTTCGCAATATATACACGTCTTTTACGCGTTCGTATTCCATGAGGTCCGAGAACCTTTCCTTTTGCACGCGCGTCATATATATAATGTCGGCATCGGCAATCACCTTGTCGTTAAAGACCGTATGTTCTTGAAACTTGATGCCGTGGTTTTTGCAATAGAGCTTATACTCGTTGGGCATGGCCAACTCTTTGGGCGCGATGAAATGGAACGTGGGGTTGAAATGGCGCATGGCCATGATGAGCGAGTGTACCGTTCGGCCGTATTTTAAGTCACCCACGAGGTAGATGTTGAGGTTTTCGAGCGTTCCTTGTGTCTTATATATGGAGTAAAGGTCGAGTATACACTGCGAAGGGTGCATGTGTGCGCCGTCGCCGGCGTTGATGATAGGCACTGGCGACACCTCGCTGGCATACTGCGCGGCCCCTTCGATGTAATGGCGCATCACGATAACATCGGCATAATTGGCCACCATCAGAATGGTGTCTTTGAGCGTTTCGCCCTTAGACACGCTGGTGGCTTTGGCATCCGAGAAACCGATGATGCGCGCACCGAGCCTGTTGGCTGCCGTTTCAAAACTCAGCCTGGTGCGTGTAGAGGGCTCGAAGAAAAGGCTTGCGATGACTTTTCCTTTGAGCAACTCGCGGTTAGGATGTCTCTCAAACTCTTGCGACAGGTCGATAAGGTACTGTATTTTCTCCTTCGAGAGGTCAGCAATCGTCACAAAATCACGTTGTTTCATCTGCATTGACATTAGAACGTACTCTATTTGGGATGCTAAGATAAGTATAATTTTTCTTATTTGAATGTGTAATAGGGAGAAAAATTGTATTTTTGCAGTAATTTTAGAATTCAGACGTCAATGAGAAAGAGGTTCATACATATCTTATGGGGCATGTTAGTGCTTGGCATACTGTCTGCCGTATTGGCTTTCGTGGCCATTTGGTTTGGTTGGATAGGCTACATGCCGCCCATATCCGAATTGCAAAACCCCATCAACCGATTTGCCACGCAGGTGTATTCGGCTGACGGAAAGGTGATAGGCACATGGAACGAAAACCGCGAAAACCGCGTTTGCATACCCTATAGCACCCTTTCGCCGCACCTTGTTCATGCTTTGGTGGCCACGGAGGACGTTCGTTTCTACGACCATTCGGGCATCGACTTCATCGCCCTTGGGCGCGCCTTTGTGAAACGTGGACTGATGGGACACGCCAGTGCAGGCGGTGGAAGTACCATCACGCAGCAGTTGGCCAAGCAACTTTATTCGGAGAAGGCGCACTCAACAATCGAACGTGTGCTGCAAAAGCCCATCGAATGGGTTATTGCCGTGAAATTGGAACGCCATTACACCAAAGAAGAGATTATCGCCCTTTACCTTAATTACTTCGACTTCTTGCACAATGCCGTGGGAATAAAGACCGCGGCCAACACCTATTTTAATAAGGAACCCAAAGACTTGACCATAACCGAGGCGGCTACGCTTATCGGACTATGCAAGAACCCGTCGTACTTCAACCCCGTGCGCTATCCCGAAAGAAGCACGGAGCGGCGAAACGTTGTGTTGGCACAAATGGTAAAGGCCGGCTACTTGTCGGATACGGAGTACAGGCAATACGCCGAAGAACCGCTCGCGCTGAACTTTCACCGTACCGACCATAAGGATGGAACGGCCACTTACTTCCGCGAGTTCCTTCGCCAATATCTCATGGCCAAGCGTCCCGACAAGAGCAACTACCCCGAATGGAACAAGTCGCAGTATGTTTACGACTCCATTGCATGGGCCAACGACCCTCTTTACGGATGGTGTAACAAGAACTTGAAGAAGAACGGCGAGCCCTACAACATCTATACCGACGGCTTGAAAGTGTTTACTTCCATCGACAGTAGGATGCAGCAATACGCCGAAGACGCCGTGTACAAGCACCTAGCCCGTTTCTTGCAGCCTGCTTTCTCTAAGGAAAACAGAACCAAACCCAACGCGCCCTTCACCAACAAACTTACCGCTGAACAGGTGCGCTCAATTCTGAACCGCTCGATTACGCAAAGCGAACGCTATCGCAACATGAAGTCGGCAGGTTATTCGGAAGAAGAGATACGCAAGGCTTTCAGGACACCCACCGACATGGCCGTGTTTACTTATCATGGCGACATAGACACGGTGATGACGCCCTTAGACAGCATCCGATATTATAAGTCGTTCTTACGAGCCGGCTTTGTAAGCATGGATCCCAAGAACGGAATGGTGAAGGCTTATGTGGGCGGATTGGATTTTACGCACTTCCAATACGACATGGCTACCGAGGGACGCCGACAAGTAGGCTCTACGATTAAGCCTTTCCTCTATTCGTTGGCCATGGAAAATGGTTTCTCGCCTTGCGACCAGGCACCCAACGTGCAGCGTACATACATTGTGGCAGGACAAAGTTGGACGCCACGGAACGGTAGCCGTAGTAGATATGGCCAAATGGTAACCTTGAAATGGGGCTTGGCACAATCCAACAACTGGATTTCGGCCTACCTGATGAGTAAGCTTAACCCGCAACAGTTTGTGGGATTGCTGCGCAGTTATGGTCTAAACAACCCCGACATACACCCGTCAATGGCCTTGGCACTAGGTCCTTGCGAATCGAGCGTGTGCGAAATGGTAAGCGCTTACACCGCCTTTGCCAACCGCGGAATTAGGTGTGCGCCCTTGTTCGTTACCAAGATAGAAGACAACGAAGGGAATGTAATTGCTACATTCCAGCCACGGATGAACGAAGTGATAAGCGAAACCAGTGCCAATAAGATGCTCGTGGAGCTGCAAGCCGTGGTGAACGAAGGTACGGCGCGTAGACTACGCTTTAAATATAACCTTAAAGGCGAGATTGGCGGTAAGACTGGAACGACCAACCGCAACGCAGACGCATGGTTTATGGGCTTTACGCCCGAGCTTGTGAGCGGCTGTTGGGTGGGCGGAGAAGACCGCGACATACACTTCGACTCGATGAGTATGGGCCAGGGAGCCACGATGGCATTGCCCATTTGGGCTTATTTCATGCAGAAAGTGTTTGCAGACCCCCGATTGGGCTATACGCAAAAGGCCACGTTCGACCTTCCCGAAGGGTTTGACCCATGCGCCAAAGACGATGGTGGAATGAATGAGTATGGTATTGACGAGGTGTATGAATAGCCCCAGCCCATGCCTGTATCTCTGCTATGTGCGTAGACAAATGCGGGGTGAAAGTCTGCACTTGTGCGCCGAACGTGTGTGTTTTTTATACCTAACTTATCTTGATAAATAATATACAACACAATGAGAAAACTACTATTCGGGCTGTGCCTTGCTGCCATGCCCATAACGATGATGGCACAGCAAGTGTGCAAGATGTGGGTGAACATGCCCACTTCTGTGGCCGGGGCGCTTGAAAAGAGCGGAAGACAAGAACTCCTCGACCTGAAACAAATGAAGAAAGCGGCCACAATTGCTGGTCCGCTTGGCGAGAGATGTAGCATAGACACGCTTACGGCCGACTTTCTTTCGGTGCGCATGAACGAAGTGTATACGTTGCAAATGAAAATGTTGCCCACATCGTCGGGCGACTCTTTGCTTTGCTTGGTGCAAACATACGCAGGGCCACAGCCAGAGAGTAGTATTGCGTTTTATTCGCCCGATTGGAAGGCTTTGTCTATGCCCCAAATGCACTTAGATGTAGATTTGCAACGCCCTGATACGATGTCGGAAGACGATTTTAACAAATTGCAAGCTTTGTTCGACCCCAAGCTGATTTCGTTCTCGCTTTCGCCATCTAGCGCAGAACTTGTTGTAGCCTTGTCGCCAGCGGCTATCAGCGAAGAAGAAAAAGCGAATATAAAACGGTTAAAATTGCAAAATAAGCTTAATTGGAACGGAAAAACGTTTAATTAATGTTATGAAAAGATTACTTTTACCATCAAACACTTGCAAGATGAAAATAATATCGTAACTTTGTAACGTGTTTTTCATGGTATTAGATTATTAAGGTTAAGAAAGATTGGTTGTCGTGAGACAATCAATTTTTTTTGTATCAGTTTGTTACCTAAGGACAGAGTCGTACATGAAAGCCACACCCCTACTTTCTTGTTTGTTTATATATGGTGTTAGCAGGCTTGCACACTTGATGTCCACTAGCTTGTTGGTTTTGTGTAAATGCGGCGAAAAGAATGGTATATACTGGTATTCCAATGATGCAATATGCTTGTTAAGACCATGTAAACGCAATGGAAAGAAAGGCGTTGTTGTTTATTATAAAAGGTGTTTGGTGGGTGTCTGTTTCCAGTAAACAAGCTCCATGCGAAGGGATATTCGTTGTGTTGAACCATTATCTACTCGCAAACACGTGTTTATGGCTTGGAGGGAGTGTGCGTACTACAATCATTTGGTAATATTTTCGTAAGGTTAAAATCGGCTTTTAGTAAGTTTAAAAATCGGTTTTACCTACTCGTTTGCCAACTTCTTGTTGGCAAATTGTCAGTACAATGCCGTTTGTAGTGGGGCTACAAGCCGTTTGTAGTCACGCTACAAGATGCTTGTAGTGTCTGTACAAGCCTTTTGTAGTACCACTACAAGCCCGCTTGTATCGCCCAAAGTGACGCCTGTTAATTGCTTTTTCTCGTTCCTTGAAGAGTGAGTTTTGCCTTTCCACTTCGCCCAAAGCTCCGTGTTGGCGATTTCCAATTCTCGTCATGACAATGTTCGAGCAAGCTCAGTGTTGTTCATTTCGTTTAACGAAAACGTTCTTTTTCGTTCCTCGAAAAGTGCGTTTTGCCTTTCCACTTCGCCCAAAGCTCCGTGTTGGCGATTTCCAATTCTCGCCATGACAATGTCCGAGCAAGCTCGACATTGTTCATTTGGCTTAACGAAAACGTTGGTTTAATGACATCAATAAAGAAGAATAATGTCGCGAAAACGGAAATAAACGATTAATTAATGTTATATACCTAATAGTTTTACCAGCAAGGGCTTGCATTTTTAAAATATTTATCGTAACTTTGTAACGTGTTTTTCATGGTATTAGATTATTAAGGTTATAAAGATTGATTGTCGTGAGACAATCAATCTTTTTTATTGGCCGTACAAATGAGGCTTTAATGGTAGGGCAAAGGGTGCTTTCTCGTTCTTTCTTCTTTGGCATTGTATTTACGCGTTTGCGCATTCGGCCGTATGTTGTGCAAGCGCATGGCACTGTTTGTCAAGCCTTTTGCGTGTTGAAGCAAAAAGTGATTGTTTTCCTTGTGCGTACCTATAATTTGAAGTAACTTTGCAAGTCTAAGTGTGTATGTTGTTAATACGAACACGGCCCGCCGTGCCTACATGCGCACTTAAAAGCAAGATTTAAACATAAATAGACAATGGTTTTAAATAAGAAAAGGAGATGGCATTGCCTGTCTGGACAAGAACCAACCGACTTGGACAAGCAAGTGATGTATTGGGAAAACAAGGGAAAGCTGGTGCCAACTCGCGAACTGATAAAAACACCCGAACAAATAGAAGGTATCAGACGTAGCGGCGTAGTCAATACGGGCGTGCTAGACGAGGTGGCCAAGCACATACATGCAGGCATGAACACCTTGGAAATAGACAAGATATGCTACGACTATTGCACTCGTCATGGTGCCATACCTGCTTGTCTCAATTACGAAGGCTTTCCTAAAAGCGTTTGTACAAGCATCAACGAGGTGGTTTGTCACGGCATACCCAAGAAAGAAGACGTGCTGAAGGAGGGCGACATCATTAATGTAGACTTCACAACCATACTCGACGGCTACTATGCAGATGCCTCGCGCATGTTCATCATCGGCAAAACAACACCCGAAAAAGAACAGCTGGTGCGCGTTGCAAAGGAATGTTTGGAGATTGGAGCAGAGGCTGCCAAGCCTTATGGCTTTGTTGGCGACATCGGACACGCCATTTCTAAGCACGCGGACAAGTATCATTACGGTGTGGTTCGCGACTTGTGCGGGCATGGAGTGGGCTTGAAGTTCCACGAAGAGCCGGAGGTTGCGCACTTTGGACGTAGAGGACAGGGCATGTTGCTCGTTCCCGGCATGGTGTTTACCATCGAACCCATGATTAATATGGGCACATGGAAGGTGTTTATAGATGCCGATGACGAGTACGGATGGGAAGTAATAACGGGCGACGAGTTGCCTAGCGCGCAGTGGGAGCATACTTTCTTGATGACCGAACATGGCGTTGAGATATTGACAAGGTAGTGATAAAGGATGAATAACGAAAAGGATATATATATATTAGGTATAGAGAGCAGTTGCGACGACACGTCGGCGGCTGTTCTTCGCAACGACGTGTTGCTGAGCAACGTCACCTCTTCGCAGGCCGTTCACCAAAGTTATGGGGGCGTTGTGCCCGAATTAGCATCGCGTGCGCATCAGCAAAATATCGTACCAGTTGTAGACCAAGCTTTGAAAAAGGCTGGTATCGAGAAAGAACAGCTATCGGCTGTGGCATTCACTCGTGGGCCAGGGCTGATGGGTTCGTTGCTTGTTGGCGTTAGTTTCGCCAAAGGTTTCGCGCGTGCCTTGGGTATTCCCTTGGTGGATGTGAACCATTTGCAGGGGCATGTATTGGCTCATTTCATTCAAGAACCCGACATGCAAAACGCCATTCCGCCATTCCCCTTCCTCTGTTTACTGGTTAGTGGCGGCAATTCGCAAATCGTAAAGGTGAACGCCTACAATGATATAGAAGTGTTGGGACAGACAATCGACGATGCGGCTGGCGAGGCTATCGACAAGTGTTCGAAAGTAATGGGGCTGGGTTATCCTGGTGGACCCATCATCGACAAGTTGGCTAGGCAGGGCAATCCCGCAGCGTTTAAGTTTGCCGAACCTCATATTCCTGGGTTGGATTATAGTTTCTCTGGGTTAAAAACCTCGTTCCTGTACAGCTTGCAGAAATGGGTTAAAGACGACCCGAACTTCATCGAGAACCACAAGGAAGACCTTGCGGCAAGCTTGGAGTTTACCATTGTAGACATCTTGATGAAGAAATTGCGGCTGGCCGTAAAACAAACGGGCATCACGCACGTGGCCGTTGCGGGCGGCGTGTCGGCAAACAGCGGACTGCGAAACGCCTTCCACGAGGCAGCAGAGAAAGAGGGATGGACCATTTACATACCCAAATTCAGCTATACCACCGACAATGCCGCCATGATTGGCATAACGGGATATTTCAAATACCTAGATAAGGTGTTTTGTTCGATAGACAAACCCGCTTTCTCGAAGGTTACTTTCGAGTAAGCATAAACAATATAATGGAATGGAACTAGAAACAAAAGTGCTTAGTAGAGAACTGCAACAACACATGTACGACAATGGCTTGACCATCGGAACAGCCGAAAGTTGCACGGGCGGTAGGGTGGCCGAGGCTGTTATTGCCACGCCAGGAGCATCGAAATATTTCAAGGGTGGCGTGATATGTTACAGCAACGAGGTGAAAGAAAACCTCTTGGGCGTAAGTGCGCAGGTGCTAGCCGAGAAGTCGGCCGTGAGCGAAGAGGTGGCCGTGCAGATGGTTAAGGGCGCATGCGAAACGCTGAAAACCGACTATGCAATGGCCGTTACGGGCTATGCTGGGCCTGTTGCAGGCGAAAACGATGGCGTACCCGTAGGCACGATATGGGTTGCTTGCGGAGCGAAAGAAAAAACTTTGACCCTCAAACTAGACGAAGACTTCGGTCGCGACATCAACTTGGCCATTGCAACGAACCGTGCTCTGCGCTTAATGCTCGATTTCTTGGAACAGGAGAAGGGCACAACAGAAGAGTAAAACCGCATAATGGCGTTGGCCGTTCAACGTTAGCAGGGGTGGCTGACTCTTAGATAAGAGCGGCTCAAAGCATGCTTTTTCGGCCACAATATAAACAAGGCGAACACCCAACATGCACACTTCGGCCTATGGCTGAGGCACATTGGGGCGTTCGCCTTGTTTTGTTTATTATGCAGAAAGGGGAGTAGTTGCCAGTCGTAACTACATCAATGAATGCGAAAATGATGCCCATATTTGAGAAAAGTACGCGCGAATGGCGGTCTAATACCACAAAAAACATAAAATCTTTGATAATTAATTGATTTAGTTAGGTATTTAGAAGAAAAATTCGTAATTTTGCAACCTGTTTGGAGTAAGTATCAAAAAAGAAAACAAAAAAAAGATAGCAATGTCGAAGATTTGTCAGATTACAGGTAAAAAGGCAATGGTTGGCAACAACGTGTCTCACTCGAAGCATCGCACAAAGCGCAGTTTCGACGTGAACTTGTTCAGCAAGAAGTTCTACTATGTGGAAGAAGGTTGCTGGATTAGCTTGAAAATCAGTGCCGCAGGTTTGCGCCTTATCAATAAAGTGGGTCTTGACGCAGCACTTAAACAAGCTGTTTCTAAGGGCTTCTGTGATTGGAAAGACATTAAAGTTATAGGAGAATAATTATCATGGCAAAGAAAGCTAAGGGTAATAGAGTACAGGTTGTTCTGGAATGCACGGAAATGAAGAACAGCGGCTTGCCTGGAACGAGCCGTTACGTTACCACCAAGAACAGGAAGAACACGCCTGAACGTATGGAACTAATGAAGTATAATCCAATCATGAAGAAGATGACGCTTCATAAGGAGATTAAATAACGCTTAATTATAGAAGACAATGGCAAAGAAAGTAGTTGCAACCCTTCGTGACGGTTCAAAGGACGGACGTGCTTATACCAAGGTTATCAAAATGGTTAAGAGCCCGAAAACCGGCGCATACATCTTCGATGAGAAGATGGTTCCTAACGAAGCAGTAAAGGACTTTTTCAAGAATTAAACCGCTTTCGACATACGTTGAAAGTATCGCATCATATAAAAGGGAGAACGTTTTGGCGTTCTCCCTTTTTTGATGGGGTGGAGCGGGCAGCCCAAGTTGGCGCTCGTTTGGCATGCAAGGCTGAATAAACGCCTCTTTAATAGGGTTAGGATTTGCCCTCCAAACTCATTCTTGTTTGATTGTTATGCTAGCTCTGCATCTGATTTCCGCTGTTTCTGGTATGCGCTTAGATGGGTTGAAACAGCTTTCTAAGTGCGTGGAATAATAAGGAGAGCAGGCTTGGGTTAGCGTTTTTCAAGCGTGATAAGTATATCAGGTTTCAATTAAAGGTTTGCTTTTTCATGTAGGCAGTTATCAAAAGCGATGTTAAGTTGTCGCTATAAACTCGCCCCCACAAGCGTCATATCGACGTTTGTGGGGGCGTAGTTGTTGTGTGCGTAGGGCTAGTTTGTCTTAACAGCCACCACACTTGTTAGGTCGGGGTCGAGATAAAAGGTTTGTTTATACGGCTTTTTCTCGCCCTTCTCGTCTTTTGTTTCGAGCGTTACGCGAATCATAAGCAAGGTCTTGGTGTTCGTGGGACGTTTCCCAAACTTGGTGTCGGGTTTATACAAGCCACCATTCTTTACGTCGGCTTGCAACGCATTTATGGTAGAGTTGTCCACCCGGTCGGTAGAATCTAGTTTACCAACATCAGTAATCGACACCGACGACAGCTGTGCATGCTCGTCGATAAAGCTTTCAACCAGCTTTTTGGCCGAATGACGTTTGCCGCAACCAACGCTGGCGAGGGCCAAAAAGCCCGCGGCAAGAAACAAAAAGACGTGTTTATTTTTCATTATTATTTAGCTGGAACGTTTTTGAGAATATCTAGCAAGTGGTCCCAAACCATTTGTACGGTGGGGATAAGCAGGCGTTCGTCGGGCGTATGCACATCGCGCAACGTTGGTCCAAACGAAACCATGTCCATACCAGGATAGCTCGTGGCAAACTGTCCGCACTCCAATCCGGCGTGAATACCACGCACAATGGGTTCTTTATTAAACAGGCGCTTGTACGATTCGATGGCCACCTTGGTTAATTCGCTATTCGGGTTCATCTGCCAAGCAGGGTAGCCGTCGGTTTGTTCCACTTCGGCACCAGCCAATTTCAACACGGCACCAACGGCGTTGCATTGGTTGGTGAGGTTGCTCATCACGTTACTGCGTTGCGAGGCAAGCAGGTCTACCATGTTGTCGGTGGTTTTCACAACGGCGATGTTGCTCGAAGTTTCTACCATTCCGCCCAAAGCTGGGTCTTGGCAAATGGCAAACACACCATTGGTTATGCCCTGCAAAGCCATGATAATGCGGCGGCTAACGTCGACAGGCATCACCTTTTCTGCATTGGCACTTTCCATAGCAAACTCCATTGCGGTATCGGTAACGTAGAATTCATCGGCCACTTCATGTGCAAAGACGTTCCAATCGGCGCGCACGTTCTCCTTCACATCGTTGGGAACGGCCATCACAACGCGTCCGTCGCGTGGTATGGCATTGTGCAACTTGCCCGAATTGAAACTGGCCAAGCGCACATCATACTTTTCTTGCTCCAAGTAAACAAATCGAGCAAGCAGCTTAATGGCGTTGGCGCGTTTCTTGTTAATGTCGTCGCCAGAGTGTCCGCCCGTAAGTCCCTTTACCGAAATCTGCAAGAAGAAATAGTCTTTGGGAGCCTCTTCTTTTTCGAAATGGAATACGGCATGCGTGCTGCGACCGCCTGCACACGATACGAAGATCTCCCCTTCATCTTCCGAGTCGAGGTTGATGAGCCAGTCGCCTGTCATAAATCCGGGCTCCATACCCGATGCGCCCGTCATTTGTGTTTCTTCATCGCTGGTGAAAACACATTCCAATGGGCCGTGTTCTATGTCGTTGCTTTCGAGTACCGCCAGTTGCATGGCCACGCCAATGCCATCGTCGGCACCAAGCGTCGTACCCTTAGCCTTCATCCAATCGCCGTCTACATAAGTCTGGATGGCATCCGTGTTAAAGTCGAACTCTACGTCAACCAGCTTGTCGCACACCATATCAGTATGGCTTTGCAGTATAACCACCTTTCTGTTTTCGTAGCCAGGTGTAGCGGGTTTACGTATAATTACGTTGTTCACAGCATCAACTTTTACGTCTAATCCGTGCTTTTTAGCGAACTCTTTAAGGTATTCAACCATTTTCTCCTCGTGTTTAGAGGGGCGTGGTATTTGATTGATTTGTTTGAACTGGTCGAAGACACAGCTCGGAGATAAATTACTTTTATTCATATTTTGGTTTCTTTTTGAGTGATTTCGTAAATTATTAATTATCTTTGCAGCGTTTGAACACGGCACTTACCGATTGCAAAAATAAACAAAATGACAGAAACTTTGGCTTTATCCCTGTTAATAATTGCTATTGCAGTGGCATTATTATGTGTAAAGATGATTTTCAGAAAGAACGGAACGTTCTCTTCGCAACATATTCACGACAACCCTGGCCTAAGAAAGCAGGGCATACATTGCGTGATAGACCAAGATAAGGAGGCTAGAAGAGCGGCGCCAACAGCCGTGAACGAGCGTAGTGGCAATGCTGCAAGAAACGTTGAAACCGCCTTTTAACCATTTGGCACAAGAGAAAATGCTCAGTAAAAAGAAACAACAACAAAAATATAATTAAATGAACAAGAAGAACATTTTGGGTACGTTGGCACTGGCCGCAATGACCACGCTGGCTTTTACTTCCTGCAACAAACAGAACTCGCAGGCCGAAAACAAGAGCGAATCGAACACTAAGGCTGCTCCCACCAGCTTGAAAATTGCGTATGTGGAGGTTGATTCTATCATGAGCCAATACAAATTCTGCAAGGATTATTCGCTCATTCTGCAAAAGAAGGGCCAAAACATCCAAAGCACATTGGCCTCTAAGCAGCAGGCTTTGCAGGCAGCGGCAGCCAACTTCCAACAAAAGGTACAACAAAACGCTTATACGCGCGAGCAGGCTGAGGCTATTCAGGCAGGACTGCAAAAGCAGAGCGCAGACCTGCAAGGGCTTAACCAACGATTGAGCAACGAGTTCCAAGTGGAAACCGAAAAGTATAATGCTGCCCTTCGCGATAGCCTTCGCCATTTCCTTAACGAATATAATAAGGATAAGAAGTACAGCTTGATATTGAGCAAGGCTGGCGACAACTTGCTATATGCTGATAAGGCTTTCGACATCACCAACGATGTTGTTGCAGGTCTGAACAAGGCCTACAAGCCCATTAAGGCTGCCGAAACGACCAAGAAATAAGCCAAAGAACTCTGTTGCGCATTGTTTCTAGCCCGTGTCAGTTGGCATTCCTTACAGGTCTAAACCCCGTGCTGGGTGCATGTTGCGCCATGAAACGATACAGAACAAGATGACGAAGGCTTATTAAGGCTCTATAACGTTTCGTGTGGGTAGCTATAGAAAATTCGCGTAGAGCAAAATCCTTTCCTTTCGTAGGCAGATAAGATATTTTCAGTTTAGTTTTAAGGTATTTGAACCCCAGAACTATTGGCAAAGAAAAGCTTTGAAGGCTCCGACAGAGGTGAAAAGACTTATGTCGGTAACATAAGCGTATTACGGGTAAAGGAATCCTATTACCCACACGATTCGTTATAGAGCCCTTATTAATTTCGATTTTAAGTAATTCGTTACCTATAACGCCCCAATGGTTTTATACTGTTGGGGCGTTTGTGGATGGGTACGTTAACAACTCGCAACCTCACCAACTCAAAAACTTAAATTGCTGCTTTTTGTTTTACAATATCGTTCTAGTTTTCACTCCGTTCTAGCGAAAATGTAGGCTAAAAAGTAGGTAAATAGCCACTATTTCTTGCCTTTCACGCCTCTTGTTTTGTCTGTTTTTAAGAACAGAGCCTGCATTTTGTACCGTTTTGCCTTTCTAGTTTGGTTGCCAACCCATGATTTTTGAAGTCCAATTACGCACTTTTAGCCCCTAAAATCCCACTTTTTAACAGCTATTTTGCCCTTTTGAACCATGTGTTTCATGGTTCTACAAGGTTTTGTTTATACCATTGCAGTGGATATTTATGCTTTTCGCCTTGCATTTCGCCGCATTTAGCACTACGTTTAGCGGCAAAATACCTTGCGTTTTGCACCAAAACACCTTGCGTTTAGCACCAAAACGCATTGCATTTAGCATCAAAACGCATTGCATTTAGCATCAAAACGCACTACGTTTAGCACCAAAACGCACTACATCTTGCTGCAAATAGCCCTATAATGGGTGCAAATGGCGGTTTGTTTAAATAAATATTCATTTGCCACATTCGCATGCTAACCCCATTTTTGCATCAACACCAACCTTCGCGAGAATCGCGTTTTTGGGGCAAGGTGGGCGATTGGTGGACGAAAAGGGCACTCATAATGTTAAAATTCTTGC
>ERZ772766.1012-NODE-1012-length-15702-cov-9.790311_pt1 | contig 15702 bp, 9 predicted proteins | sample MGYA00511379_ERZ772766 | MGnify/ENA primary metagenome ERZ772766 (study PRJEB29015, sample SAMEA2737895) | human oral metagenome | biome: human oral; feature: human-associated habitat; material: dental | place: China | collected 2116 ...
CGTATCGGGTGCGCGGCCTGATGCCGGGCACCACGACCCGGGCGATGGGGATCGCGAACAGGTTTTTACCCAAGGCGACGGGAAATACGGTGCCAGTCAAAGGATCGCGGCTTAGAGTGTCACCTGTCGTGCAGAGACTCACCCACTGGGGCCGGCGCGCGGCCGCTCGCAACAACGAGGTGTGACCGACACTCAGGAGCATCACAGAGTCAGAACGACTGATCGCTGTCTTTCGTACCGGTGCGCACCGTTTGTCCGACCATCCGGTTATGCGCGGGAGCTCGTTTGCACTCGAACATAACATCATGCAAAGACTCCGACCATCGGCATCAAATGAACACATTCGTCCACAGGGATGTGCACAGTTGTGAATAAACCCTGGAAACGACCCTTTGATGAACCTTTGTGAGCGTATGAAAACTGACCCATGGGGGAGACATTACATAGCGTTTCATGTCGTGAAACGGTCCGTCCGCACGTGTTGGGGTACCCGCAGAACTGACATGAGACACTGTTTGTGCACGCTCAGGACACGGCTGCACACATCGATCGCACGTGGTCGATGGCACCGATGCCGCTCATCTGATTGTCATTGTGCTGATAATCATCCTCGCCGTGATCGGTGCGACGCCGTCGCCTGTCCGTGCGGCCGTTCCGACGTTCACAATCGCTGCCGTTCCCTCGATTCAGCGCCCGACGGCCACAAGCGCCGCCGACCGCACCGTCGTCGTCACAGCCACGAGCACCGGCGCCTGGATTGACCCGGGTGCACTGTAGGCCCAACGCCGGTGCAGCGCTGCGAGAGGGGCCAACGGGCCTTGCAGGCGCATACGAAAGCGCCCGGGGCAGTGGCCCCGGGCGCTCCCAGCAACAAATAAGCTCAGACAACTACCTGAACAACTTCAAGGCGTTCGGCCCGATCATGAACGGCGCCAAGATCATCGACGAACCCAGTCCCACGCCAAAACCACCAATCACGTCAGTCACCCAGTGGACGCCCAGGTACAGGCGCGTCACGCAGATGAAGACAATGAACACGAGGGCCGCGGCCCACAGCAGATAGCGGAGGCGACGGCCTAGGCGCGTCATTGTCAGCACCAGGACCAGCGACACGATCAGTGCGGTCACCGCCGTGGCATGACCCGACGGGAACGAGTAGCCATCCTCGGTGATCAGCCGGTAGGCCTCTTCCGGGCGCGGACGCGAATCAATGTGCTTGATGATGTAGCCATTGATCCCTGAGAAGGCTACGGAGCCCAGGATGTACAGGGCGTGCATGACCTTCTTGACGAGCCACCACACGAAGGCCGCCACGGCCACCGCCACGATGACGGCGCGCTTGGGATCGAAGAGCCACGACGCGCCCGTCATGAACGTGTTCATCGCCGGCGTGCGCGACGCGATGAAGTCAGACCACACGGTCGTGTCGATCGACAGGGGACTCGTGATGAACCCACCCGCGACGGCGACAATCGCGACGAGAAGAACCCCGATAACAAGATGGGGAGTCAGGAATCGACGAACAATCATAGTGAAATCCTACCGTAGTGTCAGTCGTTTGCGCCGTACTCGTACACCCAGCGCCCAGCCCGCCGCGAGAAGCGCGATCGCTCACGCATCTGCCCGGTTTCGCCGGTAGCCACGTCACGCCACGAGGCCACGAAGGTCACGGTACCCTCCTCGTCGGAAGGACCCCCGGCCTCGGCCCCCAGGATCCGCAGGCCCGTCCACTGCGTCCCCTCCACCCAGTACGGGGGAGCGGGGCGCGTGCGCGGGTGCCACGTGCGGAACAGGTAGTCCTCGTCGCGCAGGGCGAACGCCGTGTAGCGCGACCGCATGAGCGCCTCGGCGGTCGGAGCCGCCTCCCCATCCAGGTAAGGCCCGCAGCACTGCGCCAGCAGCGCCCCCGATCCGCACGGACAGGTGCGAGGCTGGGGCGCGCCAGCACCGGACGCGCTGGGGGCAGCGGGGGAGGAGATCACGCCTGGTCGCCCAGAGAAGCCAGCCAGCGCTCCGCATCCAGGGCGGCGCGGCAGCCCGAACCGGCAGCCGTGATGGCCTGACGGTACGTGTGATCCACGGCGTCACCGCACGCGAACACGCCCGCCACGGACGTGCGCGTCGACGGCTCGTCGACCGTGATGTAGCCGGCCTCGTCGAGGGCGACCTGGCCACGCAGGAAGCCCGTGCGCGGCAGGTGGCCGATCGCGACGAACACGCCGTCCACGGCGATCTCACGAGTGGAGCCATCCACCGTGGAGGTTAGGCGCAGGCCGGTCACGGCCTCGTCGCCGAGGACCTCGGAGATGGTCGCGTTCCACTCGAAGGAGATCTTCGGGTTGTTCAGGGCGCGCTCAGCCATAACGCGCGAGGCGCGCAGGGCGTCGCGGCGGTGCACGACGACGACCTCGGACGCGAAGTTCGTCAGGAAGGTCGCCTCCTCCATCGCGGAGTCGCCGCCGCCGACGACGGCCAGGCGACGATCCTTGAAGAAGAAGCCGTCGCAGGTCGCGCAGTAGGAGACGCCGCGGCCGGAGAACTCCTCCTCGCCGGGCACATTCATGTGACGGTACTCCGAGCCGGTGGCCAGGATGACGGCGCGCGCGTAGAAGACCTCGTCCTCGGTCGCCACGGCCTTCACGTCGCCCTCGAGGTTGACGGCGATGACGTCCTCGTAGCGCACGTCCGCGCCGAACTTCTCGGCCTGCTCGCGCATGTTGTCCATGAGCTCGGGGCCCTGGATGCCCTCGGGGAAGCCGGGGAAGTTCTCGACCTCGGTCGTGTTCATGAGCGCGCCGCCCGCCGCCAGCTGACCGGCCAGCACGATGGGGGCGAGGCCGGCGCGGGCCGTGTAGACCGCAGCCGTGTAGCCCGCGGGGCCCGAGCCGACGATGACAACGTCGTGGACGGTGGCGCCCTCAGGCACCTCGGCTGACGGGACCTGCACCTCGGCGGTATCGGCGGCGGTATCGGTGGATTCGGCCGTCACCAGGCCCGGAATCGTCACGAAAGACATGCGTACCCTCCTTCAGGGTTACTGAACTGTAAGTTCGGAGATCCACGCCCAGTTGCGTCCGTCCTGGCCCTTGGGCATGGAGCGGAACTGCAGCGCGATGGAGTCGGTTTCGACAGCAGCGGGCAGCTGAATCGTCGTCGACGGAGATAACGCCGACGTGGCCAGTTCTGTTCCACCGCGCGGGTTCGACGGATCCGTGACGTTACGCACGACGACCTCACCGCCGGAGGTGGCCGGATCCATGGTGAGCGTCACCGAAGACACGGTGGCCTTTTGCTGGAGCTTGACGACGATCGTCACGGACGTCTCGTCGCGGAACTGGTTGGTGTCGAACCAGCGCGAGGACCAGGACGTCGACGGGTTCGAGTCGATCATGTTGATCGCACGGTCCGGGTGGTCGCCGTCGTCGTTGTTCCACGACAGGACCTGCACGGAGGAGATCACGGGCGTCACGGAATCGGTCGGGGGAGGCGTCGTCGTGAGGACGGGTGCGGGTTCCGCGCCGGATTGCTGGGCGGTCACGCCGTCACGCAGCGACTGGCCGAGGTCCAGGTTGGTGACCGGGCGCGTCGCCATCCACGGTCCCCAGATCGCACCGAAGAGGAACAGGACGACGCCGAAGATGAGCGCGGGGCGCGTCGGGTCGATCAGCTTCGCGGAGCGCTCGGGCTTGGAGTTGTCCTCGCTGGACGAGGCCGGGGCAGCGTGTGCGGGAGCCGCCGGGATGGGTGGAAGGGAGTCCATGACCTCGGTCGGATCGTCGACCGGGGGAGCGGGGATCGCGGAGTCGGCCATCGGCTGCACGCGGGGGATCTGGTGCGTGGCGGGCGCGTCGGCCAGGGGCTCGGGGTGCGGGTAGTCCTCGGGGTTGATCTCACCTTCGCGTTCGTATCCGCTGACCGCGGGTGCGGGCGGCGGGGGAGCGAGCGGGAAGGCCGAGGAGGCAACGTTGGCGCTGTCCGTGGGGCCCGTGAGGGGCTCGACACCCAGGTCCGCCAGGGATTCGGCCATCGATCGGCTGTCCGGCTCGGGGGTCGGGTCCGCATCGGGGCTCGGAATGGGGTCGGTCTGCGGTGCGGGGACCGTGTCCGCGTCGGGCAGGGCGATACCCTGCGCCTGGGCGATGGCCTCAACAGCGGGCGCTGCGAGGGCCTCGGCAACGACCGGATTCTCGACGGGAGCCTGCGTCGCGGGGCCGAATGCCGGGACCTCGGCGGGTGCAGGAATGGGCGGAGCGTCAACCGATTCGTCGCTCGACGAGGCCGGGGGCGCCGGAATCGGCGAGTCAGCGACGACCTCGTCGAACGACGGCAGTTTCTTCTCGTCGCCGGTGCGTTCGGGCGTGGGAGCCATCGGGTCCTCCGTCTGGTCGGGTGTGTGTCCCGTCATTATCGCAGCTGGGTCGGGGGTCGCAGTGGAAGACGCTGCCAGGATGTTCACCACAGCGGTGGGCACGTGCAGGCGCGTGAGTAGCGGGCGCATCATTGCAGCGGATTCGCGGGGTTCCGCGAAGCGTAGGACGATCAGGTAGACGAGGCCGGTCACCGCCGAGACAACGGAGAGCTTGATGCCCGCCAGCGCCATGCGTCCCAGCGTTGAGGAGATGCCCGTGTGGATGCCCATGATCCACAGCACGGCGAAGCCGACGAGGCCGGCGACGATCGCGCTGCCCAGGTAGGCGACGTAGGAGCGCAGCAGTCCCGCGCGATCCACGAAGCTATTTTCGCGCGAAACCCACACGACGGCGATGACGCCCTGCGTCAGGCGGCAGGAGGTCTCGCCGAGGGCCGCAGCGACGACCCACCAGCGTGCGCCGGTGAGGGCGTACATGGACCAGCCGACGATGACCTGGATGATCGTGGGACCGATGCCCATGAGGAACACGGGCTTGACGTTCTCGTAGGCGAAGAAGACGCGCTGGCTCATGAGGACCATGCCGGTCGACGCGACGCCGGGCATCAGCGAGGCGAGGACGAGGGCGTAGCCGGTGACGGCCTCGGGATCTCCGCCCTTGGCGGCCATCGCGATCTCCATCATGGGGACGGATCCGGCCATGAGCATGGCTGCTGCGACGAGGGTCAGCGACGTGATCGTGCGCACGCCCAGGTGGTAGCTGTCGGCCACCGCTCGGTCGTCGCCGTCGGCCACGGCCCCGGCCATGCGGGTGAAGATCGCGGTCGTCAGGGACACGGTGATGAGTGACTGCGGGACCATGAAGATCATGAAGGCCGTCGAATAGGCCAGGATGCCGACGACGCCGCCCTGCGCGCCGTTGCGGCCGATGAAGCCGTCGGCCATGGCCGCCAGGTTGTTCGTCGACAGGACGCCGACCTGGGAGACGCCGAGGGTCGCAAACGTCCATCCGGCCACGCGCGGCATCGACCCGAAGGAGGTTCCGCGGAAGTGGAAGTCCGGCTTGAAGGACACGCCCGCGCGACGCATCGGCCACAGCAGGCACAGCGCCTGGCAGATGACGCCCAGGGTCGCTGAGCCCGCGAGGACCCAGAACTGTGCGCCTGTCAGGTCACCGGCGGGAATGCCGCCGTCGGGTGCGCCGCCCCAGATCACGAGGAAGAGGCCGAGGCCGGCGATGCCGACGACGTTGTTGACGACGGGCGCCCACATGTAGGGTCCGAAGATTTCGCGCGCGTTGAGTAGCTCGCCGAGCAGGTTATACAGGCCGTAGAAGAAGAGCTGCGGCAGGCACAGCAGCGCAAACAAAATCGCGAGGTTGCGGATGTCCTCGGTGTAGCCGGCGGCCGTGATCATGACGAGCACGGGGGCGAGCACCATCGTCACGAAGGTGACGAGGAAGAGAAGCGTTCCCGCGAGGGTGAGCAGCCGGTTGACGTAGGTATCACCGTCGTGGCGGCGCTTGATCGCGCCCACGATCTGGGGTACCAGGACCGCGTCGAAGATGCCGGATGCCAGCAGGTTGAACACGGTGTTGGGCAGCGTGTTCGCCGTCTGGAACGCGGCGCCGACGCCGCCGGCGGTTGCGCCAACCGCGGCGATGAGCATCGCGTTACGGATGAATCCGAGGATGCGCGACACCATGGTGCCCGATGCCATGAGCGCCGATGCCCTCAGGATCGATCGGCGAGGCGTATTCGAGCTCATGGGGTCTCCTTCGTCGTTGTCGTCGTTGCTGTCTCGGATTCGGTGTTGTCGTCAGTGGGCGCCGAGGCCTCGTCGGTGGCACCGTCATCGGTTGTGCCGACCTCGGCAGAACCCTGCGCCTTGCGGGCGGCCCGCTTGCGGATTGACCGCGTGATGCCGACGAGGAAGAGCGCTCCGAAGAGAGAGGCGATGAAGGCGGTGATCGCGTCCTCCCACCCGGCGCGCATGCGCACGGTCACGGTCCGGGAGTCGTCCAGGATGTGGCCGTCCGGCGTCGTGACCTTGTAGGTGACTTCGATGTCGCCGCTGCCGATCGCGCCCACGGGCACCTCAACCGTCGTTGCCCCCTGCGCGGCCAGCGTTTGGTACTGCGCCGGGGTGGCGCGCAGACGCGGGTCGTCGGGCACGAGGGTCACGTTGACGTGGACCGGCCACGGCAAGTTGTTGCGCACGAGGACGGGAAAGTTCGCGGACTTGTTGATGAGGTTGACGGCCGAGGACGGTTCGACGGTCACCGCGGAGAGCATGCCCGTTATCTGCGACGTCATCGCGGTCGCCGAGTCGAGCTGTTCGGAGGGGGTGAGCTGCGCGGCCAGGGAGGGCAGGATCTGGGGCGTCACCGAGTCGTAGACGGCGTCGGGATCGTCCGTGGCCTTCGCGAGAGGCCCGAGGCTGGTCAGGGACAAGGCCATGGCTGAGATCGCGGTGGACGTGTCCGCGTCGAGCGTGCCTGCGTCGACGGTCTGACGCTCGACGTCGGTCGGCTCGCTGGCAGCGATGTCACTGAAAGTCTGGGCGGAGACCCAGCGCGGGGAGAAGAGGGCGTTGACACGCTTGGTGAGGGACTCGTTGACGGTCGTGCCGCGCCCGGCCGCCGCAAAGAGAGTGGGCGACGAGGAAGGGCGTTCGCGCGCGATGATCGCCGTGATCGCCGTGAGGGCCTGCTCGGCGTCGAGCTCGTCGCCTCCGGAGGCGTTCCACGACAGGATCGAGGCCAGGTCGGCCTGCTGGGCGAGCGTGCGCGCCCCGGTGCCGTCGGTCGCCGTCTCGCCCGTCGCTGGGTTGACGTTCACGCGCGCGTAGGAGGTGAAGGTGACTTCTTCGGCGGGGGTGAGTGCCGATGCCGGGGCGATCGTGATCTGGTCGGTCGAGGCATAGTTCGACAGGAACGTCGTGCCGAAGGTCGTGTTGGCTGGCCACGCGACGTTGCGCAGGATCGTGGGCCCCGCGTCGGGCATGGTTGTTGTTGTGCCGCTCTGCCCGGATGGGGATGATGACGCTGAGGCGCTGGGGGTTTCTGTGGCGCTCGCGGAGGGTGAGGGGGTCGGCGACGCGGGTGAGGTCGTGGGTGAGGTCGTGGGGGCCACCCAGCCGGCCTCGCGCAGGGACGAGGGGAAGGCCGCGATCGAGCGGGAGGCTCGGTCCCAGAAGCCCGTGTTGCCCGACAGGGCGAGGGCGCCGAGGTCGGCGTCGCCCTCCGGGAGCGCGATGAGCTCGTTTGCTGCCCCCATGAGGGCTGACACGAAGGCCTCGGACTGGAGGTCGCGCGAGCGCTGCGCCGGGTCGGTCGCCGTGGGTGCGGGCGTCGGGGTGGGGGAGGAGGATGGGCTCGGCGAGGCCGTGGCTGCGCCCGACTGCCCCGACTGGGTGCCGGAGTGGCCGGATTGACCCGATTGGGTCTCGGAGGTTTCGGAATCGGGCGAGGGGCTCGGCGAGGCGGTGGGCTGCGGTCCGAGCGGAATGAGCAGCGGGTCAACGGCCAGGGTGACGCCCGGGGAGGCGGCCAGATTCAGGACGGCGGAGCGTTCGGCCTGGTCCTGGGTGGCGCTCGTCGAGGTCCATGGAACCACGGCGTTGACGCGCGAAGCAGAGACCTGGGCGCCCGAGTCCCACACGAGGATCGAGCGGTCCTTGCCGGAGTACTCGCCGGAGTTGGCGGCCACTGTGATGACGCGCGGTCCCCACTCGGTTGCGTCGGTCAGGGGGAGCGAAGAGGTGGGGATGCGGATCTCGAAGGAGACCGTGGCGCCGCGGACGACGTCGGTGAGCGAGGAGGATGCAGCGTGCGTGGCGTCGGGTTCGTCCTCGGTGAGCGCAGTCGTGAGCGCGGCCACCGAGATCGGCGTCTCGTTGGCGACGAACACCTTGAGGGAGATATTCGCGAGAGTCGTCGGCGAATCGTTGTGAACCGTGCCGGACACGATCACTTCGTTCTCATTCGTCACGATGCGAGGGGAGAGCGAGTTGATGGAGATGACGAGACCCGATGCCTCGGCCGCAGCGCCCATCACCGCGGGGCGCGACGCGTCGGACTGCGAGGCTTCCGCGGGTCGGGGAGCGGCCCCGGCCTCGCTGAGCCCGAGGCCGAAGGGAAGAGCCAGCGCCGCGCACAGGGCGGCCACCCACACCGCGCGCCTAGTCACGGCTATCCCGGTACAGCAGGTCGAGGGCGATGCGCACGATGCGACGCTCGTTGGGGTAGGCGAGCTGGCGCGACACGTCGCGCAGCGGCACCCACGCGGCCTCCTCGGCCTCGTGATCCGGATCGCCATCCACGGTGATTGTGCCGGACTCGTACCCCATCAGGTAGTGGTGGACGACCTTGTGGACGCGGCGGTCGCTGCCGGAGAACCAGTAGTCGATCGACGCGAGGTGGCGGATGATGCGCCCGTGGATGCCGGTTTCCTCGGCCACCTCGCGCAGAGCGGCCTGCTGGGGAGTCTCCGATCCCTCGAGGTGGCCCTTGGGCAGGCACCACTCGATGCGGCCCGCCCGATTGCGCCGCGCGATCAACGCCGCATAGGGAATTCCGTCACGCACGTCGACGACGATGCCGCCCGCGCTGGTTTCCGCGGAAATCGGCAGATGAGAACGGCCAGCGCGCACAGAAGCGGACCGACGCGGGGGTCTGGGCACCCCGCCTCGGCGGTCAACTGGACGTGCAGGCATGACTCCACTTTAGCCGGTAGGCGGCCCCCGGTAGTCGGCCAGGGTGCTTTCCTGGCATGCTTAAGAGCGATGAGTACCCAGTCAGCTTCCCCGAATAACGGCCCCGTGACCGCGCAAAACGCCGGAACGACGGACATTCCTACCCTCATGGCGAACGCCACGAGGACGTTTGCGGCGCTCCCGCCCGCGATTATGGAACTCGGCACGATTTTTCACGAGGCCGGGGAGGAGCTCGCGCTCGTCGGCGGGCCCGTGCGCGACGCGTTCCTGGGAGTGACGCCGCACGACTTCGATATGACGACCTCCGCGCGCCCCGAGCGCACCGAGGAGCTCCTGGCGACGTGGGGCAACGCAACCTGGGACATCGGCAAGGAGTTCGGCACGATCGGAGGGCGCCGCGGCGACCTGATCGTCGAGGTGACGACCTACCGCACCGACGAGTACGAGATCGGTTCGCGCAAGCCCGAGGTGACTTTCGGCGACACGCTCGAGGGCGACCTGACGCGTCGCGACTTCACGGTCAACGCGATGGCGATGCGCCTGCCGCAGATGGCACTCGTCGACCCGTGCGGCGGCCTCGCGGACCTCGCGGACGGTAACCTGCGCACCCCCGTGTCCGCCGAGCAGTCCTTCGACGATGATCCGCTGCGCATCATGCGTGCGGCCCGCTTTAGCGCGCAGCTGGGCCTCGACGTCGACATGGACGTCATGAACGCGATGGAAACCATGGCATCGCGCCTCGAAATCGTCTCGGCCGAGCGCATCCGCGCCGAGCTCGAGCGCCTCATCATCTCGCCCTACCCGCGTCGCGGCATCGAGCTGATGGTCCACACGGGTGTCGCCGACATCGTCCTGCCCGAGGTCGCCGCCCTCGTCTCCACCGTGGACGAGCACAAGCGCCACAAGGACGTCTACGAGCACACCCTCACCGTCGTCGAGCAGGCGATGGACCTGGAGACCGGCCCGGACGGCCCGGTTCCCGCCCCCGACTTCATCCTGCGTTTCGCGGCCCTCATGCACGACGTCGGTAAGCCGGCGACCCGCCGCTTCGAGAAGAACGGCACCGTGTCCTTCCACCACCACGAGATCGTGGGCGCCAAGATGACGCGCAAGCGTATGAAGGCCCTGCACTTCGACAAGGCGACGACCGAGGCCGTGACCACCCTGGTCGCGCTGCACCTGCGCTTCCACGGCTACGGCGAGGCCGCCTGGTCCGACTCGGCGGTGCGCCGTTATGTGGCCGACGCGGGCGATCTCCTCGAACGCCTCCACCGCCTCACGCGCGCCGACTGCACGACCCGCAACCGCCGTAAGGCCAACTACCTGTCCGCCGCCTACGACGACCTCGAGGCGCGCATCGCCGCCCTGCGCGAGCAGGAGGAACTCGACGCGATCCGCCCCGACCTCGACGGCGACCAGATCATGGAGATCCTCGGGCTGCGCCCCTCGCGCGCCGTGAAGATCGCCCGCGACTACCTGCTTGAGCTGCGCATGGAGCGCGGACCGCTGGGCGAGGAGGCGGCCCGTCAGGCCCTTCTCGAGTGGTGGTCGTCGGACGACGTGCGCGCTCTCGCGCAGGAGTACCAGGCCCAGCAGGCCCGCTGGGAGGCCAAGCTCGCGGAAAAGAAGGCCCGCAGGGCCGCCGCGAAGGCCGCCCGCGAAGCCCAGGAGAACTGAGACCGGGCACTGAGACGGGCGCGGGGCGACAATCGTCACGCCCGCGCACGGTGCGGTGCTGGGGCCACCGCCGTACTCTGGGAATGATTCGACTATTTGTGAGGAGAGTTATCGCATGAGCACGTTCACCCCCGAGAAGGCATCGGCCGATATCGGCGTGTACGGCCTGGGAGTCATGGGCGCAAACCTCGCCCGTAACCTGGCCCGCAACGGCTACGCGACCGCCGTCTTCAACAGGACCCAGGCTCGCACCGAGAAGCTCATGGCCCGCCACGGCGACGAGGCGACCTTCGTCCCCGCGTCCAGGCTCGAGGACTTCATCGCCTCCCTGCGCACCCCGCGCGTCGCCATCATGATGGTCCAGGCCGGCCCCTCGACGGACGCCGTCATGGAGCAGCTTGCCGCTCTCATGGATGAGGGTGACATCATCGTCGACTGCGGTAACTCCCTGTTCACCGACACGATCCGCCGCGAGAAGTGGGCGGCCGAGCGCGGCCTGCACTTCGTGGGCGCGGGCGTCTCCGGCGGCGAGGAGGGCGCCCTGTGGGGTCCCTCCATCATGCCCGGCGGCACCCCGGCCTCGTACGACCGCCTCGGCCCCATGTTCGAGGCCATCGCCGCCACCTACGACGGCGTGCCCTGCTGCACCTACATTGGCGCGAACGGCGCCGGCCACTTCGTGAAGATGGTGCACAACGGCATCGAGTATGCGGACATGCAGGTCATCGCCGAGGCCTACACCCTCCTGCGCGAGGGCCTGGGCGCTACCCCCGCCGAAATCGCCGACATTTTTGCCGCCTGGAACGAGGGTGAGCTCAACTCCTACCTCATGGAGATCACCGTCGAGGTCCTGCGCCAGGTGGACGCCGAGACGGGCAAGCCCCTCGTCGACCTCATCGTGGACGCCGCCTCGCAGAAGGGCACCGGCAAGTGGACCGTGCAGACCGCCCTCGACCTGGCCGTCCCCGTCACCGCGATCGGCGAGGCGACCTTCGCGCGCGGCGCGTCCTCCGAGCCCGCCCAGCGTGCGGCAGGCCAGGCGCTCGCGGGCAACGCCTCCGCCCTCGTCATCGAGTCGGACGAGGCCCGGGCTGCCTTCATTGAGGACGTGCGCCAGGCGCTTTTTGCCTCCAAGATCGTCGCCTACTCGCAGGGCTTCGACGAGATCGAGGCCGGGGCTGCCGAGTACGAGTGGGGCATCGATAAGGGCGCCCTGGCTCGCATCTGGCGCGCGGGCTGCATCATCCGCGCCGCCTTCCTCGACGACATCACTCGCGCCTACGAGGCCGACCCCGACCTGCCGCTGCTGCTGGCCGCCGAGCCGTTCGCGACCCGCTTCCAGGAGTGCACGCCCGCGCTGCGCCGCGTCGTGGCCCAGGCGGCCCTCGCAGGCGTTCCGATCCCCGTGTTCGCCTCGTCCCTGGCCTACTTCGACCAGATTCGCGCGACGCGCCTGCCGGCCGCCCTCATCCAGGGTCAGCGCGACTTCTTCGGCTCCCACACCTACCACCGGGTCGACAAGGAGGGCGTCTTCCACACCCTGTGGGCGGTGCCGGGTCGTCCCGAGGAACAGTGGTCCTGACCTGAAGAGACGGAAGGTTCTCTAGCAGCGGGTGGGTGCGCGGTGAGCGCATCCACCCGCTGTGTTGCGGACCATACTTTGGGGTTCTTTTAGGAAACACCGTTAGGCTAGGAACATAACAATCCGCTGAAAGGGCGAATACGTGGCTACTAACAACGGACGGTCCGACTGGAACGACATCATCGAGCCTGGCGGCTCGGGCGCGTCGCACCGCGACGCCCTGCCCTCGCGGCGCGCGACGCGCGCCGCCGCTTCGTCGCGTGCTTCCAAGAAGGCCGCCACGGCCTCGTCGGCCGGTAAGAAGGGCCCCGCGAAGAAGAAATTCCGGTGGGCCAAGCGCATCGGGTTTGGAATTCTGACCATCTTCCTGGGCGTGTTCATTGCTGGCATGGCCGTGTTCCTGTACCTCTACAACACGCTGACCGTGCCCGCGCCGGACGATCTGGCCCTCGCGCAGAAGACGACCGTCTACTACGCCGATGGCACGACCGAGATGGGCACCCTGGGTGAGATCAATCGTCAGATCATCGACACGACGAAGCTGCCCGACTATGTGCCCAAGACGATCATCGCCTCCGAGGACCGCACGTTCTACACGAACTCGGGCGTCGACCTGAAGGGCATTTTCCGCGCGCTCGTCAACAACCTGCGTGGCGGCGCTCGCCAGGGCGCTTCGACGCTCACCCAGCAGTACGTTGAACGCTATTACGTCGGTGAGACCACGTCGTACACGGGCAAGCTCAAGGAAGCGGTCTTGGCGATCAAGATCAACCGCGAGAAGTCCAAGGACGAGGTCATTGGCGCCTACATGAACACGATCTACTTCGGTCGTGGCGCCTACGGCATCGACGCCGCTGCCCAGGCCTACTTTGGTCACGGCGCAGACCAGCTCACCCTGTCTGAGTCGGCGCTCCTCGCTGCCGTCATCCCCGCGCCCTCCGCGTGGGACCCGGCCGTCAACCCCGACAAGGCGAAGGAGCGCTGGGAGCGCGACCTGAACCTCATGCTGGAGGACGGCTGGATTACTCAGGCGCAGCACGACTCCGCGGTCTTCCCCGAGACGATTGACCCCGACACCCTCAACAGTGAGTCGATGAGCGGCACGACCGGCTACCTGATGGCTCAGGTCAAGTCGGAGCTCATCGCCTCCGGCCAGTTCGACGAGGACAAGATCAGCCAGGGTGGCCTGCGCATCACCTCCACGATCGTTAAGGAGCATCAGGACCAGGCTGTCGCGGCAGCCGAGGGCATGAACGAGGTCCGCGGCTGGGATCCGACGCATCAGCACGTCGCTTTGTCGTCGATGGACCCGGCCACGGGCGAGATTCTCGCCGAGTACGCGGGCGCGGACTACGAGCAGCGCCAGCAGAATGCTGTCACGCAGGATATTGCGATGGCGGGCTCGTCCTTCAAGCCATTCGCGCTGCTGGCGAACGCGCGGCTGGGCGGCACCGTCAACGACACTTTTTCGGGTAAGTCGCCGCAGTACTTCCGAGACATGAAAACGCCGGTGTTCAACGACGGCGGGTACTCTTTCGGTGACGTGACGCTGGTAAAGGCCACCGCGTACTCCATGAATACGGTGTTCGTGGCCCTCAACGACGACGTGGAGCCCGAGAATACGCGCAAGGCCGCGGTCGACGCGGGTATCCCCGAGGAGACGCTGGGCCTGAACGATCACATCCTCAACGTCCTGGGCCCCTCCTCGCCGCACAACATCGACCTGACGACCGCATACTCGACGATCGCAAACGGCGGCGAGCGCGTCACCGCGCACATCGTGAAGAAGGTCGAGGACTCCAACGGCAAGCTGCTCTACAGCGGCGACGTGGCCCCCAAGCGCGTATTCGACGTCGAGGAAGTCTCCTCGATCATGCCGGCCCTCGAGGCCGTCACGAGCGGTGATGGTACGGCCAGCCGCGTCAACGCCTCGATTCCGCGACTGACGACCGCGGGCAAGACCGGTACCTCCTCCGACCAGCTCTCCGCACAGTTCGTGGGCTTCGTGCCGGGCATGGTCACTGCCGTGTCGATGTACCAGTCTGATGACGAAGGTAATTCTGTTCCCCTCGACGACGTTGGCGGCATCGGCCAGTTCCACGGCGGTGACTGGCCGGTGGACGTGTGGATCGACTACATGAAGCCCGCGACCGCAGACCTGACGGAAACCGAGTTCACGTGGAAGGTGAAGTCCAACCGCAAGGCGCGTAACGCGCCGACACCCACGCCCGCGCCGAGCGCGACGAGCGAGGCCCCGCAGTCTGCTCCGCAGCCCACCGAGACGCCTACCCCGACGGAGACCCCGTCCGCCGAGCCTACTGAGGGTTCGGAGAACGGAAATAACGGTAATGGCAACAACGGCAATGGGAACGGTTCCAATAACGGCAACGGGAACGGGAATGGGAACCCGCCGGGCAACGGCAACGGTTCCAACAACGGCAACGGCCCCAACAACAACGGCGGGGGCAATGGCGGCGGTGGGAACCGAAGAAACTAGCGTCGCCTAAGCGCCACGCACCGTGGGCCCCGAGGGAATCCTCGGGGCCCGCAGCGTCCGCCGAGCGCTGTGGGCGGCGCGGCGCGGTGCTGCGCGTTGGTGGGATCGTGCTCCGTTGTCTCCGTAGGGTCGGCGGTCCCCCTCACCCGCATCGGCTAGTCGCTCGTCGTCCCCGTGCCGAGCGGGGGCAGGGGGCCGTCGATTTCGACGGGGACGCGCTCGAGTGCGCCGCCCGGGTGGACGGCGTAGCGTCCGAGCCACCGCCACGCGTCCGCGCTGGCACCTATGACTCTGGTGTGGTCGGGGGTGAGGACGGCGCACTCGCCTTCGGGGAGGACAGCGATGAAGAAGCGCACCTGCTCGCCTGTGGTGGCGTCCCAGATGCGGGCCGTGCCGTCCTGGCATCCTGTGAGGATCTGGGTGCCGTCGGGCGACCACGCTACAGCTCTAACCCAGTCGGTGTGTGTGAGTGTGAGTTTGGGTTTTGGTGTGTCCTCCCTCGTGGTGGCGTCCCAGATGCGGGCTGTGCCGTCCTGGGATCCTGTGAGGATGTGTGTGGCGTCGGGTGACCACGCCACCGAGGTGACCCACCTGACACGTGTGAGTGTGAGTGTGTTCTCTCCTGTGGTGGCGTCCCAGATGCGGGCTGTGCGGTCGTCGGATCCTGTGAGGATGTGTGTGGCGTCGGGTGACCACGCCACCGAGGTGACCCACCTGACACGTGTGAGTGTGAGTGTGTTCTCTCCTGTGGTGGCATCCCAGATGCGGGCCGCGCCGTCGTCGGATGCTGTGAGGATGTGTGTGGCGTCGGGTGACCACGCCACCGAGGTGACCCACCTGACACGTGTGAGTGTGAGTGTG
>ERZ772766.1016-NODE-1016-length-15671-cov-4.188589_pt1 | contig 15671 bp, 11 predicted proteins | sample MGYA00511379_ERZ772766 | MGnify/ENA primary metagenome ERZ772766 (study PRJEB29015, sample SAMEA2737895) | human oral metagenome | biome: human oral; feature: human-associated habitat; material: dental | place: China | collected 2116 ...
TCTCGACGTAGCCCGCTACGCCTTCAAGAATAAGACAGGCAATATGCTCAACAATACACAAAATCTGCACAGGCTCTAACAACCGATTTGGGATAAGAAGTAGCGTGTGGATGTGCGTAACGAATGCTTTTTGCGATGGCCTTTTGTCAGCAAAATAGAGATAAATGAGGTTGGAAAGAGCGCGGATAATTGGCCGTTTAGCAAAAAACTAATTGGTGCTAAATGTGGGAAGAGGGCTCAAAACAGCTAATAAAGAGGGCGCGTGTAAGGCTCTATGTTGTGGCCAATGGCTTTCTTGTAAGCCTTTGTATTCGCAAGAATGGTTGGCGCGTTGGGTGTTGTTGGTAAAATATAAGTCCTAAAAATAACAAAGCTAAGTTTTGGGAGGCTGGGTGGAACCGCACTTAGCATGGGCACGTTTGGTTAAGCAGATGTAGGTAATTTTGTTACTCGCGCGCGTACGCGCGTACTTATATTATCTGACGGATAAAAAGTTGCAATTTTGGTTTTGAGGCTATATTCTGCGGCTAGCAGCTGCTTCCATTATCCTGTATGTTCTTGTTTCTCTACTGTTCTCTTGCTGTTTGAAACCATATTAACTGGTTGTTGGCGTTTTTTTTAGCTTAACGATCTGGAATGTTAAATATTAGCTTGACATATAAATTTGCTAAACAATATTTAGTTTAGAACATTTTTTTATGGTCGTAAGTTTGCGTATTTGATTGAAAGTGTGTAATTTTGCACCGAATTTCAGGACTAAACAGATTATATTTCGTGGAGTTATTAGGAACCATGATGTGTAAGGATATATATAACAAAGGGAATGCGGCACATGTTGCGCATTAATAAACATTCTTGAAACATTGCCCATGTGTTTGTAGGCAATGAATACATATCAGAATTTTGTGGTAGCCCTTTATCTGGACGGCCGTAGATGGCCCTCTGGGTTATTCTTGGGCACATCAATAAATGTATTGCGTCTTGAAAATAAAGATTAGATAATAAAAATTGTAGGTACAAAATGAAGAAGACAGATTTTAAAAGAAGAGAGTATAAAAAGCCATTTGTTGGCATGACAGTAATTGAAATGGAAGCCCAGTTGCTTGCCGGCTCGGATAAGAATGGACATTTCGAGGGAGGCAATAAATCCGCAGAAGATGGTGGCTCCTTTGGCGATGCAAAGGAAAGTTACTTTGATGAGGAGGACTAGGCTAATTCAATAACAAAGGGATTAACAAATTGGAGTAGTATATAAATTTAAAAGAATAGATTAAACAGTAATGAGATTACGACTTTTACCGTTGGCATGTGTTGCCACTATTTTTATGGCAGCTTGTTCTAACGAATTGCCAGTAAACAACGATAAAGATATTCAAGCGGGAGCAAACACTTCTGAACGAACTGATGCCAGCGTGGCTGAGTTCACCGGGGTAATCGCTTCTGCCGATGCAGGCGAAGCCATAACGCGTAGTGCTGCAACGTATAACGGCAAATTAGACTTCTTTTATACGGCAGGCGATAGATTGTGGGTTAACAACCCTAACGCCACTCCCGCTTTGCGCATGGACACGGCTAACAACATCGCACAGCAGTTGCAGAGAGGACGTACAAACAAGGTGGCTAGAGCTAGCTTCTATTTTAAAGGAGACTATGTGAAAAATCGCAAGTATATTGTACGTTACACGGGTAATGGAAACCCTGTTGCCAACCGCGTTGACATTAAGGCCGTGCAAAACCAGAACAAAGCTAACGATGCTATGGAGTTGGGCCTGAATGGTGATTGTGCCGTTGGTGTGGCCACTTACACTGGCTCAAACTTTGATTTTAACTTAACCCGCAGTGCTTCGTACATAACCTTCGCTCCCTATAACAAGCAAGGTTTGGTTGAAGGCATGAAGCTTAAAAGTGTAAAGATAAGCAACCCAAGGGTAGCCATGAGTGGTCAGTTTGCTTTCAATGACAATGGTATAGACCTTAACACGCGCCCTGCTGCAGATGCAAGCAACAAGAGCATAACGCTCAATGTTAATAGGTTCGATGTTCCCAATGCGGTAGCTCCAACCAAAAATGCTAGCATCATGGTGGTGGCTCCCGGTACATACGATAATGTAACCATAGAGTACACCCTTTACGACCCGATGACAAAGGTACAAAAGACGGTGACAAAGACATTGCCCAGAGTTAGCTTTGTGGCTGGTCGTAACTATCTGGTGACTCACGACATGGGTGTTACCGTTTATGGTGATCAATATTACATGTGGGATGCCAAACTAGAGTTCTGGCACGGCTTTAAGCATAGCCAACCAAAGCAGAACTATGCTGAGAATGCCAACGTTCCGAGAAAATATAATGACCAAAGGTATTTTAATCCGGTTTACTTCAATGGTGGTACGCCTGTGTATGCATCTGCTTCTGCCAAGAATTGCCCCAATGTGAACTTAGCTCACTGGTTTGTTGAAATGGGAGAGGCTTCTTGGGACGACACTGCCGTATGGGGCGTAATGGGCCACTTGTACAAGGGCGGCATGTGGGTTAAAACAGAAGCTGCTATCCAAGCCAAGCGCGGAAACCGTTATCCGCACGACCTGAGCAAGGAAACACGCAATGGTTATGACTTTACCGTTACACCTTTAGGCGGAGAATTCAGCAGGGATGTTACCCTAAAAGGTAAGCCAGCCAACACGGCCGACTATTTCTTCCTGCCTGCAATGGGCTTCTACAACGCTAAGGGAAGACTACAAAAGTTAGGTGTGGAAGGTTATTACTGGACTTCTTCGCCCGCACCCGGCGGTTATCACTCGGCTTACGCCCTGCGCGTTGACGCCAATAAGATAACTCTTTATACCAGTCCACGTGATAACGGCTTTAACTTGTGGTCTAAGTAGGATACAACAGGATAAGGAAATATACAAATAATTTAGATTGATTTAAAAATTATCTCGGTGGGGGCGTTCCGTGTGGAGCGCCCTCATTTTGTTATTTTGTGGGGTGCAGTTTGGGGTTATGCGCTTCGGTGGCTCTTGCCGTCTGCGCCGATGGGGTGGGGTGGTGCGTTTGTTCTGTGTTGTATGTGTCTTTTTCTTCTCACCTTTTATGTTGTTGTTCTGTTTTTATGCCTTGCTGGCCTGTTTGTCATGGGGAAGCAATGTTCGTGTTGTGTGCCTTAACAGCCCTGCAAGAGGTTGGAACAAAGAAACTTCTTAAAATCTGCGCGCTTATTGTAGAGACAAGAATTTTCAACGGATAAGCATTTTTTTTCATCAAATCTTTGCGCCATTAACGGAATTTACTTACATTTGCCATCCAGAGAGTGAAATGAATGTAAAAGCTCTTGGCAAGTTTTGGAAATAACCTAACAATGTATTTTGAGTTTTATCACGGCATTATTTTAGTATGCTTCGTAAGAACGACAGTAAGGCCACGCTGTTGAAAAAGGCTACGAAAGAAGTGTGAAAAGAGCAAGAAGGCATTGGAGGACTATGGTTGCAATGCGTCCTTACCATAGGGGATTTTTTAGAACGAGCCTTTCAAACCTAACAAAAAACATACTATTAACAATTGACTTTACTCTATGATGAGAAGAACTGCAACATTAATGATTCTGTGCCTTGTGGCTTTCTTCGCCGCAGCACAGACAATGAAGGTCAGTGGAACGGTGGTAGACGAGTCTGGCGAACCCATTATCGGAGCCTCGGTAAAGGTTAAAGACACAACGCTGGGCGCGGCCACCAACCTCGATGGAAAGTTTACGCTCGACAACGTGCCACGAACGGCACGCGAGTTAATCGTTTCGTACATCGGTATGAACACGTTAACGGCAACCATTAAGCCCGAGATGCGCATCGTCATGAAGTCGGATGCGAAACAAATCGACGACGTTATCGTGGTGGCTTTCGGTAAGCAAAAGCGCGAGGCGTTCACTGGTTCGGCCGGCGTTCTTAATGCCGACAAGATTGCCGAGCGACAAGTGAACAACCCCTTGTCGGCTCTTAACGGCAAGGTTTCGGGCGTACAGATGATCGAAGGAAACGGTCCGGCATCGTCGCCCACCATCCAAATCCGCGGTATCAGTTCGCTCAACGCAGGCAATGGTCCGCTCATCGTTGTCGACGGACTTCCCTATTCGGGCTATTACAGCGACATCAATCCCGCCGATGTAGAGAGCATCAGCGTGTTGAAAGATGCCGCATCTAACTCGCTTTACGGTGCACGCGGCGCCAATGGCGTCATCCTTATCACCACCAAGACGGCCAAACGCGGCAATGCCGTTATCTCGGTAGACGCCAAGTGGGGCTTTAACGAAGATGCCAAAGTGGATTACGACAACGTAAAATCGCCCGGCGAGTACTACGAAATGTTTTATAAAGCCATCTACAACAAGTTTCATTACGGCGACGGAATGGATGCTTACTCGGCCTATCTCAAAGCAAACGAAACCATTTACAAGCCTGGTAGCCAAGGCGGACTGGGCAGCATCGTGTACAGTGTGCCACAAGGCGAATACCTTATAGGACAAAACGGCAAGCTAAACCCACATGCAACATTGGGCAATGTGGTTCGGCACAACGGCAAAGAGTACATGCTTTATCCCGACGATTGGAAGAATGAAGGACTGCGCAAAGGCTTCCGCCAAGAGTATAATATCGGCATCAATGGCGGAACAGACATCTTTAAGACCTACGCCAGCATCGGTTACATGAAGAACAACGGCATCTGCTACGGTTCGGACTACACGCGTTACTCGGCTCGCTTAAAGTCAGAGTACCAAGCGCGCAAGTGGTTAACCTTCGGCGGAAACATCAGTTACACGCATTCCGAGTCTAATTCGTCGGGCAATGCATTTGGTGCAGCCCACCAAATACCGCCCATTTACCCGCTATACCTGCGCGATGGCAAAGGCAATATCTTGTACGACCGCAACGGAAAGATGTACGACTACGGCAACGGGGCGGTTAACGGCGTAACGAGAGAGATTTTCTTAAACGATGCACCCTTGCAAAACGATCTTCTGAACATATCGACCAACAGTAGCAATGCCTACGGAATGCAAGGGTATGCAGACTTTTCGTTCCTCGAAGACTTTAAGCTTACAACCAACGTAAGCATCTATAACACCGAAAACCGCGACAACGATGCCGCCAACCCATATTATGGGTTCGACAAAACTCGTGGCGGACAGGTTGGCGTTTCGCACTATCGCACCTTCGCTTTCAACACGCAACAGCTGCTCAACTATAATAAGGAGTTTGGGAAACACACCGTTTCGGCCCTGTTAGGCCACGAGTACACACGCAACAGCAGCACTACCCTTACGGGAAGAAAGAACAACATCTTTGCTTATAAGATGAACACCGAGCTGTCGGGCGCCCTTACGCTGGTGTCGGCAAATAGCTATAAGGACCTCTATAATATCGAAGGTTTCTTCTTCCGCGGGCAATACGACTACGATAGCAAATACTTCGCATCGGCATCGTTCCGTCGCGACGGCTCTTCGCGCTTTCACCCAAAACATCGTTGGGGTAACTTCTGGTCGTTTGGCGGTGCTTGGATAATGACCAAGGAAAAGTGGTTCAAGCCTAAATGGGTAGACATGCTGAAACTTAAAGCCAGCTTTGGACAGCAAGGTAACGATGACATTGGCGATTTCTACTACTCAGACTTCTACGACCTGCTGGCTGTAAACGGCGAGGGTTCATTGGCTTTCAGCAACAAAGGTAAGCAAGACATCACGTGGGAAACCAACACCAATATAAACGTTGGTTTCGAATTCGAACTCTTTAAGCGCCGACTTACGGGCAGTGTAGAACTCTATCAGCGCAAAACCACCGACATGTTGCTGTGGTTCTCGGTTCCTCCTTCATTGGGATATGATGGCTACTACGACAACGTTGGCGACATGATGAACCGCGGTATCGAAATAAACCTCGACGGCGACATCATCCGCACGAAGGACATTACGTGGTCGATGAACTTCAATATCACCCACAACCGCAATAAGATAAGCTATCTTCCCAAAGAAAATAAAACGTTAGAGAAAGAGGGACACGCAGGTTATTCCAACGGTTCGCGCTATATCGGCGAGGGCTTACCCATCAACACGTGGTATATCAAGAAGTTTGCAGGCGTAAACGATGAAGGATTGAGCACTTGGTATTATACAGACCAAACAACAGGCGAGATGAAACCCACAACCGATTACAGTTCGGCCGACTACTATTTGGGCGGCAGTCCGCATCCCGACGTGTACGGCGGTTTCGGCACTTCGGTACGCGCTTATGGCTTTGACTTGAACATCAGTTTCATATACTCTCTCGGAGGCAAGGCCTACGACAACGGATACGAAGGCATGATGCGCAACCCCGAGCCCTCGATTGCACCGCAGGCTTACCACAAAGACCTGCTCAAGGCTTGGACACGTGAGAACCCCAACAGCAACATACCGCGTTTCCAATACGGCGACTTGAAAACAACCGCCTTCTCTGATAGGTTCTTAATCGATGCTAGCACGCTCACCTTCAAGTCGATAAGTTTGGGCTATACCTTCCCCGCACAGCTAATAAAGAAACTGCAACTAAGCAACTTGCGCGTGTTCCTCTCGTGCGACAACGTGGCCTATTGGAGCAAACGCAAGGGATTCGACCCCCGAACAAGTCTCAATGGTAACGTAAGCGACAGTGCATACTCGCCCATGCGCACAGCATCCGCTGGCATATCCGTTAAATTCTAACAACAACGAAAGGACAACATTTATGAAACGGCTCATTAAACACATCATATTGCTCAGCCTAACAGCACCTACCTTAACTGCCTGCCTAGAAGAAGCGTACCCAGGACAGGGTTTCACGCACGAACAACTGTTTGAAACCGACAATACGGCAGCCGCCCTAAGCAAGGCCATACCTGGTGCTATGCTGCGCATGGGCAAAGGAAACGGACACTACGGATATGCGGGGTTATTTATGGACAGAGAAGCTATGTGTGCCGAGATACCCGTATATGATATGCTGTACGACTACTATCAAGACGAGGGATTCGACCGCAATTACAGCCCCGAATATTATGTGGCAACAGATTGGTGGCCTTTCTACTACGAACTTGTAAAGAAAGCCAACCTCACAGTGGGAGCGGTTGCCATCAACGAGAACACATCGACGGAAGAACTTGCCCATGTTGGCAACGCGCTAGGTTATCGCGCGTTTGCCTATTACGACATGGCTTTCGCCTACGAGTATAAGAAAACAGGGTATGCTAAACTGGACGATAAGGCTGATATCGATAAAATCTACGGCCTTACTGTACCTATCCGCACCGAGAGCACCACGCAACAAGAGGCTACAACAGATAGGCGTGCGCCCTTCTACGTGATGTATCGCTTTATCATGACCGACCTAGACCGAGCCGAAAAATATCTGCAAGGCTATAAAAGAAGCGGGGCAAACATGATGGACCAAGGCGTTATCTTTGGCATTAAGGCACGCATGTGGTTGCAACTTGGTACGCGTTTCGAGAAGTACAACGCCGACTTGCAGGAACAATTGGCACACGAAAACGATGAAACACTAGCCAAATACAACAAGCTAGGCATCACATCGGCCAACGATTGCTTTAAAAAGGCGGCCCAATATGCACGCTTAGCCATTAGCGAAGGCCATCGCCCACTTACCAAGGCCGAATGGTTTAACAGCACAACGGGCTTTAACACGGCCAACGAAGCGTGGCTGTTGGCCGTGCAAATCAACTCGAACGACATGACGAATGGGTCTAACTGGAACTGGAAAAACTTTGTTGGCAACATGTCGCCTGAAAATACTTTCGGCTTAAACAACCTCGAATACAAGGCTTTCCGCATGATAGACGCAGGCTTGTATAAAGGCATCGAGAACGGCGATTGGCGTAAAAACACGTGGATTGCCCCAACTGACGCTGGCCAAACTGCGGCATACCCGAAGTACACCACGCTCTACAAGGCCGAAGATTGGGCCAAACTTCCAGCCTATACCAGCTTAAAGTTCCACCCACGCAGTGGAGAAATGAAGAACTACAAAGTAGGAGCGGCTGTCGATATTCCGTTGATGCGCGCCGAGGAAATGTTCCTCATAGAGGCTGAGGCCAAAGCCCATTACGAGGGATTGGCGGCTGGCAAGCAGGCATTGACCAATTACCTGAACACCTATCGTTACGACGACAACTCTTATCAGTGCACCGCCACAACCATGGATGCCTTTAACGATGAGATATTACGCCAAAAACGTATTGAGTTCTGGGGCGAAGGTATCGTATTCTTCGACTACAAGCGACTCGAAAAGGCAGTCATCCGCCACTACGAAGGCTCTAACCATCCCACAGACTATCAGTGGAACACCAAGGTTGGTTTCGTAGCACCGCGCATGAACATCTGCATCAGCCACTACGAAAGGCAGTATAACGCGAATATCGTTAACAATCCCGACCCATCGGGCGTTCACGAAGAAAAAAAGTAAGACTTTGTTTTGATAACACATAACAGCTTTTAGAATGAAAACATTTAAGCATATAGGTATGATAGGGGTGCTAGCAGCCGGGGCATTGCTTACGGCCTGCTCGGATAAAGACGACTACACGCCCGGTCCCGAAGTGCCCAGCGGTTGCCAGCAAGTGCGTTTCGCACCCACCAACAACAACATCTGCGTGATGGATACGGCCGACATCAACGATCGTACCGCCACGCTGACGCTTAAAAGAAACAACACGGGTGCAGCTCTCACCGTGAAGATTACCGCCTTTTCGCAACCGGCAGGATTGCAGCTGCCAGCCGAAGCAACCTTTGCCGCAGGCGACTCGCTGGCCACAATCACCATCAAAGCTCCCGAAAAGGTGGCTGCCAAAACGGTGTACAGCTACGAACTTAAACTAGAAGGCAACGATGTAGACCCCTATTCCAAACTGGATGGCGGCGTGGTATTCTCTGGACAGCTCAACTTCCCCATGTCGAAGAAGGCCGAATTTTATGCCGACCCTGCTTCGAAAAACTATGCGCTATTCAACGCTTGGACGGAGACGGTGATGGTTTTAGGCAACAACAACTTCTACATCAAAGACTTTATGCACTCTGGAGAGAACCTCTGGCTCATAACCAGTTCAACAGGCGTGCTCGGAGTTAAGAGCGATTCGTGGACAAAAAACTGCATCGTGGCAGACACTTCTGCACCAGGCAGCTACTCGTATCACTTCAAAAAAGTTGTAGACAAGCTGCTGAAACCCTATCCCCTTTATCCGCTAGGCAACGCTAGCGGTAAGCCGTGGATTAGCGAATTGACACTATACGGAGGGCCCGATTACTCTTCTTACAGCTCAAACGGCACTTGGGGTAAAATCTATATCGAGCATGCCAAGTACAGCACAGGCGAAGAGGAGAGTTGGGTTTACCTTTATTTCCAACTAAAATAAGCTACAATGGAGAGGCCAAGATGCGATGGCCTCTCCGCTTTTCAACCACTAAAACAACACTTATGCTTTATAAATTCAAACATTTAACTTACATCGCCCTTGCCCTTCTTGCGCTAACGTTTACGGCATGTAACGAAAGCGGCGATGACGTTGAGGAAACTTCGCTCGTTAAACAGAACGACGAAATTGTGGCCTTAGATGGGAAAGTAACCACGCTGCAAACGGCAACAAAGGGCAATGGCTACAACATCATCCTTATGGGCGACGGATTTACGGTAGACTTGATAAAGAACGGAACCTACGAAGAGGTGATGAAGAAGTCGGCCGAACATCTGTTCGCGCTCGAACCGATGAAGTCGCTTAGGCCTTATTTCAATGTCTACGTCGTTCAAAAGGTTTCCCTCAGCAGCGACCTAAGTGGCTCTACGGCCTTGGCAAGCACCATTAAGAACGGTAAGGTTTGCGGATTTATCAACGATGACAACCTAGACTACAAGACGATGCTTTACGCCTCGGCAGTTCCTGGTTATAAAGAAGAAAACTCTGTTATCAGCGTGGTGATGAACACCACCAAACCAGGCGGCATTACATTCTGGGGCAATTGGGACTCTACTTTGGCTTGCGCCTATACCACGCTCTATGGCGGTGTTGATGGTCCCTACTTCCGACACACCCTCGTACACGAAACGGCTGGGCATGCTATCGGCAAGCTCGACGACGAATACGACTTGCAGAACCTCGACATCGACGATGCCGGTAGGGAACGTTTTGCTTACGGTCACACTTTGGGTTGGATGATGAACGTTTCAACAACCAATGATGCCACCAAGGCACCTTGGGCCGAGTTCTTGGCCGACACGCGCTATGCCAATCAAGGCCTAGGGCTTTTCCTAGGAGGTGGCGCACGTTATGCCACTGGCGTCTGGCGTCCTAGCGAAAACAGCATTATGCGCACCACGGATGTCGACCATATTGAGTTTAATGCCCCTTCGCGCCGCGCCATCTACAACAAGGTGATGCAAGTAACAACGGGGCACACGCCCACTTACGAAGAGTTCGTGGCCTTCGACCAAAAGCGATAACCGCCCCAAGCCGCGACAGCTCGCTCACCCTCTTCACGCCTTACATTTCGCAATCTGCTTAGGATTGGCGAGTGTAAGGCGTGAAAGGTGAAAAGGTGAAAAGTTGAAAGGGTAAAAAGGTAAAAAATGGCTAGTGCCAACTATACATTTGGCTTAACTCCTTAACTCCCTAACTCCTTAACTCCTAAAAGTGAAAGGGTGAAAAGATGGCTACGCTACTGAGAAACGAGTTGAGCTAGCATAGCAAGAAACCTGGTTATCCTAGGCCTTCTAGTTCTTCTTGGTTTTCTTGTTACCTAGATTTCCTGGAAATTCTAATAAACCTAGTCCTTCTTGCAATCCTTGTTTTCTAATTATTCTAGCTATCTAGCTATCTCCTAAGTAATCTAGTAGTCCTGCATACGCCCCCATAGTTTCAACGACGTTTTGCCATTCCCGCTTTTTTGCTTACCTTTGTGCCTTGTAAAAACCAAACGCATACCGCTTACATGACCTCAAACAACACCTCTGCGGCAGCTTTTGCCGACACCAAACCACACTATCACTTGCTAGACGGATTGCGCGGCGTTGCCGCCCTCGTGGTTATTTGTTATCATATCGGCGAGGCTTTTGCCACAAGCTTTCTCGACCAAGTTGTTAATCACGGCTATTTGGCCGTCGATTTCTTCTTCATGCTCTCGGGTTTCGTCATCGGTTATGCCTACGACGACCGCCGCGAAACAATGGGCATTTGGGCATTTGCCAAGCGAAGGCTCATCCGGTTGCACCCGATGGTGGTGATGGGCGCACTTCTTGGCGCACTGATGTTTTATGCCCAAGGTTGCGAATTTTGGAAAGTGTCGGAGGTTTCAATCGGCCTTTTGCTCTGTGCCATGCTGCTAAACATGTTGCTTGTGCCGGCATGGGACGGCGTGGAAGTACGTGGCTTTGGCGAGATTTTTCCACTTAACGGCCCCACATGGTCGTTGTTTTTCGAGTATATAGCCAACCTGCTCTATGTGTTGGCCATTCGCAAGTTGCCAACGCGTTGGCTTGCCATGTTGGTGTTTGCCGCAGGTGGCGCACTGTTGGGCTACGCCATAACCAACGAGAACGGCTATTTAGGGGCAGGATGGACCTTCGCCAGCTATGGTTTTTGGGGCGGATTGCTCCGCGTGATGTTTGCCTTCCCTGCGGGTTTGCTGCTTTCGCGCGTGTTTCGTAAGCGGCGTGTGCGCGGCGCTTTCTGGTGGTGCGCCCTAGCTATTGTGGCCGTTGCCGCCAATCCGCGCATAGGTGGAGCCGCCCACATCTGGGCAAACGGCATCTACGATGCGCTTTGTGTGCTGTTGGTTTTTCCCCTCGTGGTATGGTTGGGTGCATCGGGACAAACCACCGATGCCCTTTCCACACGTGTATGTAACTTCCTTGGCGACATTTCTTATCCCCTTTACATCGTTCATTACCCCTTTATCTACACCTATTATGCCTGGGTAAAGAACAACAACCTAGCCTTTTCGCAAACCATTCCGCAAGCCCTAGCCCTTGTGTTTGGCTGCATTGCCCTGGCGTGGCTATGCCTTAAATTCTACGATATGCCCGTAAGGCGATGGCTGCAAAAGCGATTTGTGTGAGCGCAACGAAGTAACACGGCAGCTTTTGCGTGCTAACTGCCATGCTAATTCCCAATTGTCCGTCAGACTGCTGATGCACACTACTGGCGCATTTCTTTGGCCATTTCTTTGGCCTTGTCGCCGGTTAGTTTGTGTTCTGCCAGGTAGTTGTCCATCAGTTGGGTTTTCTCCTTAAACTCGAAGGGTTTAGACAACTTGCCGATGGCGGCCCTAAGAGGTAGCTGTTGGAAGTAGGGTGCGGTGTCGCCCAGCCCTATTCTCGCGCCGTGCATCAGATACGACTTATCGCGCGGGTCGGCAGAGGCATCGACTTCAAACAGCACTTGTTGGCCTTCAACAAGGTGAAAGAGGGGTGCAAGCATGAATGTGCCTGCGTGATGCGTGTCGAAGAAGTGGGCATCAAGCAGCTTGGCCGATGCGTTTACACTACGCATGAAGTGCATTAACACATTGTTTGGCCCGAAAACCATGCTGCCGTCGGCAAAAACCGCACTGCGAATAAGGGCCGAATAATAATAGCCAGTGCTTACAGAGAGCGAAATGCCCATGCAAACGCGATTATCCATCTTATAGGGCGAGGTGGCTTCTTTGCCTCGGCGGTGCACATATAGCTGGCCAAAATGGTTGGCTTGCAGCTCGTTGGTGTGCACGTAGGGGTCTTCGAACACGCCTGCGCGGTAGAAATAGCTTTCCAATTCGATGGGATAGAGTTCCACCTCGCGCGCGCGTATCTTATAATGTTGTAGCAGTTGGGCTGTGGTTTGTTGCAGCACGCTTTCTATTTCAGCCTTTTGTGTGGTGGTGGCAAGTTGTGCCAACATCTCTTTCATGTTTGTTTCCATATCCTATTGGTTTTGTATTATCAGGACCTTTGCCGCGTAATGGCATCGGCCAACAATGCAAAAGTAGCAAAAAATGGGGTAGGGGGTACGCGCCAGTAAGGAAAATTAATAAAGATTATTATTGCTGTCCGCTAAAAGATTTGAAACAGCAAATGGGTTGTTCAGGTTGCCGACAAATAGAAAAATTGGTTTTACCTCTCCCCAAAAGTAATCCCCTCTCTGTTCTTCACTGGCGCGATATGGCGGAAAGCCGATAGGGTTAAAGGCACAACTGGGTGAAACGTGAACGCCCTGCGCGCCTCGTTACCCTATGCTATTACCTCAACAAGTACTTAAACTTGTTCGCAACATTGCGCCCATCGCGTTTAGTCTTATTGCCTGTGCCGCCGCACAGCCGTTGTTCTCATCTCGGAAAGAGGACTTAAAAATGTCCGCAACATTGCGCCCATCATGTTTTGTCTTATCACTTATGCCGCCGCATAGCCGTTGTCCTTATCTCGAAAAGAGGGCTTAAACTTGTTCGCAACATTGCACCCATCATGTTTTGTCTTATCACTTATGCCGCCGCATAGCCGTCGGCCTTACCTCCGAAATCGTCTATCAACGATTTGTTAAAATGGTAAACGTATTTTACAAAACACGTTCTTCGGCCGAACCATTCTAGAAGAAAATAACCGCCAAAAGCCATATAAAATGCACCCAAACGATGAAATTTCAGTGTTTTTTGTGCGCTTATCCCCTCCGTTTTTGGGCATTTACTATGTTTTTGCATTTCTCTTTGAAGAAAAAATCCCCCAAATTTGCATCCGAAACGACAAGAAAATGGTGCCTAATTGCTGGTTGTTGCAACGCATTTTGCCGCAAAACGCATCGCAATATGCACCAAAACGCAGTGCATTTTGCACCAAAACGCAATGCAATATGCACCAAAACGCAGTGTATTTTGCACCAAAACGCAATGCAATATGTACCAAAATATAAGCTAAAATGTAGCAAAATGCAGCCAAAATCCATAAAAAGCACCATTTTATGCGTTATTTATAGGCATTTTGATTATGTGGAATGAAAAACTGCGTGGCGGCGTTTGGTTGATCACTTCATGTTGTTTTGCAATCCTAATACGTGCTAAAAAGCATGTTTTTGCGCCTAATTTCTCGTAATTATCAATAAGTCAGGTGGTTACAAACTTTTAAAATACGCGCGAAAATCCAACTGATGCCCGGATATTTTACGGCGAAGGCACTCATAATGTTAAATTTTGGTATAAATGTTTTACGTTCTTATGGTTGTTGTTCCGTGCCTTTGTATGCCTGTGTTGAGTTTAATGCTTGTGCCAGTAAACGTGCACTTGCACGGAATAACTTTGGGGATGAAGGATAGTTTGAACGGGGGGCTTACCTTTCGAAAAAGAAATCCGCAACGCCTATTGATGGGCATTGCGGATAGAAAAGCCGAGCCGATTTGAAGTTTTGCGGACTAACGGCAATGACGAAACATTCCGATATGAGATAGAGAAACCGAGCCGATTTGGAGTTTAGCGGACAACAACAAGAGATTATTCATGCAACACAAGTACTTATAGTGTTTCCCTAGGCTATAAGTCTTGGTTTTCTTTACCTCCAAATCCCCCTGTTTACTATGGGGTTGTCTGTTATTCCAGATCTTCTTGCATGAGAAAACCAACTTCACAAGGCGTTGTTACCCCCTCACACAATCACCTTAATCTTATGATAATTGTTTCTAAACTCTGTTGGCGAGCATCCTTTCTTTCGCTTGAAGATACGGTTGAAGTTGCTCATGTTGTTATATCCGCACTTAAAGCTTATCTCGACGATGGTCTCGGTGGTGTCTATCAGCATGCGCGCAGCATGTCCCATGCGTATGTCGATGATGTAATCGCTAAGCCTGCGGCCTGTGTGCAGCTTGAAAAAGCGGCAGAATGCGCTCTCGCTCATGTTGGCAAGGTCGGCCAGGGTTTTAAGTCGCAGTTCGTACATGTAGTTATCCGAGATGTATTTCTTTACGCGAAGAACCCGTCTACTATCGTCTTCGATGTTCACTTTGGCGTAACTGGTGGTGGCTAATGTGCGCGCACCTGTGCTAAGCGACAGCGTGTGCAGTATGTCGAGAAACTGCATTAAGGCCCGAAAGCGGTCGGTTATGCGGCTCATCTCGTCTAGTTTGTCGTACACCTTCATGATGGTGGTCATGGGAAACGCCAATCCCTTTTGCGCCTCTTTCATCATTCGGCGTATGCTTTCGAAGGGTGTCTTGCCGAAAAACTGGTCGGTTTCGGTCATTCCCGCCCCGAAATTAAACTGAATGGTAATCTCGCGGATGTCTTCGCTCTTGCATTCGTGCTGTTCCCAAACGTGTTCTAGCGTGGGACTGGTGATGAGCACGAGGTCGAAATCGCCAATCACTTCGCTGTTGTCGCCAACTGTTCGTTTCACCCCCGCGGCGTTTTCAACGAAGTTCAGCTCGAAAACGTCGTGGTTGTGCACGGGATAGGAGAACTCTTTCTTATGCCTGTCTGCAATGTAGAGGGCATCGGTCTCCATCAACGGGGTTATTTCGTGTAGTACGTAAGTGTCCATATAATATATAAGCCTCACCCCCAACCAGTCAAGTGGTGGAGAAAAAAGCCTCACCCCCAACCCCTCTCCAAGGGGAGAGGGGAGTAGATAGCTTGGCTGCTTGGGGTTAAT
>ERZ772766.1018-NODE-1018-length-15637-cov-8.465088_pt1 | contig 15637 bp, 13 predicted proteins | sample MGYA00511379_ERZ772766 | MGnify/ENA primary metagenome ERZ772766 (study PRJEB29015, sample SAMEA2737895) | human oral metagenome | biome: human oral; feature: human-associated habitat; material: dental | place: China | collected 2116 ...
CTACCCGCAACCCCCGCTCAACACCCGGTCACCCACACTCAACTCGGAAGAGCCGCAAAACCACGCCCAACTTCGAATCAGGACACCGGGACCTACCTCACATCATGGCAACTCACAAGACAAACATCAGCTCACAGGCCCTCAACTTCACATCAAACTATGCCCGCCCGCAAAAACGAAAGACGCAATGGATGAAGACAAGCAATGACCACCCATCAGATCTAGACAAATGACTAGACATATATCCATTAACCGCACACAACAGAGCTACCTGAGATTTTATACAGCGGATATAGCCGGACGTAACACTTCCAGCAAACAACTTGTATTTTGACAGTCACCCTAACGGCTTCTGCCGACGCAATAGCAAACCTGCTACTATGTAACATGCATTACAACCAGCAAAAATCGTGACCACGCGAGGTGCCACCAATGAACACAGAACCCACCACAACGAATCTTGAGATTTCAGTTGAAAATCCCCCGATCTCCAAGATATATGAATGGTTCACCCAAGGAAAACTGATTGTAAACCGCCGCTACCAACGCAAGTTAGTTTGGACCCTAGAAGACAAACAGGCGCTGGTAGAAACAATTAGCAACAGATACCCCCTTCCCAACATCCTGCTAGCAGCCGTCGACGACGGATACGAAATTATTGACGGCCTTCAGCGCATTAACGCCATTATCGATTTCATCAATCAGCAGTTCACTACGTCAAGCGGCTATCTATTCAATATTAACGAATGGCCAGCAGCTAAGCAGTATCTCAACACTACAATGGAAACTGATTCAGATACGACAAAGTCTTCAAGCAACAACCAGCCCGAGAAAGAACTCCTCACAGGAAATCAAGTAGCAAATTTTGTTCAATATGTAACTCCAATTTCGATCATGCGAGGCGCTACAAAAGAACAGATCGACGACGTATTTGCGAGAATTAACAGATACGGACACAAACTGTCGGATCAAGAACATCGCCAAGCTGGAGTCACGTCTGATTTTGCAAATTTCGTACGAGAACTTGCTGCAGAGATTCGCGGCGACAACACAAAACAAATTGTTAATCTTAAAGAAATGCCAGAGATTTCGATTTCCACACCGCGTGGAAAACTGAACTATCAGGTGCTTGCAAACGAAACAGTCTGGGTTAAACTAAAAATACTTAATGCTGGCGATCTTGTAACGAGCGAAGATGAACAATTTCTTGCAGAACTCACCGCTTCCTTGCTTGACAAAAGAATACTAAGCCGAAGCCGCGAAGCACTCGACGAACTGTATATGACAAAGAGCAGAATTGAGCAGCTTGACAAGAATCTACGCGACTATGGAAAGACACGCCTCAAAGAACACATCCTCTACTGCATACAAGAGCTAACAGCGATCACCCAATCGTCCAAATCCGATAACTTACGAGACCTGATCAAGAAGAGCAACAAACGCCAAACCAATCCAGTTCCGGCCTTCGCTAACAATATCCTGGTCGCACTGTATCGCTCTCTAATCGACGAAGAACGACATATCACCGATTACGAAGGTCTTGCCGCCGATTTCAATCAAATTTACGCTCAGACACAAGGGCAAGGCCGAGCAAAGAGTGCAGAACAGCGCGAGAGGGTCATCTCCCAGCTTTCAGGAATTATTCACAAACACACAAGTGATGGTCTAAGCGCGAGCATCAATCACGATCCTCATTCATCTGAAATACGAGAAATGGTCCGTGACACAGGCATCGAAACGGCGCGAGTAGAATTCAAACAGGGGCTCCTACCGATCACCGGAAATAGGCAGAGCATAGCAAAGGTACTTGATAAGATTCTCCGCACAGCAACAGCGATCGCTAACGTTTCACCTTCCACAGACGGTATCATAATTTTAGGAGTTGCAGACACTCGTGAGGCTGCCAGTAAAATCGCATCCGCATATGCTTGCACACCTAAGCAAATTGGGAGCAGGTATATTGTTGGCATTGATCGCGAATGCGATGCTTTAGGCATCTCTTTGGAACAGTATCAGCATAATGTACGAGATTTCATTCTCAAATCTCAGGTCTGCGACTCACTGAAAGCATCTCTAGTAAACGAACTAAAGGTCGCTGAACTTGAAGGAATGAGTATTCTAGCAATTAGAGTTCCCGCACAGAAAGAAGTTTCAACATTCGGCAACAAGTTCTTTATACGACAAGGAGATCAGACTGTTGAAGCAGAAGGCATGATGATTGGAGATATATACAAACGATTCCAGATCATGTCACAACAATAGATGCGCACAGTCTTAACTAGACTGCAACATCTAGCTAACGGAAGAGCGCCTTCTGGTTATCAACTTTCACTGTGATAACCAGAAGGTCTCGCTCTTTCACATCTCAATCTGCTCTTTGCTTTTCAATCCCGTATTGACACTTGGGTATTGACAGGGGATTCGGGCTCGATATCTATGTCCTTGATGTGAAGAGCAGACGTTCAGCCCGCTGGTCTTCGCGAAGCCTTGCACGGTGTCGCCCACTACCTAGCGCTGTTCCTCGTCCCTTAACCGTTGCATGGATAGTATTTCACTCATCGCGACGGAGAGCTTTCACATGATGGCGATCTCTCGGCATAAGTATGGTTTGGAGCACGGCTTTGACTCGTGTAACCAAGTAACTGCATTTCCGGGCACCGTGTTGAACTCATACAGTCACGGGACTGCAGTGGTCGGGTATTTGAAGTTACTTCGTTCGTGATAAGAGCATGGACTCGGCGCCACCCGGTTGGAAATAGAGAGAAGTCATCACCTATGTACCGTCGCCTGTGGAGAATACCGTTCGTGTATACATTCCGTGGCGGTGTGCGAGCACGCGGCCACTTTGCCGGGCAATTTGCCATTGGTACGTTTGTGAACCAACTGTTTAAGGATGCAGTTTGTTAGCTAGGGATTCGATTCAACACAGCGTGCAGCTACATCAACCTGTTCCTTGAAGCCCTGCTGCTAATTCCGATCGTGTAGAACGCAAGAGAATACTGGGGTTGTGTAGCACTACTAGAACTAACTCGACGAGTACCCCTTAGCCTCCCGACATCGCGGCTCTCTAAATTCAAAACGAAGCAAAAGGTGCTTATGGTAAAAGAAGTACACAGCTAGTGTCTTAGTTACCTAATCCTGCATTCTGCAGGCCAGGCTTTTTAACAATTTACCGCTCTGCATCAACTTCTCGTCAAACGCCTACCAAATTGTCCTATTTTCGAGATAGTCTAATTTGGCCGCACTCTCCGTTGAGCGAAGCACGCTTCTATGGTCTAGTTCAACGCTATTGAACATGCAACGACCCAACCGAAGCCTTCAACGTACGTCACCAACTGGGTAAGTAAACCTCCATCACCTAGCCCAATCACGGCAGCTCCAGCTTCAGCATGATCCTGATCACCGCAGAGGCAGATGCTTCTCCCCACACTCAGTTCGAATAGGCCATTCACCACGCGTGCCGCAGATGTGCATGGGCGTTGTTAGGGTGACGTATGGCTATTTCAACGCTTGACGAGTACCTCGCGACCATCCCGAATGACGACAATCGGGCGCGGATGGTGGACGTTCTGGTGTGGGTCGGGCTCACCTATCCTGAACTGGAGCTGCGCATCGCGTGGAACCAGCCGATGTTCACCCACCACGGAACGTACATCATCGGGTTTTCGGCCGCGTCCAAGCACATGGCGATGGCCCCCGAGCGCGCCACCATGATCCGCTTTGAGCAGGTCATGCGTGAGCGCGGCACGGACTTCGGCACAATGCTCGTGCACCAACCCTGGAACAAGCCCTTCGACTACGAGCTCCTCGACGCATTCATTCAGCACCAGCTCGCGGAAAAGCAGGACATCACGTCCTTCTGGCGCCCCAAGGAGCACGAACTCGCGGCCGCCGAGGCCGTCGCATCCGGCGCGCGGCCACCTATCGTTCGCGAGTACACCGAGGACGACGAGGAATGGCTCCGTACCACTGTCCTGCCCGCACTCGAGCACTACCTCGCACATCCAGAAAGCGCGCACACTCTCGAAGAATTCGATGCTCTCATCAAGCAAACTGTTCACGATTACGAGGAACACCCGGACGATGTGTACACGCTCGACGAGGTGAAAGCCGAGCTCGGCCTGGACTAGCGCCTACGCGGGTGTGCTCCACCCAGCCACAGCGAACACAGTCAGCCACCCCTAAAGACGTTCCCTCTCTCCCACCCTACGGGCGCGTAGGATAGGAGGAACAGCAGCGCCGCTGGGCTCGTCCCGCAGCGTACACCGCCCAGCGACCAGGGAGCAGACATGACCGCCGAAGAAACCCCGGCCTCGTCCACCGACGACGAGACGACGCAGGTGCAGACGACCACCGAAGCCCTCGAGTGGCACGCCCCCGTCCTCGTGCGCATCGACGAGCACACGACGATCCCCCACCTGCTCAAAGAACGCGTGCAGCGCGGCGCGACCCGCCCGCTGATCCTGCGCAAGGTCGGCATCGGCGACACGTGGCGCTCCATCACGGCGCGCGACTTCTACGACGAGGTGCAGTCCGTGGCCGCCGGCCTCATCGCGCGGGGCCTCGAGCCCGGCGACCGCGTCGCGATCATGAGCCGCACCCGCTACGAGTGGACGCTCCTCGACTTCGCGTGCTGGGCGGCCGGCCTCGTCCCCGTGCCCATCTACGAGACCAGCTCCATCGACCAGGTCGCCCACGTCCTCGTCGACGCGGAAGTCAACCTCATCATCACCGAGACCGTGTCCATGGCGGAGATCGTGCGCGCGGCAGCCGAGAGAGAAAACCGGGACAACACGCACGTCCTCTCCCTGGACTCCGAGGCCATCGAGACCCTCATCGCCGACGGCGCGGCCACCCCGCGCGACCGCGTTGCCGCGAGAGCCGACGCCCTCACGAAGGACGACATCGCGACCATCGTCTACACGTCGGGCACGACGGGCACGCCCAAGGGCACGGTCCTGTCCCACGAGAACTTCACGAACCTGTGCCTCAACGCCCACGCGTGGATGCCAGAAATCGCGGCAGGCAAGGACTCGCGCCTGCTCCTCTTCCTGCCCCTCGCCCACGTGTTCGCGCGTTTCCTGCAGGTCTTCCAGATCAGCGGCAACGGCGTGCTTGGCCACGCCTCCAACATCAAGAACCTGCTCAACGACCTGGCATCTTTCAAACCGAGCTACCTCCTGGTGGTCCCGCGCGTTTTAGAGAAGATCTACAACTCGGCGGACACGAAGGCTTCGGGCCCCAAGCGAAAGGTCTTCCGCTGGGCGGCCAAGGTCGCGATCGCCTACTCCCAGGCCCTCGACACCGAGGAAGGCCCCAGCGCTTCCCTCAAGGCCCAGCACGCGCTGGCCGACAAGCTCGTCTACCAGCAGATCATCCGCCTGGTGGGCGGCAACGCGGACTACATCGTCTCGGGCGGCGCACCCCTGGCCCCCTGGCTCGCGCACTTCTACCGCGGCGTCGGCATCCCCGTCCTGGAGGGCTACGGCCTGACCGAGACGGTCGGCCCGGTCTCCGTCAACACGCCCCGCCTGTCCAAGATCGGCACCGTGGGCCCGGCCCTGCCGCCCATGTCCTTCAAGATCAGCGACCAGGGGGAAATCCTCCTCAAGGGCCCCAGCGTCTTCCAGCGCTACCACAACGACCCCGAGGCTACGGCCGCCTGCTTCACCGAAGACAGCTGGTTCCGCACGGGCGACCTGGGCTCGCTGGACCGCGACGGCTACGTGTCCATCACGGGCCGCGCGAAGGAAATCATCGTGACGGCGGGCGGCAAGAACGTCGCCCCGGCCGCCCTCGAAAACCCGATGCGCTCCCACCCGCTCATCTCCCAGGTCCTGGCCGTCGGCGACCAGCGGCCCTTCATCGCCGCGCTCATCACGCTGGACGCGGAGATGCTGCCCGACTGGCTCGCCGCACACTCGCTGCCTCCCATGAGCGTGGCCGAGGCGGCCACAAACGTCGAGGTCCTGGCTTCCCTGGAGAAGGCGGTGGCCTCGGCGAACGAGCACGTCTCGCGCGCCGAGTCGATCCGCAAGATCAAGGTCCTCACCACGGACTTCACGGAGGCGAACGGCCTGCTCACGCCCTCGCTGAAGGTTAAGCGCCTGGAGGCCACGCGCCGCCTTGCCTCCGTCATCGACGAGATCTACGGCGGCCCCGTTCAGAACTGACGCCCCTATAAACGAGGCCGTGGCCGGCTCGCGCTCCCCCGCTCAGTGTCGGGGTTGGCGAGCCGGCCACGGCCTTCTTGTGTGGGCTTCCTACTGCGAGGCGAGCGCCGCTGTGGGCGGCGTGCGGGCCGCTCGGATCGCGGGGTAGAGCCCCGCGACGGCGCCGATGAGGAGAGTGGCACCCAGGCCTGCGGCGATCACCCACCAGTGCAGCGTGGGCGGCCAACCGTATGCGTAACACATGCCCCAGGTGACGCCCGCGCCGATGAGGCACCCGGCGAGTCCTCCGAGGAAGGACAGGAGCAGGGCTTCGGCTAGAAACTGCACGGTGATATGTCCGCGCTTAGCACCCAGAGAGCGGCGCAGGCCGATCTCCTTGCGGCGTTCCAGCACGGAAATAATCATCGTGTTCGCCACTCCGATGCCGCCCACGAGCAGGGCGATCGAGCCGACACCTGCGAGCAGGGTTGTCAGGGTCTGGTCGGCCGCGTTCTGGGCGGCCAGTGCGTCGGAGGGACGCGAGACCTTGAGGCCGGTGGCCCCCTGCGGGGCCAGAGTCGGACCCAGGAGCTCTCGCACCGTCTCAACCTGGTCCTCGGTGGAGCGCTCGTAGATGGTCGTGGGCGTCTTGCCAGCATCGAAAAGCGACTTCGCCGCGGGCACGCCGATCAACGCGGCGTTGTCGAGTTCCTCGGCCAGGGGCGCGTGTTCCATAATGCCCAGGACCGTGAAGGAGCGCCCTCCCAGCCACACCTGGGTACCCGGCTCGACGACGCCGAGCAGCGCGGCGGCCTTCGAGCCCAGGACGACGCCCGGGTAGCGAGCGGTGGCATCATTGAGCCAGGACCCGCTCTTCATGGTGCCCGACACAACCTTGAGCAGGTTCGTGTCGGCCGCCATCGTGAGGATACCGCCGGTGGCGTTGGGGTCTGACAGTCGCGAACGGTACACGGAGATGCCGCCGAGTGTGGAGGTCGAAGCCGCGTCGGTCACGCCCGGGATCATACGGACTCGTCCGACGGAGTCTTCGGGCAGGATCAGGTCCTGGCCACTCAGGTCAGCCCCGCTGCGCGCGGTCAGCATGTTCGTTCCCAGCGCCCGCAGCTGCTCTTGCAAGCGAGCCTGCGAGGATGCTGACACGCCGACAACGCCGACCATCGCCGCAATACCGATCGCGATACCCAGGGCCGAAAGGATTGCTCGCATGGGCCGGGCACGCAGCCCGGTCAGGCCGAGGCGAGCAACGTCGGAGGCGCGCAGCGCGGAACGGCCGGCTCCCGATTTCTTCTTACTCGTCATGGCCACCTCCCGGGTGCGCAGAGTCGGAAACGATCTCGCCATCACGGATGGCGATCTGGCGAGGCAGCGACGCTGCCAATTCGTTGTCGTGAGTGATCACGATGATGGTGGTGCCGGCATCGTTGAGCTCCCGCAGGAGCTCAACGATCGAAGCACCCGAACGCGAGTCAAGATTGCCGGTGGGCTCATCAGCCAACAGCAGGGCTGGGTGGCCGATGATGGCCCTGGCGATAGCGACCCTCTGGCGTTCGCCGCCCGACATCTGGTGGGGCTTGTGGTCCATGCGGTGCCCCAGCCCCACGCGGGTCAGGGCTTCGCGGGCCGCCTCACGCCGCTTGGCTCGCGGCACACCCCGGTAGAGCAGGCCGTCAGCGACGTTATCCAGGGCGGACACACCGGCCGTGAGGTGGAACTGCTGGAACACGAACCCAATCAGGGAGGAGCGCACGCCCGACAGCTCGGTGTCTCGCAGGGAGGACACGTCCGTGCCGTTGATGCACACGCTTCCCGAGGTGGGCCGGTCCAGCGTTCCGATCAGGTTGAGCAGGGTGGATTTACCGGAGCCTGAGGGGCCCACGATGGCGACGAACTCGCCCTCGTCGACGCTCAGGGATACTCCGTTGCAGGCGTGCACGGGCGGCGAGCCGAACGACCGGTGCACGTCGGTCAGTTGCAGAATGTGGCTCATCGGTTGGGCACCACCACGCGCTGGCCTTCGGCGATCTCATCGCCGCTCACTTCGACGCGGTCACCCGCGAACAGGCCGACGGTGACGGGAACCCGACGAACTTCGCCCTTCTCATCCACGACCTCGACGCCGAACTGGTCGGTGCTGAGAGCAACGAGGGCACCCAAGGGCACGGACAGGACACCCTTGCGGGTCTCAGAGGTCAGGCCCAGGGAGACGGAGGCCTCCTGGAAGCCTTCCAGGGCGGAGGTATCATCGGGGGTGACGGTGATCGGGATGATCCTCTCCTTGTTCGTCTCCTTGCTGCCTTCTTCGCTTTCCTTCTCACGGGGCGGTTCCACCGAGGTGATCGTCCCGGTCGTTGTCGTCGCCGAACCGGGTAGGCGCACGGTCACGGAATTGCCGACGACGCCCAGCGCCTGGTCGGAGAGCTTCAGGTTCGCGGAAATCACCTGACGCGAGGACGAGGCAGTGAACAGCTCCGTCTCCATCGTGGCGCTGGTGCCGACCCGGGCTTTGAGCGCACCGATGCGCAGGTCTTCAGGGGCGAAGAGCACGGTACCCAGCGGCAGGGAGCCACTTTGGGGCAGAGACAGAGCCTTTTGCCACCTCTTGATCGCAGCGATGGTGTTCCAGTCGAAGTGGGCGTTGGGGGTGGCCTCGAAGTATCCGAGGGCTTCGAGTGCGGTCTCCAGCTGTTGCACGTCCTCGCCGTCGCTCATGCCCTCCTCGAACGTGCGCCAGGCGGGGGTGGAGCCGTGGAGCAAATAAGTGTTGTTCCCGGCGACCGTGTACACGTGTGATCCCTGGGTGAGGGTTGTGCCGGGCGTGGGCAGGGCTGTGACGACGCCTTCAAAGGCGCTCTTGAGGGTGTAGGAGTCGGCGTAGTGGAGGGACCCCTGGACGGTGGTCTCACCGACCAGGTCCCCGCGGGTGACGGTCGCGGTGGCACCGTTAAAGGACTGCGGGGCATCGGCCTCGGCTTGAGCGCCCGAGCAGGCCGACAGGGTCATTCCCGCGACCGCCACCATCGCTAGTGCTGCGGCGAAGCGTGAGGTGCGTCGACAATTCACTTCGCGCCTCCGGGGTTACCGAAGCACTTGTTCAGAGCATCCTGCGGGATGTCCTGGATGTTGACGCCCTTGCCCGGCTCGGGGTCCTTCACGTCGTAACCAAGATCGCGCAGGCACTGGGCGCCCTTGACGAGGGCTTCACGTCCATTCGGATCCTTCGTCAGATCGTCGTCGCCCGTCAGACCCGACACCTTCGTCATGCACTCGTTGAGCGCCGAGTTGAAAGCATCGGAGTTGTCCTTGATCTGCTCGGGCGTCAGCCCGGTGTCGGGCACGTCGAAACCCTTCTCACGCATGCACTGAGCGAAAACCAGGTTGGGGTCGTTGCTGGCCGCGTTGGTGGCCGCCGAGCTTGGGCTCTTAGCGCTGGAGGCGGACGAGCCGGTCGAGCCGGTCGAGCCGCATGCGCTGAGGGCCGCTGCCAGGGTGATGGCGATGACGGCGAGGGCGCGCGTCTGGGCGCGATTCTTCATCGAAAACTCCTTGTGGACTACTGTGGGGCTGTGGTTCTCACTGCCTGGATATATTAGAGATCACAAGCCTGAAAGGTACCTGAAAACTATCCGAAAGCGCGCGCAGAATTTCGTCAGACAACCCTGAGAGTTCGCGTGGCCGGGGCTTGGCCCCCCTCCAAGCGCGCAGTTTAGAGGCGCGAACCCTCGTCGTACTCGGCCTTGATGTCCTCGTGGTGGCGGATGACCTCGCGGACCATGAAGCCCAGGAACTTCTCGGCGAAATCGGGGTCGAGGCCGGAGGACGCCGCCAGGGTACGCAGGCGCTCGACCTGACGAGCCTCGCGATCCGGGTCGGCGGGAGGCAGGTCCAGGCGAGCCTTGATGTGCCCGACGCGCTGGGTGCAGCGGAAGCGCTCGGCGAGAATGTGCACGAGGGCAGCGTCGATGTTGTCGATCGTTGCGCGAGCCTCCGCCAGCTCGGCGGGAATGCCGCTCACGCCCGCATCCGCTGAAGCGGCCACCGAAGCCTCGTCACACTGTGCCATTGTTCCTCCCCTAAGGTCTCAACTGACCTCAGTGTAGCGGGCGGACTCAGGCGCTGCGCTTGCCTTCCGAGGAGCGTTCCGGGTAGAGCTCAGCGGGGCCAACGCCCTCGACCAGGTCGCGGGTGACGACCACGCGGGCAACGTCGTCGCGGCTGGGCAGGTCGAACATGAGGTCCGACAGCGTCTGTTCCATGATCGAGGACAGGCCACGGGCACCCGTCTTACGCTCGTTGGCGCGCGCAGCGATCGCCAGGAGAGCCTCGTGCGTGAACTCCAAGTCCATGTTATCCAGCTCAAAAAGGTGCTGGTACTGGCGCACGAGCGAATTCGACGGCTCGGTGAGGACGCGGACGAGGTCCTCCTCCGTCAGTTCCTTCGTGGAGGTCAGGATGGGCAGACGCCCGATAAACTCGGGGATCATGCCGAACTTGTGGAGGTCCTCGGCGGACACGGCCTCGTAGAGGTCGCCCATCTCCGAGGTGCTCTTCAGCTCCGAACCGAAGCCCGTCGAACGGCGTCCCAGGCGTGCCTTCACGATATCCTCGATGCCCGCGAAGGCGCCGGCGGCAATGAAAAGGATGCCGGAGGTGTCAATCTCCAGGAACTGCTGGTGGGGGTGCTTGCGCCCACCCGTGGGAGGCACGGACGCGACCGTGCCCTCAATGATCTTCAGGAGGGCCTGCTGGACGCCTTCGCCCGACACGTCGCGGGTGATGGAGGCGTTCTCAGCCTTGCGGCCAATCTTGTCGATCTCGTCGACGTAGATGATGCCCTTTTCGGCCTTCTTGATGTCGCCGTCGGCCTCCTGGATGAGGCGCAGGAGGATATTCTCCACATCCTCACCCACGTAGCCGGCCTCGGTCAGCGCGGTCGCGTCCACGATCGCGAAGGGCACGTCGAGAAGGCGGGCCAGGCAGCGCGCCAGGTGGGTCTTGCCCGTACCCGTGGGGCCCAGCAGGAGGATGTTGGACTTGGTGCCCAGCATGTCCTCGGCGTTGCCGGCTTCGCGCGAGCGCACCCGCTTGTAGTGGTTGTACACGGCCACCGACAGGGCGCGCTTGGCACGGTCCTGGCCGATCACCCACGTGTTCAAGAATTCGTTGATTTCGCGCGGCTTTGGCAGCGGCGTCGTCGACGAGGAGGACTGCTGTGAACCGAGTTCCTCCTCGATGATCTCGTTGCACAGCTCAATGCACTCGTCGCAGATATACGCGCCGGAGCCACCGATGAGCTTACGCACCTGCTTCTGACTCTTCCCACAGAAGGAGCACTTGAGCAGTTCCGCGCCATCAGTCAGACGAGCCACGAGACCTCCAAGGTGTTGAACGTTTTGCCGTTCGGTCGGATGCACTTTCGCACTTACTAGCAAACAACGTAGTCCACACGCGCAAAAAATCCGCGCGGGCACGCCAATTGTTACAAAATCTTCACCAGCAGCTCACAAATGTCACCGCACTCAGGTGCCGCAACGCTGCACCGGGCGGCGCGCGCAAAGAACGAGGCCGTGGCAACCACCGCACGAACAGGTGCGGGAAAGCCGCGGCCTCGTCAACAAAGAGGAGTCACAGAGCCTTGCGGGACTCCAAGACCTGGTCGATCAGGCCGTATTCGGCGGCCTGCGGGGCGGTCAGGATCTTGTCGCGCTCAATGTCGCGGCGCACCTGCTCCACCGGCTTGCCCGAGTGCTTCGAGATAGTGTCCTCGAGCCACGCGCGCATGCGATCGATCTCGTCGGCAACGATCTGGATGTCCGAGGCCTGCCCCTGCATACCCTCCATCGCCGGCTGGTGGATGAGGACGCGGGCGTTGGGCAGCGCCAGGCGCTTGCCGGGCGAGCCTGCGGCCAGCAGCACGGCGGCGGCCGAGGCAGCCTGGCCCAGGCACACCGTCTGGATCTGCGGCTTGATGTACTGCATCGTGTCGTAGATGGCGGTCAGCGCCGTGAAGGAGCCGCCGGGCGAGTTGATGTACATGGTGATCAGCGAATCCGGATCCTGGGACTCTAGGACCAACAGCTGCGCCATAACATCATCCGCGCTGGCGTCATCCACCTGCACACCCAGGAACACGATGCGGTCCTCGAACAGCTTCGTGTAGGGGTTCTGGCGGCGAAAACCGTAGGCCGTGCGCTCCTCGAAGTCAGGCAGAACGTAGCGGGCCTGCGGCATCTGGCGGGCGACCGCCTCAAAGTAGGGCTGGGTGCTCATCAGTTTTCTCCTCGCGTTCCAATTTCCTGCGGGGTGTCGATCACGCGGTCGACGAAGCCGTACTCGAGGGCTTCCTGCGCCGTGAACCAGTGGTCGCGATCGCCGTCGGCTTCCACCTGCTCGACGGTCTTGCCCGTACGGGCCGCGGTGATCGCAGCGAGTTCCTTCTTCATGCCTAAGATCAGATCCGCGTTAATGCGGATCTCCGTCGCGGAGCCGCCTGCGCCGCCGAGGGGCTGGTGCAGCAGGACGCGGGTGTGGGGCGTGATGTAGCGCTTGCCGGGGGCGCCCGCGGTGAGCAGGAACTGGCCCATCGACGCGGCCAGACCCATACCGACGGTCACAACGTCCGGCTTGATGTACTGCATCGTGTCGTAGATGGCCATTCCGGCTGTCACCGAGCCGCCGGGAGAGTTAATGTACAGGTAGATGTCACGATCCGGATCTTCAGCGGCCAGCAGCAGCAGCTGCGCGCAGATCGCGTTGGCATTCTCGTCGCGGACTTCGCCGCCCAGCCAAATGATGCGCTCCTTGAGCAGGCGCTGGTAGACCGAGTCCCCCAGTCCCAGCTGCGAGCCGTCGCCGGCAGCCCCCGTATTGTGCACGCTCACGCGTACCTCCTCGTCTGTTCGCGGGCCCAGGCGGCCCCATTGATGTCAACCGTACCCGGTGCGTGCCCGCTCGTGCGCGCGCCGGGCCGTCGTTTCGCTGTCGGCACATGCATCCGGTGCGCATACGCGACACATGCACTGAGGGGGTGAGGCTCTCGCCCCACCCCCTCAGCCCACGAGTTAGTCACTCATCAGCGGGTAAGCCCGCCGCGGTTCACTCCTGCTCGTCGGCAACCTCGGTGATGATCTCCGCGCCCTCTTCGGTGGCGGGATCGGTGCCGAAGAACTTGCTCAGGTCGACGTCAGCGCCGGTGGTGTCCTTGACGGTGACGACCTTCAGGGCCTCGATGAGGGCCTTGGAGCGACCCAGGTCGGCCACGACGTTAGCCATCTGCTGGGAGGAGGAGAACAGCTGGTTGATGTCGATGCCGAAGTTCTGCGACATCTGGATCGCGTAGTCGATCAGCTCCTGCTGGGAGACCTGCACGTCGAACTTCTTGGCCAGGGCCTCGGAGAGCAGCTCGGTGCGCATTTCCTTCTCGACGGCCTCGCGTGCTTCCTTCTTGGCCTTGGGCTTGGCGTCCTCGCCGACGCGGTGCTCGACCTGGTGGTCGACCGCGGACTCGGGCAGGACGATCTCGACCTTGTCCAGGAGGAGGTCGATGAGGGCGTCGCGCGCGGCGAGGGCCTGCTGGGACTCCTTGGACTGGGCGGCCTGCTTCTTCAGGTCTTCCTTGAGTTCGTCGATGGTGTCGAACTCGGAGACCATCTGAGCGAAGTCGTCGTCGGCCTTGGGCAGCTCACGGGTCTTCATGGCCTTGATGGTGATGGTCACCTCGGCCTCTTCGCCCTCGTGGTCGCCGCCCTTCAGATTGGAGGTGAAGGTGACCTCTTCGCCGGCCTTGGTGCCGCGCAGGGCGGTGTCCTGGCCGTCGAGCATGGAGCCGGAGCCGATCTCGTAGGAGACGTCGGAGGCGGAGTCAACCTGCTCGCCGTCGATGGTGGCGACCAGGTCGATGGTCGCGAAGTCGCCGGTCTTGGCCTTGCGGTTGATGGTCTTGAGGGTCGCGAAGCGGCCGCGCAGGTCCTCGAGTTCCTTCTCGACGTCCTCTTCGGTGACCTCGGTGGGCTCGACCTCAACGACGATCTTCTCGTCGATCTCGGGCAGCTCGAAGGCGGGGACGACGTCAACCTCGGCGGTAAAGACGAGCTGGCCGCCCTGGGCGCCGGTCACGTTGGGGATCTCGGTGACGTCGACGGTGGGCTGAGCCATGGGGCGCAGGTCGTTTTCGTTGACGGCGTCCGAGTAGTGGCCGGGCAGGACCTGGTTGACAACCTGCTCGATGACGGCGGCGCGGCCGAAACGCTGGTCGATGATGCGCGGAGGCACGTGGCCCTTACGGAAGCCGGGGATGTTGACCTGTCCGGCGATCTCCTTGTACGCCTTGTCCATTTCGGACTTCAGTTCCTCGAAGGGAACCTCAACGGTCAGACGAACCTTGGTGGGCTCGAGGGTTTCAACGGTGCTCTTCACGTGCGTACGCTCCGTAGTCTACGAATTCGGGAACGCCCATTTCGGGCGCATAACAACTCGCCTAGTGTACGCCACGACCCCGCTGATGTCCTCATTCGCGGGGTATTAGTGGGCATATCCACCCCTCTACGGGCGCCTGGAGTGCGCAACGCCACACGGGTACGCGCCCCTCTCCCCTATTCACGAGGCCGGGGCAACCCACACTGCTAGGTGCACTCAGGGGGCGAGATAGTGGGAGCGCCCTCGCACGACAGCGGCCAGGCGGGCGCGAGGTACATCGGCGACGAGGCGCACGGCGGTGGTGATCTCGCGGTGGATGGCTCGGGCCTCGGCGTCATCTGTTGCGGTGAAGCGCGCGGTGACGCGCGGCTGGCCGGAGGCGATGACGATGTCCCAGGATTCGAGCCGCGTAACTGAGCGGGCGGCGGCCTCGACTTCTTCGGGGGCCCGGCCAGGTGCCAGAGTCGTGACCGTCATGATAGTGCGATAGGACGGCATGGACTCCCCCGTGATCGTATGAAAAAACCGCGGCGCTGTGGCCGCGGTTGGTCGGGGTGACAGGATTTGAACCTGCGACCCTCTGCTCCCAAAGCAGATGCGCTACCAAGCTGCGCTACACCCCGTTGGACTGGTGTCCGCTGCCCCATCATACGGGAGGGGCGCGTAAATGTCGCGCACGTGGACAATAACCGCTAGGATCTTCGTGTCCCCTTCGGGGGTACGCGGATGTAGCTCAATGGTAGAGCCTCTGCCTTCCAAGCAGATCACGCGGGTTCGATTCCCGTCATCCGCTCCAGCACTGGGAAAGCCCCGGACCACTCGGTCCGGGGCTTTCTTTTTCTCGTACCCGAGGATGCCACTGACTTGGGTGCGACAGCTGCTAACTGGCCATGCAGCACAGTGAGGACTCACGCACCTAGCACACGCGATGACGGCAATTTCCCGTCGCAACCATGCGCTCCCTCGCCCACCTATGCGCAGCTAAACCCACCTGGTGGAGTAGCGTCCCGCATAGTGGTGTAACCGTGGGTGGTCGGCCCGTTTGATATGGG
>ERZ772766.1022-NODE-1022-length-15603-cov-16.736108_pt1 | contig 15603 bp, 9 predicted proteins | sample MGYA00511379_ERZ772766 | MGnify/ENA primary metagenome ERZ772766 (study PRJEB29015, sample SAMEA2737895) | human oral metagenome | biome: human oral; feature: human-associated habitat; material: dental | place: China | collected 2116 ...
GCGGTGGCAATGGCGGCGGCGGTAACGGCGGTGGCAATGGCGGCGGCGGTAACGGCGGTGGCAATGGCGGCGGCGGAGGCGGCGGTGGCGCCAACCCCGGAGCCGCGGGCGGCAACTGAGCGGCGCTGGACGGCGTCGAATGGCCGAGCGCCTGGGTGGCCCTGAATGGACGGCGGCGCTGAACTGATGGTGTCGCTGAACGGCTGAAGCGGCGCCGGGCGGCCGGGACCCAGATGGGTCCCGGCCCCTCCGCATAAGCGCGGGGCCGGGCGCGCAGTGGTGGGGCGGCTCTTTCCGTCTACATCCACCATGTTCAGAACACGCAAGGCACGGGGACCGCATTCCTCGACGGAACCGAAACTGACGCCGCCGGACTACGACATCGTCCACCAGAGCGCCACGACGCTGGTGCCGGAGGTGTACCACCCCCAGTTGTGGCAGGACGCGGCAGAACAAGCGGCGCGCGCCCAAGTGAAGGCGGGGAGCCATGACGTTGACACGGTCAACGACACGGGTCTGCCCGACAGGAACCTGGACGAGTTCGCCGCTCTGCAGGACGCCGCGCTCAAGCAGAGCGAAGTCGCGTTGAAGTCCCTGCACCACGACATGGAGGCGGAATCCGCGGCCCGTACCGAAATCGCACAGGCGGAAGTGGCCGAGTTGGAGGGCGAGCGCGACCGTTGCCAGAACCAGCTCAACGAGGTCGAAGAGCGCTTGCTCGAGAAAGTCGGGCGCGAGGGGCTCGCGAAGGCGCGCACGCAGAAGGGGTGGAACGCGTGGCCGAGGTGGGCAGTCCTCGGGCTCTTCATCGCCGCGGAGCTCGCATTCGACTACAACGGCCTGACCGCCCTCAAGGCTGAGTCCTTCATCACCTTCTTGATCGCAGTGCTGCTCGTGGGCGGGGCCCTGCTCCCCGCCCACGAGGCCGGGAAAATGCACGCGTTGGGCCGCCACGGGAAGGCCGTGGCCCTGGATGTGGTCACTGTCGTCTTCGGCTTCGCCGCCGCCCTGCTGCTGGCCGTCACGCGCACCATGCTGCTGAACAGCAACGCGGGGCCCATGGAATCCATCGCGCGGGCACTCGGGAACGGGGGCGCTGGTGCTTCCGACTCCGGCAGCGCCCTGGATATAGTGGCACCGATCACACTGTTCACCCTCTCGTTCCTGCTGCCGATCATCGTTGTTGTGCTCACCGCGGTGACCTACGAACCGCTGGTGAATGAGGCGCTCAGCCTGCGCGGCCTGCTCAACGCGCTTGACAAGCGCATCCCAACCGCGCGCGAGCAGGCGGTCCTCATGCGCGAGCGGCACGAGGCGCTCCGGGGCAAGCCCGATCACTACGAGGAGGAGATCGCCGCGAAGCGCGATGCGCTGGCAGCTGCCGTGGCCGAAATGGCCCGGACCTACGACCGCACGCTCCTCGAGGAGATCGGATCGCCCGATGCGACGTCGTCCATCGCCGACGTGTACCACCAGCGGGAGCCCGGGAAACTGAACCCCGGCACGTTGAGGGCGGTCTGAGATGGTTCGCCTGTGGCAGTGGGTGTGGAAGCGCCCGCACCCTTCCGGCCCCATGTGCATGGTGTGCCACGACACGCCCATGGTCCTTTGCCCTGCCTGTGAAGGCGACTGGAGGACGACGGGGTGTTCCGTCTGCCTACTGGGGTGGATGTGCCCGACCCACCGGAACCACTGGCTCCCGTAGGGAGCAGGACGACTACAACACTGGAAGGGGGTGAACACCATGGGAACCCGAACCGCTTCCCCGTACCGCACGAGCACGTGCACCGAGGCCCACCGGTGCCGCGGCTGCCAGCGCGCGTTCTGGGCGGATAAGAGCTGGAACCGCGTGCGCGTCGTCTGCCCGCACTGCGGAGTGGAGAATTAGGCCTTGGGCCGTGTCGGCCGGGCGCCCGGATATCCGGGCACCCGGCCCTTCCGTCCCCATCTGCCTCCCGCAGTCCGGTGCCCACTGCTTCCCCGGAATGACTGGTTCCCCGTTGACCGTCCCCGGTGGCCCCTTGCGGCATGCGCGGGCAGTGGCTCCCGGAGCGGTGCGTTCCGTCTGATGATGAGTATGAAACACACAAACGCCCGGCGCGCCAGCCGAACCATGATCCTGCTCCTCTCCATCACCTGCGCCCTCGTCGGCGCTTCGACCCTGTCCGCCTGTGACGGGGGCGCAGAGTCCGCGGAATCGGGCGGTGCCGACCCCATCGCGGTCGTCACGTCCATCCGCTCGAACCAGCAGCCCCTGAACCCGCTGAGCTCCACGGAGATCGTGTCGATGATCGATGCCCACATGGGCGGAACCTGCTTCATCATCAGCGCCGACGGGGTTCCGCGTCTGGTATCGCGAGTCGACACCAGGCCCACGGCGAAGAACGACAGCGCCCGTGAGTACGAGCGCCAGGGCTTCGTGCAACCGATCCTCGCGGCCATGCTCACCCCCGCCTCGACGCCCGAAACGGACCTGCTGAAGTCGCTCGCCCTGGCCGCGGGCGCCCTCGAGGGCGCCCACGGCGACAGGACGGTCCTGGTCATCGACTCCGGCGTGTCCACGGCGGGTGCCCTGGCCTTCCAGAGCACCGGTCTCCTGGCGCCGAACGCCGACGTCGATGCCGCGGTCGAGCACCTGCGGAGCGCCGGAGCGCTGCCCGACTTGACGGGAGTGTCGATCCGGTGGTTCGGCCTCGGCGCCGTCCAGGATCCCCAGCCGGTCCTCGACACCGCGGCGATCAGCCGCCTCAAGGACGTGTGGACGAAAGTGATCACCGCGGCGCACGGCCAAGTGGTGTTCGCCGACTACCCGATGACCGAGATCGCGCGCGATGACGCCCCGGCCGTTCCCGCAGTGACGCCCGTTCCCGTTGACGCGTTCGAGTTGGGCCAGGTTCCGACGGTGGAGCGGTCCCTGCCGGACACGGAAGTCGGGTTCTCGCCGGACACCGCCGAATTCCGCGATCCTGACGCCGCGCGCACGAGGATCGCGGCAGTGGCCGCGCAGATCCTCCAGCTCGGCGTCACGCAAGTGCGCACCATCGGTTGCACGAGTTCGTGGGGCACCCCCGAGCACCGTCAGGAACTGTCCGAGGCGCGGGCTGCCGCTGTCGCGGAGCTCCTCAAGGAGAACGGCGTGAACGTGACATCCAGCATAGGCCTCGGTTATGAGTGCCCCAATCAGATCGTCGACACCGAGCCCGACGGGACACCCATCGAAGAGCTGATGGTCGTGAACCGGCGCGTTATCGTCCAAGCGGCCTGATTGCGCGGGGCAGTGCCCCCGCATCCAGGCGCGCCCCCCGGGACCACTGTCCCGGGGGGCGCGCTCTCGTCCGCTGCGCGCAGCCGTCCAACTCCCCCTGCGGAGCACACAGAAGGGGTGAGGGAACAACCCCTCCTTCTGAGAGGACGATTATGAACGACAACATTGTCACCGCGCACATGCTCGAGGAACTGGCTGGCCTCCCGGAAGGCCAGGAGCGCGACATGCTCCGCGGACACGTGCAGTCCGCGATCAACCGCCTCGCCGCTGACTGGCAGCGGATGGAGCAGCAGAAGGGCTCCCGTTTCGCCTACACGCCGCAGGAGCTCGCAGCGGCGTTCTGGTTGCGGCCCAACGTCAACGAGAAGGCGGGAGGAATGGTCCTCGTCGTCACCGCCGCCCACGTGGAGGCGATCCGGCGCTGCCGGTTCACCATGAACGGGGAGGAACTCCCCGTGTGCTCCACCGGCGAGTTCGCCAACACCACGGCATGGGTGTGGAATCAGGGCGCCCACCTGAGGCGCTTGAACCACGGCGGCGCGAAGTGCGGGTGCGAGCCGTTGGCGCGGGCCACGAAGTCGCAGACCGGTCCGGAGGCCGAACTCCCCGGTCCGGCGGCCGATGACGGGGGAGTGGGGGAACTCGCGAAGAGGATCCACCTCGGCCTGGACAGGACCGCGTGCCACGGCCTGATCGAAGACGTCTGCGCGTCCCTGTACTGCAAACTCAACCGCGTGTTCTCCGTGAGGCGGGTGAACACCTTCGGGTACGTGAAGCAGGCGGTGCGGACCACAGTCACAGACGCGGAGAGCGCCGTGCGCATGTCCCGGGGAGGGCACTCGAAGCCCGCGTCCCTGGTGAAGTCGGTGGGCGTGGAGGACCCCCGGTTGAAGCCGATTGTGAGGGCATTGGCGCAGGAGGCGTTCTCCACCGAGCCGCTGGGCATGGACAGGCTGTTCGAGAGGGTGTTCTGGATGCTGGTCCGGGACGCCCAGTGGCTCGACAGCGCCGAGGTCCACGCGGACGACACCCAGGCGGTGCGCGCCGCAATCGCCTCGGGCATCCGCGAGCTGAGGAGGACCAGCGAGAAGTTCACCGCGCTGCTGTGGTCCCGCCTGACGATCCGCGCCCAGATCCCCTGCAACGTCGACGAGGAGTACGAGGAGGACGACGGCCTGGTGAACGAGCGCTTCCTCGGCATTGAGGACCGCTTCGCGGGCGACGAGGGGTACGACGAGTCCGAGCCGACTGCCGATGTCATGAAGGCGGTGTACATGCGCGCCCGGATGCGCTGCAACGGGAAGAGCAACTCGCTCAAGCAGGCGTTCGTCGCAGGAGTCGAGGCGGGGCTCGGCCCCGGCGAGGGGGCGCTGCCCCAGGCGCTGGCCCTGTGGGACCAGGCGATGGCGGACAAGTCCCGCAAGTCCGTCCTCAGGGACTTCCAGGAGGAGTGGGAGCACGGTTTCGCCGCGCTGCGGGACGCACGGGAGGGCCACCGCGGACTGAGGGAATCCGGGGCCTCGCGCGTCTGAACGGCCGGGTGCTCGGGACGCGTTCTTCCGGCGCGTCCCGAGCACCGTCGTATCCGCCATGTGTCAGGCTGCGGGCGCTTGGACGCCGCGGTGCGCACTGCCGGATGGACCCGCTTCTGCCGACGGGTCCATGTGCAGCTGCGCGTCCTCGCCCACGTTCAGCTGGTACGCGCCCGGCTCGAGGGTGAGCAGGGGCTTGAAGACCGCGGTTTCGATCTCGCGGTGCAGGTGCCGGGCCCCATCGGGCCATGTCGCCGCCCTCTTCAGCAGATGGTGGCGCGCTGCCCCGGTGACGCGCAATCGGTACCCGGACTGCAGGGACGAGGCGATCGCCTGACTGAGCCCGTCGTCCAGTATCGCGGCGAGCCTGAGCTCGTCGAGCGTGTTCATCACGACGACGGCGTCCAAGCGGTTGTAGATCTCGGGGGGCATGGATTCCCTCACGGACTTGCGCGCCGCCAGTAGCGGATCGGCGGGTGGTCCGAATCCGGAGGGTTGTCGTGTCATTGCCTCCGCGCCGATGTTCGCCGTGAGTATGACGTCGAGGCCCCGGCAGTCGACTGTTCGGCCGGAGAAGTCGGTGAGTGTCCCCGAGCCGAGTAATTCCAACAATAAAGGCATCCACACTGCGGGACTCGCCTTCTCCACCTCGTCGAAGAGGAGGACTCCCCGGGGCGTCTCCTGGATACGCGTCGTGAGCCAGCCGTTCTTGTCCTGGCTGCCGACGTAGCCCGGAGGGGCCCCCAATAGCGCCGCACTCAGATGATCGGAACTGAGCGCCGCCATATCGACCCGGATCAACTGGTCGGTGCCCAGGTGCTCGGCCAGTGTCCGCGCCATCAGGGTCTTGCCGGTGCCCGTGGTCCCTGTGAGGAGCAGTGCGCTCGATACCCGGTCCTTGCGCATCCGCAGTCCGTGGCGGCCCAGGCACACCTGCTCCGCCACGGTTTGAATGGCCTCGTCCTGGCCCCTGATGGTTCGGCGCAGCTGTGCGACCAGATCGCGCAGGCACGGGGTGCGCCCGCATGAGCGCGTGGGCGATTCGACGCGGCTGCACCCCTGGATCATCGCCCTGGCGGACCAAAGGTCCAGCAGGTGGGCACCGAGGAGCGGCTGCACGTGCTCGCAACCGTGCGGAACGGCGTCGGCCGCCGCGTCGATCGTCTCCGATGGGATCGTCACGCCGTGGAAGGCCTCGAGGTCCTTGGCCTCATTGGCCAGGCGGGCGCGGGTCTCCTTCTGGCACACCGTGTGCGCCATGTGGACGGTCGTGGTCCCGGCGGGCACGCACTCGTCCTTCTGGCCGCGGTCCAGGTCCTCCCATTCACGGGCCCGGATGGTGATGACCAGGGGGAGGTCCTCCTTCACCGCCGCGCGCCACAGCGGCAGGGTCATGCTCTCGGCCTGCAGGTAGGCGTCGTCAGCTTCGAGGACCAGCGCGATGCGCCCGGGTATGGTGCGGATCGCTTGGAGCGCATCGGCGCATGTCGAGGTCTTGCGGATCAGCAGCGCCGCCGCGGTGCGCCTGGGGCGTCCCTGGGTGAGCGTGTGGGCGGTGTCGGCGATCCGCCTCGCGATGTCGAGCGCGCAGGCGCCCTCGGGCGTGATCAGCGCGAGGCACGAGGAGGAGCGCGTGAGGACGTGTTCTGCCGCCGTCGTCAGCCAGGAAGGGCTATCGGCGACGGTGGTTGTCCCTCCGGGGATGAGGACGAGCGGGTTCGTGGTGTCGTTGTCGGTACTCATACTGCGGACAGACGGAATCGTGGGCGTCCGCGCGGATAGTCATCCCCACAGGCCCGCGCCCTCCTCGGGCGGGACTGGTACCAGTACCGATGGTTGTTGCAGGGCGGCGACCAATTCGGACAGCCAGGGGAACCCGTAAGGGGACTCGGGGGGCGTCCACGAGTACTGAACGGTAGTGGCGCCATCCGACAGGGGGGCTGTTTGTTCGTGTTCTGTGCCGACGAGGCGGCACTCGCGTATGCGGGCAGTGGTTCCGTCGAGGGCGTGCTCCTGGTTGAGGGCTATGGTGGCGCGCTCGTCGCCTTGCACGGAGGGACCCGCGTCCGGCACCGATACCACGTCGATGTAGGTGAGACGGTTGGTGGGTACGTGTCCGGAACCCTTCATGTGCCCTCTCTGCCCGTCGAGGTGGAGCCTGATCGTGAGGGGCGCGGCGCAGTCCTCCCATCCGATTCGCGCGTAGGCCGGTTCCGGCTCCAGGTCGTCGGGGAACGCGACCGTGAGGGGGGCTTTCACGGTCAAGATGAATCCTGTTCCCGCCGCGGGTTCCAAACTGCACTCCGCGCAGCTTGCCGGGTCGAAGAGGCAGTGGATGTTCTTCGTCCAATCGATGACGGAGCGCTCGGCATGGTACGGCAGGCGCAGGCTGTCCGAGTACGGCGAACGCTGCCCGTCTGCTCCCGCGGCCAGTGCCAGGTCGCTCGAAAGTATGTCCTCCAGGGGGGTGGGCGCGAAGTCGAGCGTGTAAGCGCTGAGGGGGCGCCCGCGGTCCTCGTGGTCGTCGGGATGGGATCGCCCCCGTTCCCGATCGAGTGCGTTGAAGGCCAGAGTCGCCCGTCTGAGTGTGTCGGGGTCGCACAGGGAGGCGCCGTAGTCCTCGTCGGACGCGAGGTCGAAGAACCGGCGCAAGATCTCCAGCGCGAGGGGCCTGTATCTTCGTGCGATGCGGTGGCGTTCGTCGAAGAGGAGAACAGCGCCCACGAAGCGGAGACTGATGAGGATGGCGATGAAGGGGGACCCGCCGAGCACCGGTCTGAGGAGCGGGTCGGCCGCCAGGGCGACCAGTTCGAGGTCGGTCAGGAAAGTGCTGGTCGCGGGGAGGGCCTTGAGCGCCTCGTTGTCGGCGATGGACGGATCGGTGTCCTCAAGTTCACCGACTTCGAACGAGGCGGGCCAGTAGCGCCGGATCCACAGCCCCTCCGCGAAACGGGAAACCGCCCGCAGGCGGTCCTGCGCCAGAGCGGGCAGTTCCACGCGGGCGGTGCCGGGCGCCGCGTCGAGTGCGGAGAGCGCCTCGAAAACGGTGTCCGCGACGTCGTCGCCGAAGAGCGCGTCCACCCATGTGGGCAGGTCGGGGCCGTCGAGGACCACTGTGAACTCCGGAAGCGGGCGCGGGCCGGCACCGCTTGGAACACCGATGGTGGTGGAGATCAGCAAAGTCCCGCCCTCGAGAGCGATGGGCACGGTGAACAATGATTCTTCGAGGGGCGGATGGGCGGAGCCAACGGTGATGCGTCCATCCGCGGATAGAGTGGTGTAGAGGGTGAGTGAGTCAGGCATCGGGGTCCTCCGCAGCGGCTTTCAGCGCTTCCACGACCCCGTCCACGCCCAGTGCGCGCATTGACTGGTGGGTGTCCTGGTCGTGCTTTTCTGATAGTTCGAGCATTCTGGTCCAGGAGTCTTCGAGTTCGGCCCGGGCGTCGGGAACCTCCTCAGCCGGGGCCTGTGCGCAGCGCACGACCAGTGCGAGCATGTTCTTCAGACCGGCGCCGAAGCCCTCCGGGTCGTATTGGCGGCTCCTGGCGTACAGGTGCCGCAAGTGCTCGTATCCCACCGCGTGAGCGGGATTGGTGCCGCGGCCCCTCCTGGCCGGGCGCGGCGCGGTGGATCGTTGGGCGGTGCCCCGCATGAGTTCTCCATAGTTCTTCGCGATCAGCCCGCCGTAGTTGTCAGCCGCCGTCGCCATGAACGCCCCGCAGTTGTCGAGGTTGTGGCCCTCTGGTCCCTTGAGTTCGTTGAGGTGCAGGCGCCTCCACACGTGCCGGACGAATCCCGGACCGAGGCGGTGGAGGATCTGGCGGAACACCCGGGCCATCAGATCCCGTGTCCGGGCGTTCATCTCGCCATTGCGCAGGCCGCTCCTCTGGTCGATCACGCCGAGGGCGCTGGCGTGCAGTTTCCACGCGATCGACCAGGCGGAGCACGGAACGCCTTCGGGGTGGCGCTGGGACGGAGGGTCGCTGTTCTTCCTGTTCTTGTTCCTCGTGCCGTAGCCCGTGATCAGCTGGTCGATGTTGTGGGGGATGAGCGAGCTGAACTGGACCGCTGAGGCCAGGCACAGCAGTGACTTCGCAGAACCCAGTCCGCACCAGGTGGCGGCGAGGTCGGCATTCGTGTCCAGCAACTCATCGATGCGGCTCCGGTCCCAGTACTTCGCGAGGCTGTCGTTCTGCAGCGGGTGGGAGAGCCGCTCTTGCAGGGACTCTTCGAGCGGGGGGACCAGGAAGACGCGGGCGAACACGTCGGATTGGCGTCGCCTGCGGGGCATGACCGCCGGGAGTGTGTCGAGCGAACTGGTGCCAGCGCCGTCGTCGATCATGCCACTGCCTTCTGCCCCTGCCATCATGGCGGCATGGGTCTTCAGAGGGGCAGGATCGGACTGGAGCGCGCGCCACTGATTCACCCACGTGTCGTCGAGGTTGGTGAAGGAGCAGTCGAAGTCGTTGGCGAAGCGCGAGACGAACGCCCGCATACGCTGGTCGCCCACAGTATGCCCGCGCAGTGGAGTCCACTGGCGTTGGATACGGGATTGGAGCTCCTCCGCGCGTTCCGCCAGACGGGCCTCGACCCCCCTCTTGGAGAAGGTGGGCGCGTCGCGCATCACTTCCGCGTACACGCTCGCGAGGTCGCCGGCTCCCGTCGGCCACTCATCGAACTCCACGCCCTCCCGGGGGCTTTCGAGCGCGACGAGCACGTTGCGGGCGATCCTCCGGTCGTGGTCGTTCCTCCTGGTGTACTCGTCGCGAAGACCCTTCCTTTCGGCGTAGGAAATGAGGGAATCCGACCAGATCATGGCGCGGACGATCAACTCTCCGTTGTCGAGCACGGCCTGGCCGACGCACACCGCCGTGTTCTGCTCCAGGCGGATGTTGGGGTTGGTCAGACTCCTCCTCGTGACATCCGCCGGCAGCTCCTTCAGCAAGGGGATCAGGATCGAGCGGAGGAAGCAGGTTGTGACGGTTTCCCCGCTTGGGTTCGCCCACCGTTTCACAGTCGTACGGTGGTCGAGCCCCAGGCTTTCGCACGCCTGCTGGTACAGGGGGAGGATGAGCGCCGCGAAAACGCGGACGGTGAAGGCCCCCATCGCCGGGTTCCTCTTGGGCCACTGCTCGTAGACCGAACACACGTCGAACTGAGGATTGCTCCCGCTCATCTTCGACCTCCGTCGTCGGCGACTACTCGAACAGTAACAGGGTTCTGGGACTGCGCGCAGGCCGGTGGTGGGGGCGCCCCCACCACCGGCGTCTCACGCCTCGCCGCTGCCCTTGCAGGCGTCGCAAACCACGTAGGCCTTGATGTAGACGGACCACGCTTTTCCGGTGCCCTGGCACCATTTGCACTTCTTCTGAGCCATAATGAACCTCCTTCCTGCTCGCATAGGAGATAGACGGAAGCGGAGGGCGGAGAACCGCACGCCAGGCGTGCTGGGATCGAAGCGCGGAAAACGGGTTGGTGTTCCGTCTGCTCCCATGGCGGGCGGCCCACCGGGCCGCATCACCGCAGGCGAACGAGTGCGGGGAGTTGGAATGAACATGGAAACAGGGCGTGTGCGCCCAGGGCGCGGATCCGGGACCGAGGCGCGCGGGAAGGGGGGACCTCAGATCTGGCGGCTGCGCCGACTGCGGCGCACCGAGGACTCCGAACAAGTGGCGCAGATCGTCACGAACCGGCTGGTGGCGCTGGTGCAAGCCCAACCGGAGGGCGCCGGCGTCTCCCTCACCTGGCACGGGCGCGCCGACGGGCGGGTCCTCGTCGAAGTGGAGGCGGTGGGAGTTGACGCCTCCTTCGGCTCCGACCTGGACTGGGTCGGCCGGGACGCGCACGAGTGGGAGGCCATCGCCGGTCCCCGGACCCCGTGCCCGTCCCACTTGTGCGAGGTTCTCGGTGCTCCGTCCGCGCGGGAGGACCACGACGACGGAGGTGGTCCTGCCCTGGTGGATGGCCCGGCCGACAGGATGCCGACGGGGGAGCGCAGGACCACCTGGCCCGGACTCCAGGCGTCGGACTCCCAGCTCCTCCTGGGGATCCTCAACGAGGTCGGCGGCTACGTGAGGGTCCGCATCGGGAACGCGGGCGGATTGGAGGCCATGATGGCGGAGGAGGCCTTCGCCTCGACCGAGCGGCTCCGCTCCGGCGGTGAGGTGAACGCGTACCTGGGCACGCCCATGCGCCTACGGGTGCTCCTCGGGTCGGACGATCCGCAGGGGATCCCCTCGCGCCTGTGGATCGCGATGCGCGACTGGGTGAGCGGCGCGCGGCGCAGGGACCTCACCGGGCGCCGCCTCGCCGAGCGCCTGTGGAACGGCGCGGACGCCCTGGTCGGGGCGGCCCAGCCCGAGGGACTGGTCAAGGCGTTCGCGCGCCTCCCCGTGGCGGGCGGGCACGCGAGGATAATCGGCATCCCCGTCGCGGAACCGGTCGCGGGCTCCGTCCCCCTGTCCGACCGGGCGCTGGTGGGCGGCGCCGACGGGATGCGCTTGGGCACGGCGACCACCGCCACGGGAGCGGTGAGCGATGTCCACTTGAGTGTGCCGGGGGCCTTGCAGCACATGCAGATCGTCGGCGGGTCGGGGACGGGCAAATCCACACTGGCCGCCGCCCTCGTCCACTCGCTGGCGAGGGCCGGACGGGGAGGCGTCGTCCTGGACCCGCACGGCCACCTGGTCAGGCGCATCGCCGATGAGCTGCCGCAGGCGGCGCTCGACCGCTGCCTCTTCATCGACTGCGGGGACGCCGCCCGCGCCGTGCCCGTGAACCTGTTCCACTGCGGGGATTTCGAAACGGTGTGCTCGGAGTTCATCGAGATGCTCTACCTGGTCCTGGACCCGAAGAGGACCGGGATCGTCGGTCCGCGTTTCGAGCGGATCTTCCGCCAGCTGGCGTCGGTGCTGCACCACTTGTTCGGGTCGGACCTCCCCATCACGCTCATCCCGGCACTGCTCACCGACGACGGCCTGCTCAAGCGGGTCTCCGACAGCCTCAGCGACATCGATCCGGGGCTGGCTCGCGGGATCCGGACGGAACTGATCGCCAACCGCTCCAGCGAGTACGGGGAGGTGATCGCGTGGACGGCCTCCAAGTTCGAGCGGCTCGTGCGCTCACCTGTGATGCGCGCCGCTTTGGGAACGGGGGCCGACGCCCTGGACCTCAACGGGGTCATGGCCGCCAACGGCATCGTCCTCATCGACCTGGCGGCGCCCCGGATAGGCCGCGACCAGGCGCAGATGCTGGGAATGATGTGGTTGACGAAGATCGCGCTGGCGATGCCGGGCCGACGGGCGGACGACAAGCCCTTCCACGTGGTGGTCGATGAGGCGCACCTGTTCCAGGAGTCGCTGCTCAGCGAGATGCTTGCGGAGGGACGCAAGTTCGGGTTGGCGCTGGCGGTTGCCCACCAGCACATGGGACAGCTCACCCCGAGCCTGCGCGACGCGCTGCAGGGCAACGCGTCCTCGGTGGTCGCGTTCAGGACCTCGGTCCGTGACGCCCCGGAGGTCGAGGAGAGGCTGGGGACGTGGACGGGAGGGTCGCTCAGCAGGCTCGCGAACCTCAGCGCCGCAGCGACCCTGGCCACCCGGGACGGGCAGACCCAGGCGTTCACCCTGCGGGTCGATCACAACGAGCAGGTTCGGGACGGGGCCGTCAACGGGGAACCGGTCGTCCACGCGTTCGGCCGGGTGTCTGCCCAGTCGTGCGCGCGGCTAGTGGCCCCGTTCTCGGGGAGCCGGCCCAAGCGGGCGGAGGATGTCGAGCGCGCGGCCCGCGAACTGCGGGAATCGAGGCAGGGCGGGCGCCCGTCGGAGGAGTCCGGCGGTGGGCGCCCGGACTCGGGGGCACGCTCGTACCTGGACATGTGGCTCGAGAGGCGCGCCCGGGCGGCGGAGCCCGCCGCAAGCGATCAGCCCTGATGGTGGTGCCCGGGTGCCCCCTCATTTGTAGTGGGTGTGGGGGCGGTTGTGGAGGAGGGGGTGGGTGTGCAGGGGTGTGGTGCGTGGGTGGGGCATGATGAGTGCGGGTCCGGGTGCGCGGGTGAGGGTGTCGGGGTCGGCCGTGGTTGGTGTGGTGGTGGTGAGTGTGCCGGTGGTGCGCCATTTGGCGACGAGTTCGGCCAGGAGGGGGGCGTTGTCGAGTTCGGCGGCGAGGGTGAGGGCTTGGTTCATGGAGTGCTGGGCGCGGTTGTGGGTCCAGGCGCGTCGTTTGGCGGGGGAGGTGAGTTGGTAGCGGCGCTCGTCGTCGTAGAGGGCGGCGGGCAGGGCGTGGTCGAGGGCCCGGGCGAGGGTGTCGCGTCGGCGTGCGGGGTCGGTGGTGGCGTGGGCCTGGGCGCGCAGCACGGCGGCGTGGACGGTGTTGACCCATTGGGCGGTGGGGGCGGCGATGGTGGTGTGTTGGGCGAGGCGGTGGGCGGTTTGGGCGTGGAGTTGGGCGCGGGTGTGCTCGCCGAGGCGGGTGCTGGCCAGGGCGAGGCCGCATTCGATGTCGAGGCGCAGTGCGGGTCCGGCGCCGGGGTCGGTGGTGGTGTCGAGGATGTCGAGTGCTTTCTCGAGGGCGCGTTGGGCGTCTTTGGTGCGGTTGCCCATTTGGGTCAGGCAGTCGGCCAGGCCCTGGAGGCAGCGGGCGTGGTCCTCTTCGGCGTCGTCGATTCCCTCGTAGAGTGCGAGGGCCCGCTGGTAGAGGGCTTCGGCCTGGGGGAGGTGTTCGAGGTCGGCGGTGGTGCGGGCCAGGTCGGTGAGGCAGGCGGCTTGGTCTGTGTGGGTGTTGGCCAGTGCCCCGTACAGGGCCAGGGCCCGCCGGTACAGGTCCAGGGCCTCGCGCAGGCGTCCTTCACCGGTGACCACACCGGCGAGCTCGCGCAAGCACCGGGCCTGGTCCTTCTCGGTGCCGTCGACTTGTTCGTAGAGTGCGAGGGCCTGGTGGTAGAGGGATTCGGCCTCGGCCGCCCGCCCCAGGCGGCGCACAGTGGTGGCGAGGTTGTGCAGGCAGTCGGCCTGGTCCTTCTCGGTGCCGTCGACTTGCTCGTAGAGTGCGAGGGCATGGTGGTAGAGGGGTTCGGCCTCGGACGCCCGCCCCAGGTTGTGCAGTGTGTTGGCGAGGTTGTGCAGGCAGAGGGCCTGGTTCTCTTCGGTGCCGTCGACTTGCTCGTAGAGTGCGAGGGCATGGCGGTACAGGGGTTCGGCCTCGGACGCCCGCCCCAGGTCGCGTACGGTGGTGGCGAGGTTGTGCAGGCAGTCGGCCTGGTCCTTCTCCGTGCCGTCGATTCCCTTGTACAGGGTCAGGGCCCGGCGGAACAAAGGCTCGGCCTCGCCCACCCGCCCCAGGGTGCCCACGGTGGTGGCGAGGTTGTGCAGGCAGAGGGCCTGGTTCTCTTCGGTGCCGTCGACTTGTTCGTAGAGTGCGAGGGCCTGGTGGTAGAGGGGTTCGGCCTCGCCCAGTCGGCCCAGTTGGCAGATGGTGAGGGCGAGGTTGTGCAGGCAGAGGGCCTGGTCCTTCTCGGTGCCGTCGACTTGTTCGTAGAGTGCGAGGGCATGGTGGTAGAGGGGTTCGGCCTCGCCCAGTCGGCCCAGTTGGCGCACGGCGATGGCGAGGTTGTGCAGGCAGTCGGCCTGGTTCTCTTCGGTGCCGTCGACTTGCTCGTAGAGTGCGAGGGCCTGGTGGTAGAGGGGTTCGGTTTCGCCCAGTCGGCCCAGTTGGCGCACGGCGATGGCGAGGTTGTGCAGGCAGTCGGCCTGGTTCTTCTCCGTGCCGTCGACTTGCTCGTAGAGTGCGAGGGCATGGCGGTACAGAGGTTCGGCCTCGCCCGCCCGCCCCAGTTGCCAGACGGTGGTGGCGAGGTTGTGCAGGCAGTCGGCCTGGTCCTTCTCCGTGCCGTCGGTTTGCTCGAACAGGGCGAGGGCGCGGCGGTAGAGGGGTTCGGCCTCGCCCACCCGCCCCAGGTCGTACAGGGTGTTGGCGAGGTTGTACAGGCAGAGGGCCTGGTTCTCTTCGGTGCCGTCGATAGACTCGAACAGGGTCAGGGCCCGGCGGAACAAAGGCTCGGCCTCGCCCACCCGCCCCAGGTTGTTCAGCGTGTTGGCGAGGCCGCGCAGGCAGCGGGCCTGGTTCTCTTCGGTGCCGTCGACTTGTTCGTAGAGTGCGAGGGCCTGGTGGTAGAGGGGTTCGGCCTCGGCCGCCCGCCCCAGTTGCCAGACGGTGTTGGCGAGGTTGTGCAGGCAGTCGGCCTGGTCCTTCTCCGTGCCGTCGGTTTGCTCGAACAGTGCGAGGGCATGGTGGTAGAGGGGTTCGGCCTCGGACGCCCGCCCCAGGTTGTGCAGTGTGTTGGCGAGGTTGTGCAGGCAGAGGGCCTGGTTCTCTTCGGTGCCGTCGACTTGCTCGTAGAGTGCGAGGGCATGGCGGTACAGGGGTTCGGCCTCGGCCGCCCGCCCCAGTTGGCGCACGGTGTTGGCGAGGTTGTGCAGGCAGTCGGCCTGGTTCTCCTGTGTGCCGTCGACTTGCTCGTAGAGTGCGAGGGCATGGCGGTACAGAGGTTCGGCCTCGCCCGCCCGCCCCAGTTGCCAGACGGTGGTGGCGAGACCGCGCAGGCAGTCGGCCTGGTCCTTCTGTGTGCTGTCGAGGGTCTCGAGCAGTGCCAGTGCTTGGCGGAGTAGTGGTTCTGCTTCGTGTGGTCTGCCCTGGATGAGTGCGGTGTTGGCTTGGTCGAGTAGTTCGTCGGGGTTGGGGTTGGGGGGTGTTGGTGTGGTGGTCATGGTGGTTCATTTGTAGTGGGTGTGGGGGCGGTTGTGGAGGAGG
>ERZ772766.1024-NODE-1024-length-15571-cov-2.696442_pt1 | contig 15571 bp, 18 predicted proteins | sample MGYA00511379_ERZ772766 | MGnify/ENA primary metagenome ERZ772766 (study PRJEB29015, sample SAMEA2737895) | human oral metagenome | biome: human oral; feature: human-associated habitat; material: dental | place: China | collected 2116 ...
GTCATAGTGGGGCAACGGTGCAAGTCTTGGTCTTGCACCTTTGAAGCTTCAAAGCTGGAGTAAGGAATTTCTTCCTAACTCCAGCTAATTCACATTCAATGCTATTCCCCACTATTCTTTCAATAAACAAAAAGACTCGTCTATCTTCTTCGTTGTTTGATGGAGTATTGTTTCTTCTATCTTGTATCTATGTTGTCAAAATCTTGAATATTTGAATAGTGCAGGTATTTTAATCAGCTTTGTAAAGTTATGGTGTTTTATGGTTCAAAAACTTCAAGGTTCTTCGATAATAGAATCACCTCCACTCCGAGGAAAACAAAACCTCAAAATTATCATATATGATAATTTTGAGTTTAACTGTTCTACTTCACTTCAGAATTTGATAAAGGCACAATTGCTAGTGTTTTTCCTAGACATGCTAGAATCTTTAATAAAGTATCCAGTTGTGGCGTACTCTTTCCCGTTTCAATTCGAGCGATAACGGGTTGCTTTACTCCACTTAATTATTCTAATTGTTTTTGGCTAATGCCTAATTCTTTTCTTGCGCGAATAAGTTCACTAATAATAGCAACTCTTAAATCACTATCTGCAATTTCTTCTTTCGTAAATAATTCTTTTCTAACGTCTTTCCAATTACTTCCGATTGCTTTTTTACTCATCTTCTCACTCCCACTCTTTTAAATTTTCTATCACTAGTGTTATAACTTAAAAGTTATCAATTTTAAATACTTTTAAGTTATTATTTTTTTATAATAAATAAATCATTATAATGTATACATTATAATTAGCACATAAAAAGACCGAGCAATTGCTCGGCCTTTACTAGTGACATTCTGTTTGAACACCGTCAATCATGTCTTGGATGGTGCGTTTATTATAGAAATTAATTTGTTGTTGGATTTGTTCTTCTTGCAATTTGCCCATAACGCTTCCCATGCGAGTACTTACAAGGCAGGTTGGGTCGGCAGCTTCTTTGAAGGCTTTTTCCAAGCGTTCATCCTCGGATACTAATAAGAAGATTTCTCCGAGTTTCACCTTTTTTGGATCGCCTTGCCATTGGTAGCCCCCTTGTTTCCCCGCAGTGGTTGACACCCAACCTTTCTTCACCGCTTGGCTCATCAATTTTCGAACAATCGCCGGGTTACTGCACGCGTTAAACGCGAGGTCTTTGCTTGAATAACGATTGTCGTGATGAATTGCCAGGTACGTTAGGCAATGAATCATTACGATAAAGTCATTTCCCATAACAATCCCTACTTAATTAAGCCGAATACGTCGTTTAAAGCTTCTGCCATTGTTGGGTGTGTGAAGATTTGATCGCGAAGAACTGTGTAAGGTAAGTTCGCGTTCATTGCAGTTGCGATAATGTTAATCACTTCATGCGCTTCTTCTGCGAATAAGGTTGCACCAACGATTTGGTTTGTTGAAGCGTCCACTAATACTTTGTAGAATCCTACTTGGTTTCCTAAGATTTTAGCTTTTGGAATCGCCATCGCTGGAAGTTTTGCTACTTTTACTTCGATACCAGCTTCTTTGGCTTGTTTTTCATTTAAACCAACGCTTGCTAAAGGTGGGTTAATGAAAGTTGCTGTTGGGAATTTTGCACGTTGTTTTGTTGAATATGTTGTATCCCCTGCTAAGAAACGTTTCACGATACGGAAATCATCTAATGATACGAATGTGAATTGTGGTCCGCCGTTCACATCGCCCATTGCAAAGATATGAGGCACGTTTGTTTGTAAGAATTCATTGACTTTAATAGCGCCACGTTCAGTTAATTCAACGCCAGCTTTGTCTAAATCAAGGCCTTGTACGTTTGCACGACGACCTGTCGCCACTAAGACTGCATCTGTTGTAAAGGCAACTGGTGCACCCTCTCCTGTCGTTGCTTCCACCACTGCTTTGCCGCCTTCTTGATGGACTGCTTTTAATTGAACGCCTAAGTTGAAAGTAACGCCTAAAGCTTCTAATTGATCTTTCACAGCTTGTGCCACATCTTCATCTTCACGAGGAAGGAACGTATCGATTACATCGACAACTGTTACTTTTGTACCGAATTGTGCGTAAGTGGCAGCGAACTCTAATCCGATAAATCCACTACCGATAATAACAAGGCTTTCTGGATATTCTTCTAAGTTCATGATTGTTTCGCTTGTGTGAATCGCCCCACCAATTGTTAACCCTTCTACTGGTGGTACGAAAGGAGTTGCTCCAGTATTAATGAAAATACGATCTGCTTTGAAGAGTTTTTCTCCTTCTGCAGTATCTACAGCTACTGTATGGTCATCTACAAAACGTGCAGTTCCGTCGATAATTTGTGTTTTCTCAACAGAGTCTACTTTGTTGTAGTTTGCTGTGTTTAAAGCCGCAATCAATGCTTTCTTTTCTTGAACGCTCTTTGTATAGTAGCTGCTTGCATCTTCGTTTGAATATTGTTTACGTAATGCTTTTGTTGCTAATTTTTTAGAAGGAATACAGCCGACATTAATACATGTTCCACCGTACATTTCTTTTGATTTTTCGATTAAAATTGTGTCTTCTCCAATACTTCCTAAGTACCCTGCTAATGTTTTTCCGGCTTTACCGAAACCAATAATGATATTTTTTACTGTTGTTGTCATAAAATCACCTTTCTAACTGTAATTATTTTTATTACACTTTAGAATATACACTGTTTTCCAAAAATTTTAAAAGAATTTGCTCACAGTATTGAAAAAAAATTTAAAAGGCACCTACATTACGTAGATGCCTTCCTCATAAACGTTTATAAAAAAGATTTTAATTGAGCCACTAATTGCTCTAACGCTTCGCCTTTTGGTTGATACTCCTCAGATGACATTTCATCCCATGGAGCCCCACCAGACGGGGCCTCTTCCATTATGGCCATGCCCTTTCATATCTCCTGCTTTTCTTGGAAATAGATGCCAATGGACATGTGCATCACCATTACCTAGCAATTCGATATTCATTTTCTCAGCTTGAAACGCTTTTGCCACGGCTTCTTGAACAATACTCATTTCTTCAAGAAATTTAATTTTTGTTTCATATTCCATCTGATGCAACTCCGTTACGTGTTCTTTGGCTAGGAACAATGTGTACCCTTTAAAATACTGTCCGTCTCCTATTACCACATAACCCGTTTCAAGTTCTTTTACAAAATGCGGATTTCTTCCTTGTTTGATTAATTCAATCCGCTCAAAAATGAGACACATTTACTTACCCCCTATAGCTTTCTCAGCTCTTTTTATACTTTCTGGAGTAAATTCTCGTTTTTCAAAAATAAATGAATTGATTTCGGTAGTCCCCGTCATGTAGCCTTCATTATCCACATCCTTAATAGTGATAGTGATATGAAGTCCTTTTGGCCTAGTTTCAACCGATACCGTTTTTAGCAACGTTTTCCTTTTCCCTTGATATACATAATCTAAATAGAACGGAGAAACACTTCTTTCTGATTTAGAAATGTCTACTGCTCCTTTTGTTCTAGAATTAGCTGCTAGATTTTTTAAATACACTCGATCCTCTGGAGAGTTAATGTCATTCTCAGAATATTCACCAATAATCAATTCTTCAATATTCTGATTTGATTGATTGATGATTTCATAAGAAAACAAAGCATCATCATTATATTTTGGACGAGTAAAACTAAACAAAATCCATAAAATTCCAGATAATACAAGGCCTGCCGAGCACCATAAAATCAATTTTAATAGTTTTTTCGAACCAAATGTTTTCATTTCACACCTCGATTAAATGAATGTCAGTTAGAGCGTTGCTGGTAATATTGATGGCTTATCAATTTACACATACTATCAAACTTTTATTCTTACTCATGGGATAATGGTTTATAGAACGAGCGATTATCTAAACCAAACACGCGCTCTGAGAATGCGCCTGGTTCTGTCTTATCGAGTGCATTCGACATCATTGTAATCGTCGCATCTAATAAGTCGATATGGTGCAGTACCTCAGCTTCAAGTAGTTGTGGTCGAACTGGAGACCCGTATTCTAACTTTCCATGATGCGCTAACACTAAATGTTTCAACAAGAGAACTTCTTCCTGATTTTCGTCAATCCCTAGTTCTTCACAAGCTTTTGTAATTTCTTCGTCCATGATTACGATATGTCCGAGTAAGTTCCCTTTCAAGGTATACTCTGTTCCAATAGCCCCTGATAGTTCCATGGTTTTACCGATATCATGAATAATAACACCCGCAAATAATAATGAACGATTGATTTGAGGATATTGACTTGCAATCGATTTGGCTAAACGCAACATCGATAATGTATGGAAACTCAACCCTCCAACGAAGGCGTGATGATGACGTTTAGCTGCCGGATATTCAAAAAAGGCTTCTTGATATTTCCCTAGAATATTATGGATAATTCTTCTAAAATACGGATTTGTAATTTCAAACATTAATTGATTGAATTCTTCTTCCATTTCTTGTTTCGACATCGGAGCATGTTCAACAAAGTAGCTTGCAGAAGTCGGCTCTCCCTTTGACGCATCCGTTAGACGAAGACTCACAATTTTAACTTGCGGAGAATTATTGTATAGTTCCCGTTTGCCATTTAAAAGAACCACTTTCCCTGGAACATATTTTTCAATATCTTCAGAGGTTGCTGACCAGTACTTTCCATCCATTTGACCAGACTGATCTTGGAAGGTAAACGCAATAAAAGGTTTCCCATTTTTTGCCATTCGTACGTCCGCAGATTTAATAAGTAGGAAAATCTCAAAGCTGTCATCTACATTATATTCATACAATTTCTTTGTCATAATTGACCCTCTTTCTCTTTAGCTCAACTTTAGAATGTTCTCTTTTGAAATTTCTGTAGGAACTTCCGTAGTAAAGTAAAATACTTGTGTAACACGAGATAGCTCTTCTATTAATTCTATCATAATCGATAGCCGTTCTCTATCAAAGTTTACGAATCCATCGTCAATCAGAACCGGAATTTTCATTTTCTTAGCTAATTGGAAAATAAAGGCAAAACGAATCGCAATATACAATTGGTCCAATGCCCCTTTTGAAAGATAGAAAGCTTCCATCCACTGACCATTTTCCTGTTGTACTTTCGCCTGTGTATCGCTCAAATGAATCATCTTATATTGTCCCCTCGTTAATCGGCTAAAAATACGACTCGCTTCCTCTACAATCAAAGGAACTTTTGTCGGAACCTTTTCATCCAATTGCTTTAAAATCCATTTTGCAGCATACACTTGAGTTGCCCAATCCTTCATCGCTTCCTGAGCTTCGAATCGTTCAAAGTCCGCTTCCATTTGAAGATCTTCTACCTGCTCATCTTCTTCCAATAGTTCCGCCTTTGTTTGGAGACTTACTAGTTGGTCTCTGACTTCTTTACGTCTACTTTCCAACTGCGCCTTCGTGAAAACCTCGTCTTGAAGTTCTTCTTCAAGCGTTTCACGTTGCAAGCTTTCTTTTTCTTTGCTCGAGAAAATAGCGACTTGCTTTTCAATATAGGCTCTTTTTTGCGACAAGGCTACTCGATGGTCCAGAGTTGCCAGGTGACTTCTAAAGGCTTCTATCGTTGTAATACCAATAGGATGTAAACTTTCTAGCAATTCTTCTCTTACTTCTAATGCATCTTGTTCTAATTGCGCTAAATGTTGCTCTTTCTTCTGGATACTTTCCTGGAGTTGTTCCATTTTGGCCACTCTTTTTTGAGAAGTCATCCATGTCTCACGAATGATTCCTAGTTGTTGATTGATAGTTGCCGGTGCAGTGATTTGTACTTTTTTCCAGAAGTCTTGAGTTTCTTCTTTAAATGCTAAAAGTCTTTCTTTCAACTGAATCCACTGTTCCTTCTTCTGTAAGAAATCATTGACACTACGTCCTTCGTTTCGACTAATAAAACGTTTTGCTTCTTCCAGGGTCACTTCAATGCCTTTATCCAAGAGAATTTGTTGAACACGTTCATTCTCTTTTTTGCCCTTTGGAGAAATAATCTGTCCATTTTTTTGTAAAAAGAGCCCTCCTGCAATCCCAAGACCTGAAGCAATAATCACACTTACTAGCACTTGATGAGTTAGAAATCCAACAACAATCATTACGATAATTCCAATCAGTCCAATGATTATTTCCGTCCTCATCGACATTAAAGGTTGGTTTTCTCTTTGCATTGCATCGAATTTGGCGAGTTCAGCCTCTGTAAAGGGTTGAACACCTTCTCTTTGAACACCGATATTTCCAGAATGGGTCTTCAACTCTCGTTCCAATTCAAAAGCACGTTCTTCAACAGCAGCCACACTTTGAGCTTTTGTATAAAGAGCTTCAAGTTCTGTGTCTTCTGTAGCTTCACCTAGAGCTTGAACTTGAGCTTTTGTTCGATTTAACTCTTCTTTTGTTTGTTCGATTTCTTTTTCAAACGAACGTAAGCAATGATTCGCCTCTACTGCCTTAGAATGGTCATAATCTTTCGGTAAGTCATGCTGCCCTTCAATAGCGCGGTATTCTTCCAATGCATCAAAATAACTATGCTTTTCTTCTAAGGCATCTATTCTGTTTTGTGTCTTGGAAAGTGATGTCGTCAATTCCTCTTCTTCTTGTTGGAGGTCTTTTATCGTACGAAGATATCCTTCATAGAGTGTATTCTCGCTTTTGGTTTGTGACAACCGATTCGTTAATTCCTCGAGTCGGTCGATTCGCTCATTGAGTTCCAGTTTTTTTGCTTGAGGACGATACAGTTTATTCGCATCATTTAGTAGCCTTTGACTCTCTTCATATGCCCCTTTATGTCCCATGACACTGAGACTATATAAGAAACGATGCATTTCTTCTTCATTACTAAAGACGTTTTGTTGTAATTCCTCCTCATTAAATCCAAAAAGCGAATGGTACTCACTCAATGTTAATTCGTGGAGGATACGCTCGAGCATGGACTCCGGTAAAGCCTGATCTGTTTCGGCCAATTTTAACACTAATTTCTTTTGAGAACCTACCGCAGTTCGTTCAATGATGAGAGAACCTAGTCCTTCATCTTCAATCCACATTCGCCCGCCCCGCGTATTCGTATGAAGTGGCTGATAAGGATACACACCATTCTTCTTTTGCTTAAAATCAAAGAGCATTTGTTCGATAAATCTTCGAATGGTCGTCTTCCCAGATTCGTTCAGCCCTTGAACGACTTGTAAGTTCGGATGGAAGGTAAACGTCTCATGTTCCCATTTTCCAAAATGATCGATTTCGATTTTTGAAATATACATTAACCTTCCTCCCTTCCTAAAAATCGAGCTTCTAATAAACGCATCGCACGTTCGTGAATCTCTTGTTGAACATCTTCTTGTTGGAGAAACTCACTCATCCATTGATTCGCAAACCCACTCTTTGCAATCTCCATTTCAGAAAAAATCATAGAATCCTTCTCCCCTACTAAAGAGATTCCAGAGACGCCGCGTAAAGGCTCTATCATTCGTTCTCTAATACTCATTACACTCACAAGTGAGCCTCTTTCTTCCAATAAAGAATTCACTACTTGCGTGAGTTGCTGTAACTCTTCTCTTGTAAACAGTGACTCTTGTATTTGTAAAAAGACGGTGATAAGGCTACGTTTTTCTACTTTTGGTAGAGCCTCTACAATGAAATAGGGAACAGTTTCCAAACGAGCCCTTTCTGTAATCTTTATTGTGACATCCACCCAATCTATTGTACTCGCCTCAATAAAACGAACCTGTGGAGGTCGTCCTGAAGTGATTTCGACTAGAAGCGCTCCTTTTTCTCCACTCTCAGCTCGGTCAGCTCCCTGAGTTGTTCCACTATACCAAGCGCATGGGTTCTGAGACACTTCTTGGCAATGATGAATATGTCCTAGCGCCCAGTAATCATAGTTTTTTTCTCTTAATTCAGGAATTGAAAAAGGTGCATAGCGCCCAGTAGAAGAAGTCACCTCTCCATGCAAGACACCAACATGAACATCACAGTGTGGACTCTTGATGGGATACTCTTGTATTTTACGGTTAGGGATAACTGGAATGTCATAACTAAATCCACTAAAAGCCACACGTTCTCCTTTTTTTGTCTCTATTTCGATGGTTTCAACAGTACTTCCAAAAGTATAAATATGCTCTCCATACACATAAGGAGTCCCCGCATCATGATTGCCAAGCGCCAAAATGACAGGAATCCCAAAAGGTGCCAGACGATTCAGTTGCTGTTGGAGAAATAACTTTTCTTTAATAAAGGTCCGTTGTCTATCCAATAAATCTCCAGATAAAACAAGTACATCCACTTCTTCTTCAATGGCTTTATCTACAACTGTTTCAAAAGCATCAAAGGCAGCCTGTTTTAACTCCCTTGCGATTTCACGATGATTCTTACCAATGCCTGCATAAGTAATCCCCAAATGGACATCTGATGCATGGATCAATTTGACCATTCTAGTTACTCCTTTCTTTTTCTTCAAAAAAAGCATATTTCCCTGAACCGTCTTTCGTGCGTTCAAAGAAAATATGCTTTGGATCGATTCTTATTAAAACCGTTTGATTGAACTATTTACCATTATAAAGCTCTTGAAGTGGATTTGTAATGATACGGTTAATATCTTGCATAATCGTATTTAAACGTTGCTCCGCTTCCATCAACGCTTTAATATATTCATTTTCGCTCACCTTTTGTCCTAATTCTTGAGCTTTTTGAATATCTTCTTCCGTAATTTCTTGTCCAGAATATTGTTTTTGTTGTAATTCGATATTCACTTGACGGAATTCATCGAATAATGCTTTTGCTGTTTCATCTGCTTCAATGGCTTCGAAGCTTTCTTTTACAGTTTTGAATTCAGCTAAATCACGCAAATCACGTTCTAATTGGTTTGCTGTATCATAAATATTACTCATCTTTCATCCTCCTGATTGTTTTGTTTTATTATAACATATCGTCGTCTACTACACTACAAATACGAACGTACATTCGTACTATCGATTATTAAATTTATTCCAGATATTTTTACCCCATTCCTGAAGTTGATTCCAGATTTGTTCTCCAGTCTTTTGGGCATCCTGAATAAAATTATCTAGCGTATTATTTTGATTCTTCTGATTTGATTGTTTCGTTTTTACAGGCTCTACATTAAAGGCTGTATTGGCTGTATATTGCAGTAAGCCTTCCATCTCTAGTTTAAAGAGTGGCCCTACCCCTTCTCTACTAGAAGCTGATAAGGAATAGTTTCCGGATTGGTCATACCCCATCCAAGTTGCCACCACTACATCTGGCGTGTACCCAATCATCCATTGGTCCCTAGAACCATTTTCATTATTAAGAGCTTCTGTAGTTCCTGTCTTTCCGGCAATAATTTTACCTGAAGGGGAAAATGGAGCTCCTAGCCCTTCTTGACCATAGACTGTTAGAAGCATGCTTGTCATCTTCTTAGCTACTTCTTCTGTCGTTACACGATTGTCTTTAACCGCTGTATTATCAACAATGACTTTCCCGTTTGCATCTACAATTTTAGTAACAAAACGAGGTTTCGTACGGACACCTTTATTGGCAAAGGCTGTATAGGCTGAGGCCATTTGGATTGGAGAAACCCCTTTTGTAAGTCCTCCTAAAGCAATTCCTAAATATTCATCTCCTGGATCAGTTTCAATCCCAAACTGATGAACTTTTTCGATTCCTTTTTTCAAACCAATTTTATCTAATAACCACACTGCAGGAGCATTCCAACTTTGGTTCAAAGCTTCTGTCATCGTAACAGTTCCTTGATACTGTTTATTCCAGTTTTCTGGAGTATATTTGTCTGATCCATAGGAACGTTTCTCATCCACGAGTACAGAATTCGGTTGGTATCCTTCTTCCAGAGCAGAAGTATATACAGCTAATGGTTTAAACGTAGAACCGGGTTGTGCTTGTAGTTGAGTGGCACGGTTAAATCCTCGGAAGGTATGTTTCTCATTCGTACGTCCTCCAACCGTTGCTAGGACATCCCCATTTTGTGGATCCATAGCCACAGAAGCCGCTTGAGCAATCGTTCCGTCACTAGCTTTCGGGAATAACCAACTATTGGAGAAGGTTTCTTCCATATCGGCTTGCATCTTTTGGTCTAAGCCAGTATAGATTTTATACCCTTTATTTAGCAGTTCTTCTTCACTAATCCCATAATTATTAGTAATTTCGTTAATAACGGCATCAAAATAATAAGGATATTTATAACGAGAGTTTGCTACATAAGCGTCTTGAACCGTAATGACTTCCGCTCCGGCTTTATCCGCTTCCTCTTGCGTAATTTTTCCATTAGTCACCATTAATTGTAACACTGTAGCACGACGTTTCACCGTTGCTTCCATATCATCGATTGGATTATACACATTAGGTGCCTTTAAGCTTCCGGTTAATACGGCAGCTTCACTGATGGTTAAATCTTTTGCACTTTTACCAAAGTAGCGTAAAGACGCATTCTCAATTCCGTATGCGCCATTGCCAAAGTAAGCATTATTTAAATACATCTCTAAAATTTGATCTTTCGAATATTTCTTTTCCAGCTCAAAACTTAAAAAGAGTTCTTTTGCTTTTCTCAAAAACGTCTGATCTTGTGTTAGAAAGGCATTCTTAGCCAACTGTTGGGTGATGGTACTTCCTCCACCTGTGACACGACCGCGATTGAGTAATAACCCAAATGTGGCACGTAAGAACCCCATTGGATCAAACCCATGATGATCATAGAAGCGCTTATCCTCCGTTGAAACGAGAGCATTAATCATATTTGGAGAGATTTGATCGATGGTCACAAATTCTCCTTTGTTGATGTTTAAAACTCCCGCTTCTTGATTATTACGGTCATAGACTTCTGTTACTTGTACCATCCCAGCTCTTAAGCCACTAACATCAGTAGTTTTAGCAGTATAGACTAAAAATGCTGAAAATGCCGTAATAGCCGTAAGCATGAGGACAAGAATTAATTTCGTCACATGGAATTTTCTCCAAAAACGACGAATGGCTAACATCATCTTATGATTCCAAACTCTTTTTATAATCGATGGTTGTGTAGGCTCTTCTGTATGACGATGTTCGACTGTATCTTCTTGTTCTTGATCATGTGTCACGTGATCGACATGATCTTTTTCATTAAATTCTTCGTTCATACAATCCTCCTTTTAAATTGAATCTATTATACTGTACCACAAATTCTTTTAAATCCACATAAAAGTTTTTGACCTTTTACAAAAAATTAAACGATTCTTCTTTTATATCCTAGTCTTTTTAGCCCACTACGTCGCATAAAAGAAATAAAGGACGAAGGAAATCTCTTCCTTACGTCCTTATGATGTTATACTGCAAATAGTCTTTCTAAATCTTCATTACTAAACGCTTGGCCTTCTGGTTCGTTCACACGTTCAATTGTTGCTCCTAAAGCACGCAATTTTTCATGGAATTCAAAGTATCCACGGTCTAAGAACTGTAATTCTGTGACTCTTGTATATCCTTTAGCGACCATACCCGCAATAATTAATGCCGCTGCTGCACGTAAGTCCGTTGCTTTTACTTCAGCACCAGACAAGACTGAAGCACCTGTCATCACAGCTGTGTGAGAATCAATTCGGAATTGAGCTCCCATACGACGCATTTCTTCTAAATGATTGAAACGGTTCTCGAAAACTGTTTCCGTCATCGTACTAGTTCCTGTTGCTAGCAATTGGGCAATCGTCATTTGCGCTTGCATATCTGTTGGAAATCCTGGGTGAGGTAATGTTTTCACATCGGTAGGTTTCAATGAATCTGGACCAATAACACGAATGCCATCTTCCTCTTCAATAAATTGAACGCCCATTTCCCCTAATTTAGAAATTAATGGTTGATTGTGCTCTGCAATTGCATCTTCAATAAACACATTGCCTTTCGTTACTGCTGCTGCGACCATGAAAGTTCCTGCTTCAATACGGTCCGGGATAATTGAATGGATGGTACCATCTAAACGCTCTACCCCTTCGATACGCATATTTTCAGTCCCTGCACCTACAATTTTAGCACCCATTTTATTTAAAATATTAGCTAAGTCTACGATTTCTGGTTCACGAGCTACGTTTTCTAAGTGAGTAGTTCCTTTTGCTAATGTTGCGGCCATCATAATATTTTGAGTGGCACCTACTGATGGGAAATCTAGGTAAATACGAGCTCCATGTAATTCTTCCGCATGCGCTTCAATATATCCCTCTGTTTGAACGATCGTTGCTCCCATCGCTTCAAACCCTTTTAAATGAAGGTCGATCGGACGACTACCGATGGCACAACCACCTGGCATCGCCACACGCGCATGTCCAAAACGAGCTAATAGTGGTCCCATCACAACGATTGACGCACGCATTTTGCTCACATATTCAAAAGCAGCAGTCGTTGTAATATCTTTTGTAGCATTCAACGTAATCGCTTTTTCTTCTTCATCAAATGTGCTTAATACGTTTAGGCTTCCTAATACGTTTAACATCATATGTACATCTGATAAATTCGGTACATTTGTTAAATGAGTAACGCCTTTATCTGCTAGAATACTTGCTGCTAAAATCGGTAATACCGCATTTTTAGCTCCTTCAACTTTTACTGTCCCTTGAAGACGTGTATCGCCACCGCGAACGATCATCTTTTCCATGAAATAACCTCCGAAAACTCAATCCAATTACTGTATCACATTTTGAATATACTGATTTAAATAGTCTGATAAGTCGAATATGACTTTTGCTATACTTGCGCCCATCCAAATGGCGATAAGTAAAAAGAGGATTCGTGCTTCTTGTACGCGCCCTTTTTTCAGGATTTTTTCAATTTGAATTCCTTGAAGCGCCCAGTAACTCAGTACAATAAAAGCAATAATTAACGTCATTCTAACCATCAATGTTACCTGAATCATACCTATTCCCCCAGTCATATACTGCCTTTCTATACTACCATATTTGACCATTAAAAAAAAGCAGGAGATATCCTCCTGCCTACCCAATTAGGTAAAAGCATCCTAGTCTAATAAGTGCGGCTAAAATCAGGCTTAAAAATAACGTTTTTTTAGAGTCTTGAATAAATATTGCTAGTAGAGTCATCCCTAAAAACAGAATGGGGATTGAACCTAATATTAGAGGATGAATTCCTCCAATCTCAAAGAGTAAAACTGCCTTGATGCAGAACATTAATAATACAGAAGGCCACATCATCCTCACTAATATTCGTCCTATAAAAACGCAGCTTCGGCTTCGAACCAGTATTAAAAGTCGCATACTCTCATACTCATTAATAAAATACATCAAAATAAGTACTTCCATTACCATTAAGAAAATACTTAAAAGATGCCCAAAAAGAAAGGTAACGGGTATAAAACTGAAGTGTGCCTCGATATAGAACGACGGTAATGGATGAAACAGATTCCATACTATTAACAAGCCAAAAATATAGAGGCCCCACTCTCGAACGGGAAATAACTGTTTCATTGAAGAATCAGCTTCCCTTCTTCCATCAAATATTCCTTATCAAACTGTAATTCGGCCAAATTATCATGAGCAGCAATCACAATCGATTTCCCTTCTTCATGAAGCTGTTGAACTAATTGATGAAACTGATCTAGTGATTTTTTATCTAGACCTCGAGTTGGCTCGTCTAATAAAATTAAATTTTGCTCCTCCATCACAGCTTGAATAATCCCCATTTTCTGACGCATTCCAACGGAATATTTTTTCACGTGAATTTTACTATCAAAATCTAAATCAAAATTATTCACTAATTCTCTAATTTTTGATTCATTGTAATTTTTATTGATAGACGCTAAAAATTTAAGATTTGTTTTTAAACTACTTTCTTCCATAAACGCTGGATTCTCAATCAAAGCTCCAATTCGTACATCACTATCCACAACAACTTCACCTTTATCCGGTTCCAAAATATCACAAAAAAGCTTAAATAAAGTAGATTTTCCGCATCCATTAGCTCCTACAATATGAATAAGCTCTCCTTGTTCAATTTTGAAATCAACCTCTTCTAAAATCACTTGAAACCCAAATTTTTTGGATACATTTTTTAGTTCTAACATGAGTACCTCCCCTTCACACTGGTAATAGATAGAATATCGTAAAATAAGATGTTAATGAAAATAGGATAGAACCAATAATAGCCATATTTCTATTACACCCAATAGAAATCGTATAGATGATTAATCCCGAACAAATTAAATACACGCTTTTTAATAGAGCAAATATCAGCATCTCTTTTGAAAATGCTTGTCCATTCATCATTTGGAATAGTAACGCTAAGGAGAATTGAGCAACAAAATAACAAACAACTGAAACTAACACAGTTCCCAATTGATAAAATTGATAGTTTTTCTCTCCAACTCTTTGAATGAGAAGGTAACGGATATGATGTCGTCTCCAAATGACAACCCCTAGTAAAACTAATAATACGGTGTCTGAGAAATATGCTGTAAAATGGGAAGACAATAAGTCTAGTATTAAGTTACCGAAAATTTGCCCTTTTAAAACAAAAGAGACTCCAGAAACAATCGATAATCCATACACCCATTGTTGTCTTTTGCCTTTGAGGAGCTCATTCATTAATATCCCTCCTTCAAATCCATCTTTCTTCTGATAATTAATAGGAGAATCGTCAAAAGACTATAAAATATCGCAGGATATACAAAAATAACCCAGGCTGAATGAGAAATAGTTTCTGCTAATAATGTGTACATTCCTGGTTGAATGAGTGATAAAACACAAATTGAATAGCCGATAATCGGGGAAATTCCACCTATAACCATTGCTAATAAAAGCGATATAATCACTAATAACAATCCACTGCATAAATAAATGATATATCGTTTTAGGAACAATCCAACTGAAAAAACAAATGAATAGAAAATGGCGTATCCTAAGGGGATTATTACTATCGTACAGATTAAATTAATAAAACTATTTGTCGAGAAATTAATCGTGAAAGACCACGTCAAATATGAACTACTCTCCTCGAAAATAAATGGTGAGTAAAATAAATGAACTAATATCGCCTGAAGGAACATTTTCACTAAGAAAACAAAATAGATTATGATAAAGTTCGTTTTAAATTGTTTTGATATAAGTGGTGAAAAGAATGTTTTTTTATGTCGTAATCTCACAGATTGTAAATAGTCGCAATGCGTTATCCTTTGTCTAATACATTCGTGAGAAAAGAATAGCGGTGGAATCATAAATGCTACAAAACCATATACAGCATCCACTACCTGAATGGAGCTGAATATAATTTCATAAAACAGTGGTATTCCTCCTTCTGCTCCTCCAAAGTGTCCCGTTGACAAATGATAATGAATATAGTTTAGAATCATAACGATGGAAAGTATCCAATAGAAAATGATTGAGAACATTGACCATTTATTTTTATAAAATACCATTTTTTTCACCTACTTTTGCCTTCAATTTTTTTACACTAAGAATAACTTTGTTTCCGTTTTCATTGTACTCTTTTTATGTGCAACAAACAATAATCAATTATGAAAATTATCGATAAACACATATAAAAATCCACTACTTTTAAAACTCAAACTAAAAAAAGAAGAATTATGCTATACTGAAAGAAAGCGAGGGAAAAGA
>ERZ772766.1025-NODE-1025-length-15569-cov-3.306755_pt1 | contig 15569 bp, 14 predicted proteins | sample MGYA00511379_ERZ772766 | MGnify/ENA primary metagenome ERZ772766 (study PRJEB29015, sample SAMEA2737895) | human oral metagenome | biome: human oral; feature: human-associated habitat; material: dental | place: China | collected 2116 ...
GGCAAAAACTCCTGCCATATGCAAGGGATTTGTCTTTGCAGTATTATAAATGCTGACCATGTGTTTTAGGAGTATCTCTCCCAGTATTCTGTATACAACTATTATAAGACCGCTTAGTATGCCTATAATAAAAGAATAAAAAATCATGGAATACTTTAATGTAGCATTTGATTCAAGCATATTTTGCGTATTTTGCTTAGGTTTATTAAAAAACATAAATCTTTATACCTCTTTTTTTATTTGTCTTTATGAAAAATTATACAATATCACCGATGAGACTACAATGCATAGCACAGACAAATTCCTGCCCTATGCCTATATATATGGGTAAAATATATCTAAGCCTCATTACCCCTTGGATAAAATAAGGGAAGTACTATCACTGCGTACCTCCCCTTATTTTATCTCATCTCCTCAATATGATATATATAATCAATAGTAGCCAAGGCCTGTATTATCTCACTATGGGTCTTATACTTTTTAAGCTCCTTGCTGTCTATTGTAAATATTACCGAATATACGCTAAGTCCCGAACCTATATAGGCTGAGTTAAACTCTATATCATCAATTCTAAGTCCAAGCCTCCTTATAGTGGTTACAAAGTCCTGTAAATTTTCTTTGTTTTTTAATTCAAGATGTATCTCAAAATGATTCGACCTGTTTTTTAGGTACATCTCAAGCTTCGGCAAATATAAAAGTATGCCCCAAAGTGCGGTAAATGCAACTGCACTTACTATATAAAGTCCTGCACCGGCACTCAGTCCTATAAGTCCGCAAGACCAGAGTGCTACGGATGTTGTCAGTCCCTTGATTTGATTTCTTGAACTGAAAAGTATGGTTTTACTGCTTAATATTGATATACTAAGTATTGCAAATGCCGATAAAACCGGTAATCTCATTCCCGTATTATTCATTAAAAACAAGTCCATTATCATGGCAATAGCAGAAGCAAATGATACAAGTATAAAGGTCCTAAGCCCTGCCGAGTGTCTTTTACTTGCTCTTTCACAGCCTATCATTGAAGAAAGTAAAACTGCAACCGCAATTCGCAAAGCCACCGATAAAAGACTGATATCAGCTGTAAGATACACCGTCTTACTTATACTGTCTATAAATGAATTAACCATATCCTACCCCTTATCTTTCATTTATAATGTGCGGATTTCCATAGCTATTATACTGCTCCTCCGCAGCCTCTGTAAATGCGGCTTCTTCCTCTGAGATGGCACTGTTTCGCTTGGGAAGTTCTCTTTGTATAGCCTGTATTCTTTCTATTAGAAGCTCCAGTTCGCTTTGCTTTTTCTCCTCCGGTATCTCTATTTCCGCAGTCAGGTCTTCAAGCTTATTGGAATAGGACTTTGAAAGATATAAGGCAAGTTTTGCACAGCCCGGACCTATAAGCTCATAAAGCACACTTGAGGCTAAAATAATGGTTTGTAAGGCATTGCCCATATCTCCTCCAAGTATCCTTGCACCGAGGGCTGCCAGTCCTATGGCAACGCCGGCTTGGGGTATCAGAGCAAGTCCTAAGTAGTTTCTTACCTCCTTGCTTTTTCCTGCAATAACACTGCCCCAAAAAGCCCCTGCATACTTACCCAAGATACGCACCAAAAAGTATAATATACCTATGACAAGCAATGACGCTCCGCCACCGGATGCCTTAGGGCTTAATAATATATCAAGCTTAAAATTAAGCCCTGAACGCACAAAAAATATCAATAATATCGGCGGACTGAAATAATTTACCTGCTTAAAAAGCTTATCATCATCCGTAATGTTGATATAAACCGTTCCCATTGACATACAACCAAGTAAAGGTGATACATCAAGTAGTGCACAGATACCGCAAAAGGTAAAAAGTAGTGCTATTGTAATAATAAGCCTATTGTCGGTAGAACGGTTTTTAGGCATAAGCAATTTCATAAACACGCCGAATAAGCCTCCAATCACAAGTACACAGAGGTTAAATATGATAGGGCTTATAACACTTGAAAGGCTAAAACTTCCGGACTTTGCAGATATGGCTACAGATATTGCTATGCTGTAGGCAACCAGTCCGAACACATCATCAAGTGCAACTACCTGTAATAAGGTATTGACAAAGTCTCCCTTCGCCCCTGTCTGTCTTATGGTCATAACCGTTGAAGCAGGTGCGGTAGTCGATGCCAAGGCTGCAAGTACCATCGAAAAGCTAAGCCCCAATCTTAATATATAAAAGCTCAATATAAATACCAGAACAGAGGCTATAGCAGCTTCCAAAAAAGTAATAATACAGACCTTTATTCCGTTCTTTTTCAGTGTTGAGAACTTAAAAAACTCTCCTGTACTGAAAGCTATAAATGCAAGAGCGATATCCGCAATAAAATCAGTCCCTTCGATAATATTCATACTGACCAGATCAAGGCAGTAGGGACCTATAAGTATACCTGCAACTATATATGCAGTAACATTCGGCAGGCGAAGTCTTTTGGTTACCCTTGTTAAGGCAAAGCCCGAAAAAAGCATTAATGCCACAGGGATTATTATATCTGAAACGGGTGAGGATTTTTGAAATATTTGGTATATTGAACTTAGCACTATATCCTCCTTTCTACCATGTCTAATTGTAGGTTTTGAAGATATTATTATAGCATATCTTGTAGCAGTTAGCTAAGTAAACCATTATTTTGCAAACAATGCACTTGTATACTTAGTATCATTAAGCACATAGTTAAGCCCGTCCAAGCTTTTATTAAGTATCAGCTCCTTGGGAAAGTCCGTTTCTTTTATGATTTCCTTAGCATAGTCAAATACTCCTATGTCATAGCAAATATGTGCATCTGTACCGCACAGTATATAGGCGCCGTGTTTTTTACACGCATTTAATAACTTAACTATGTTTTCACGACCGCCTTGCCTTGCTGAATCAGGGTGTAGAGATGAATTATTAAGCTCAAGTGCCACCTTATGCTTTGCTGCCTGTTTTGCAAGTTCATCATAGTCAAGTTTATATCTTCCGTCATCCGGATGCCCTATTACCTTTATGTATTCATTGGACATAGCTCCTATGTAGCCTCTCATGTTCTCATCCAAGCTACCCGGCTTTATACACATTGTATGCATACTGGCAATAATATAGTCAACTCTTTCATAGACCTTGCCGCCTATGTCTATATTTCCCTCATAATCTATAATATTAGCCTCCACTCCGGCATAAACTCTCATATCTTTGTATTTTCTCGGAATAACTTTAAAGTTTATAAAATAAAGCTCTGTAGGTGCACCTTTTACATTGGGTGCATGGTCTGAAAAACCGTAAGCTTTAAGACCCTTTTGATATGCCTCTTCTATATTTTCCTTAAGTGTGCTGTAGGCGTGCTCGCTTGCTATCGTATGTGTATGTAAATCAAATAAAAAGTCCATAATTGTGTTCCTTCCTTAACTGTAATTAAGTTTTATAAAATATAAACCTGTGTATCATTTCTAAAAAACTTAGTCAAACAACTTGCCTAGTGCTTAGACACATTGATATTAATTCTAATTTTGACTATGCTCTTAACCTCTCTTATTATGATGGAGATATGGCAGATATGTTAAATATCAATATGTCAGTGCACCGATTTAACTATTTCACACATCAAAATCCTCAGCATAACTTGCCGAATCTGCATTTTGATGTTCCTGCTAAAATATTCTGTGCTTTTAGTAAAGTTTCTTAGTGATATACTAATATACAACGGCTACTATTATAACATAAAAATAAAAAGGATACTATTTAAGCACTTTTCTAAAATGCTTAAATGTATCCTCTTTATAAGAATTTATTTATATGGGTGATTTTGTTGCATTTTATTATACGAAAATATAGTCTTTATAAAAACTATACTGATTGGTTTATGATTTTTACAAATATACAGGCGACATTTTAGAATATCAGCTAACTTCATCTGTCACCAATATAACATCTGTCACCAATATAAGTATATAAACCAAATCAACTTTATTAGCTTAATCGGCTAACTAAAACTTCGCTCCTGCTCCTCTTAAAACATGTTTTGCAAGTACCGAAGTTGTAATGCTTCCTACGCCTCTTGGTACAGGGCTTATATAGGCTGCCTTAGGCTCTACCGCATCATAGTCCACATCTCCGCACAGATTGCCGTTCTCGTCAAGGTTTATACCTACATCTACAACTATGCTGCCCTCTGATACCATATCCGCAGTAATCATCTTTGCTTTTCCTGCAGCAGCTATAAGTATCTCTCCTGCACGGCAGGTAGCTGCCAGATCCTTGGTTCTTGTGTGGCACATGGTTACCGTAGCGTTACGCTTTAATAAAAGCATAGCAAGCGGTTTTCCTACTACCATACTTCTTCCTACCAAGGTAACTCTCTTACCGGTAAGGTCTATTTTGTAGTAATCAAGCATTTCTATGACTGCCTGTGCTGTGCATGGAGGATATCCGCTTAAATCTCCGGAAAATACCTTTGCTATATTTACATCACACATACAGTCGGAGTCCTTTTTAGGATCTATTACCGAAAGTACCGCCGACTCGTCAAGATGCTTTGGAAGCGGTCTGAACATAAGTATACCGTGCACTTTACTGTCCGAATTGATTGTCTTAAACTTAGCTTCAAAGTCTGCCTGAGACACATCCGGTGCAAGCTCATGTACTTCGCACTCTATGCCTATATCAGCCATCTTCTTTACCGCACCCTTTTCATAGGCAAGGTCATCAGCTCTGCTTCCTACTCTTAATATTGCAAGTTTGGGAGAAATGCCCTCCGCCTTAAGTTCGGAAACTTTTTTGATCATTTCCTCCTTCATGGCAGTAGCTACTTCCAAGCCTTTCATAACTATTGACATAACCCCTCCTAAACCGGTCTTATTTTTTGCATAACAGCTGTAAATACTTTGTCTTTAAGTTTCTTACTTTCCGCAATCAAAGCATCAGCCTTTGTCTCAAGTTCCTTCTTATGATTTTCATCCTTCATAAGTTTAACATTGATATATATGTTAAGTGAAGCACCTTCAAGCGCCGCCTGTGCAAAGAGTATACCTACTCCGACATCACTGATGGCTATAAGGCTTCCCTTTTCTCCCATAAGGTCAAGGAGTTTCATAACCTTAAGTACTGTTTCCATAATATCCATAGGAACTATACTTGCCTTATACAGCTCTTCCTCAAGTACTTTCTCTTTATATTCCTGCTGTTCCTTGGTCTCTTTAGGAAGTCCGTAAGCTTTTGACAACGGTTCAAATACTTCTGCATCCTTATCCGTAAGTTTGATAAGTTCCTGCATAAGCTCGTTTAGGCTGTCCCTTGCAGACTTTACCTCTTCCTCAACATCGGCATATTTTTTCTTGCCTATGGTAAGATTTGCAACCATCATACCAAGTGCGGATGCCAATGCTCCAACTGTAGCACTGGCACCTCCCCCGCCCGGTACGGGCTGGGAGGATGCAAGCGCCTCTAAAAACTCTGTAGTTTTCTTTTCAAGCATCATATGGATAACCTCTTTTTAGAATAATCCTGAGATTACACCGTTGTCATCAACATCTATCTTTTCAGCTGAAGGTACCTTTGGAAGTCCCGGCATCTTCATAATATCACCTGTAAGTGCAACTACGAAGCCTGCACCTGCTGAAGGTGTGATATCTCTTATAGTAATTCTGAATCCCTGAGGTCTTCCGAGTACCTTAGGATCATCTGTCATAGAGTACTGGTTCTTAGCTATACAAACAGGAACATTTCCAAGTCCTATTGCTTCAAGGTTCTTGATTTCCTTGTCTGCCTTCGGTGAATAATCAACACCGTCAGCTCCGTATACTCTTGTAGCGATTGCTTCTATCTTCTTCTTGATAGGATCATTTACATCATATACAAATTCCATGGTGCTCTCGCCCTCAGCAAGTCTCATAACTTCCTGCGCAAGCTCTACTCCGCCTTTTCCGCCGTTAGCCCATACATCTGAAAGTGCTACATTTACATCATACTCTTTACACTTTGCTCTTACGAGTTCAAGTTCGTTTTCTGTATCTGTAGGGAACTTATTGATTGCTACAACTACAGGAAGATTGTAAACCTTGGTTACATTCTCTATATGCTTTAAGAGGTTTGGAAGTCCCTTCTCAAGTGCTTCAAGATTCTCTGTCTGAAGCTCTTCCTTGGCAACTCCGCCGTTATACTTTAATGCTCTGATTGTAGCTACAAGCACAACTGCATTTGGTCTAAGACCTGACATACGGCACTTGATATCTATAAACTTCTCAGCTCCGAGGTCTGCACCGAATCCTGCCTCTGTAATCATGTACTCACCAAGCTTCATACCCATCTTGGTTGCGATAACGCTGTTGCAGCCATGTGCTATATTTGCAAAAGGTCCACCATGGATAAATGCAGGTGTTCCCTCAAGTGTCTGAACAAGATTAGGCTTTAATGTATCCTTAAGAAGTGCGGCAACCGCTCCCTGTGCGTTAAGATCGCCTGCTGTTACAGGAGCACCTGCTCTTGAGTATCCTACTATGATCTTTGCTATCTTACTCTTAAGGTCGCTTATATCGTTAGCAAGGCAGAATGCAGCCATTACTTCTGAAGCCGCTGTTATATCAAATCCATCCTGTCTTGTTACACCGTCTGGTTTCTCGCCAAGACCGTCAACTATTTTTCTAAGCTGACGATCGTTCATATCTATACATCTTCTCCAAGTAATTCTCTTGAGATCTATATCAAGCTTGTTACCCTGATGTATATGGTTGTCAAGCAATGCCGCTATAAGGTTATTTGCAGCACTGATTGCGTGTAAGTCTCCTGTAAAGTGAAGGTTGATATCTTCCATAGGAACTACCTGTGCATATCCGCCGCCGGCAGCTCCGCCCTTAACTCCGAATACAGGTCCTAAAGACGGCTCTCTTACTGCAACTACAGCCTTCTTGCCAAGACTGTTGATAGCATCTGCAAGACCTATAGTTGTTGTGGTTTTTCCTTCTCCGGCAGGAGTAGGATTAATAGCTGTTACAAGTATAAGCTTTGCATCAGGTCTATTTACAAGCTCATCATTATAATAACGATAATCTATCTTTGCCTTGTATTTTCCGTAATTTTCTACATACTTATCAGGAATCCCTACATAATCAGCGACCTCGTTGATTAACTTAGGCTGTGCCTCTTGAGCAATTTCAATATCACTTTTAAAACCCATTTCTTTCCACCTTATATCCCGATGTGAGATATCCTTTCTATATGCTTTTATTTACACAAAGCTGCTATATAAAGTATTTCCGGCCTCCAAGTCAATTGTAAAAGTATACTTACATAGCAGCTTCATTATATTTCCTAAAATCTATAATCTATTTATTTTTTCTTAGGTGCTGAATGTACACACTCTCCGAATACATCCTCAAGCGCCTCTCCTACAGCCTCATTATATGTAGGATGCGCTCTCATAGCCTTTAGAAGCTGATCTACCGTAAGTTTATTGGCAATTGCGGTTCCAAGTTCTCCTATCATATCCGTAGCTCTTGCACACATCATCTGTGCACCGAGTACTTCTTTGCTTGCCTTGTCTGCGAGTATCTTTACAAATCCGCGCTCTTCTTTTGAAATAAGTGATTTGCCGTTGGCACTCATCATAAACTTTCCTACACTTATTTCTATTCCCTTTGCCTTTGCATCGGCTTCTGTAATTCCTATAGAAGCTATCTCAGGGTCTGTGTATACACAGCCGGGTACCAAACTTAAATCAACGCTTCTTTCTTCTCCTGCAAGCTCCTCTGCAAGACATACGCCTTGTGCACTTGCAAGGTGTGCCAGCTGTAAGCCTTTTATAAGATCGCCTATCGCATAAACTCCCGGCATTGAGGTCTTAAAGTGTTCGTCTACTATAACACGACCACGCTCCATTTCAAGCTCAACACCTTCTCCAAAAAGTCCCTCTGTATTCGGAACTCTACCTACTGCACACAGCACATACTGTGCTGTTATCTTTTCTTCTTTTTCTTTTTCCACATAGTGGCAACTTAAGCCGTCCGCTTCCTTTTCTACTTTGCTTACGGATACACCTGTATGTATATCTATATCTCTTTTCTTAAGTATAAGCTTAAGATTTTGAGATATATCCTTGTCCATATTGGCAAGTATTGAAGGTAATGCCTCAAGTATAGTTACCTTGGTTCCCAGAGCTGAGAAGATAGAAGCAAACTCAACTCCTATTACTCCTCCTCCTATTATGGCAAGGCTCTTAGGCACCTTCTCCAAATTGAAAAGATCATCACTGGTAAGTACACCCTCGTTATCAAGTCCCGGAATAGGTATAAGTGCCGGTTTTGAACCTACTGCAAGTATTGTATGCTTTGCTTCGTAGCTTCCCGCACCCTCTCCATCAGTCACTGTTACACTTCCATCCTTTTCGAGCCTGCCCTTACCCTTAATATAAGTTATTGAATTGGTTTTAAAAAGATGTTCAACTCCGGTGCAAAGTTTATCTATAACATCTTGCTTGTAAGCAAGAATCTTCTCATAGTCATAGCTTATACCCTCTGCATAAATACCGTATTCAGCGGCTGCCTTCATCTCTTTATATACAGATGTTGCATGTATCATAGCCTTGGTAGGTATACATCCTCTGTTAAGGCAGGTACCTCCTACCCTGTCTTTTTCAATAACGGCAGTTTTAAGCCCGAGCTTTGCCGCCTTAAGTGCGGCAACATAACCGCCCGGACCTGCACCTACGACTATAAGATCAAATTTATTTTCCATCATGTCTCCTTACCGTTTACTGTATTACTTGATAAAACATAATCAAGTTAAAGCTGTATATTTTTATATCGGTATACTAATGCTTTTTAAACATCAGTATACCGTATTTATTAAGCCCGACTCAGATATCTATAGATCTAATTCCTCAAACCACAAAATTATATCTTTCTTCATAGCCTTCTCAGACTCATCTAAAAGAGAAACTCCCTCCAGTGCAGAGCAGATTTCTCTTCTGCTATACTTGCAATTTTTTAAACCCTGTTCAAGTTTCGGTACAAATTCAGTCTTCATAGCATCCGAAAATATTGCTATATCTTTTATAAGTCCGCTGTCTACATTAAACTGTATAAGTAACTGCCCCCATTCAAAGCGTTTTGAAACCTCATGCTGAAAGTCTATTCTTTTACCGAATATCACATCCCATGAAGCAAAGTGTGCTGTTCGCTTTTCTATGTCTTTTTGATCAAGATCTTCAAACTCTATAACATTTGCCTTCAATTTATAAACCTCTTCAAATGCTTCAAAAAGACTTTTCTTTAAGCTCTCAAGTGTTATATCTTTATTAAAATCTGTGAGGTTTGCAACTCTTGACCTTACCGAATCCACTCCCTTTGATTTGAGCTTTTCTTTGGAAACGGTAAGATACTTTGAGAGTTCGTCAATATTTACATTGAACATTATGGTTCCGTGGTGATAACACTGTGAGCCTGTTTCATAAAAGGCATTTCCCGAAAATTTCTTTCCGTCTATCAGTATATCATTGCGCCCTGACTTTACAGCCGTAATTCCAAACTTGGCAACCGCTTCTATTATTACCTGTAATTGTTTATCTAAGTCATAGTTATCCTTATTTACAAGAAAAGTAAAGTTCAGATTGCCAAGGTCATGATATACCGCTCCGCCTCCTGAAAGCCTTCTTACTATAAATCCGTCATCCGCTTCAAGTTTACTTACAAGACATTCCTTCCAAGCATTTTGATTTCTGCCTATTACAATAGTATTCCTATTTTGCCAAAGATACAGTATACACTGGTTCTTTTCACAATTAAGCAGCAAATGTTCTTCAACTGCAAGGTTTTTATAGGGGTAAGTCTGTCGACTTTCTATATATGTGATTTTTTCTATCATTATTATGATCCTCTGCTTTTAAAATTTATCTCTAATATGTGAGATAGTATTACACTACCTTTTACACAGTATCACATAATATTCATCTCAAACTTTAAGGCTCTTATCTATAGCTTTTTACCATTTATATCTGAGAATCGGATCTCTTGCCGCCTTAACTTCGTCAAGTCTTCCTACAGGTGTGGTAACAGGAGCTTCATGTAAGGCTTCAGGATTAGTCTGCGCCTCCTCATAAAGTTTTCTGAATACTGCTATAGCATCATCAAGTGTTTCTTTTGACTCGGTTTCTGTAGGCTCTACCATTAAAGCTTCATGTACTATAAGCGGGAAGTACATTGTTGGTGGATGCATTCCGTTATCAAGCAGTGCTTTTGCTATATCCATAGCGGAAACTCCCGTCTTGTGCTTTAAGTCCTCAAGACTCATAACAAACTCATGCATACATACTTCATCATATGCCATGGTATAAAGGTCCTTTAATTTATCCATCATATAGTTTGCATTAAGTACCGCATTCTTGCAAGCCTGTGGTACACCTTCTTTACCAAGAGTCTTTATATAGGTAAGAGCTCTTACCACTACTAAGAAGTTACCGTAGAAAGCCTTCATATCACCTATACTCTTGCTTTGCTTAACGAATTTCTTCTCGCTGTCACCTTCTACAAGTGCACCCGGCATAAAGTCTACAAGTAAGTTCTTACAGCCTACAACTCCGCTTCCCGGACCGCCTCCACCGTGAGGTGTTGAGAAGGTCTTATGCAGATTAAGATGTATTACATCAAAGCCCATATCTCCCGGTCTTACCACTCCCATAACGGCATTAAGGTTAGCACCGTCATAGTAGTTAAGTCCGCCGCAGTCATGCACAAGCCTTGTTATCTCAAGTATGTTCTTATCAAAAAGTCCTACAGTGTTAGGGTTGGTAAGCATAAGTCCGGCTATATCGTCACCTAAAACAGCCTTGAACTTTTCAAGGTCTACACAGCCGTCCGGAGCTGAAGGAACAGATACTACCTTGTAGCCTGCCATAGTAGCACTTGCAGGGTTGGTTCCGTGTGCTGAGTCAGGAACTATGATCTTAGTTCTCTTTGTATCATTTCTGCTTTCATGATATGCCTTTATAAGCATAAGTCCGGTAAACTCACCGTGTGCTCCGGCTGCCGGCTGCACTGTAAGTCTGTCCATACCCGTGATTTCACATAAAGATTTTTCAATAGTCTGTATAACCTCCAGACAACCTTGAACTGTATGCTCAGGCTGAAGAGGATGTATCTCTGTAAATCCCGGTAAGGATGCCATATCATCATTTATCTTAGGATTGTACTTCATAGTACAAGATCCCAAAGGATAGAATCCGTCATTGACACCTCTTGATTTTTTAGCAAGCTCTGTATAGTGTCTGCTAAGTTCTGTTTCTGAAAGTTCCGGAAGATGTAACTCAAGCTCTCTTTTATCCTTAGCCGGTACTTCAACCACATCTACATCACAAGGAGGAAATAAAGTACAGCATCTGCCTGCTCTGCTTTTTTCAAATATTAACATTACTTCACCTCCTTTAAGATACTTACTGCCTTATCTATACAGCATTTTCCGTTAACCTCTGTACAGCACCAAAGTATTCTCTTATCATCAAGAGGATAACCTCCAAGAATTCCTTGTTCCTCAAGTGCCTTAAGTGCTTTTTCGGAAGATACTTCGGATGTTGTTACAAACTCATGGAAGAAGTCAGCCTTGTATGCTGTCTTAAATCCTATCTTCTCAAGTTCTTTTGCCATATAATGTGCCTTTGATGTACAAAGTGTTGCAGCTTCCTTAAGTCCTTCTTTTCCTACTGCTGCAAGATACACACCTACTGCCAATGCACAAAGTGCCTGATTGGAGCATACATTACTTGATGCTTTTTCTCTTCTTATATGCTGCTCTCTTGCCTGCAGTGTAAGTACATAACCTATTCTTCCCTGCTTGTCCTCGGTCTGACCTACTATTCTTCCCGGAAGATTTCTCTTAAGGTCTTCAGTACAAGCCATGAAACCTAAGTAAGGTCCACCGAACGCAATGGAAAGACCAAGCGGCTGTCCGTCACCTACGGCTATATCCGCACCGTATTCTCTAGGTGTCTTTACTATACCAAGTGATATAGGATTTACACTCATAGCATACTTTGCGCCTGCTTCGTGTGTAATATCGGCTATCTCTTTTGCAGCCTCAAGATTTCCGTAGTAGTTAGGATGCTGTATAAATACACAAGCTGTAGCAGCGTCTGCATGAGCCTTTATGTATTCAACATCTGTAAGTCCGTCCTTTTCGGGTATCATCTCAACTTCCATACCGTTGCCGTGGCAATAGGTCTTGATAGTTGATATGGTATCAGGGTGCATAAGTGATGAAATTAAAGCCTTTGCTCTCTTTCTTTCACGGCACATAGCTACCGCTTCAGCCGCAGCGGATGCTCCGTCATATACTGATGCGTTGGACACATCCATACCTGTAATATCAGCTATCATAGTCTGATATTCATATATTGACTGCAAAACACCCTGGCTGGTCTCTGCCTGATAAGGTGTATATGAAGTAAGGAAGTTTTCCTTTGATATAACACTTTTAACAATAGAAGGAATAAAATGCCTGTAAGCTCCGGCACCTCTGAAAATAGTAGAAAATACTTTATTCTTTTCAGCTAAGTGTGTCATCTCACGACGAACCTCAAGTTCTGATAAACCTGACGGTATATCAAGCTCACCTGTAAGTTTTACTTCCTTTGGAACATGTGCAAACAAATCGTCAAAAGATGAAAAACCTATCTCGGATAGCATCGCCTTTTGCTCCGAATCTGTATTGGGAATATATTTTCCCATAGATTTCACCGCCTTTCTTATACATTAATACCGAATCTTGGTTCGGCTTTTAATAAGATTATTTTGTTACCATAATAAATTTATCTTACACAGAATGCATACTTGCCCTCAAAAATATATACATCCTGTGTTTTGATTCACTATATCCGATATTAAAGAGTTTTAAGGAACTCCTCATACTCCTCGGCACTAAGAAGCTCTTCCTTGTCTGTAACATCCTTTACTTTTACAAACCATGCTTCATATGGTGCTGAGTTGATGCTTTCAGGTGCGTCTAAGATTGCCTCATTAATAGCACTTACCACACCTGATAAAGGTGAAAGTACATCTGAAACCGCCTTTACAGACTCTACATCCGCAAAAGACTCACCCATTGATACTTCATCTCCTTCTTCAGGAAGGTTTACAAAAACCAAATCTCCAAGCTCTGACTGAGCATAGTCGGTGATTCCTACAACAAACTCTCCACCCTCTTCTTTTACCCACTCATGGGATTTTGAATACAGCAACCCTTTTTCTACTGACATATTATTTATCCTCCTTAAATGATTATTTCTCTTTCTTATAGAAAGGAAGTGCAACTACTTCAACTTCCACCTTACGGCCTCTTACTTCAACCTCAAGCTTTGTGCCGATTTCTGCATACTTAGGATCGATAAGTGCCATACCTACCGGATAATCAAGATATGGGCAATGTGTTCCTGAAGTTGTACGACCTATTACCTTGCCGTCTGCCAAAACATCCTGCTCTTCTCTTATAACACCTCTGCCTAATACCTTAAGTCCTACTCTCTTTATCTTAGGCTCACCCTTTGCCTCTATAGCAGCCTTTCCTATAAAGTCAGGCTTATCCATCTTTACGGCAAATTTAAGTCCGGTTTCAATCGGATCTATATCATCATTCATCTCATTTCCGTAAAGAGGCATAGCTGCTTCCATACGAAGTGTGTCTCTTGCTCCGAGTCCGCAAGGTACAAGTCCTTCCTCTGCCCCTGCTTCCAAAAGCTTATCCCACATTTGCTCGGCATACTTGCTTTCAAGGTAAAGCTCTACTCCATCTTCACCTGTATAGCCTGTCTTTGATACTATACAAGGAATTCCGGCAACTTCTCCATTAAATACCGCATGGTAATACTTCTGAGGAATACTCTCTTCCTTGGTAAGCTTTCTTAAGATTTCCATAGCCTTAGGACCTTGGAGTGCAAGCTGTGCATAATCATCCGATACATTGGTAAATTCAACATCTCCGAACTTATGCTCAACCATCCAATTAAAGTCTTTCTCACGGTTTGCGGCATTAACAACTATAAAGTAATCATTCTCACCCTTCTTGTATACGATAAGGTCATCTACAACACCACCCTTCTCATTACACATAAGGCTGTACCTTGCTTGCCCGTCCACCATGTTGTCAAAGTTGTTTGTGAGTATTTTCTGTAAATTTGCAAGTGCATCCTTACCTTTGCAAAGTACCTCGCCCATATGTGAGACATCAAAAAGTCCCGCTTGAGTTCTGACTGCCATATGTTCCTTAATAACACCTGTCTTTTCATACTGCACAGGAAGAAGGAAACCTGCAAACGGTACAATCTTTCCTCCTGCTTTAACATGAGCATCATATAATGGTGTCTTTAGTTCCATAATCTGCCTCCTTTATAATCAATAAATTTAATTATAATCCATTTAACTAAACAATTGTTACAATTTTGACTTGCATTTTTAGCTAAAGGAGTTATTATTTTATAAAAATATATTAGTATTACCCAACATATTTTGTGATATTATACATTGTATCCTAAAACCGCAGGCTTATCAATATCTAAATTATTTAAATTTGAATATTTATTAAATTTATTACTCATTGTTATTTTTTTGACTAAATTGGTAGATTTTTGATACTGATATTTATGTAAATTCTATGTTTTATTGGGGAGTTAGTAACATAAACAATTAGGCAGCAATAATTAACAGAAACACTCCCTATTTCAATCATACTCGCAGTACTGTTAATAAAGTTTCGACAAATCAGAATTCCTACTCATTTCCTCCTACTCTGTCGATACAGCCACCAATCCTGTATTCCACTTCAGGTCAAAATCAACACGAATGTTAATATTTGTTGTAGACATTATCTTCACGCCTTTCTTAAGCCTCATAATACCTCGTTCCAATCACGATATTAACACTACTCTAAACAAGATATTTTTATTTTTTTCAGGCTTGAATCAATCTTTCAAACAGCCAATAGGTATAACCTTCACACCATTCTCTGTTGTAAATGCCATTGGTGCTGTGCCGCAAATGATAATCAGTGCGGATGGTTCTCTGTATACAGGATGTGGATGCTCCGGATTTTTTAATGCTTCCTTATTATGATCTTGTATTACCCTTTTAAAGCGTAATAACGATTTCTCAGCTTCGAGAATTTTATTTGTACCTACTTTGGTTTCAATCAATCCATATTTTCCGTCATAGGTTTGACATACGGCATCTGCTTCAATACCGGTATCATCTGTGTAATGCATGATTCTTCCTTCATGTGCATCTGCATAGAAAAATAAATCTCTCAAAACAAGATTTTCAAAAACATGCCCGAATAAATCTAAATCATTATTAAAGTATCCCGGACTTATGCCAAGAGCAGTAATTCCAATAGACGAATCAACAAAAATATGCTTCCCTCACTTTCCTTTAACTTATAAACACTTACTGTTGTCAGGTAGATAACAAAAAAGCCGGCAGAATTTACACTCTGTTGGCTTTTTTATTTTTTCTTAAAAGTAGCTTACTACTTTTTTCTTAATAAAAAGTACTTCAAAAAACTTGAAGCTAAGCACTTGAAATCT
>ERZ772766.1028-NODE-1028-length-15539-cov-25.849651_pt1 | contig 15539 bp, 15 predicted proteins | sample MGYA00511379_ERZ772766 | MGnify/ENA primary metagenome ERZ772766 (study PRJEB29015, sample SAMEA2737895) | human oral metagenome | biome: human oral; feature: human-associated habitat; material: dental | place: China | collected 2116 ...
CTCGCCGCGCGCCGCGAGTACCTGGACGGCTACCTGCCCGACCGCAGCTCGTCTCAACGCAGGTGGAGGATACGCGGCCACATGGATCTGCTCACTCGTCTGTCTCGGCGGGGAGTCCTGGGCTGGGCTCTGGCCTCGACGGGTCTTGCGGCCCTGTACGGCTCGGTGTCGGGAAGCGTCAACGATCTTCTCGCCCCGGACTCTCCGACGGCGTCCTATGTCGGCAAGATGGCCTCGGGGTCCGCAGTGGAGCAGTTCGTATCGCTGATGACAGTGGTGACGGTGCTGCTCGTGGCCGTGGCGGCAGTGCGCAGGATGAACCGGTTGGCGGGCCTGGAACATGCGGGCCTGGTGGAGGTCGAGCTTGCTACCGGAGTCAGCCGCAGCCGTTTGTTTCTCTCCCAGGTTCTCAGCGCGCTGCTCGAGTCGATAGCCCTGCTGCTCGTCTCGGCAACGGTCCTCGCGGCGACGACGGCTACTCAGCTCACGGACGACCACGCCGTGGCACGGTCCTTCGTGTTCACGGTGAGTCAGCTGCCCGGCATGGTGGCGGCCGTCGGCATCGCGGCAGCCCTGGTCGGCATGGCACCGACGCTCACGGGCATGTCCTGGGCGGTAGTCGCCTGGAGCGCCTTCGCCCAGTTCTTCGGCGGACTCGTAGAGCTCAAGGACTGGGCCAAGGATCTCAGCGTGCTCGGTCATCATCTCGACGTCGTCGGCTCCCCCGACTGGAAGCCCTTGGCCGTCCAGACTGCGATTGGCCTCGTCGGCATTGCGATCGGTCTGGTCGCCTACACCCGCCGCGACCTGCCCTCCTGACAACGAAAGGCGTTCTCCTACCTCGTCATCTTCTGTTGCTCTCAGAGCACACAGGCCGCGGTGACCAGGTGGAGAAGGGCCACGACAAGAGGGAACGCAACCATTCCCGGCACGCGGTGCACGACACCGATAGCGGCGTCTCCGAGCTGGGCGACCGCCGCTGCGACCAGGACGAGCAAGGTCAGCGGCCGAGCAGGAGCCAACCAGACGACGGCAGCGACCAGCGCTCCGAGCGGGATGCTCCGGGCCGCGTACATGGCCGGATAGAAACGTCCCCCGGACTCGCCGTCCCCGGAAGGGTCGAGCGTCTGCGGACGGATCACCGCGACGGCACCGAAGCCTGCTGAGATGATTCCCAGCGACGAGTTCAGCAGTGCGAGCCACCATGGCATGAGGACCACTCCCTCATATCATTCAGAACTGAATCATTCCGCAGTGTACCGTTGACGTCATGGGAAGAGAAGACGGCCACGCGATCCTGTCCTCGGCGTGCTTCCAGCTCGGTATCACAGGAGCCCAGATCACCCGATCGTTCTCACTGCTCATCCAGCACACCGGCCTCACCCCCAAGCAGGTGGGACTGCTCGCCGTCGTCGACACCGGAATGGCAAGCTCCCAGCGAGAGATCGCCGCACAGCTCGGTGTCGCCCCAAGCCTGGTGGTGTCGCTGGTTGACCAGCTCGTCAACATCGGTGCCGTGCGCAGGACCCGCAGCACAAGGGATCGTCGCGTGCAGGCCGTCGAGATCACCGACGAGGGGCGCGGGCTGCTACGGCTCGCCACCGACGTCGTCGAGACACTCGACGTCGACCTGCGCAAGCGCCTCTCCCCCGGCGACCAGCAGGACCTGGACAGACTCCTGCCTCTCCTCCTACAGTCCTCCGCGACAGCGGGCAGGGACAGGGCGTAGCACCGAGCCCACTCGCTGGCCTCACTGTGCGAGAACGACACGTTTTCCGGCAGCCGACAGGTTCTCGGCGTCACGATGCGCCTCCGCAATTCGATCGAGTGGGTAGGTCGCGGCGAGGATCGGCTTGAGCTCGCCGGTGTTGACCTTCGCAGCGAGCCAGGCCAGATCCTTGGCATTTGGCTTTCCCGATACCATGCGAATGACCGGTCCCGGCGAGAGCAGGGACTTCAGAATGTCCCAGAAGGCTCCGGGGGCGATGGCCACCATACGCCCTCCAGGCCTGAGGAGCCCCCGATACGCAGACGCGTCAGTACCTGCAGTGTCGACAACGACGTCGTAGCGACCGGGTATGTCCGAGGGTTTCAGATCGTGGTAGTCGAACACCTGCTGCGCGCCAGCACCAGCGGCCACGCCACCACGGACACCGACCACGGCATCCACATCCGCTCCCATGATGCGGGCGACCTGAACCACCGTGGAACCGACGCCGCCGTTTCCACCCACCACAAGCACACGATCTCCCCGGCGAATCTTGAGAGGACGAAGGGCCTGCACAGCAGTCAGGCCAGCAAGAGGAAGGGCCGCGGCTTCAGTAAGGGTGACCGCACTGGGAGCAGAGGTGACCCGATCGGCACGGACTCGCACGTACTGCGCCCCCGCAGCCGCCCGCCCCGGAGGTTTCATCCCCAGGTATCCCCAGACTCGCGCCCCCACCCTTACTCCCCTGACTCGATCGCCGACTTCATGCACGAGTCCAGCGAAGTCCACACCCGTCCCCTTCGGAAACCCCATTCCATCGAACAGACGCATCTTTCCTCGTCTCGTCTGAAGGTCGACGGCATTGATGCTGAACGCGGCAACCTCGACAACAACGTCCTTGGGACCCGGACTCGGCATCGTGGCCGTTCCCACCTCAAGCACCTCCGGAGAGCCGTAGGAGCGGAACTGCACCGCCCACATCGTGTCCTGCGTGTTCATCATTCCTCCTCGTGTTGCGCTACGCTACGTAGCGTAGCGCAACACGAGGATGACATCCACGGGTAAACCCGTTCCATGGTTCAGCTTCTCTGAACGGCTCCCAGTAGCGTCAGGAGGACCTCTGACAGCTCCCTTCGCAAAGAGTCGGGCCGCACGTGGCCAAGGAGATGCACATGCACGTACGGGACGCCGAGCAGCGCAGCGTACAGATCGTCGACGTCGATGTTTCCCTCCACTTCACCCCGGGATACCGCGCGATCGATCATCGCCACGATGTCGGCGCGCACGGTCGAGACAACGCTCTGCTGCAGTCGTGAGGTGAGGTCAGGGTCTCCAGCCATATCGGCCAGCAGACCGGGGAGCGCGCTTCTGCCCGGTTCGACGGCGATGAGCTCAACCACTCGCCCGGCAAGCGTCTCAATGTCTCCGGAAAGGGACCCGGAGTCGGTGATCCCTCCAGTGCCGCCACGATGAATGACCAGGTCGAACACCATCTCCGCCTTCGACTGCCAACGCCGGTAGATCGTCGTCTTAGCCACACCGGATTGCCTGGCAACGCCCTCGATCGTCAGTCCCTGATAGCCGCGAGAGCTCAGTTGCTCAAGAACCGCTGCGGACACTCTGGCATCGGTGTCGGCTCGACGCCGCGGAACAGGACTGTCCTCCTGCACGGCCTTGGACATGGAGCGCCTCCTTCGATTCACGAGGACGGGTGCCTGCCCCTCCCCGCCTCAACGTTAGGTCATCAGGCGCTGTCGTCCTGGTACCGCTCAAGCGTGCGCTCCAGGTATCCGACGAGGTCCTGACGCAGGGAATCGGGTGCGATGACACGGGCGTCCGGGCCGAGCCGGAGAAGAATCGTCGTGGCATGGAGGTGGTCCATGAACTCCAGCTGGAAACAGGTCCATCCGTCATCTCCGGGGCGCTCGTCATCTTCATCGGTCGTCGTTGCGCGCAACGTCCACTCCTGCACGTCGCTCCAGCGCTCATCCCGCACCCAGGCGGTGGCAGTGATGGCCTCGAACCTCTCGAGAAACTCCTCACGCTGCTTCTGCCATGCCGTGGCCATGTCGAAGCCGGAGTCATCGGAGCACGCCTCAGTAAGTACATCAGCCTCCTCGATCCGAGAGAGCTTGGTGAATCGAACCTCGGCGCCGTGTGAGGCGCACAGGTACCAGCTGCGACTGGCGGCAACCATTCCGTGCGGATCGACGACCTCCTGCGTCGTCATCCTTGACTTGTAACGGAAGACCATACGCAGCCGATGGCGCGTCAAGACCGCTTCCTGAACGGCGCGGAAGACGGCGTCGGCCCGCTCGCTCTCGGGAAGGGGAAGCCATCCTTGAGGATCAACCACGACGCGCGATGCAATGCTCATGGACCGGCTGCGATGGTTGTCGGGGACGGCGGCAAGCAGTTTGCGAGCGGCGGAGGCGAGGGCATCACCAAGGCCCAGATGCGCAGCGCCCCAACTGGTGAGACCGGCGAAGAGGGCTCGGCTCTCCTCACGGTTCAGTCCTGTCACGTCAATGCGAAAGCCGGGGTCAATTCTCACTCCACCGTGAGGTCCCCGCTCACACCATACCGGCACTCCCGCAGCCGACAGCGCCTCAACGTCCCGCAGCACGGTACGCCGTGAGACCTCTAGCCGCTGCGCCAGGTCCGAGGTAGGCAGACGACCGTGGGCACGCAGCAGCCAGATCATGGACAGCAAGCGGTCGGCACGCACCGACTCATCCTCGCACGTACGTGACACAAGGTGGCGCCAATAGTCTCTAACCTCGATGCCGTCCACCCGGGTTGTGTCCCCGTGAAGATCTTAGGAGCATCACTATGACTGCCTTCGTTCCCAACAGCGTCATCCTCTACGTCTCCGACGTCGAGGTGAGCACCGCTTTCTACCGCAGGATTCTCGGGCACGGACCGACTGAGACCTATCCAGGATTCAGCGTCTTCGCATTGTCCGACGACGTCACTCTCGGCCTGCAGGCGGCCGACGAGATTGAACCCGCCGCGGAACCGTATGTGGGCGGAAGCGAGCTGAGCCTGAGCGACGTCGAGCACGTCGATGTCGACCGCCTTTACGCGCAATGGAAGGCCCTGGGCATTCCCATGATCCTGGAGCCGACCGTGCTCGAGTTCGGTTACACCTTCGTGGCTACCGACCCCGATGGGCACCGCCTGCGTGTGTGCGCCACCGACACCTCAGGCTTCAACTGACCGGCTCCATTCCTTAGGAAGAAGCGGACAGCGCCGGTCCGCCCTCACCGGGTACGTGACTCGATGTACCTCGCCAGCGCCCCCAGGGCCCAGTTCACGATGACGTAGAGGACGGCGATGATGATGTAGGTCTGGAAGAAGACGGATAAGTGAACTTCCTTCTTGGCTTGACCGATCATCTGAGAGCCTCGGTACATGAGGTCGGGGTAGGCGAGCACGTAGGCGAGCGTGGTGCCCTTGATGATGGTGACCATCTGCGTGATGAGGGTCGGGAGCATGAGGCGCAGGGCCTGCGGCGCCAGGATGAGACGCATCGTCAGAGACCGACTCATCCCCAGGGCCAGGGAGGCCTCCGTCTGACCCCGATCCAGCGCCCGGACGCCGGAGCGGAAGACCTCCGCCGTCGTCGCCGAGGTGCACATGACGATAGGAAGGGCCAGCTTCCAGAAATCCGAGACGCCCACGAACCGAGGAACGACCAGCAGGAAGAAGTAGACGAGCAGCAGCATCGGTACCGCTCGCATGGCGTCGATCCACAGGCCCACCAGCCACCGCACGGGGCGGTCATCCAGCATGCGGAGCCAGCCCAGGACGATTCCCAGCGGGAAGGTGAGGACGGCCGCGACAGCACCTAGGGACAGAGTGTTGCCGGCCGCATCCAGGAGCTGGCTGACGACGGAGCGTCCCAGGAAGTAGCGCCACTCGGGGTAGTCGAGCTGACCCGCGAGGTCCAGCCGGTAGAGGACCGCGCCCAGCAGCGCCGCGATTCCGAGAACCGCGAAGACCGATCCGACGGCGATCATGATGCGCCCACGCGGCCCCGGCTCATCGAAGAGCAGCGCCGCGTCCGTCGCCCCGGCCCTTTTGCCCCGCTTGGCGGGACGGGGGTCCGTCATGGGCGTGATGCGTGAGCTCATGCTCGCTCCTTCCCCATGAACTCGAGGCGTCTCTCAAGGAGCCCGCCGAGCTTCGTGGCGGCGAAGGCAATCGCCAGGTAGGTCAGCCCTGAGGTGAGGAAGGTGATGACGCCCTCGGCTCGATCCTGGTTGATTCTCTGCGTGACCGCCGTCAGCTCAACGACGCCGACCGCGGCGGCGAGCGAGGAACCGATGAGGCAGGCGATGAAGATGTTGACCAGCGGCTGAATCGTGCGCGCCAGCGCCTGGGGCAGGACGATGCCGCGAATGATGAGCCCGAAGGGCATCCCCAGAGCGCGGGCGGCCTCGATCTGTCCCTTCGACACCGAGTTGATTCCGCTGCGCACTGTCTCGCACACGAATCCAGACGAGGAGAAGATCAGCGCGACGATCACCGACCAGAACAGGGGGATCCTGATGCCGATGTTGGGAAGCGCCAGGCCGATGAGCACCATGAGGCACAGGTTGGGGATATTGCAGGCCACCGTCACCCACGCCGCGCCCAGTGCCCGCAGCGGAGGAATGGGGCCGACCCGGAAGATGGCCATGAGCGATCCCAGGACCAGGCCACCCAGGTAGGACAGGACAGAGATCATCAGCGTGACCAGCAGCCCCGAACCGATATCAGCCAGATTGTCGGTAATGGCACTCACAAGTCGCCTCCTTGAAAGATACGGGTCGTCACCATGACGCGAACGCTGTCGGCTTCTCACGTCGCCGTCCCGGCGGGGGTACCGCTAGGTCGACGCGTGACGAGCCGGCGGGCAACGAGCTCGTTCAGGACTCTTTCGAAGCCGCCCCAGAGCTCTGCTCGGATGAGGTGGAAGTCTGCTGAGCGCCGTCGACACCGGCGGTCGAGGACCCGGGAACCGAGCCAATGGCCGGCGGCTGAGGGGCGTCGCCACCGAGGGACTTGCCGATCGTCGCGTCCCAGATCCTCTTCCAGGTGCCGTCCGCCTCGATCGTCTTCAGGAAGGTGTTGACGAAGGCCTGTGCGCCGGAGTCCTTGGGAAGTCCGATGCCGTAGGGGTCCTCGGCAAAGGTGTCACCGACGATCTTGACCTTGTCATTGGACAGGACCTCGCTCTTGAGCAGGGACTGGTCCACGACGTAGGCCTTGACCTGACCGCTCTCGACGGCGGCGACGCACTTGGCCTGGGTGTCGAAGGGCTTGACGGTGGCCTTAGGGGCGTGCTTCTTCAGTGCAGCAGCCGATGAGGAGTTGGACTGGACTGCGACGTCCCCGGCCAGAGTGTCCACACCGGTGATGTCCTGGTTGTCGGCCTTGACCAGGATGGCCTGGCTGGAGGCGTAGTAGGGGCCGGCGAAGTCGATCTTCTTGGCCCGCTCCGGGGTGATCGTGTACGTGGCCACGACGGCCTTGACCGTACCATTGACCAGCACGGTCTCACGCGTGTCGGAGGTGACCTGCTGAACCTCCAGGAGGGAGCGGGCGTCGTCACCGCCGATGATGTAGCGGGCCAGCGCCTGGGCGATGGCCGCGTCGAAGCCGGAGATCTTCTTCGTCTTGGAGTCCTCCCAGGAGAAGACCTCCGAGGTCTTGGTCCCACCGGTCACGAACTTGCCCGCCTGCTTCACGGCAGCGGCCCAGGTGGAGGCGGCCACGACGTCGTCGGCGGCCACCGGCCCGGAGTTGATGGCCTTGTCGTAGTCAGCGTCGGAGGCCGACGACGAGGCGACGGCCTTCCCGTCGGCACCCGTATCGGCGCAAGCGGCCAGCACGCCGGCCAGGGAGACGGCGCCGGTGGTGGCCAGGAGACCGCGGCGAGAGAGAGTGGTCATGGTGTTCCTTTCGTTCGGACGGGGACGGACCGTCCCAGGCTCGGGGCCTGCTGTGGTGGCCGCACCCGGGAGAAGGCGCGGTTCGGAGCTCAGTGGCTGAGCACCTTGGAGAGGAAGTCACGGGCACGCTCAGTGCGCGGAGAGGAGAAGAACTCATCCGGGCTGCCGGCCTCGACGATCTGCCCGCCGTCCATGAAGACGACGCTGTCGGCGACGGAACGGGCGAATCCCATCTCATGGGTGACGACGAGCATCGTCATGCCGGAGGAGGCCAGGTCCTTGATGACGTCAAGAACCTCGTTGATCATCTCCGGGTCCAGGGCGCTGGTGGGCTCATCGAAGAGCATGACCTTGGGGTCCATGGCCAGGGCGCGAGCAATGGCGACCCTTTGCTGCTGACCTCCCGAGAGCTGGGCGGGGCGCTTGTCTGCCTGGTCCTCCAGGCCGACCCGGGCGAGCAGCTCGTGCGCCCGCTCCTCAGCCTGCCCTCGAGGGATTCCGCGCACCTTGATGGGTGCCAGGGTGATGTTGTCCAGCACCGTTCGGTGCGGGAAGAGATTGAAGGACTGGAAGACCATCCCCACCTCGGCTCGCAGCTGTGCCAGCACTCTCCCCTCCTGGGGCAGCGGAATCCCGTCGATCTCGATCTCACCCTCCTGGATCGGCTCCAGGCGGTTGACGGTACGGCACAGGGTCGACTTGCCCGAGCCGGAGGCACCGATGACTGCAACGACCTCGCCACGGTGGATGTCGAGAGAGACGTCGTCGAGAGCCTTGAAGCGGCCGTAGTACTTGGTGACGTGGCTGATGCGCACCAGCACATCGCCGTCAATGGTGCGCTCGACGTCGTCCGTCGCGTCTGCGGCTGCCTGGCCCGGAGAAGGTGCGGATGTGGTCACGAGTACCTCGTCTCAACGTGGATATAGGAGCGATATCTGTCTCAGCGACAGCAACAGCAACACATCCACATGCGCACTACATTCCTCCTCAGCTCACATCGGCCTCAGCCTTGAGAAAATCGGGTCAAAATCTCTGCGCCTCCCGCAATCCCCTCACTTCCCGCGATAAGGACTCGTGGATAGCAGGCCGTCGCAGTTCTGACCTTTCGCCAGGAAGAGTAGCACCGCCCACATCCAGGACGTCAACCGAGTCTCATCACCGCTCCCCTACTGGGATCATGGTCACACGCCGCGCAGAGTGCCTAACCGCGCAAGTCGACCATCCGGTCGTAGTCTCATGCGCATGAGCCCCGCGAATACAGCCGATCCGCGTCGCCGACTCCAGCCCGAGCAACGTCGGGAGGAGCTGGTGAGAGTCGGGGTCGAGCTGTTCGCAGAAGGAACGCTCGACCGCACTCACGTCAACGAGATCATCAAGCGGGCCGGCGTCTCACGCACGCTCTTCTACCACTACTTCCCTTCCAAGATCGCCTTCGCCCGCGCCATCGTGGAGCACGAGATCCTTCACCTTCACGGCCTGGTCGAGCAGCAGGTCGAGCCGACACCAGAAGCTGCGATCTTCACCTTCGCGGGCTATGTGAAGGCCAGACCGAACAGCTTTCGGGCCCTGCACACCGGCGGCCTCGACCAGGACCCGGAGATCGCGGCCGCTCTGGCCACCAGCTTCGAGCGATACGGGCGCCTCGTCCTCATGCTAATGGGGGTCACGGAACCTGATGAGCGCGCCATGTTCGCGACCAAGGTGTGGATCAGCACGATGATCGCTCTGTGCCTGGCCTGGTTGGATCACCCGGAGATCAGCCAGGAGACCATCACGAACATGTCCGCCCAGGCGCTGCGAAGCCTGGTCTCGCAAGCGCTGCAGGGCGATGCCCAGCCCCCGGAGCACACCTCGGCACACCCCCTGGCGCGATCGGACGAGTAGCCACTGCGGACGCGCGTCGACCACCGTCGAGGCTCCTTCCGAAGCAGCCCGCCCCACAGAACCTGTCCACCCAATCCACCTTGCATGCATTCTTCCGGCATTCCAACCGCATCGTAAGAATGGCATCTGTGTAAGAATAAACGTGCTAGCCTCTCCTCCAGTTGTACGCGACGTGCAATAAGAGACGATGAGGGACCCTCGCACTGAGGCGCCCCTCGCCCTTAGAGGGGGAGCTGATCATGCCTGAAGGCACTACTGGGTGCGCGGTGGCTGTAGGTAGAAGCACGTCGCGGGTTCTCTTCGCTCCAGAGACCTTCAACTTCGCCGAGGTGACCCGCGCCATTGAGGTGGCGCGCCGGATGCCTTCGAGCGTGGAGTGCGTCTTTGCGGGATTCTCGCGGCGCAACTCCGAGTACATCAAAGCGGCAGGCTTTGAGTTCCGCCTGCTCACTCCGCACCTCAGCGACGAGGAGGGCCGGCTGGCGCTGGAATTCGACCAGGGACGCAGCCTGCGCCACCCGTTCACCGAGCAGATGCTCGCCCAGAGAGTCGCGAGCGAGCGAGTGCTACTGCGTTGCCTACGTCCAGACGCCGTCGTTATCGGAGTAACTCCCAGCCAGTTTATTTCGGCTCGGGCCGAGTGCGTGCCGCTGGTTTTCGTACGGCCCTTCGCCTACTCGCTGGCCCACTTGGAGGCTGCCCGCAAGGTGGGCGCCACCGGCTTTCTGCCCCGTACCACCACTGAGGAGTGCCTGGTCGACGACGCGGCCGCCCACCTGCTCCACACGGTTGGAACCCGAGTGCCACTGTCACGCGCCTTCCACCGAGTGGCCAAGGCCAATGGAGTGTCCCTGCCCCAGGGGCTGTTCGCCGGGCTCACCGCGGACCTCAACCTCATCGCCAGTGCTCCGCATCTTCTGCCCCGGTGGTTGGAGATGCCTGACGGGCACCAGGTGGTGGGACCGGTGTACGCCAACCTGCCCGGAGAGGTTCCCGAGTTCGTCACCGACCTGGCCGCCAGCCCCAAGCCCCTGGTGTACTTCGCAGTGGGCTCATCGGGGAACCGTGACCTCGTTCTTGACGTACTCAGAGGCCTGGGACAGGCGGACTGCCAGGTGCTGGCTCCGGTGCGATCCCGCCTCTACCAGGAGGACCTCGAGACACTCCCCCTCAACGTCCATGTCACTGACTGGATCCCGACCCATCAGCTGGGCGACGCCGTCGACCTGGCCATCACCCATGGCGGAGAGGGAACGGTGCAGACCAGCTGCGTCCAGGGGTGGCCCTTCATCGGGATCCCATTGCAGTTCGAGCAGCGTTTCAATGTCCAGCGCTGCGTGGCCTTCGGCTCGGCTCGGCTCGTTTCCCAGAAGGAGGCTCGCAGGGCCGACTGGGCCGCACTGGTGCGCGAGGCCCTGGCCGACGATGTCATGCGTTCTCGTGCCCGGCGCATGGCCGAGCTCATGAAGGGGCTGGACGGTCCGGGCCGGGCGGCCGAGGCGATCTGCGAGCTGCTCTGAGTCTGCTGCGTCTGTCTGCTGTGGTCCGCCGGCCTGCGTCCTACGCCTGTGCCCGGGCGCTGGCGTAGAGGCAGACGGCTGCGGCGGCCGCGACGTTGAGGGACTCCGCCTTGCCGTAGATGGGAATGGAGACGACGGCGTCGGCCCGGCTCAGCGCCTCTGCGGGCAGCCCGCGGGCCTCGTTGCCGAGCAGCCAGGCGCTGGGTGCCTCCAGGAGAGACTCGGCCTCGAAGAGGTCGAAGTCCCCGCGTCCGTCGGCCGCCAGGACGGTGAGTCCGGCCTCATGAAGGGCGGCCACGGCGTCGTCCAGGGCCACACCGGTGACGACGGGCAGGTGGAAGAGGCTTCCGGCGGTGGAGCGCACGACCTTCGGCACGGTGGGATCCACGCTGCCCCGCACGAGGACGACGGCGTCGGCTCCGGCGGCATCGGCGGCTCGGATGATGGCACCGGCATTTCCGGGGTCCTGGGCCTGGGTGAGGACGGCGACGAGCCTGGCCCCGTCCAGCGCTATGGCCAGCGCCTCGGAACCGGAGGCCTCATCGATGGCGACGACGGCGAGGACGCCCTGGGCATCGGTGCTCATGGCGTCCATGACCTGCTCACTGGTGACGTGCACGTAGAGCTCGGCCTCCACAGCCTCATCCCAGATCTCGCTATGGCGCTGGACGGCGGCCTCGGTGAGGTAGACATCGAGAACGCGGTCGGGGACGTGACGGACTGCCTCGCGCACGCCCTGGGGGCCTTCGACGAGGAAGCGGCGGTGCTTGGCGCGCGCGTTGCGGCGGGACAGGCCGGCCACACGGGAGATGCGGGCCGAGCCGGGGTTGTTCAGCACCTCATAGCCGGCGGCCGGCCCCTCACTGACGGTGCGGCGCCGCGGCCCGCGAGCAGCAGGCCTTCCGGCAGGGTCATCTAGAAGTTCGTCAGGGTCCGGGGAGACGATATGGCTCATGGCATGAGCCTACGGGGAATGACAGGGAAACATCACTATTCCCCAGACGATCACAGCAAAAGAGTCTCATCCACCGGAACAAGATCCCGAACCAAGTCACTGTAAAGTGGCCTTCATCTCATTATTATCACGACATGACCCACAGCACCCTTCAGCCTCCATCCCTCGACATCACCTTGCCAGCACCTTCACCCAGCGTTCTCGACATCTTCGTTGTCTGGCACCCAGAAGATGAGGAGGGGGCGAGTATCTGCGACGCACTATTTGAGCACTACCACTCCGACGCCTTTGCTGGACTAGCGGGAAGCGCAGTGGAGGTCTACGGAAGATCGTGCGCACTGCCCGGAAACAACGAGCTCCCCGCCCCCATCGTCACTGTTGATGGAGTCGTCGGCAACGGGGAACGGGCCTCAAACGCCAACGCAGCTCAGCACTCCGTCATCCTTCCATTCATTGACGAACACCTCGTACGCGCATCTATCAACGAGTCCTCCGAATGGCGAGAATATCTTAACGGCATCGCAATTTTACAAAACAAATGCAACCAGCCAAACTGCCACACATTGGTTCTCCCTATACTGCCCAAGGTAATTCCCGACTATTCAAACTCCCCCATCATCGCTAGCCTTATGAACAAGCAGGGAGTGAAACAAGGGAACATTGGGAACCTGAGCGTCCCCAAAAAAAGACATTCCACCGTAGCTGAAGGTGAACTAACCAGGGACCTTGGACAAGCTATCATACAAACTCTTCTGCGAGACCCTAAGAAACAGGAACGACTGCGCATATTCATCAGTCACTCGAGATACGATATCCCCAAGAAAGACAAAAACGACATCAACCCGACAGGAGTCGTATCAAAAGTCCGCTCATGGATAGAAAAAACCAAACTCGCCGACTTTGTTGACATTCACGACATCCAGCCTGGGGATGACTGGAATAAAGAAATCGTAAAACAAGTTCAGTCCGGCGCACTACTCATGGTTCGCACTGATCACTACAGCAGTCGGGAATGGACGCAACGGGAAGTCTTAGAAGCGAAAAAGGCCGAGATACCGGTCGTCTGCCTCAGCGCCCTCACAGAAGGCGAACAACGAGGTTCTTTTCTTCTCGACCACGTTCCAACGGTGGCCTACCCTACCTCCACTGGGCACAACAACCAGCCCAAGAAGAGAGACCCACAAGGAAAAGCCATAGTATCTGCCATTAACAGACTTATCGACGAGGCGCTCAGGCAATCACTATGGCACCACCAAGAAATACCTCAGTCGGTTAACCAAACACAGGAGAAAGAAAAAGGAGCCCCAAAAGAAGAACCTGATAGCACACACCAAAATGACAACCATGGTTTTGACGTAGCGCCAGCACACGCCCCCGAGCCGCTCATGCTTACGAGATTTTTATACGAGCACAAAAATAAGTTCCCCAATGACACCCATTTGTGGCTTATTCACCCAGATCCGCCTCTCCTTCCTCCCGAGCACGAGATAATGGTAGATTTGTGCGCTCTCGCTTCATACGAGCGTAGTCAAGTTCACCTTCTCACCCCACGTACATTCTTTGCTGCTGGAGGGTCATACGGTCAAGGAGAGCCAAAACTCAGCACTTCAAATCTCGCACTAAACCGCCCTCTATCAGAGTTCACTCTCGGGGTCTCTATGTCCCAGAATGAGGATATCGAAGCGTTAGGCCTACGTACAAAACATCTTGAACTTGTCGTGGCAGAGGTGGCGCAGATGATGCTATTGTCTGGCGGCTGCATTACCTATGCCGGAGCAATCGGAACTCACATTCCAGACCTTACCGCCGCAGTCCTCAAAGTAATCAGAAAGTACATTGAAGAGACCAAACTAGAACAGCACCGACTAAAACACGACAATAAAGACGCACCCCAAACCCCAATCCATTCAGGAGACATGTTTAAACTGACTGTCCCTTGCATCAGCATCCGAAATAAGAAGACACTCAAAACGCTCGTCGATACCGCGAAAACATTCGCGTCGACAGGAACCATTCAGTTGCTCGATGAAAATGGGATTATACGACCAATTCGAAACGCCAAACCTTGGAAAAATAAGACTCACAAACAGACCTCTACGACATTGAACAAAATTCGCAAAGAGCTACCTCGATATTGTGACGCACGTTTAGTCATCGGAGGGAAAACTATCCCGGCTGCGATTGATCCTCACAACGGCTATCTTGGCGACTTTCCAGGCATCATTGAAGAGTCTCTTTACACGGTCCGGAATAAGCAGCCGTTGTTCATAGCAGGGGGTTTCGGCGGAGCCGCAGCCATACTCGCACATCTGTTAGGAATATCCGACAATATTCCCATTGCCGCAGAAGCCACCGCAGCTATCGAGATCAACCGCAGATACAAAAACGCCATTACAGAAATCAGAGACCTTTACGATAGGCAATTGTCGGGACTTGATGATGAAGATCTAAGACGGTTGACGACGACTCAACGAGCTTCCGAACTCGCCGGACTCGTCATTAAAGGGATTGCTGCCAGCAAGTAAGGAAATAACTCTCGCCATCACATATTTTTCACTCTCGAGGAGCAGCAATGTCGTCGCTTAAGGTATTTCTTAGCTATAACGAAAGCGAGGCAGGTGAACAAACTGCGACAGAACTAAAGGAGGCGCTTTCGGCCGTACACATTGATGCTGTCATGGCCAGGCATAGCATTGCGCCAGGAGCCGAGTGGGAACCAACAATCCGTCACTATCTCGAAGAGAGTAGTGCTCTGCTGTGCGTTGCGACCCCAGGGTTCTCCACCCGCCCCTGGTGCCAGCAAGAGGTCGGCTGGGCACTCGGTCGCCACGCACCCATACTATGGATTCAATATGAAGCCAAGGAGGTGCCTTGTGGATTCCTCGCTTCACAGCAGGCGCTCATACCTGATGACCCTAGTAACCAGTCTCAAGTTGCTCTCTCTATTTTGGAGTGGCTAGCTGAAAACAGTGATACCAGGGATGATCTTGCAGATACGCTGCTAGATGCACTGGAAAAGGCCAAACGTTACGACGACGCTCGTTCAACAGCAGAATTGCTTGCCATTTTGAAGAGTCTCAGTGCCCAGGAGTGGGACCGGGTCGAACGTGCTGCAAACGAGAACAATCAAGTTGGCAATGCCCACGTTTGGACAGGTAACCATTTCGTTCCGATGGAGCAGCAACCCACAGTTTTGCAGTGGTTGAAGGAGAAACTCAAGACTTCGAATGTCACAGGATAGAACGCAGGCCTACGTTGACGGCGGTGCCGCCACCCCCGTTGTTGGGGTGGCGGCACCGCCGTCGTCAGACGCTGTTCAGCAGGCCATCGGCCCACTGATGTATGTCAGGCCTTGGGGGCGTTGACGTCCTCGGGGAGGGCCTTGCGGGCGACCTCCACAAGGGCCTTGAAGCCCTCGGGCTCGTTGACGGCCAGCTCGGCGAGCATGCGGCGGTCGATCTCCACGCCGGCCAGGCCGAGCCCCTGGATGAAGCGGTTGTAGGTCAGGCCCTCGGCGCGGGCGGCAGCGTTGA
>ERZ772766.1033-NODE-1033-length-15493-cov-2.922853_pt1 | contig 15493 bp, 28 predicted proteins | sample MGYA00511379_ERZ772766 | MGnify/ENA primary metagenome ERZ772766 (study PRJEB29015, sample SAMEA2737895) | human oral metagenome | biome: human oral; feature: human-associated habitat; material: dental | place: China | collected 2116 ...
TTTGTTATATTCTTCGGCAGTAAAATTCTGATTAGCTGTATTTTGAGCAATTTGTCTGATTTGATTTTTCTGCTCTGGAGTTGCATTATTGTAGATATTCATAACTTGTCAGTTAGAGTCCAACTGATTCAACTCTTCTTTTTTCTTTTTTGTCCAAAAGTTTAACATTTTATAAAATTAAGAACTAATACTGTTTTTATTTATTTTAGGTGTATTTACACCAGGAACATTATTTTTCTGTTCTAAAAACTCATCTATAGTCATTGAGTTATATTCGTCAACCAACATATTATCTAATCTTATCATCTAAAAATATAAAATCATAAAGCTTAAAACTTCATTTTAATTCAAGTTTAAAAACTATTTTGTGAAATTCTTTATTAAAGCTTAAAATTTCAAAAAAACCATTTTTCCATCTATCCATAGAAGTCAAAGTTTTAATTTCTTCAAATTCTCAATTATTTATTGAAGCAAAAATTTTAAGATATTCTCAATTTTTAAGTTTATCACAAAAAAATCTTATACTTTTAGCTTTTTTTAAATCTATCTGAGAACCTCAAAAATATTCTTTTGTAATTAAATATCATTTTTCATTCTTTTCTTGATTTTTGAATGAAAAATAATCTATTCAATAATTACCATTTTTATCTTTATATGAGATTAAAACTCCATCTCTGTATTCTATCATTGAACTCACCTCTTCCCAATCCTTGGAAATAATAGAAGAAAAATTGATAGGACTACCAACAGCTGAAGATCCTAACACATTTAAGTCAAATCATTTTTTAGTTTTCGTTATTGAATAAATAAACTTATCATGTTTTATATATCCCCATTTTAAATTTTCTAAAAAATTATATTTTTCAAAATCTAAATAATTTGAATTATTAGTGTAAACTATAGGAGTTGCTATTATTCAATTTAAAAAGAAAAGTCACTCGGAAGTGAAGATATAATCAATTCAACTATATCACTTAACTGATATTATTCTTAAATCTAAAGGATAAATATCAAATACTTTATCATTTTTTCCTTCTAGGAAGGAAATCAAGCGCATTTTTCAATCCTTAGAGAAAACTTTATATCAATTTGAGGAATTATTAACTGATACAGCACTATATCATTCTGTACTAATTATTTGTCTTCCATCTAAATCATACTGAATTAATTTAGAATTAGTTAAAAGTACTTTAGAAGATGAAGCCATAATAACATCATGATAATAATATGAACTTAAGTGATTTTGAACAAATCATATAGGTTCTCAATCTGATTCTTGAGACTGAAAAAAACCTAAATCATAAAGAGAGTTCTCTGGATTTTTTGGAGATTTTTTCTTAATTCAAGGTCAATACAAAAGTAATTCCCTTATATTACCATAAACTGATATCGCTATACTTAGTCATTTATATTTCAAATCATTAAGTTTATCATATCAATTAAAATTTGTAACATTATATTTAGCTATATGATCATAAATAACTTCTTTTTTTTGATTAAAAATTTTGAATTTATTAACATAAGCAAAATCTTTCATTCAAAAAGGAGAAGTATTAAAAACTAAATATTCTATCTTCTCATTACTTGTAACTAGAGTCTCCGTTTTTGGACTAATTTCTATATATTCAGGATTTGTTGAATTTATGTTTTCACTATAAATATAAGTTCATTCTTTTCCTTTACTATCAGAACTTGAAAATCAACTATAAAATTTATAATTTATACTCATTTTTTTATTTTTAAAAAACTAACTAAACCTACTCAAATTCGGTAATTCTCTTTCTATAGGTTCTTTTATTCTTCAAAGCCTATTTATATAATTTTTCATTTCTCTTAAATATTCTTGCCTTGCATAACTAGAAGCATTAAAATTTCAGACTCTTTCATACAAGAAAGGTTTTAATCACATTTTTAGAATTCTTGTATCAGGAGTTATTTTTCATAAAAAAACTTTTTCAATTGATGTATTTAAATCAACCTCAGGTATTTCTATAAGTCATATAGCCTCAATTCCATCAAAAATTACATCTTTCTCATTGTGAAAAACCCATAAATCTTCTCAACTTACTCAGTAGCAAATCTTTAAAAAATTTTTTGTTGTATCCATATCAAGCACATCAACTCTAGGTACATTTTCTCATTTTACTCTTACTTTTAAAATTTTTCTTATATCTATAATTCTATCTTCTTCATCTTGATACTGAAGTTTTCAATATTTGTATTGCTCAGGCACAATATCATTTAAAATTGAAACAGCAAAAAATTCATCTGACTTTTTTGATTGTAATATAGAAATAAACTCCCTTAGATTTTCATTTAGAATCACTAAGAGAGTTTCGTCAGATATATCATTAGCTTCAGTCCCTGTTTCGATTCTTACTAATTTAAATATATCTCTTATATTCATAATAATTTTATTTATTTTTCTAAATATTTTTCAGATAATTCTTCTAAAGATAAAAGTCAATAACTTTTACATAAAGAATCTTCTTTACTTCATTTTTCTACTTCTATTACTCCATCTTGATTAAGATAAATAGTTCAAAAAATAGAAATAAGAGCTTGTCATTTGTTTCATATATAAACTGCTTTTTTATTCTCTTCTATTTCTTCTATTTCTTTTTTATTCTCTTCTAACTCTTTTATTTCTTTTTTATTTGTCATATATTTTTTTTAAATTAAATAAATAGAGAAAAATAAAGTTTCTTTCTTTATTTTTCCTATATTTATCTAATTAAGGTGTAATTGTATATATAACTACTTTTTTAACTGCTTCTCAAAAAAGTCAAGCATCAAATAGTAATCATCCAATTATGTTGTAATAGTTACCTGAATCAGCTTCCTTAACTTTAATAAAATTAAGTTTTTCAACAAAGTTTGCGGCTTTATCTTGATAACCAATTATTTTATTATCTGGGATTGCATTAGATTGAACAATTGTCATTCAGGCTATTTTTCCTAGAACTCCTTCGCTTCTAGCTTTCAATCATACATCAGTATTATCAAGAATTTTAGCTTGAATAAGAATTGAAGCAGTCTCTGCATTTATAAATATAATTCTATCTTTTTCTGGTACATTCTGCTTACTTAAAGCAGTTGATATTTTCATTATTTCAGCAAAAATATTTGCTCCATTAAGCCCTCAAGTTATTCAAGTAATCTTATTTTCTGTTGGTATTTCTGTAGTTGTAATTACCTTATTTACAAAGTAATCCTCTTGCTTTTCTTGAGCTAGATTTTTTATTTGTCTCACTACTTCTGAAGTTGTTCATAAGTCTTCTCCTAACTCAGATAGTTGCTTATCGGAGATTTTAAATCTTATGTCATAGTATTGTTCAATAACCATTGAGTGTTCACCTATCTCCAAATCAGAAGCAGGGATATCTCTAATTGAGTCTGTAACTGAAGTATTCCACCCAGATTTTAATTTTATAAAAGGAACTCTTACAGTATCTCATTTTTGTTTTAAATCACCTTCATACTTTCTGTTAGCAAAAGGTATTACTTTAAATTCTCTAGTAATAGGTCTTTCATACTCCCTAACAAGTATTTTAGCTATTACATTGCTATCAATTGTATTTGCCATTTGTTTATAATATTAAAAATAAAGTTTTATTTTTCGTTTACAAGTTTTATTTTTCAAGCATCTATATCATCACGAACCTTGTTGTATTCTTCTTGAGAAAGTTTTCATAAATCAGAAAACCTAATTTCTTTACCTCAAATTATTATATCGTTTCAAGGTAAATCATTTTTTCAAATTTCTTCTTGATTAGCGGAAATTTTTGAAGATTCTTTTGTTGCAATTAGATATGCATCTTCTTTATCATATCCTTTTGCTATTTTCTCTTCATACACTTTCTTTTCATCTTCAGAAATTTTTTTATTTTTCAGAAAATCATCATTTTCTGTTTTTTTGTTTGATTTTTCAAGCTCTTCAATTCTAGCTTGTAAATTTTCAATAGTTTTAGAACTTTCAGATTTTGTTGTTTTTGTTTCTTTTTTATAATCTACAATTTTTCCTTCAAGTTCTTCAATTTTATCAAGCAATTCATCTTGTGTTAATTCTTGATATTTTTCTCTAGACATTTTTTTAAAGTTAATTTCTAAAAAAAAGTTTAACCAAACTTCTTAAATATTTTAAACTTTCTTTCAAGAAAAACAAAGTAGCTAAATGCCAACAGTTGGCATTTTTACAAAATAAAAGAAGACTACTTTAAAGGTAGTCTCAAAAATTTGTATAAAAAACTTTTTGTTTTTTCTTTTCTTTAACCTTTATTTCTTTTCAAAAATAAAATGTTAAACTTAAAGCATCAGCAAAATCAGGACTTTTATATCCATTTTTTCTCATTTCTTCTTTACTCATTATTTGGATTTGATCTTTTATTGTCCTTTTATATCTCAAAATTTTTATTTCTTCCCAATTTTGATTTTCTCAAAGTTGTCACCCAGATTCAAGCCATTTTTTCAATCTCCAAAAAAGTAAAGCTCTCAAATTTAAAAATTTTTGTCAATCTTCTTCTATATCTTTTTTTATTTCTCAAATTTTTATTTTTGTATCTCAAACATAAACAGGTGTTGGTTTATATCATAAACTAGCTAATACTACTCAAACATTTGCTCATCTTCCAAAATTATCAATTATTATATCTTCTGCTTCAATAGCATAATGTTTAGCTATTGTTAATGTTTTCTCAGCTATAGAGTTTTCATCAGATATTTTTTCACTACCAACTATTATTGCTTTTAAATTATCACGAATAACCCAAGTCGTTAAATCCTTTCATTCTCAAGCACAATCGACTCAAAGTATTTTTCTTTTTCAAAAAATTTCATTATCAGGAACAATATTTATATTTTTTTCTAATACTAGTTGAACATATCACTTCTCATCTAAAATATCTTCTCTAGGAAATTTACCAAGTATTCTTCTTCTATACTCGTCACTGTCCTTACCATGTTTCTCCGCTACTTCTAAAGGATAATTTCAAGTTATAGGACTTTCTTCTCAAGAAAAACTAAGATTCTTCCAAGATTTTGCTTTAAAGGTATCAAAAAAATATCAATTATTTCTTAAAGGATTTCATATTAACAAAAAAATATTTAAATTTCAGGTTAAGTTACTATTTCATGATTCTAATATTTCTTCAGGAAGTCAAGAAGCTTCTTCTCAAATAAGCATTATACTTTCTGCGTGAAGTCAAGCTAGAGCTTCAGGATTCTCTTTTTTACCAGTTTTACATCTTGCAAACCACTCATCTTCCATTCATCTAACACGTAAATAATCTGTAGTTTTTATAAATTCCTTTTTTATTTCTTCAGATAAAATAGAATTAACAGCATTTCAAACTTCAGAAAAAAGTGCGTCATAAAGAGTTTGACTATCGGGTGCTGTTAATCAAATTTTAGATCTATAAAAACAAAAAAGAAACCAAATAATTATTCTACTTAGTTCATTACTTTTTCAGATTCAGTGTCCTGTCTTTATTGAAATTTTTATATTTAAATTTCTTTTTCATAAATCAATTAAAGAATCCTCTATTGTCTTTATTATGATATATTGCTGCCAAGTTATATGTTTTCACTTTTTAAATTTTTCAAACATAAAAAGCTTCAATTTATCTAATTCTTCAGGATTTTCTTTTACTTTTTCCAAAACTTCATTGTATAACTCTTTATACTCAGGCAAAATCTTTTGTGGAACAAGTCACCAAATATCTTTATAAAAAATAGTTGGTTTCCTCTTATATAATTCTAGTAATTTTTTACTATTCATCATTATTTTTATGTAAATTTACTAAAGAAAAATTTCAGCTTAATTCAGTTTCTGTTTTATCTTTATATCAGAAAACATTTTTTCATAAAAATATAGCAAACGCAGGAGAATAAAGTCATTTAAGGCTATTTTGCAGCCAAATACTTTCTTGATTTTCTTTTGCTATCTTATAAGTGTCGGATAACTTCTTTTTATCTTCCTTATCTTCTCATTTATAATTTTCATCTTCTGCATCTTTAAGCCATTGATAGAATGTATCTCTATGAATTCAAATTCTATAACAAAATTGTTGAATAGTTGGAAGATTTGAAGAAAATTCTTTATAAGAAGTTTTTGTGTAGTTATTTCCTTCAATAATCTCCTCAACAACACGATTTGCTTCAACATTAAAATAGTCTTCTAGTTCTTTTATAAATTTTTTCTTAAATTTTACTTTTCTTCAACTCATATTTTTTTTAATAATCAGTAAATATTTTAATTTCAGAATTCGCTTCTGTTTCTATATGTAAATTTCTATTTAATTTATCAAGTTTTATATATCACTTATTATTTCAGTTAATAAAAACTTTAATTATTTTTGTTTCATTTCTTTTCCTGTTAATACTTCTTATGCTTCTTAATTTATCATTATTTATAAACTTGAATTTTTTTAAACAATCATAGAATTCAACTTTCTTTTTCATAATTTTTCAAAATTATAAAATAAATATTTCTATCTTCTCTCAATTTCTTCAATTAGAGAAATTGCCTCCTTGGCTCAGTAAGCAATTTCAGCTTGAACATTTGGAATTTTATTTAAATTTTCAATCCAAATTTTTTGCTCATTACTAATTTTTGAAGGACTAGCTCATAATTTTCAAGATTTTAAAACTTTTTTCTGTCTTTTAAGCTCTAAAAATAAAAGACTTCTTCTCTTAAGAATAATGCAATAATCAGGAAATCATTTTTTTAATCCCTGTTTTATTTTTTTTCTATTAACAAGCATTCAGACTTTTCCTGCTATTCATATTTCATTGGCTATATGAGTAAATTTGTAATTATTAGCCTCAAGCCAATTTTTTAAAATTTCTCATTCTTGTTCTTCTTTTAGAACTTCCATTTTTTACTTAATTAACAAAATATTTTTTAAACACAAAAAAATCCAAGAAACACGAAAACCAAAACTACACTTCTTTTTAAAAGTGTTAATTTTGAATTTAAGTGCTTCTTGGATTCCCAGGAAGAATAAAATGATTAATAAAAAATAACCACTTAAATTTTTTCTAAAAATTTGCTTATATTTTATCTATTTTAAAATAAAAAGCAAACTTTTTTTTGAAGATTTTTTTAGAATTTTTCATCTTCTAAATTATCGAATAAATTATTTCATATTTTTGATTCATTATATTCAATAATATTTATATAACTTTTTATTCGATAAATTTTATTTGTTGGAAGTTCTCTTATCTTTAAGAAACCTTTTTCTTCAAAAAGAATTTCTCAAATTATTTTCAAAACTTTTCAGTTTATTAAAAAAACTTCAAAATATTTTGTTTTGTTCATTTTTATTAAAAAAATTAAAATTTAAATTTTTTTTGACACATTTTTCTTCTTCATTAGTTCAATTTCGTTAATCTCCATCCTGAATCAATGCTCATCTGCTGTTTTTATCCAATCCAGTTCTTCGAACAATTTTCTTGATTCCTCTTTATTTACAGCATGTCATTTAATGAAATCTTGTAAAATTTCATAAAATCATAATCAATAATATTCTGAATCCTTATTTTGTGAAAAAATATAATATGCAAAGAATGATGCTGATAAAATATATACATTAATATATTTTATTGTATCAACTAAATCTGGATGTCATTTTTCTAAAAAGAATTTTGCCAAAAGCTGATTCTCTTTATCAAATAATTTGAATTCAACTCATTTCATTTTTTTAAAAAGTTAAAATATAAATCTATCTTTTTATTCTTCCATATTCCAATAAAAATTATTATTATATCAATACATATCATGAAATATATAAGCTTTATCTCAATATTTTTCAAAAGCTTTTTCGCAATTTTGGATAAACCATTTCCATATATCTCATCATCAATAAGATGAAATACTTCATTCTATTTGTTGTAATTCTTCTAGAATCTTAGAGATTTGAATGTACGAATATTCTTGAAAAATATCAAAAATTTCTTTTGGAAAAATCCTTGTAAAACTATCTCTTGTGTTTCAAGAGTAAGATATAAAATTTCTCTTTGAAATTTCTGTTTCAGAAATATCAAAATTTTCATCCTCAATTCCATAACAATTTCAACAATTATATTCTTTAAGTTTTCAAATTTTTATATCTATCATATATTTATAAAATTATAAAATATCTAAACCTTTATCTAATTCAAACCAACATATATCATTTTCTAAAAAATTTAAACAAAAATATATAGCTTTAAAGCTTGGCTGATTTCAAATACTTTTTCAATTTCTGAAAAATCTTGCTCTTGTTTTTGACATAAATAATTGTAACTTTTTTCCCTTAAATAATTCATAAGGTCAACTATCATTAAGCCAACTAGCAGGTCAAACCAAAGCAAATGGTTTTTCTAATTCTAAAGCTCTTTCAAAAAAATATTTTTTATTTTTAAATGGTGGATTTCAAATAATTAAATCAAAATTCTCTTCAGGCTTATAATTTAAAAAATCTTCTCAAGTTGCTATATGTGTTACAATAATTTTATATCATTCATTTTTTAAAATATCATAATAAAAACTTTTTTCTATTTCAAAATCTTTATATTTAATATTTTTTCTTGTATCAAAAGGCAACCAAATAGTTAAATCTTCTTTATCAATATTTTTTCTTTTTCTAAATTTTTCTATATGTTCTATAAGTGGATAAATAAGTGAAGGATATGTATAACTCTCATCAGATCAGGTATATTTATATTGTTCTTTTCTCATTTTTTATTTTAAATTTTAAAAAGCTCCATATTATCCATATAGAGCAAATCTTCATCGGTTAGAGAAGACCAAATCTCTTCCAACTTAGATTTTCTCTGGTTTTCTTCAGAAATTATTTCCTGAAGGATTTTATTTTTGATTTTTCTCATTAAGTTTCTTTATTATTTCATCAATAATTTTTCTTTGGTCATTGATAATTGATTGATAAAGTTTTATCATTTTTTTATTTTTACCAAATAATATCTTTAGCTAAAAATTCTGCTTTAACTTTTGAAATTTTCTTTAAAGCAAAATATTGCTTTTTCTTTTTCTCATTCTCTTTGAATTCTCGTAGAGCTTGCTTTTGTTCTACGAGTTTTCAATTATATTTTTTTGTTATAAAATCGTTTAGTTTCATAAAATTATTTATTTTTTACATATTCTATAATATTTTTAAGAACACCATTTGTTCTCGGTTTTTTCTCTTTTTTCCTCATCTCCCAAATATCTCTGACTTCAGACTTTTGGTTTTCTGTGAGTCAATATTTATACAAAAAATCTTCAAAATCAGAATTCTCTCAATCTAGAGGAACTATTTCAATTTCAGATTTGTATTTTGTAATATAAGTTAAATTTTTTGGATTTATTATTGTGATTGTTTGTTTTGAATTATCTGCAATTTGTGCAAATAATTCCTGAGCAAATTTGTAAGTTATGTATCTTACTCATTCTCACTTAATTTTTAATTTATGAGTTATTACATCTGCTGATAACTCGTTTTTTGGTTTTTTATCTTCTAAAAACATTTTTTTATTTTAAAAATTATCAGTAACAACAACTCCTGTTTGGAATTGAGGTTTTTTATATTTTTCCTTTATCTTATCAATCATAACAACAAAATAAGGAATATTATTTTTGTTTTTTTCTCGGAATTTTTTAACAGATAAAATCTGGTTTTTCCAGAATTCATCTTGTTTAGTGAATTCAAAAACAAATTCTATTTGTTCTTCTGTATATTTATCAATTCTTTTTAGCTTTTCAGCTTCTTCTGCCCAATTATTTATAATAATAATCTTAGCTAATTCTTCTTTGAACTCATTTTTATTGAGTTCTCAATCTTTCAAATCTTCAAAAGAATATTTTTCAAAAGGAAAATCAGAATTTTTTATTTTTAAAGCTGTATTTTTTATTAAAAATAAAATTTGATGGACTTTTTGTGAAATTTGAAAATCTAAAAATCTTTTTGAAATTTCATAAAAAAATGAATTTTGAGGTATATATATTTTATTACTAATATTTTTATTTTTATTTACTTCCTTATATATATTTTGTAGGGTAATTTTTACCCTATCTAAAATTACCCTATCTTGAAAATCTCAAGATGGTGTATTTTTTACCCTATCTTCTTCAGATGGTATAATTTCTACACTATCTGAATTCTCCTCTAATTTTTCATTTTCTTTTTCTGAAATATTTTTATTTTTTATGGCTTCAGTTTTTTCTTTTCAAATTATATAATTTACTTTAATTGATGCATCTCATCATTTACCTCTGATTTGCTCAATTAAACCTAAATCAACTAATATTTTTTTGACCTTTTTAAATTTTTTTTCTGACCATCACATAGCTTCAGTCATAAAAGAATCTAAGCTTTTTGTTTTATCTGTTTTTTGCATTCTAGCTTGTTTTATATACCTAATATACAAACTAAAAGCTTCATCTCAATTTTTTCAGATTCATCAAGCTTCTCTGATTCTATCATAAGTATAAAAAGTCATTGCAAATAGATTGTCTATATTTTCAGTCATAATTTAAACTTTTTTATAATCTAAACCATATTCCTCACTGAACTCACTTTTATAACTTTCTTCAATCTCCTTAGTAGGAGTCGTCCTACTAAGTAACATTGACTTAGTTCTCCGATATCTCCTACATCTTGTGATAGTCTCAGAAGCTATTTTGAAATTTTGAGTAATTTTTCTAAATTCAATAATGAATTTCTCATTATTGAAGCCTCTAGTGTCATTATCTAACATAAATAACAACACTCTCATTTTTGCTGTTTTTAATTTATTATCAAAATTCATATTTTTTAAAATTATTTAAATAAATTTGACTTTTTTGTTTTTTCTTTTAAAATATTGCCCGCTTGTAGATAAGGTGTCTCAAGTCCTTGATATTCTCAAGGTTTTCAAAAAATCTCTATTGGAGAAAATCTCATGTCCAAAAAAAATGATGGACCTAAAAAAACTTGTTCTTTCCATTCAAAAACAAATGATGGAAAAGAAATCTACGGTACTGCTGCTTTTTTACATTTATCTTCCAAAAATGGTGGAATTGACAATGTTTTAAAAGAAATTGCTACAACTGCTTATGAAGCAGGTGTTAAAGAAGGTGCAAAACAAGCAACTGATATTGTTTCTAGTTTATTTAGTAAAAAAGATAGTGATAAAAAATGAATTGTTACTAAAAATAGTTAATCTCATTTTCTCATAAAATGCATGATTAATTAATTTACAACCAAGAATATATCACTTTTACCTCTGAAAAGATAGGTCATTAAGTATTCTTTCTTTAAAAAAGGTTTAAGTATGAGAAGGGCTACATAGTTGTGGCTCTTTTTTAGTTTCTTAATCATAATAAAAATCAACATCATTGGGTTTTGGAATATTGTAGTTTAAGTGGTAATGATAAAATTGCCTAAGCAAACTCATTATTTCCTCAAATTCTACAGTTGATAAATCTGTAAAAGTAGATTTTCAAAAGAGACTTTTGTTTTGCTCATTTACCTCTAGAGGCATATATCCAGTCTCTTTTGAAATAATATCTACTACTACTCACCAATAATACCTTACTTGCTTCTCAGTTCTCAATTTCTTTTCAGAAGGTCTTTTGATTTCAAAAATATCTTCATCATCAAATTGAGTTAGATATTCTAATGTTTCTTTTTTTGTTTTGTACATTTTTATTTTCTAAGAAATTCAGAAAGATGTTTTAAAAGATCTGATAAACCATCTTTTTCATCTTTTTTATCTTCTTCATTATATTTTTCAGCTTTTATATATACAGAAGCTGAAACTGTTTTTTCTAATGGCTCAAGATTTCCATTATTTATATAATAGATAAAATTTTTTATTCTTCCTTCATCATTTATTTTTGAAAAAACAAAATTAAGCAATATTGCTTTTTTTATTTTTTCTATTCATTCTGGCTGTATCTCAGCCACAATTTCTGTTAGACACTCTTTTGTGTCTTTATCATAAATTTTAAATTTATATTTTTTTCATATTTTTTATAATTATAAAAATAATTTACATTTTTGAGCCACTCAGAGGCTCTATCGTTACCGCTCCACAATCTAGCTTTCCTGTAATCAGGAAAAACTCATCCATATACTTTTGTCCAGATTTTTCTGAAAGCTACATAGCTTTCAGCTGGAGAATTGTATATGCACATATTTTTCCTTCCTATTTTTTTGCAGGGAGCCACACTTCAGTTTTTAATTCAAAAACAATTATTATATGTTTTTCAAAATCAAAGCTGACAGTTTTTCGTTTCCTGCATTGCAATGGCGAAGGCTAGTTTGTCTATATCTATTTCTTTTTTTGTGGTATTTTCTTTTTTGGAAATAACCACTTTTTTGTTTTTGTTTTTATTGAAGGTGGTGTCTTCCACCTTCACTACTTTACAATTTTTTCCCTTATAGAGTGAATTTTTCACTCTATTTCAAGTTTTTCATTTTCAGTTACTGAATATTGATTATTCAATAACTCTAACTTAGAATTGAGCTCTGACTGCTCAGCTCTAATTGTATTCAACGTAGATTCTTTAGTTCTCCATTGAATTTTTAATTTTTCTAAATCATCAGAGCTTTGTATAAGCTCTTGTTTTGCCTCTACAATCGCAGAAGCTCAATGATACTTGTATATTATTGTTACTAACAATATTGATAATATACCAATAATTGTTAGTAATATTTTTTCTTTTTTGTTTTCCATTTTTTGAAAATTAAATAATAAAATTATTTTTTTATTTTTTCAGCTCTAAATGCTAAACTAGAGTTAATAATAGGTTCATTTTTTTCTTCAAATTGCTTTTTCATTTCAGCAATTTTTTCATATTTTTTTTCAAAAGCAGTTTTAACTTTATTTTCTGCCTCAATAATTTTTTCATCATATTTCCAAGTTTTTTTGGAAGTATAATAAAAACTTCAAACTCACTCTATTTTGTGAGAATCTAATTTTTTTGATTTTAATTCTTTATCTATTTCTTCTTTTTTCTCTTTCATTTTCTCTTCTAAAACTTTTTTCTCCGCTTCAAGTCTTGCATATTCTTCAAAAATAGATTCATTAACTTCTATTCTATTCTCTGCATCTTGTAACCATTTTTCATATGCTTTTTGCATATCATTGAAAATTCAAGGCAAAGAATCTTTCAGCTCTTTAACCTTTTCAGGTTTTATTTTTACTTCAAAAGTAACAATATCACCTGTAGGTCTAACTATTCAATCTTCATCATCTTCTGTCACAATCCAATCTAAATATGCTTTTTCAGGAATTTTTCCTGTTACTGATTCAATCAGTAAAGCATAAAAATATAATTGTCAATGATTATCAGCCCTTTCTTGTGTCCAAGGCTTTTTTCAAGTTTTAAATTCTCTAAAAACTGACAAATCAGCCTTTGCGTTATCCAGAAATCATAAACAACAGATAGTATATACTCAATCAACTACTGGTTTATATTCTACAAAATTTTGGACATATTTTTCATATTCTGAAAATAGATTAAATTGAAAATTTATAAGATTTTCAGAAAAAATTTCATTTTGAGAAATATTCTCAAAACTCTTTCTCATTATTTCTATTTTCCAAGGTTCAATTTGAACCTCATTTCCTTTTCTATCTTTACTTAGATGAGATAAAATCTCATCAAAATCAAATGAATTCAGTTCCAAAACTGCACTCATAACTTTTCAAAAAAGAATTTCTTTTGTTTCAAAGAATGGTTCTTCTTCGAAATAAGTTTTGATAAATTGATTTTTGAAATCTAAAAATGAACTTATCTTACTCCAACTAAGGCTTTTTATTTTTCTTTCCATTTTTTTTAGGTTATAAAATATTTTTAAAATTAAAATTATAAATATTAATCTCATGTTCTAGTATTCGCTATATCTTCAATTTTTTCTATTTCAGTTTCACTTATTTCTCAGTCCACAATTTGGACTTCGAATTTTTCTTTGATTGTATCTTTTAGAGTTATAAGCTCATCAAGCTGAGTTTTATTTATAAAGTCTTTATTGATTTTTCTTTCTTTATTCAATTCAACAAAAACTTTTTGTAATTCTTCAATATTTTTTACAATCATCATTTTTTCTTCAAAAATCTCAAAATTCTTTTTTTGTTCAGATTCTGAAATAACAACTTTTTCTGTTTTTTCAACTTCCATTTCACTTTCATCATAAGTTCCAGAGAAAAGTTCCTGAAAACTTCACCTAAGTCCTTGAGCTTCAGCTACTTTTTTTATCATTGTTGCTGGTTTTGTATCCCAAAGAGTTTCCTTCATTGCACCAAATTTTCCAGGTTTTATTTTTTCTGTTATAACTCCATTTTCTATAATTTTATTTCACAAATAATATTCCACAAAATCCACAAAAGTAAACATTGCTTTAGTTGAGCTTTTTCTTTTTACTAAACAATATGCTCATACTAATTTCCCTCTATTTTTAAAATTATAAGAATGTTCCACAACTCAATTTTTGACTGAAAAATTATCATTTTCATAAACTGCATCCACATCGTGATAATCATATTCTGGATTGGCTTGTGCTGATTTCCTGTATCAATCCCTTCAAATAAAAATACTTGCACTTTGAGTTCCATATTTTACAGCCCAAATTTCTCTCAAAAATGGATTTAATCCAGTTGCTTTTCATATTCAAACAAAAGTTTTAAATTCTGTATCTAATAAATCTTTTGCAAAAATATTTTTTATTTCTACTAATTGGCTTTCATTTGACCAAATCGTTAATTCATTACTCATATTTGACTAAAATTAAAAATTAAATATAATTTTAGTGGCTAATAAAAGCCACCATAAAAAAGAAGTAAAAAACTTCATACTTAAATACTTCTTTTTTCTAAGTTAGCTAATATAATATTAGCCTCTAGGGTTGCCATCTCGGCAATCCTTTTTGAGTATCTAGCCTTTTTAGCTCATAATGAGTATCAAGCTCTAGAATCTCTTTTTGGCATACGGAAGTATGCTTTTATTTTTTTATTCATTTTTTTAAAATTAAGAATTAAAATAAATTTTTTCTTCAAGTTCTTGTTGAGTTTCCAAAAACTCATTTAAGAACTTTTTTGTCTCTCAACAGAGGACTCACTCCTTTTCTTTCTGTTCCAGAAAATTCTGGAACTTCAAAACAAATTCTTCCATAAAATATAAATTAAAAATTAAAAAACTTATTTATAGCTTTCTCTGCTCAATGCAGAGTTTTAAAGCTTTTTCAATTAAACAAAATACTAGCTGTTTCTCAGTTATTCATATAACAGAAAATAGTGTATGTTCAATTGTTTTCAGCTATTCTTGCTGTTTTTGTTCAGCTTTTGTATTTTTTAATTGTTTTCATTTTTTTTAAAATTAAAAATAAAATTAATTAGTGGGCAACAATCATAATATGTTAATTCATAATTATCTTCTTTTTCTCTGTATATCGTAAATCAGAGAAATTCTTTTTTTTCTATTTTATTTTTCATTTTCTTCTTCTATATTAAATAATTCTGTTATAGTGTATTG
>ERZ772766.1035-NODE-1035-length-15464-cov-59.599065_pt1 | contig 15464 bp, 15 predicted proteins | sample MGYA00511379_ERZ772766 | MGnify/ENA primary metagenome ERZ772766 (study PRJEB29015, sample SAMEA2737895) | human oral metagenome | biome: human oral; feature: human-associated habitat; material: dental | place: China | collected 2116 ...
CGATCAAAGTGCCGATCGCCGCCGTTGCCAAATATCTGCAAAATCCGACAGCCCGAAAACTAGCTAATATCCCCAAGCCGCCCGAGCCAAAACCAAAGCCAGCACCTGCCACACCGACGCCTGCTGCTGCCGGCAAAACCATTGCCTTAACCTTTGACGACGGACCAGGACCGTACACCGCGCAGCTGCTAGATATTTTGGACCAGCATGGTGCTAAAGCCACCTTTTTCTTGATCGGCAGCAAAGTATCCGCGCAAGCCGACGTACTGCGGCGCATGCATGCGCGCGGCCATCAACTGGGTAATCATTCGTGGTCGCACCCGGAACTGCCTAAGCTATCAGTTGACCAAATTGCTGGCGAAATTGACCGTACCAATGACGCCATCAAACAAGCCACCGGAATTAAACCAACTGTTATGCGCCCGCCTTATGGCGCAGTCAACAGCGCTGTCTTGGAACAGCTTCGCCTGCGCGGCATGTCGTCAATCTTGTGGTCGGTCGACACCCGCGACTGGGCTGATCGCAACAGCGAAATCGTCTGCTCGCGCGCCGTCGCTGGCGCCCACCCCGGAGCCATCATCTTGATGCACGACATTCACCAAACGTCAGTCGGTGCCGTGCCGTGTATCCTTAGCGCGCTGAAGCAACAGGGATATTCGTTTGTGACAGTGCAAGGATTGATCGGCAATATGGCGGCAGGGGTTGGGTATCCGTAAAACCCGAGCGTTAAACAGCAACGACGCCAGTAAATTGCGGCAGCTATTCTATCTTGTCTATCTCAAACACTTTGTATTTCGAAGTCGCGCCGCGCACCAATTTTACCTTTGACGGCGCCACGCCAAAATGCTTCGCCAGTAACTTCGCCGCCGCCAAATTCGCCCGACCTTCAATGGCTGGCGCCTTGGTATATACTGTTAGCGAACCGTCATCATTCGCCACTACTTCTTCGCGGTGGCGGGAGTTGGGCTTGAGATGGACGGATATTTTCATATAGTTTGATTATTTCTAAACCAAAAATTCATCGGCATATACAAATTAGCCGTCTTAATACTTATCCAAGATGTTCAAAATAGCATCTGAAAGCTCGTCAAACTCTTGTTGAGCCTTCGCAATATTTTCGCGAGAACCAGGCTGTGTTGCCTCTGCCTCATTGGGATTAATGTTGAAAATCGCAACACCTGATTCGTGTGTAATTGCCGGCAATCGACCGTAATCCTGAATATCGTGCAGCGACGCCCGGCTACTAGACGCCACCAGCCCGTTCCGACAATGACGCTCACTCAAGAACTTTTGAACTCGTTCTGGAATTTGATCAATCCACTTGCGGTGGTCTTTTATTGGTTTTTGGCCATACACATTGTACGAATTCAAGATATAGCCGATAAACAATCCTTCACCGCCCAGTACAAATTGACTTTCAATACCGCTACTTAACGCCTTGCCGGTGTTACGCCAGTTAATTTTCCACTTCTCAAACATGATACCAAGATTCTCAATGCCCTGCAGACTAAGCGCATCAGGCATTAACGGTACAACAAAATAATCGCTGCCAAGCAAGATTACTCGATTCAGCAACCCTAACGTCGGCGAAGTATCGATCACGAAGATATCAACTTGATCGCTCAAGCCTTTTTCGCGCAGGAAACGATCTATTGCACTCGTTTGGAAATAGCCGAGCTGCTCACCAGCCGCAGCCGAGTTGTAACCAGTCGATAGAACATTCTCGTAATCGCTTAGCCGCATGTCGCCGCGCAGTAAATACAGGTTCTCGGGCGCGCCCTTAGCTTGCTCAAATTGTGCCGCCAAGTCAATGTCCGACCCTCCCTCAATCACTCCGCGCAGCACATCATAAATCGTCTTGCTCATCTCTGAGAAAATCGTATTCTCGTAATATTCTTCGCCAAGCGCTAACCGCGTCAAATTGCACTGCGGGTCGAGATCAACCAGCACCGTCTTATAACCCTTGTCAGCAAACTGCACCGCAGTGTTATACGACAGCGTTGTTTTACCAACGCCGCCCTTATTATTAAAGAAAACCAGTTTTTTAGAACGAGGGAACTTCATATATTGATTTTAGCATAGAGATAGGTAACCCCTATGATATAATAATGAAAATGAAAACTGTTGTTGCGGCCTTAATAGAAAAAGATGGCAAGTATCTATTAGCCAAAAGAAATTCGGATAAACCACTTGGTGATTTATGGGAGTTTCCTGGTGGAAAAGTTGAAATCGGCGAGTCAGAACCAGAGGCCTTGAAACGCGAGATTATCGAAGAGTTTAATGCTGTAGTTGACGTTAATAAATTACTAGCTGAAGCTAAAATTGATGACAAAACTGTATTAAAACTATATGCCTGCAGACACAATCTTGGCGGCTATCACACCAAAGAACACTCAGAGATTGCCTGGCTTGACAATATCAACGCAGCAAATAACTATGAATTAGCACCAGCTGATATTAAGCTACTTGAGCAAATAACTAATACTACACCACGACTTCACGAATTACAGGTTGGTAAATACTACACCAACAATGATATACATCGTATATTTTCAGTTAGTACGCAAAGTGGTATGCGTAGATCTAAACGCACGAATAGCCTAGTTTTGATTGCTAGACATGACCAGAATAATCCGTACGAAGATAAGTGGGGAGCAGATGGTATTATGCACTATACTGGTATGGGGCTATCCGGTAATCAATCTATCAACTATTCACAGAACAAAACTTTAGCTGAATCACGAAGCAACGGCATCAACGTTTATTTATTCGAATCAAATAAGCCAAACGAATACACCTATAGCGGGAAAGTAGAGCTTGCGAGTGATCCATATTACAAAACCGAAGAAGATGAAAATGGACATGAAAGACAGGTTGTAAAATTTCCTTTACGTATCTGTAAATAAAGTATTTTTTATTAAATATGCGGGGTGTTTAATTACTAAAATGATATCACCTCCAACTCCCGCGGCAAAATCTCCTGTGCTTCCACCGAACCTGCTACCAAATGATAACCATGCAAGTTTGATGGCAGATCGCGCTCAGCCAACTGCCAATCGACTGGGTGATTTTCATCAAAATAGTCCAGCAATTCCGCGTTCAAAAAATGCTCGCGCGGCAAGTCAACCGATCCGTCTTGATTGACAACTAGCGCTATCGACAAGCCCGACGTCACACCGTCCTCATTTTTAGCATATGCCGCCGTCACCAAATGAACCAGCGGCTCAAACTTCAATACCAACTGGTCGCTCGCCCCACCTGCGCCTGACCGCGGCGCGCTAGTTGCTGATTGATTTTCGTTGTCAATTCTTCAAAGCTCGGCTTACCGTCGCCCGCTCGGCAATAATCACAACCGTCCGCTGCCTCGACATATTCCAGCAACAAATCCATATCGACGTCAGTATCCTTAACGCCATGCTGTGACAGCTGCTCCACCATCTCATGCAGCGCACCCAGCAAACTATAATCATTCGCATCTCTGGCAGCGTCACCGATACGGATGATGGCGCGAGCGATGGTAATAGGATTTTTAGACTTACTCATACACCTATTGTACTCTGGTCTATCATAATTTATATATCAATCCAACAAACTCACTCCGCCAGCGTCATATACCGCGCGTTTTTGACTCCACTCGTTGCCATAGCGCTTGGCTTGTTCTAATACCATGTCAGTTGCTAATGCCTGCTGATCTGGCGGGCAGCCATATTTTGCCAACGTCTTTTTGACGTTAACTTTCAGTTTTGCCTGAACATTTTTACGCTCCGCCCAGTCAATCGTCGCATCACGACGAACTTGCTCTAATAATACTTTTGCGATATCACGTAGTTGCGCGTCACCCAGCACTTCGCGGGCACTGCCATTTTCAACCAGCGCATCATAAAAGATAATCTCATCCTCGCTTAGACCATCAACCGCGCCGTTCTCAACAGTCTGGCGAATTTTCTGCCCAATGTTGATTAATTCCTCAATCACCTGCGCTGCCTCAATCGTCCCATTTCTATACCGTGTCAAGGCTTGATTGAGCAAGTCAGAGAACTTAGTGTCCTTGGCATAATTTCTCGAAAATCGTAACTTGATTTCATCAGCAAGCAGCTTTTGCAGCGCTTCCACTGCCAAATTCTTGCGCTCCATGTGACGAATTTCTGCCAAAAACTCATCGCTCAAAATTGACAGTTCCGGCTTTTCTAATCCCGCCGCCTCAAACACATCAACCACGCCGACTGGCGCAATTGCTTTATCGACAATTTGTTTCAGCGCGCTGCGATACTCGGCGTCAGTCACCACCACCGAGCTGGACACTTTCTCCAGCCGGGCTTTCACCGCCTGAAACAGCGCCACTTCTTCGCGAATTTTCAGCGCCTCAGGCCTCGGCATCGCCAATGCAAATGCTTTACTCAGTTCCAAAACATGCTGCTTCAACCGCTTCTCACCATCTTCCAACCCTAAAATATATTCCTCGGCATCCAAAATAATTTGTAGTTGTTGGTCGGTTGGTGCAGTAAAATATCGCCGGTAGTCAAAGTTACCAAACAAATCGCGCACTACCTCATAGCGCATCTGCATCTGCGCCACCGCCTCAGCAATATCAAGCTGCGGTGCGCCCTGCCCACCACTTTGCGTATAGTCAGAGATAGCGTCGCGCAGCGCCCCTGCCACACCCAGATAGTCAACCACCAAACCGCCGGTTTTTCCAGGGAACACTCGATTTACCCTGGCAATCGCCTGCATCAAATTATGACCCTTCAGCGGTTTATCCAGATACATAGTGTGCATATTTGGCACATCAAACCCTGTCAGCCACATGTCACACACAATCACCAGCTCAAGCGGGTCATTCGGATCTTTGATGCGCTTTTCGATTGCCTTTACCCGTTGTTTATTACGAATGTGCGGCTGCAAATGGTCAGGGTCACTAGCACTACCGGTAATAATCACCTTTATCACGCCGCGTGCGTCATCGTCACTATGCCAATCTGGCCGATACGCCACGATTCTCTCATACAAATCAGCCGCAATACCGCGACTCATCGTCACAATCATACCCTTACCGCTCAGCACACTTTGCCGAGCCTCAAAATGCTCAATGATATCTAGTACGATAGTATTTAGCCGCTCGCTATTACCGACGATGGCTTCTTTTTGTGCATACTCGGCCTTCAACGCATCCTGACGGCTCAATTCTTCGCCCTCCAGCAAATCATCAACTTCCTTATCCAGCCACTGCCGCGTTGCCTCATCCATATTCAAATCAACCAGCCGACTCTCATAATAAATCGGTACCGTTGCGCCATCTTTCACCGCCTGCTCGACGTCATAAATATCGATGTAGTCGCCAAACACTGCTGGCGTTGACTTATCGTCCGTTTCAATCGGCGTACCCGTAAAGCCAATGTAGCTCGCACCCGGCAAGGCATCGCGCATATACTTGGCATAACCATACACCAGCTGAGCATCACTGGCTCGAACATGCGCCTTCAAGCCATATTGACTGCGGTGCGCCTCGTCCGCCATCACGATGACATTGCGCCGATCAGTCAAAACCGGTAACTTATCCTCGTCATCCTCAGGCGAGAACTTCTGAATTGTCGTGAAGATAATTCCGCCCGCTTGGCGCTGCAGTAGCTTCCTGAGTTCACTCCGTGAATTAGCTTGCTTCGGATCTTCCCCCAGGAGCTCGCGACAGGCGCTAAACGTACCGAATAATTGACCATCAAGATCATTACGATCCGTCACCACAACGACGGTCGGGTTATGCAAATCGCACGATTTCATCAGCTTACCAGTATAAAACACCATGCTCAAGCTCTTGCCCGACCCTTGCGTATGCCAAACCACGCCAGCCCGCTGGTCACCGCGTTCACTACTGGCCGCCAGCGTTCGATCAAGTGCCTTATTCACCACCCAGTATTGATGATAAGCAGCCACTTTCTTGATCAATTTGTCACCATCACTACGCTCAAATACGATAAAATTATGCACCATATCCAGCAAGCGCTCAGGCGTGCACGCACCACGCAGCAGCACTTCCAGCATTGGCACATTGCCAACCTCCTTCTCGCCATCAATCGTCTTCCATGGCATCATTCGCTCCAGCGGACTAGTGATCGTACCCATCTCCGCCTCTAGTCCATCGCTCGTTACGCATAATTCATTAAAGCGGAACAGATCACTAACCTCTCGCTTGTACGTCTGGATTTGCTGATACGCTGCCGCCAAATCCGCCTTCGTGTCGGCCGCATTTTTTAGTTCAATCACCACCAGCGGCAAGCCATTCACAAATAGTACAATGTCCGGCCGACGATTATAGTCACCCTGCAGAACCGTCAGCTGATTCACCGCCGCAAAATCATTGTTTTTTGGCGAGGTAAAATCAACCACCCGCACAATATCGTGTTTTACTTCGCCACTCGACGTACGATACTGCACCGGCACACCAGTCACCAGCAGTTGATGAAACTCGTGATTATTCTCAATCAAGCTTGGTTTACTAATCTGCGCCAAACGCCGCATCGCTTCATTCAAGGCTAGTTCTGGAATGTGCGGATTGAGCCGCACCAAAGCATTATGTAGCCGCTCCGGCAACACCACCTGCCTGAGCTCACGCTCAGCCATAGCACCATCCGGACCAATATCTGGTCCATGAAGAATTTGCCAGCCGAGATTAGACAGGGTATCAAGTGCGTATTGTTCAATTTGGGATTCGGTCATAAGTATTGTCTACTATAAAGTATAATTTCCAAACTTTGGGACTATTGTAGCACAAATCAACCTCGACCCCTACGTCATCTTCACTACAGCAACCGCCTTAGCGGCTATGCTGTACGCGCTCAAATTGTTTATATCTTGCTCGCTAATAACTATGGGCGGCAGATCCTCTGTAGATTCTGATTCTAAAATAATTTGCCGGTTTTTAGTATCTTTGCGGAATTTCTTAAGATTTGCCGCTCCGCCAATAATCGAAATGACATGATCACCATCCTTTGGACAGTAATTATCTTCCTTCCGAGCAATGACATAATCACCATCATCGACCGATCTACCTCCAATGTTGGCCTTATTCATAGAATTACCAGAGGCCTTCAAGGCAAAGAGATTGTGAAAATCAGATATAGAAACAGTGCTAGGAGTTATTTTTAGATACCCTTCTATCCTATCTTGAGCAAATGTCAAAGCCTCACCGCAATTAACATATCCATAATAGGGTATACTAATTATCCCATCTGCCACACGGTTGTCTTTTGGTCTAGATATCGCACCCGTTTTATAGTTCTTAACCAATTTTCCTTTTTTGACAAGTTGGTCTATAGCAAATTGAACCTTGTAGGGATGGTCAACGTCAAGTATCTTAGCTAACCTGTAATATGTATGCGCGCTTAGGCTAACTGTTTCGGCTAGATCAAGAAGCTTTTTTTGTACCTCATTCACATTAACACTATAGCAAACATTGCTTAATCTATCAAGTGAGTTGCTTATTTTGCTTGCTCCGCTATATATAGCGTCTTTATGCTTGGCAAACAAATCGCGATGTGCTACCATAGAACCAGTTATATACCTAACATAAAAAAAGGGGTATATAAAAACACCAGCTGGTAACTGGTGTTTGAGTACATATACGACTGCCCGTCTACATATGTACTTCTTATCCTACCATAAAGAAAAAACATAATCTAGGCTTTACCTAGAGAAAGGATAAGGAGTTTTGTATGAGCAAAACGACCTTGGGCGACTCAGCCCTCAACCTACAAATATTAAAGCAGCACACGACTGTCGTCGTCGAGCCAACGTCGCAAATGGGCGGAACATATGACTCGGCTGAGATAACGACTGTCTTCACAGTCAACAACGACCAAGAGTGTGAGGTAGAATTCATCCTACCCTACTCAACAGTCAAGTTCAGCGCATCAATTGCTGTTATCTCAGCCGGAGAGCAAGCTTATAGTGAGCGGATAGCACAAGTGGGTCGTATAAAAGGCGATCTATCCAGAATCAAGCCATACTTACAAAAGATTGGCCTATCCGAGGACCAATACGACACTGACAAAGAGCTAAAGTCTATAGCCAAACAGTTTAGGGCCGGAAAGCTGAAGTTGCCGCAAGGACAGGTAACTATCAAAATTCAACTGTCAGCCGTCATTGATGAAATCACCGGCGAAGATGGAGTGAAGCGCTATTCATTCAAGGCATACTCTCCACTACCAGCGTTTGACATGTCTGGCGGTAGAGTACCACTAACTCTTACAGCCTTGTTTAAGGGAGACGAAAATATTAAAGCTCAAAACATCGTCTACAATGTCACTAATCCATTTGGAGATGGTACAAATCCTATGACAGAGCTAGTCAATCAACCGATCGGGGAAGATATTACTTTCTTCTGGAAGTGGCAAACTGATCCAGTAGTTGAATTTACATATAACTACTAACAGGTCAAAGGCGCTAAGAAAGAGTCGAGATTAGCTCGACTCTTTTCAAATTAATTCGTTGGGTTTAGTTGATACGTCTTTGCCAGATCTCCCGCCAATTCCAATTCTCCGTTTTCCCTCAATGCTTCAAGTACTTTTGCAGCAAATTGAGCAATATCATCATCTTTTCCGATATTATAAATTTGATTATTTGAAGTTAGTGTGCGTGCTATTTGTTTAATACTTTCTAGATTATAGTAATCAAATACACCGTCAATCTCGGCGACCGCAATATGTGCATTAGCAAACGAGTTAACCTCTTCTAAACTTATTAATGCCTCATTGATATCTTCACCAACAGATGATATTGGTTCGCGCGCAGTTGAGTCAATTAGTAAATACAAATCCTCATCATTAAAATATGCAACAATATTCCCTTCATGGTTTAACCATATATAGTCAGGCTGCTTATTCATCAAAACGGTCAGACCAGTCTCCGCAAGATAATCCCATACTCTTTCCATCACTCCCTCTTCTGTCAACTTATCGTCACTATATTCCCTATCGAAATCATCATAATTATCAATGATTAACACTCTATCATTTTCTTCGAAATACTCTTTTAGCCTATCATCCCGAGTCATTAAAAATATTTTACGCTCAGGATTTGCTAGTACGTATTGATCAATTGTTTTTGCGATAAGCGTGTCTTTAAACCCCTTATCCCCGCTCTTTTCAAACGGCGGAGTACCCATAATTGAATGGTTGTATATTTCTTTGTAAGCCTTATTCTCATCAACTAAGTCTATAATATCGTATCCAATTGACTCATCTTTTGCTATATCATCGACCAACTGTTTGGGGTTTATATTGTCAATTACACAATCTTCTATATTTAAAATATGCCGGTGTGGATTTTTTCGGAGACTATCCTTTTGGTTAATTAGGTATTTACAGATGTGTCTGCTAATCTCATCGTAGACCACTCGAGGTAAACCTATGTCTGCTCTTCTGCTTATTTTCTCCAAATCAGAACGACCGCCTAAAAAATACCGAGCGGACCCCTTGTTTTCAACTACATTTGTATCCACAAACACTATCGGCCTTATCATACTATTTGACCAACTTTTCCTGACATCAACTGAGGCAAAAGCGTATCGCGAAGGGCAATTAAATTATATACCTGCTCATTATTATGCGATATTAAAGCCAGTAGTTCGCTAAATATTGGCGCAAAAGCAGCAAGATCATTATCGTCCGGCAATTCTACCCGATAATTTTCGATCATTCCTTTTGTGATAAACTTTATTACCGAGCCGCGCGAACCGCCCGTGATAAGCGACAAATCTTTCTTTATTAAAAAGTATAAAAATCCTAACAATTCTTCGTTATGGGGTATTAATACATACGTACGCTGGTAAGCTTCAAATTTACCTGTATAGTACTTAATGTTAAAGTCCCCATTTCCGGCAATCAATATAGCCGATCCGTCAAAAGAGTAACTAGGTGCGCGTGAAATTGTTTGCGCACATGTGAAGAATGGAAATTTACCATCCTTGGTACCAAAATTTGCATCCTTTTTACCCGTCTTAACTGGAAAGAATTCCCCCAATGACCTTTTCTTCCAGTTTTTAGCATCAGGATTATCAATAAAATAATGGCGAAAGAGAGCTTGACCGAGCTGCTCGAGGGTTTCGTTCATGCGGCGATTGAGCTCTATTTTTTCATCAAGACTACCGAGGATATTGGCAATCTTCTTTTGTTGGTCGAGTGGCGGCAGATTTACAGGATAATTCATAATCTGAGTTTTGTCGCCACGAGGCATTTTTGACCCACTTGCAGATGCCTTTGAAAAAGCAAAGAATCTGTCATCGGCCAAAATATAGTATAAATACTTTTCATAAACATTATCGTTTAGTTTTCGAAAAACCAGCACATCATTCGAAGCACCGCCAGGCCTATCGGCTAACCAAATCTTTTTGAAATAAGGACGAATGTTTGATACCAGCACATCCCCAGCTTGGAATACAGTTACTTTTCCAGAGGGCAATTTGTTAGCAACTGATAATCCGCCCTTATTTTGTAATAAGTTTTCAGTAGATACATAATCTGTTAACTGTACTTGTTCTACTTGTATTTTACTATTCACATAACTGCAAATATCACTCAGCAAAACTGTCCGCATCATTTTTTATTCACCTTTTCTACGGTAAAAAGCCCCGTCTTTAAACTATAGCCACCAAAAGTTTCGTGCCATTTATCTTTATCATACTGAAAGTACATATATTTCTGAGGGTTACTCAAGCCAACTCCAACAGTTTTTAGAGAAATTAGTCTTAAGTTTTGTAATAACGTTATTATAAATAAAGTTTTTCCCGCAACTCTGTCTTTTTTAAATACTAAGTTACACTCATAGATAGTTTTTTCACCAGTCTTGCTGTCTCTCTCCTTGGAATAGTAGTGTATTGCAGCATCGCCATCGGTCACTTTCATAAACTGACCGTCCGGAAGCTTCATAGACATATATGACGAACCAACTGCAGCGGAAGCGCGAGCACCATGTTTGTACGCATTAAGGAGTTGGTAGTTGTCTATGTAATCTTTTGCGCATTCTTTCAGTAAATTATGATACTGATCTTTTTTTATTTCACTTTTATCTTCATGAATAGATAATATTATGTCATTTATAAAATACCTTGAATATTTTGAGCAATCAACAAACTCTTTTTTAATAAATGATTTGAGCTTTGCGTTTTCGATAAATATCGCAATAGGGAAATCCCGATCTTTTTTACAAAATGTATAAACATTAATAAATAGTGTTTCTATAGTTTGCAAATACAAATAATAAAGATCCAGCAGGTCGCTACTTAGCTTTTTATGATCTTTAAGTCTATCCAGCCTTGATGTAAGACGATCAAGCTTATGGGCTAATCTATCGATATCCATCTGCTCGTAATATTCTTTCTTAAATCTACGGACAACTTGAAGAACCTCAGTATCAACCATTTTTCCTCCTATTCTCCCTAAGCGTGGTACTGAAGGCATGCTCGACAATGAATCGCGGGTCTCTGTCGAATATCGTTGCGTTCGGTTTTATTTCATATACATTCCAATCAGGCAACATCTTGTAGCTGCCAAAATACGATATTAGTGTTTCGGCACTCCAGCAAACCTGAGTAAAGAAGTATTTTGCCTTGTCAGGACTGTCATAATACTCAGTACCATCCCGATAGTCACCTGAGTGCTCCGCTATATTCCTACTTGATGCGAATTTAGTCTGCCAACCATCTCTTTGTTTTTTTGCATAATCTATAATAGGCTCGTGGTCAGGGTTTTTTTGAATAAACTTGCTAGATTGCTTTTCAAAATTCTCTTCTTTGCAAAAAAGAAACCCCACATCCCAGCCCATTTTATTTAGATAGTTCTGCACCCTACCCTTATAAAAACTCCATAGGTTAGCATAAAGACCCTCGTATATAGTTCTTTTTTGACTAATATTGCGGTCCTCAAAATCATCTGCCATTATTAGCTGATAGTACATAAGAGCTGACTCAATTTTATCCATTAGTCTATCGGCAAAAAAATCTACTTCATCTTTTGTAATGTCATCAACGTCTAAATGTTCTGCTATTGCTTTTGCAAGCTGATGTGGTTTAGGTATATATGGATCACCTAGACCCCACCGCGATGCCTCCTTTAATACAGGTACAATTATCTGGGTCATTTCTTCCCCTCAACCCTCTTCTGTACAGCCTTCAACTCCTCAAGATATTGCTGCTCTATACTACTCAGCTCTTGATTATGCATACGTTCTTTGTATGATTCATATTCTTTGGCGACTTTGGTGAGCATGGCTTTGTGCGATATTTTACCTGGGTTATCAAGGACACCCTTACCGTAGGTGGCCGCAAATTTGTCAACTTCACGCACCCAGTCAGCCATACGCATTGGTTCGTGATTGATAGCCTTGAGCTCAGCGAGATCAAAAAAGGCGCTCACGAGGCGGTTGAGTATGCCAAGTTCATCGGCCGTCAAATAGTTTTTAGCAATTTGCGCTTCACTTTTGGTAGGTTGCTGACCACGGAACGTCGTGAGTCCTAAGAATGGCTTGTCAGAATCAGCCCTGGAATAAATAACCTCGGCGGCAGTCAACATATTAACAGCGTAGTGTAATTTATTCTGAACTATCTGGAAAAACTCTATTTGCTCTTTGGAGCTTGGATTGTAATCTTGGCTAGTGGCGAATAAATCTAGCACCTGCCGATATAATATTTTTTCACTACTGCGAATATCTCGAATCCGCTCAAGTAGTTCTTTCCAGTAGTTTCCACTGCTATTTTCTTTAAGGCGCTCATCATCCATGACAAAGCCCTTAGTGATATATTCACGCAGTCTTTCGGTGGCCCAGATACGAAAATTAGTCGCTATATTTGACTTCACACGGTAACCAAGCGCAAGTACCATGTCTAGGCTATAATGCTCTATAGTTCTCGAGACCTCACGATCACCTTCAGTTTGAACTATAAAGAATTTCTTTATAGTTGCCGAAGGGTCAAGTTCTTTCTCTTCGTAGATATTCTTAATATGTTGACCTATATTTTGCCTTGTAGTCTGAAATACCTGGGCCAACTGCACTTGAGTGAGCCACATATTTTCATCTTGTAGTCTGGCTTGAATCTGTGGCTTGCCATCATCGCCAACATACACCACCATCTCGCTGTTCGGGTTGTCGCCACTCATTATTTGATTTCTTTCTCTATTTTGGCAAGGTTCTCTTTTATCTTTGCCTCCAGCTCGCGGGTTTTCACAAACTGCCCCTCCAACTCAGCCGTCAACCGGGCAAATTTCTCGGCGAACGGTTCATCGTCCTCTTCTGTTTCTTCAACACCCACGTAGCGACCAGGTGTCAGTACATAATCGTGCTGCTTGATTTCTTCTAGATCAGCGACTTTACAAAAGCCCGGCTGGTCAGCGTAATTCGCACTGACGGTTTTGTAATCATGATAAGTCTTCGCTACCCTGGCAATGTCTTCTTCGGTCAGCTCACGGTTGCGACGAGTTACCATTTTCCCCAAATTACGCCCATCGATGAACAGCACTTTGCCGTGACGATTAGCGCGATCGCGCGACACAAACCACAGACAGCACGGTATGGCTACGTTGAAAAACAGTTGGCTCGGCAGTGTGACGATGGCGTCAACCATATCATTGAGCACCAACTTCTTACGGATGTCACCTTCACCGCCAGTTTGGCTGCTCATGCTCCCGTTTGCCAACACAAAACCTGCCGTACCGCGCGGGCTCAAGTGGTGAATCATATGTTGAATCCAGGCAAAGTTAGCATTACCCTTTGGCGGCAGACCATACTTCCAGCGTGGGTCAGCCTGCAAGTACTCTTGACCCCAGTCGCTAATGTTAAACGGCGGATTGGCCAAGATATAATCAGCTTTCAGGTCGGGAAGCTGGTCATCCATCAAGGTGTCGCCGCGTTTGATATTCGCATCAATTCCCCGAATCGCCATGTTCATTTTAGCGAGTCGCCAAGTGGTTTCGTTGAGTTCCTGACCATACACCGCAATGTCGCTGACACGCCCAGCATGCTCCTCGACAAACTTCTCACTCCAGACGAACATACCGCCGCTACCGCAACACGGGTCATACACGCGCCCACTGTACGGCTCAAGCATTTCTACCAGCAGCTTCACGATGGAGCGCGGCGTGTAGAATTCGCCACCATGCTTACCCTCACTGTCAGCAAACATACCCATAAAATATTCGTAGACTTGACCAAGTAAATCTTTGGAACCGGCAGTATCAAATTTAATATTTGTAAATAAATCAATGAGCTCGCCCAAGCGGCGTTTATCCAGAGCTTCACGGGCATAATTTTTCGGTAAGACACCCTTCAAACTCGGGTTGTCGCGTTCAATTGCCTCCATGGCACTATCAACCAACACGCCAATTTCTGGCTGTTTGGCACTCGCTACGAGATGCTCCCAACGAGCTTCTTTGGGAATCCAAAAAACATTCTCAGCCAGATACCAATCCCGATCTTCGGGATCATAATTGTCATCAACCGCCGCCTGATACCGCGCCGAGAACGCGTCTGAAACATATTTCAGAAAAATCAGCCCCAACACGACATATTTATAATCCGACGAACTGATATTACCCCGTAGTTTATCCGCCGCAGCCCACAACTGCTTTTCAAGTTCCCTCGTATTCATAGATAGATTATATCAGACTTTGAGATTCATTTACTCTACATGCAACAGGCTTTTGTAGTCAGTTTTCGTAACAATAATATGATCATTAAGCGTAATGCCAAGCAGTTTTCCCGCTTCTGCCAGCCTGCTAGTAACATCTTCATCAGCTTGGCTGACCTCCAAGCTCCCGCTCGGATGATTATGCGCCACGATGATCGAGGCCGCACGATCGGCGATGGCGTCGGCGAAGACCTCGCGCGGATGCACTAGGCTGGCGGTCAGCGTGCCGATGGTCACCACCCGCTTGGCAATCAAACGATTAGCGCCGTCCAGCGTCAGGCAGACAAAATATTCCTGCTTTTTGTCGCGAATGTCGGCCAGTAGCTCAACGACTTTTTCTGGGCTATCGATGATTGGCTGGTCGCTGTCCAGCAAATACCGCCGCGCCAGTTCCAAACTCGCCACAATCACCGGGATTTTCGCTTCGCCCAAGCCGACCACGCTGCGTAGATCATCATACGAAACATCACCGCCTTTTTGACGCAAGATCTTCAGCACCTCGCGTGCAATTTTACCGACATCCGCCTGTTTATTACCGCTGCCAATCACCGCCATCAACAGTTCCAAATCGCTCAGCCGCGCCGTACCGTAACGTGCCAACTTCTCGCGGGGACGGTCGTTGGGATGGCGGTCAGATAGCTTCATATATAAAATTATACTATGCTAATGAAATTATTACCGCTCTACACACACTTAACTTCTAGCAATATACCAAACCATCCAATAAAATGACCAGCTGCCAAACGTTACCTTTTGGTAACGGCAGGCTATCGTAAATAAACCTACTCTAATT
>ERZ772766.1043-NODE-1043-length-15361-cov-4.410101_pt1 | contig 15361 bp, 9 predicted proteins | sample MGYA00511379_ERZ772766 | MGnify/ENA primary metagenome ERZ772766 (study PRJEB29015, sample SAMEA2737895) | human oral metagenome | biome: human oral; feature: human-associated habitat; material: dental | place: China | collected 2116 ...
TCGACAGGCCGATGGAGCGGACCTTGCCCGCCTCGACCGCCTCCTCCATGGCCCTCCAGGCGGAGACGTACTCACCGTAGGGCTGGTGGAGGAGCAGCAGGTCGACGTAGTCCGTGCCCAGGCGCTCCAGGGTGGCGTCAATGTCCTTGCCGCACTGGGCGTAGGGGTAGCTCTGTGGGAAGAGCTTGGAGGTGATGAAGAGGTCCTCGCGCGCGACCGGGCTGCTGGCAACGACCCGGCCGACGGCGACCTCGTTGAAGTAGGCGTTGGCGGTGTCAATGTGCCTGTAGCCAGCGGCGATCGCCTCGGGCAGGTGCGCGGCGACCTCGGCCGACGTCATCTGGAAGACGCCGTAGCCCAGGGCCGGGATCGTGTGGCCGTCGTTCATGGTGAGGGACTGCATCCGGGGCTCCTTTGGTGTGCGCGCTGTCTGACGTATCAGTCTTCACCGCGTAGCGACTGTTGTAAAACGCCGGGCTCGGTCGGGGCGGGCCCGGCGTCCGTGGCGGTGCCGTCCGCCCCGGACGATGGCGCCGGACCCTGCGGCCCGGCGTCGTCGGGCGCCGTCAGCAGCGCGTCGACGCTCGTCCCCAGCAGCGCCGCCAGGCGGGGCAGCGTGGCCACGTCCGGGTAGTTGATGTCGTTCTCCCACTTGCTGACCGCCTGCGGGGTCACCCCCATGCGCTGGGCGAGCCGTTCCTGGGTCATCCCCCGCGCCAGCCGCAGCCGTGCGATATTGCGTCCCACCGAGTTCATCTGCTGGTTCATCTGCGTCTCCTTGCTGTCCGTGCCGTCTGCCGGCCGCCGTCGGGCGGCGTGCCGGACTCGGGGACGCGGTAGGGCGGGAACGCCGGGCACCGACGGTGCCGGTGGAGGACAATGGCGCCGTGCCCACCTTTGAACGCAGGCTCGACGCCCGCCTCGTTATCGCCGTCGTCGCCGTCGGCATCACCTCCTTCGCCGGGGTCGTGGTCGAGACCGCCATGAACATCGCCTTCCCGGCCCTCATGAAGGAGTTCGGCGTCTCCACCTCCACCGTCCAGTGGGTCACCACCGGCTACCTCCTGGTCCTGGCGGCGATTATGCCGGTCTCCTCCTTCCTCCACCGGCGCCTGCGCACCAGGACCCTGTTCGCCCTGGCCATGGCGGCCTTCCTGACCGGCACGGTCATGTGCGCCGCCGCCCCGCACTTCTCCCTGCTCGTCCTCGGCCGCCTCGTCCAGGGCGTGGGCACCGGCATAGCCCTGCCGCTCATGTTCAACATGGTCCTGGAGCAGGTGCCCCTGGAGCACCTGGGCACCATGATGGGCGTGGCCACCCTCATTACCGCCGTCGCCCCCGCCGTCGGGCCCTCCTTCGGCGGCTACCTCATCGGTGCCCTCGGCTGGAGGTCGGTGTTTATCGTCCTGCTGCCCTTCCTGGTCATCGCCGCCGTCCTGGGCCTGCTGACCATCCGGCAGGCCACCCGGCCCCGGTCCGACGCCGTCTTCAGCCCCCTGCAGTTCCTGGTCATGGCCGCCGGCTTCACCGCCCTGGTGCTGGCCACGAACGCCGCCGGGCAGACGGGGTGGACCAGCCCCCGGGTCCTGGGGCTGCTCGCCCTGGCGCTCGTCCTCGTCGCCGCCTTCTGCGTCCTGTCGTCCCGCTCCGAGCGCCCGCTCATCCGCATCCGGATCTTCGCCGACCGCACCTACACCCTCAGCGTCACCTACGTCGTCCTCATCCAGGCGATCGTGCTCGCCCTGGGCTACCTCATCCCGTACTACGCGCAGGTCGGCGCCTCCATGGGCTCCTTCGCCGCCGGCTGCCTCCTGCTGCCCGGCTGCGTCCTGGGCGCGTGCCTGACCCCCCTGGGCGGCCGTGTCCTGGACCGGCTGGGCCCGGCCCGACCCATCCTGGCCGGTGCCGTCTGCGGCGTGCTCGCCATGGCCCTGTTCGCCGCCGTCGGCGTGGACGTCCCCGCCCCCTGGCTCGCCCTCGTCTACGTCATTATGCCGCTGTGCCAGGGGCTGTCGGTGTCCAACTCCATGACCAACGGCCTACGCTCCCTGCCCGACCACCTCCAGGCCGACGGCAACGCCGCCTTCAACACCATCCAGCAGCTCGGCGGCGCCGTCGGGACGGCTGTGGCCACCGCCGTGGTCAACGCCGCCCAGAGCGCGGGCTCCGACGACCTGGCCGCCGCCACCCGCAGCGGTACGCACACGGGGTTCGTCGTGCTCCTCGTCCTGACCGTCCTCGCCCTGGCCGCCGCGACCAGCGTCTTCGTCAGCCGCGGCGCCGACCGTCGTGCTGCGCGCGGGGCCCGCCGCGGTTAGAGTGCCTCGGGTCTGCTCCGCGGAGAGTCCGACGAGAGTCCGACGGGAGAGGAGCCCCGCCTTTGAGCCAGCCCAGCCGTGAGAACGACGACCCCGGGACCGCCGGCCGCACGCCGCCTGCCGGTTCCGCGCCCGCCCCGGCCCCCGCGCTGCCGCCCTCCGCCCACCAGGCGGTGACCTTCCTCGAGCTCTTCTTCGACCTGGTGTGGGTCTTCGCGATCTCCCAGCTCTCCGAGCACCTCCTGGAGCACCAGACGTGGCGCGGGGCGGGCCAGACCCTCGTCATGACCCTGGCCATGTTCGTCATCTGGTCCTTCACCGCCTACGAGTCCACCATGGTCCTGGCCCGCAAGGACGAGGCCCGCTGGGTCGTGCTGGCGGTCATGGCCGGGGGACTGGTGATGAACGCCTCGATCACCGGCGCCTTCGAGGACGCCCCGTGGGCCTTCGTGGTTCCCCTGGTGCTCATCCAGGTGGGCCGCAGCGCCATGACCCGCACCCACGACGTCTACGCCTCGCTGCGTCGCCACCGCGTCTCCATGATCATCTGGGCCGTCGTCTCCGCGGTGCCCTGGGGCCTGGGGGCCCTGGCCGAGCCGGAGCACCGTCTGCTCTGGTGGCTGGCTGCCGTGGTGATCGACGTCGTCGGCATGTGGAGCGGGCACCCCGTGCCCGGACGGCGCCACCGGGACTTCTCCGAGGTGCGCTTCGACGTCGAGCACCAGGTCGAGCGCTGCCGCCTGTTCCTCATTATCTGCCTGGGGGAGGGCGTGCTCACCACCGGGCGCTCCATCGCCGCCGGCCCCCAGGACCCCGCGCGGCTGGCCGCGGGGCTGGCCGCGTTCGCGGTGCTCGTCGGCGTGTGGTACCTGTTCTTCGGCACGGGGACGGACGAGGTCGACGCCCGGTTCGTGGCCGAGCACGGCGAGCTGGCCATGGGCAGGCTGGCCACGAACGGTCAGCAGGTGCTGGTCATCGGGCTCATCGCCTTCGCGGTGAGCACCGAGATCGTTGTCGCCGATCCCCACGAGCCGCTCACGGCGGCCGCCGCCGCCCTGCTGGCGGGCGGGATCGTCATCTGCCTGGTGGCCTTCTGGGGCTTCCTGGCGCTCCTGACCGGGCGCCGCCTCTGGCCGCCTCTGGCCGCGGGGGCCGCGGGGCTGGGTGCCGTCGTCGCCGTCTGCTGGGCGGCCGCCCTGCCCGGCATGCTCGTCATGGCGGCCACGGCAGTCTGCCTGGCAGGTACCGGCATGTGGTACAAGCGTGACGCGGCTGACGTCATGCGCGCCATGAGCGCCTGAGAACCCGCCCGGCCTCCGCCCACTGGCCGTGACGCGATCGCCGCGCCCCTAGTCGCCTACCCGCTTCCCTCCCGGCCCGCCGGGCGGCTACCCGACGGCGGGCGGCGGTCCCGGGGCGGCTGGGCACGCGGGTGGCGGGGGTCGTGCGATAATGTCGCCTGCCCCTCGCAGCAGTCAGACCCAGGAGGCGCTCCCGTGCCGTCCGACCCGTATCCCGCCGACCTGCGCTCCGCCAGCCCCGACGCCGTCGCCCACGCCGTCCGCCACGAGCTCGACCTCCTTGAGGAGGCCGAGGGGGCGCGGGTCCTGCTAGCCGTGGAGTCCGGCAGCCGGGCCTGGGGCTTTGAGTCCCCCGACTCCGACTTTGACGTCCGCCTCGTCTACGTCCGCCCCGTGGAGCACTACCTGCGCCTGGATCCGGTGCGTGACGTCCTGGAGTGGCGGCTCGACGAGGTCCTCGACGTCAGCGGCTGGGACCTGGACAAGTCCCTGCGCCTGGCGCGCGGGGCCAACCCATCCTTCTTCGAGTGGCTCGCCTCCCCGGTCATCTACGACGAGGACCCCGCCTTCGCCGCCGTGCGCGACCTGGCCGCCGAGTGCTTCTCGCCGGCCGCCTCCGCCCGCCACTACCTGAGCATGGCCACCGGCCAGCTCGTCGCCTGCCAGGGTGAGACGGTGCCCCTCAAGAAGTACCTGTACACGGTGCGCGCGCTCCTGGCCGCCCGCTGGGTGGTGGCCGAGCGCAGGCCCGCCCCCATGCGTCTCAAGGACCTGGTTGACGCCGGGCTCGAGGGCCCCGTACGCGGGCCCCTTAAGGACGTCCTGGCGGACAAGGCCGTCTCGGGGGAGCGTGACGGGCACCCGCGCGTCCCGGAGCTCGACGCCTGGCTGCAGACCACCCTCGCCGAGCTGACCGACGTCGTCGCCGACCTCGCGACCGCGCCCAAGGTGCCCTGGGAACGCCTCAACGAGGTCTTCCTCTCCGTGGTGCGCTCCGCCCAGGCCGGGTGAGCCGGGGTAGCGCCCGGGCGGCCGGGGTACCACGAGCGGTAAGGGCCTCAGGGCACCCGGGCGGCCCCTGCTGGCGCGGTCTCAGATGCCGAAGCCGACGCGCCGGGGCTCGGCCTCCCCGATCTCCACGTAGGCCAGTGAGCCCGCGGGCACGAAGACCTTGCGACCCTTGTCGTCGCTCAGGGTGATGTTGGCGGTGGCGGCGTTGGCCAGGGAGGAGAGGATCTCGTTCTGGGAGGCTGAGGTCTCCAGGGTGAGCTCGCGGGTGGAGTGCTTAATACCGAGGGTGACCTGCATGGGACGGGGCTCCTGTTCGTCGGGAGGGTGGACGGGCTGCCGCCGATCCTATGCCGTTTATACCCGGGTAGGGGATCTGGCCCCGCCTGACACGCGGTGGGCGAACCCGGCGGCCGTACGCAGCGGGTTGTGCTCAAGCGTGTACCGATCGGCATGGAGGTGGTCACGGCAGCTCGTACGTGCGGGTTGTGCGGGTGACCACGCAGTTAGGTGGGATCCGCAATGGTGCGGCCCCGGCCCCGGTCCGCCCCTGCCCGGTGCCGGCCCTGCACGGCCCCGCCCTGTGCTGGCCCTGCACGGCTCCGGCCCCTGCCCGCCCCTGCACGGTGCCGGTGGCCGTGGGGCCCGGCGGGGCGGGGCAAGTACAACCAGCTCCTGCGCATCGAGGAGTCCCGTGGGGCCCGGCGGGGTGAGGTCGGCGCCCCGTGGTTCCATGGGCACATGACCCCCGACGCCGCCCCGCACGCCCCCCGGCTCCTGCCGGCCCTGCCCGTGCCCGGCCTGCCCGAGCCTGACGACTCCCAGGCCGTGGTCCTGGAGCACGTCCGGGCAGGCGGGAACCTGGTGGTCCTGGGCGCCCCCGGCACTGGGAAGACCAGCCTGGCCCTGCGCCTGCTGGTGCGTGCCGTCGATGAGGGCAGGGACGCCGTCCTGCTGACCCCCACGCGCGTGCGGGCCAGCGTCCTGCGCGGCCGGGCGGCCCACCTCCTGCGGGCCCGGGGTGTCCAGGGCGGTACCGTGCGTGTGCGCACCCCCGCGGCCCTGGCCCTGAGCGTCCTGACCACCTCCCTCACGCAGCGTCCCGCCCCCCTGCCCGCCCCCGTGCTGCTGGCCGGGGCGGAGGAGGACGCCGCCCTGGCCTCCCTTATCCGCCCCGAGGACTGGCCCGGTCTGCCGCCCGAGACCCTGACCTCCCGGGCCTTCCGCTCCCAGCTGCGCGACCTGCTGGCGCGCGCCGGGGAGCTGGGTGTGGGTGCCCAGGAGCTCGCCGCCCTGGGGCAGGATCTGGACGTGCCCGTCTGGGGGCCTGCCAGCGGGCTGCTGCGTCTGTGGGACGCCCAGGGTCGTCCCAGCGCCCGCAGGCGCGCCCAGACCCGGCGGATGGACACCGCCCGCCTCCAGGACCGTGCCCGGGAGGCCCTGGGCACCTGGGAGGCCGACGGCGTCATGGAACCGCGTCCCGTGCCCGACCTGGTCGTGGTGGACGACTACCAGGACTGCACCGCGGCCACCGCCCGCCTCCTGGGCACCCTGGCGGTCCCCGACGCCCTCGGGCACGCCGCCCAGGTCATCGTCCTGGGCAACCCGGACACCGCTGTCGAGACCTTCCGCGGGGGCACTCCCAGCCTGCTGTCGTCCGCCCAGGAGGGCGCCAGCCTGGGGGCCGCCCGCCTGGTCCTGGGCACCGTCCACCGTGGGGGTCCTGCCCTGGCGGAGGCCGTCGCGGCGCAGGCCGCCCGGGTCCCCGTGGTCGGGGCGACCGGGTACCGCCAGGCGCGGGCCGTCCAGGAGACCGTGGAGGAGACCGTGGAGGAGAGCGTGGAGGAGCCGGGTGGGCCGGTGATCGGCGCCAGCGTGACGGACGCCGCCCCGGCGGGGCCCTCGGTCGTCCTGGCCTCCAGCCCCGCCCAGGAGGCCACCCACGTGGCGCGGATCCTGCGTGGCGAGCACATCCACCACGCCACGGGCTGGGACCAGATGGCCGTCATCGTCCGCAGCACCGCCCAGGCCCAGGCGGTGGCCCGCGACCTGCGCCGACGGGGGGTTCCCCTGGCGTCACGGACCCCCGCGGTCCTCCTGCGCACCGAGCCCGCCGCCCGCGCCCTGACAGAGGTGGTCCGGGCGGCCCTGGACGGGGACCTCGGTCAGGACGGCCAGCCCCCCCTCCCGGAGGCCGTCCAGCTCCTCCTGACCGGTCCCCTCATTGGCCTGAGCCCTCTTGACCTGCGCAGGCTACGACGTCGGATCCGCGTCTGGGCGGAGGGGCCAGCTTCCCGGCTGGGGGAGCAGGCCGCGAGCGCCCAAGCTCAGGACGCCCAGGCCCAGGGCACCCAGGCCCAGGGTGCCCAGGTGGGGAGTGCCCAGGCTGAGGGTGCCTGGGCTGAGGGCGCCCAAGCCCAGACCGAGGGCGCCCGGTCGGGAGGCCGGCGGGGGGAGCGGGGCCCGGGTGCCGGGAGGGTCACGCTCCCGGGGCTCGTGGGCGACCTGGAGTCCGCCCGCCAGCTGGTGGAGGACCTGGGCCGGGAGTCGGTGGCCGCCCAGGCCGCCGACCTGCTGCGGGCCGCCCAGGTGGTGTCGGCGCTACGTGAGGTCCTGGGCTTGGGCTCCCCCCCTGCGGACGGTGCCCGGGGGCCTGAGGCGGGGGGGCGCTCTCCCGGTGGGGAGCTCCCGGACGACGTCTCGGCGAGGCACCCAGGAGCGCCCGGACAGGCCGACGGGCAGCGCCCCGACCCCACCGGGGGGCCCTCGGACGCCAGTGCCCGGGGAGACCGTGGACGGGCCCCGCGTGACGTCGAGGCCCTCCTGTGGGCCGCCTGGGACGCCTCCGGGCGCGCCGAGGCCTGGCGGGTCCTGGCCCTGGAGGAGGGTGGTGGACGCGGTCTCCTGGCTGAGGCCGCTGAGCACCACCTTGACGTGGTCACCGCCCTGTTCAAGCGGGCGGAGGTCTGGTCCGAGCGCTACCCCGGGGTGGACGGCGCCGTCTTCCTGGCCGAGCTGGACAGTGAGCTCGTCCCCTCCGACTCGGTGGCCCCCCAGGGGCGGCGCCCCGCCGGTGTGGCGGTCCTCACCCCGGCCGCTGCCGCCGGGGAGCAGTGGGAGGTCGTCGTGGTCATGGGCCTGGAGCGTGACGTCTGGCCCGACCTGCGCCTGCGCGACTCCCTGACCCGCTCGGGCCTGCTGGTGGACGCGGTGACCGGGCGCCTGCCCCTGCGCCCCGACGGCAGCCTGGACCCGGGGGCGGATCCGGCCTCCGCCCGCGCCCAGGTGCGTGGGGACGAGCGCCGTATGCTCGTGGCCGCCATGTCGCGGGCCTCACGCAGGCTCGTCCTGACGGCCACCTCCGACGTTGAGCACGCCCCCTCCTCCTTCCTCCTGGAGGTGGCCGCCAGCGCCGGGCTGCCTGTCACGGACGTCGACGGCGCCCCCCTGACCAGCCCGGACGCCGGTGACCTCACCCTGCGTGGACTCGTGGGCGAGCTGCGTCAGGCGGCCGTACGCGGGGCCCTGGACAGCGCCACCCCCGCTGAGCGCGCCCGGGGGGCGGCCGCCGTCACCCTCCTGGCCGACCTGGCCCGCAGGGGTGTCCCCGGCGCCTCGCCCACCACCTGGCTCGACGTGGCCGGCCCCACCTCCACCAGTCCCCTGACCGCCCTGGACCAGCGGGTGCGGGTGAGCCCCTCGGACGTGGAGAGCCTGTCCACCTGCCCCCTGCGCTGGTTCCTGTCCCGGCACGGGGGCGACCGGCCGGCCTCCGGGGCCCAGCACCTGGGCAGCCTCGTGCACGCCCTGGCCGAGCAGGCCGAGCGTGAGCACCTGCGGGGCCCGGCGCTGCGGGCCCGGGCCGAGGAGCTCCTGCCCGGGCTCGGCTACCCCCAGACCTGGCTGGGGCGGGTCCAGCAGCGCCGTGTCCGGGAGATGGTGGGGCGCCTGGACGCCTACCTGGCGGACTGTGACGCCCTGGGGGTCACTGCGCAGGTCGAGCTGACCGTCAGGGCGGACACCGTCCTGGCTCCCGGGGACCTCAGCGAGGACCTGGGGGGCTACCTGGAGGACCTCCTGGCGCTCACGGGGGCGGGCGCGGGTCTGCGCCTGCGGATCGCAGGACGTGTTGACCGCCTGGAGCGCCGGGCGGACGGCAGCGTGCGCGTCATCGACCTCAAGACCGGGCGCCTGGTACCCTCCTCGCCTGAGCGCCACCCCCAGCTGGCCACCTACCGGCTGGCCCTGGAGGCCCTGGGGCGGGTGGTGGGTGGCGGGGCCCTGGTCCTGCTGGGCAAGGAGCCGGGCAGGCGCTCCGGGGAGGGCTACGTGCTGGCCCCCGCTGGCGGGGCCCTGGATCCCAGTCCCGTACAGGACCCGGACACCGGTGAGAGCCGCCCCTGGGCCCAGGACCTCCTGGCCGCCGCCGCCCTGGGGAGCCTGGGGCCCCTCTACGAGGCCCGCAGCGGTGACCACTGCCGCAACTGCGCCGTCAAGGACTCCTGCCCCGTACGCAGCGAGGGAAAGCGGGTGACCCAGTGAGCCCTCTGAGCCCCACCCACCTGGCCCGGGCCCTGGGCGTCCACGTCCCCACCGCCGAGCAGGCTGCCGTCATCGCCCACCCGCTGGCGCCCCTGCTGGTGGTGGCCGGGGCCGGCTCGGGCAAGACCGCCACCATGGCGCAGCGGGTCGTCTACCTGGTGGCCACCGGCCAGGTCCGTCCCGACCAGGTGCTGGGCCTGACCTTCACCCGCAAGGCCACCGCCGAGCTGGACGAGCGCGTGTCCTCCCGCCTGGAGGCCCTGGCCCGCGCGGGCCTGGTGGATCCGCAGGTGGCCGACGGCGCCCCCACCATCGCCACCTACAACTCCTTCGCCGGCACCCTGGTGCGTGACCACGGCCTGCTCATTGGCGTCGACCCCGACACCACCCTCATCACCCAGGCGCGCAGCTGGCAGATCGTCGAGACGCTCCTGCGTGAGCGCACCGCGCCCCTGCCCGAGGAGGGCCTGGAGCACAACACCACCGCGGTCCTGCTGCTGTCCGACGCCCTGAGCCAGAACCTCCTGAGCGCCGACCAGGCCGCCGAGGGCCTGGAGGACCTGGCCGGGCTCCTGGAGGACCTGGCCGGTGTCAGGGGCTGCAAGACCCTCATCGGCCGGGGCCCGGACGCCATGCGGGAGTGGCTCGAGCTACTGGACGTGGTGCGGGCCCTGACGCAGTACAAGCGCTCCCACGGCCTGCTCGACTTCGGCGACCAGATCGCCCTGGCCTGCCGGGTCGCCCAGGAGGTCCCGGAGGCCGTCGCCCAGGTCCGCGCCCAGTACCCGGCGGTCCTCCTGGACGAGTTCCAGGACACCTCCGTGGCCCAGATCCGCCTGCTGTCCGCGCTCTTCGCCGACTCGGGGGTCACCGCCGTGGGGGATCCGCACCAGGCCATCTACGGGTGGCGGGGGGCCAGCGCCGCCGCCCTGGACACCTTCCACGCGCGCTTCAACCCCACCGGGAGTGCCGCCGTGGCCACCGGCGCGCAGGCGGCGCAGGCGGCTCCCGTCCTCCAGCTGTCCACCTCCTGGCGCAACGACGCCGCCGTTCTGGAGGCTGCCAACGTGGTCTCCTCCCCGCTGCGCCACCCCCAGACCCTGCCCGGGGACCCGCCCGGGGAGCACATTGCCGTGGCCGAGCTCACGCCTCGCCCGCGTCACCTGGGGCTGGCTCAGGGCGCCGTCCACGCGGCCTTCCTCCAGGACCCGCTCGAGGAGGCCCAGCACGTGGCCCGGTTCCTGGCCGAGCGCTGGGGCCCCGGCGCCCGCATGGCGGTCCTGACCCGCACCCGCGCCCAGATGGCCCCCGTGGCCGCCGAGCTGGAGGCCCAGGGCCTGCCCTATGTCGTCGTGGGCCTGGGGGGCATGCTCAGCGTCCCCGAGGTGGAGGACGTCCGCTCCCTCCTGGTCCTGGCCGCCGACCCCGAGCGGGGCGACCGGCTCATGCGCCTGCTCACCGAGCAGGATCTGGGGGCCAGCGACCTGGCTGCCCTGGCCGCCCTGGCCCGGGAGGTCACCCGCGCCCCCGGGGAGACCCCCGTGGGGCCGACCGACGCCCTACCAGGAGGACAGGTCACCCGCGCCCCCGGGGAGACCGGCCCCCAGGGGCCCCAGAGGCCCGACGGCTCCCAGGGGCCCGACGCCGACCCTCAGCCTGACGTCCCCCTCCTGGTCGAGGCCCTGGAGACCGTGCTGCGCTGGGAGGAGGCCGGTGAGCCCGGGCAGGTCGTGGGCCTGAGCGAGGCCGGGCGTCGCGTGGCCCTGCGCACCGCCCGCGCCCTGCGTCGGGTCCGCGCGAGCCTGACCCTGCCCGTCCCCGAGCTCGTGGTGGTGGCTGAGCAGGCCCTGGACCTGGATCTGGAGATCGCTGCCCGGGTGGGCAACCCCCTGGGGCACCGTGCCCTGGACGCCTTCCAGGACACCGCCGCCAGGTACGTCGCCGACGCCCAGGATCCCACCCTGAGCGGGTTCCTGGAGTGGCTGGACCTGGCGCAGGCGCGCGAGGACGGCCTGGCCGCCCCCGAGACCGAGCCCGTCCCCGGGGCCGTCCAGATCCTGACCGTCCACGCCGCCAAGGGCCTGGAGTGGGACGTGGTGGCCGTCCCGGGCCTCAACGAGCAGGTCTTCCCCTCCTACCGCTCCAGGATCCAGCCCGGGCGCCACGTGGTGGAGACCGGCTGGATGGCCAGCACCTCCGTCTTCCCCTACCCGCTGCGGGCCGACGCCCAGGATCTGCCGCCCTTCACCGTGGGGGAGCTGGACCCGGGTGCCGGTAAGGAGCTCGTGACGGACACGGTCCTGGCCTACCGCACCGCCCTGGGACGCCAGGTCGTGCGCGAGGAGAGGCGCCTGGCCTACGTGGCCCTCACCCGCGCCCGCCACGAGCTGCTCCTGACCGGCTCGCACCTGGCCAAGTCCGCCACCAGGCCGCGGCCCGCCTCCCGGTTCCTCGACGAGCTGCGCCGTCGGGACCTCCTGCGCCCCTACGGGCGCGGCTGGGTCGACTACGACCCGGACCGGCCCAACCCCCTGGCCTCGCAGCACCACAGCGGCACCTGGCCCCTGGGAGCCCCGCCGGACCACCTGCCCGGCGTGGACGGCCGCGCCGTCGAGGCGCTGCGCAGGGCAGGGGGCCCCCAGGCGCAGCGGGTACTTGGCGGTGGTCTCAGTGACGACGGCGTCGCTGACCGCCGCGGCTCCGTCCAGGCGGCCCGGCGTCAGGCCGCCCGCGCCGTCGCCGCCGCCATGGCGGCGGGAGCAGACGGGGGCGCCGGGGCCGACGGGGCCAGGGCCCCGGGACCGGGCTCGCCTGCTCCGCACGCTCCCGCCGCTCAGGGCGCGCCCATGCCGTTCCCCGCCCCACCCAGCCCGATAGCCGGCTGTGCCCCGGCCGACCCGGTGGTCCGGCGCTGGTACCTGGAGGCCGAGCTGCTGCTGGCCGAGCGGGAGCAGGCTCGGCGGGCCGTGCCCGAGCTGCACCTGCCCGCCCACCTGGCGGCCACTCGGCTGGACGTCCTGCGCACCGACCCCGAACGCTTCGCCCTGGACCTGCGCCGCCCCCTGCCTGCCCGGCCGCGGGCCTCCGGGCGCCTGGGGACGGTCTTCCACGAGGCCGTCGCCCAGCGCCTGAGCGCCCACGCGGCCCTCATGAGCCTGGAGGAGGCCGGGGTCCCCGACTCGGTGCCGCCCGCCGACCGCCGGAGGATCGAGCGCTGGCTGGAGGTGGCCGAGCACCTGCCCCTGCTGGCCCCCTACCGCCTCTACGACACCGAGGTCGACCGTGAGCTGACGGTGGGGGGCACCACCCTGCGCTGCCGCATGGACGCCGTCTTTAAGGGGGCGGACTCCACCTGGCTCATTGTGGACTGGAAGACGGGGCGTCTGCGGGTGCCGGTGGACCAGCTCAGCGTCTACGTCCACGCCTGGGCCGCCTCCCAGGGGGTGCCCACCGGGGCGGTGCGTGCCGCCTACGTCTACGTCAGCGCCCCCGGCGGCCTGGTCGAGGAGCTGAGCCCCGCCGACCTGCTGCCCCTGGAGGCCATTACCCGTCTCCTGGCCCCCTCCACCCGCCCCTGACACCGCGAGAACGGTACTTGTTCGTCGTGAGAACGGTACTTATTCGTCGCGAGAACGGGGCACCCGGGTACGACCCGTCCCGGCCCTTGACCCTGACACTGTGGCAGGTAGGAGGGTGGGCCCATGACCACACCGGCACCCGCCCCGCCCCCGCGGTGGAGCATCGGCCAGTTCTCCCGGATGACGCGCCTGAGCGCCAGGCGGCTGAGGCACTACGACGCCGTCGGCCTGCTCAGGCCCGCCTACATCGACCCCTTCACGAGCTACCGGTACTACTCCGACCCTGAGCTTCACCAGGCCATGGGGGAGCGGGGGCTGAAGAGCACCAGGCCCAGCTTCGAGCGCTACCTCGTGGGGCCGGCCCGCACCTCCGACCAGTCCGCCTGGCGCACCGAGGTCTGCTTCCCCGTCGTCGCCTGAGGGAGCAGGGGATCCGGTTGGTGAGCCGGGGCGGACCGCCTCCCGGCCGCCTGAGGGCCCGGAGGCCTCCCCGGATCCGGCCGGTGCCAGGGGACGGCTCCTGGGCGCTGGCAATGGGGTGGGGGTGGGGCCGCGCACCGAGGGGTGGGGCTGCGTACCGTCGGGCACGAGGACGGCCCCGTAGGAAGTCGGTCGGTGAGGGGAACCTCGCTGTTCCGCACCTGTGGTCGTGCGTCTGACGGTGACCGGTCGCCTCGGGTACCCGGGGCAGCTGGCGGAGGGCCTCAGTGCCCGGTGTGTCCTAGTGCCCGGTGTGTCCTGCCGTCAGGTCCTCGCCCCGCACCAGGTGCAGCGTGGGCCCGGACCCGCGGCCCCTGTCCTGGTCCTGGCGCCCCGCCCCGGGCGGGTCGACGGCGCGTGCCGGGCGCCTCCCGCCCTCCCTGCCCTCCTCCACCTGGACCATGGCGACCTCGGCGGTGACCTGGTCCGGCTCGGCGTGCTCCTTCTCCCCGGGTACCGGGGCCAGGCGCGGGGAGGAGTGCTCCACCAGGGGCTCGGCGCCCACCTGGTCGTCCAGGTCCTGGAGCATGGCGATGGCGTCGTCGATAATGTCGTCGTCCTCCGAGCGCACCCCGTGCATGAGCCAGCGCGCCAGGCTCAGCTCGCTGACCAGCTCGGCGCGGTGGCGCAGGTGCTTGTCCGAGCCCTCGCGGCGGGCCACGTCGTAGGCGTCCTCGATCGAGTCCAGGCAGTCCACGGGCGCGGCGGAGTACACCCAGGCCATGTCCTCGGCCGGATCGCCCACGTGCGCCTGGGACAGGCCCCGCAGGGCGACCACGGCGCCGCCGGCTGTCAGCACGTTCTCCTCCGCCAGGTCCCCGTGGACCACCACGGGGCGGAAGCGCCACAGCGCCGTGTCCTTCAGGGTGTTCTCCCAGCGCACCAGCAGCGTGGGCGGGACGTGTCCGGTGCCCCGGGCCTCCTCCACCAGGGTCAGCCAGCGTCGGCGCACGTCCTCGGCGTCGTAGACGGGCAGGCCGGCCTCGGAGACGACCGTGGTGGGCAGCTCGTGGAGCTCGCCCAGCGCCCGCCCCAGCCCGGCCGAGAGCCCCGGGCCGGGGTGGAGTGCGTCCACGGAGATAGGGCGGCCCTCCAGGTGGGAGCGGACCTGCACGTACGTCGTGCTGCCGCGCAGCACCCCGCCGGGGCGGGCCACGTCGAAGCTGAGGTGGCCGTTGTCGACCTGCCGGCCCATGCGGCGCAGGACCTCCGCCTCGGCCTCCAGGGCGGCACCGGTGACGTCGTCGCTGGTCTCCAGGACCTCCCAGTGGCGCCCCTGGGTGTCGATGAGGCCGGTGACCTCCAGGTCCTTGGAGTGCTCCTGAGGCAGGGCGAGCCTGGCGGGGTCAAGCCCCGGCACCGCGACCGCGGCAAGAGCCGCCAGGCGCAGCATGGTGGCCCGGTGCGAGCTCGACCCAGCCTTGGGGTCGGGCTGGTCAGGGGTGGAGGAAGACATACCACCACCGTAGGCGAAGGACGGCCTGACGTCGTAGCTGCCGCGCGGACAGGCCCTGCTCGACGTCGTTTCTCCACAATCTGAGACAAACTGCTGGCGTCCGGCGCCTCCCATGATCTAAGATGCTCAGGTGCGCTTGCTCACCGTTGAGCGGTCTCTGTATTGCTCATCCCAGTTCGGACTCCGGACCCTGAACAACCTCACACCCTGTTCCCATCCTCTTCTCAGACCCAGCGAGGCCCTATGGACGCGGTCACCGTGCTGCACACAGAGATCCGGGAGCTGGTACGCCGCCGCGGCGTCGACCCGCTCACCGAGCCCGAGGTGCTGAGCGCCCTCGTGGACGAGGCCCGCGCCGACTACCTCTCCCGGGCCGACGCCGGGCTCGTCCCCCCGCTCACCGACCCCGAGGCCGCCAGCGCCTACGTCCTGGACTCCCTGGCGGGGCTCGGACCGCTCCAGCCCTACCTGGAGGACGAGTCGGTCGAGGAGATCTGGGTGAACTCCGCCAGCCGCGTGTTCGTGGCCCGCTCCGGGCGCCCCGAGCTGACCACCACCATCCTGGAGGACGAGGACCTGCGCGTCCTGGTGGAGCGCATGCTGCGCTCCACCGGGCGCCGCCTGGACCTGTCCAGCCCCTTCGTGGACGCCCAGCTCCCCGGCGGGGAGAGGCTCCAC
>ERZ772766.1048-NODE-1048-length-15340-cov-8.887471_pt1 | contig 15340 bp, 19 predicted proteins | sample MGYA00511379_ERZ772766 | MGnify/ENA primary metagenome ERZ772766 (study PRJEB29015, sample SAMEA2737895) | human oral metagenome | biome: human oral; feature: human-associated habitat; material: dental | place: China | collected 2116 ...
AAAATTATGATCGCAGACGAAACTTCCGACTACATCGATTCGCAGTACAAGAAGAACGTCCTCACCCGTAAAGCCTACAAGAACGCCACCTTCGATCTCTCAGAGATTGAGGCGCTGATACCCGAAGAAATGGAGGATACAAACACCAGCTTGCTCTGGAATGATCAGTTCTATTGCATCACGTTCAGGGTTCCGCAAGACTAAGAAAGACCAGAATTACGATCATAACCTGGTAAGCGGGTGAAGCGGGAGCAGTTTCTTCATTCGGGAGCGGTTAAAATGCTCCCGAAGTCTGCCGTGTTCAAAGCGAACACGCTATGCGGTGGGTTTCTGCCCGATGGAGAAAACCTAGACGATAAAGCGAACGCCGCCCTCAACCCGAATCGCACGGCTATTGTTGATAGGCACAAGGTCTAGCTTATCCGAATATTCGCTTTTCATACGGCGTACCGCCTGTATAAAAGGTTCTTCTTCCTCGTGCACCGCTGGGTAGAAATCAACAATTCCCAACGCCTTAAAATTGAACATTCCCAGAGCAACGTCAGAGTCGTCCATAACTCGTGCATACTCAATATCAGGCGAAGCGACCATAGCTCCAGCCGACTCCCCCACGTACATCATGCCGTGGCGCACCTTTTCGACAATGAAATTGATGAGGTCTTTGGATTTGAGCTGCTGCAGCAAATAGAACGTATTGCCGCCCGAAATATAGAGAACTTCAGCTTGTTCGATGCGCAACTTCGCGGTTTCTGAATCAACTTCTGCAATGTCGAGAATATCGGGGGTTAGCCCTAAATTTTTGAAAACATTCAGGGCATCCTGAACGTAGAAAGTTGTGTTTTCAACCGTGCTGGCGGTAGGAATAAACACCACCTGCTGTTGTGATGGATTGCCGCGCAAGAAATTTTTGAAGGCGGGTTCTACACCGGCGAAGTAAGAACAGAGGAAGGCGCGCATCATCTATCTCCTGGCGAAGGCATCTACACTGGGGTTTTATAAAATCGTACCGGTCGATTTACCCATGCAACACCCCTAGAAGGAAATTTTAGGTTTATGTAGCACCTTATCTTCTTCTAGGGGTGTCAGCACAGAGATTTTCTCTTAATAGAGCCTAGTTCGTGGTCGGAACCAGGGTCTTGAGGGTAATGTCGCTTGCGACTCCGCCATCCGCGTATTCAAGGTATGCGCGTACCACGTATTTCTTTCCTGCCTGCAGCTTATTACCGGGAATAGTCAGGTCGCCCTCGAAGTCGCCGTTCGGTTTCGGGGTAACAGTCGTATTCACGATCTCATCGCTGCTGGGATCGTCAAGCTCAACATTGTATTCGGTGAAAATCAACCGAACCTTGGAGCCGTTCTGAGCCGCTGCTGCAGGGTTAAACCCGCCGCCAGCAACCTTCAGGTGATTCTCGGCGGCACTGCGGCTAAGGGGTGCACCGTTAATGATGCCTACAACCTCATCATCCGTATCGCCATAAAAATCCTTGGTCACAGCCCTTACCCAGTCGTCGCTGCTGGATTCAATAAGCACCCGATAGTGCTTACCTTCTTGAATCTTGGATCCAGGAATCTGAATCTGGGTAGTAAAGTTACCGTTCTTCACCTCTGCCGAGACGTCTTTGGTGGCAAGAGTTTCGTTAACCTGACCGTTCTCGTCCAGCCCCTCAACTTTTATCTTGACCTGCTTCACGTCATCAAAATGGGTTCCGGTCAGGGTCAAGACATTGGTGTTCAGGTGGCTGCTGAGCTTATTTGTCTTCGAGGAGTTGGTGGTCAGGGTTACGGAAGACTGCAGGTCCTTGCTGTCAACCTGCTGTACAGGCAGATCTTGTTTAGCCTCTATTGTGCGGTTACCGTGCCCGGGGTAGCTCATAATGTAGAGAACATAGTGTTTCTGGGGATCGAAATCGCCTTTAACCTTGGCAGTGCCACGGAAATGACCGTCTTCCGTCACAACAAGGCCTCCGCCGTCTTGAACTAAGTTCTCGCCAGTGAAGTCGCCGTCTGCATCAACCTCGTAGACCTCTGCACCTAAACCGTCAAAAGACTTGTTGAGGTCAATCCCCTCACCAGTAATCGTAAGGTTGTTCTGCCCTGTCAGAGGGTTCAGCGGGCCGCCCTCAACGGAAGTTACTTTAGCCCCTGTATTAATATTTGTGTTGTTCCCATTGGTGTTATTAGCGCCAGTATTTTGGCCACCCGGAAGCGTAGAGATAGCCTGCTGAGTCTGCGCACCAGCGTTTCCTTCAGCGGCGAAGGAAGGAACGGACGGCACCACGGATGCACCTAGGAGGGCAAGCGCACTCACGCCGGTCAGGATAAAACGGGTATTGGACATTTTGTACTCCATTCATCGGTTAGTGGAATACTGTTAAATGTAATACATGGTTGAGTTTAGGTCTAGCATTTTTAGCATTATTTCTTGATATTTATTTTTATGACAACATGAATGTTTCGATGGAAAATATATACATAAACTAATGTGTCAACACGACTCAAAGGGTCTTCAACAGCATGCATATCACTAAAACATGCTCCCGAAGACCCTTGAGCCGAAAATATATTTTATTTTCAGAAATCTAATACACTAAACAAAATGCAAAAGATAATACGGTGTATTAATTACTGTGCTGCCGACAGAGGAACAACCGGAATGTAGGTACGGTTCCAAACCACGATGGGGTAGTACGCGTAACTCGCCGTTAAGGTATCCTGATCGAATACATCAATGTAGACCCGGTACTGGTGGTTCGGGTTAATCTTAGTGCCATCAACACTCACGTACATCCCGAAGCTCCCGTCCGAACCAAGACTAGACCCTCCGCCGTTGCTAACGTCATCATTAACGATGTTCCCGAACTCATCAAGTTCCTGAACACGCGGCTCGTACTGTACACGGTGGGTATTATCGATCCCCGTAGTCTCTACAGACAGAACGTTATCAGTATTCTGCGGGTCAATGAATCCATCGACAGAGGTAATCGCAATAAAACCGGAGTTCTGATTCGCGGGTGCGGAGGGCTGGCTCTGACGGCTCTGATTATTCTGTGATGCAGAATTCGAGTTTGAGCTGCTCTGGGATGCGGGTGCGCCCTGAGCCTGCTGACCCTGACCATTCTGGGATGCAGAGCTTGCACCCTGCCCCTGAGAAGCCTGCTTATCCTGACCGCCAGCATTAGCACCCTGCTGCTGATCCTGGGTTGCACCAGGCTGAGCCTGCTGCTGTTCACCGCCGGATGCAGCTTGCGAAGGATCCTGTGTCGCGCCGCCCTGTGTTGCACCATCCTGGTTCTGACCACTGGCGTTAGCACCCTGCTGCTGATCTTGGGTTGCACCCTGAGCTTGCTGGCCCTGAGCATTAACATTGGCCCCCTGCTGCTGACCCTGTGCATTCTGGGATGCAGAGCTTACACCCTCACCCTGAGGACTGACAGGCGCTGCATTAGCCTGCGCAAGCGGAAGAACCGTCACACCCGCAAGGGTGAAAATAGCAGCTCCGGTCATAGCCGAACGAGAATAGCGAAAAGCCATCATAAACTCCATTCATCGGTGACATGAACAATTCAACCCTAAACATAATTCAGGACCGAGATACAAGAGATATCGAGGAATCATCACAATAATTATTCTGAGAACGAACTTTTTACGTTGATATAGAAATATTCGAATTTATTTAGCCAAGGTTTTATAAAAAATTTCTCCATTAAGTTTTTACAGAAAAATATAGCTCCGCCTCTCGTTTTTGATACAGGCGGAGCGTATCTTGAATTACAGGGACGTATCAGAATATTATGAGCGCACCTTATCCATTAGATATTTTGACGTAGCTCACCGAATCTTGTACGCGCGTTGGCAAACAGGTTCCCCGACTCTCCCTGATGTTCGATTACACTGAGCGTTTCTACCCGAAGCGCGCCATGAGCGCGACAAGGTGGAGGCCCACAAAACATACCGCACACCGCCCACGTCGTGAGGCGTTGAGCACCGCGAGATACAGCCTCTAGTCTCACGTTGGTTGGGTAAAACCGTTCTGGCGCACAATAGCGTCTACCGGCTCCCCGCGGTATTGCGGGGTGATTCATACCTTTTGTTGAAGAGCATATGTCGTTTCTCACCAACTTTTTTCCCAGTGGGTATCTGCCTGGTGGACTACCGAAACACGGCTAAACTCTGCGTATTTTTATCCTTCACTCTTACGATCCAAGGCGGGCAATACTGCAATATTTCACGAGCTAGGTTAGATACTTTCTACCGAATAAGGTCTTGTATCCATCTCGCTGATTGCATGTCATATAGAGGGTTCGTGAGTTCCAATTCCAGTGAACAAAGTGTGCATAATCAAAGTGGTCAGGCGGTCTAGCTCGGCATCGTCTACAACCGCCTCCAGTCTGGCCAAATCATCCGGCCCGGTCGGCATTGGCGGGGCTTTAGCCCCCATGCCGGTGCCGGTGATACCAGCTACCGCCTCGTCAGTCATGGCACGGAACATACGCTGCGCCCAGATAAGGTCTACATCTGCAGCGATATAGCCCTCACGCTGTGCACGCTCAAAAACCTTACTCAAACGCCCTAAAAGAGTGCGTTGTTTTGTAATCACGGCGGGATCATCATCGCTCAGATGCGCCATCGCATACAACCAGATCGCCTTCACCCGCATCACGTTAACAGTCAGGCGATGCAGCGCCACCATGACGGGAGCGGTCTCAGGACTTGCTGACTCAAATGCTTCATAAAATTCTCTAACGGCAATATTACTCAGCTCCGCGAGAAGAACCTCGCGGCTGGCGAATCTGCGATGAATAGTTGTTCGAGTGACTCCTGCAACCGTAGCCACCTGCTCTAGCGAGGCGGTTGGGTCTCGGCGCAATACTTGTTCGGCGGCGTGAAGCACGATATTGACCGTGCGCCGCGCATCAGCTCGCAATGGCTTAGATGAATCAATCACGTAGTTATTACCCTAATAAATAGAACATGTCTGTTACAGTTAAATGCGTGGGTTATACCCGCATGTCATATATTCTATTCGCGAGAGGGTCAAATGACTACTAAGCAGACCGTCCTGAATTACTATTCGGCAATTCACGCCGAAAATTGGCAAGACTACATTTCCGATAAATTAGCCTACGGATTCAACAGTGCAGAACAAAATCTTGGCAAACAAGATTATCTGCAGGGTGCCGGAAATTTTTTTAATTCCACCACTAATGTTGAGCTTGCACATCTTGTGGTTGAAGGTGACAAAGCGGCGGTTATTGCGCGCTACACCGCAAAGTCCCCCGCAGGAGCCACCCAGATTTTCGAGGTTCCGGAATTTCTCACAGTGCGAGACGGCAAAATTATTGCCTCCAGCATCTATCTTGACGGCACCGCCTTTATGGCCTTTATAAAAGGCGAGTAAAGCTTTCTAGTCGCTTTCATTCAACTTCAGCTCTCTAATACCCGCAGCACATTCGCTGCTCTCGCCTGAGATAGCAGGTTTTATGCGGGAATTACTCTTTATCACTCATTCCCTCCCCCAAGGAGATCATCATGAATACCAATTCTGCGCTTTCCGGCAAGAATGCCGTTATTACCGGCGGAAGCGACGGTATCGGCTACGGTATTGCCGAAGAATTTGCCCGCCAAGGTGCTAACCTATTCCTCATTGCTCGCACCCCCACAAAACTTGCAGAAGCCAGCGCGCGCTTGAGCGAATACCCCGTGACCGTGCACACCTTCGCAGCAGATTTAACGGATATTTCTGAAGTACACCGTGCCGCCGAGCACGCCCTTGATATTTTGGGAAGTATTGATGTGCTGGTCAATAATGCCGGTATTGCACGGTTTATTCCCTTTGAGCAAACCGATGAGAACGCTTTTGACGAGCATTTTAATCTCAACGTCAAAGCCCCGTATTTCTTGGCACAAAAGTTATTGCCTGAACTCGCTAAAAATTCTGGCAATATTGTTAACATTTCGTCATATTTTTCGAAGCGAATGCTTCCCGGGCGCCCTTCGACGGTCTATTCCATGACAAAGGGCGCATTAAATCTTTTCACACAGTCATTAGCGTTTGAGACGGGTTCCGCCGGAGTGCGCGTGAATGCGATTGCGCCGGGAATGGTCGAAACTCCACAATTGCTGCGCAATGTTTCTGCGATGCCGCCTGAAGCGCAGGAGCAAATGAAGCAAAATGCCTCGGCGTTGATTCCGTTGGGGCGCATCGGGAATGTTGATGATATTGGGCGTGCCGCCGCGTTTTTGGCATCGGATGCGGCCGCATGGGTGACCGGCGCGGTATTGAGCGTGGATGGTGGTGTTACGACGCACTAGGCTTGCTGCCCTGTTCTCCCCTCCCCTCTTCCTAGTGTTGTAAAAAAGGCTCTTTATACGAATCAAGCGGATTTTCTAACGCTTTATTCGTATAAAGGGTCTTTTTATGCGCTGGGAGGAAGCTACGCTGATTCGAACTCGGCAGAATGTGCAAATGGGTCAGTGTCCGGGTCATTTTGCCACAGATATTCGCAGCGGGATGCGATCTCTTGAGCCGTTTCCAAACCCCACTGGTCGGCGATAAAACCTAGAGTCATGTCCATACCTGCCGAAACTCCCGAGGATGTATAAAACTTCTCTGTGCTCACCCAACGCGCCTTCTGCCGCCACCTCACCTGTGGGCGCGTCCCACGCACCCACTCGAAGGCACGTTTGTTAGTAGTAGCAGGCTTCCCGTCAAGAACACCTGTGGCAGCAAGAAGTGCCGCTCCGGTACAGACCGTCAGACAGGTTTGGCTTTGCTGTACCAATTTCGCAAGGTTTTGTAAGAATAGGTCGTTCATGACGAGAGAGCGCGTACCTATACCTCCTGGAATCAGAAGAATGCTCCCCGGAGGAAGACTCTCAACAATTTCCGTCTTGAGGGTAAAGCCCTGGGCGGAACGTACCAATGAACCACCGTTTTCGGATGCGCCCGCCACCGAGATATACCGCATACGCACATCAGGCACACGATGCAAAAATTCGATAGGTCCCATAGCGTCGAGAGTCTCATAACCGTCGAAGAAAAGACAGTACACAGATGTAGTCGTCATAGCACCCATGCTAAGAAGGGTCTTTATGTGAATCAAGCACGATTCTTCAACGTTTTATTCACATCAAGGGTTTTTATTATGCGCTCAGGCATGTGCTGCAGATTTGTACGCCTGGAAATATGCCCGTATGCCCGTCGCAAAACCGTCATTTCTCCCGGTTTGGCACGTATACAGGTTAGAGTTAAACACAGAGGCATTATTTTGGGTGCCGTCGCCCATTACACAGCTGCGGTTCTCATGTCGAATGCCGTGCATCCTACACCGATGTTTCCGCAATGACCGATAAGAAAGAGATAACTATGTCGCTACCGACCACAATGCGCGCCGTGCAATACGACAAATTTGGCGGGTCTGATCTGCTCACGATCAACGAGGTTCCCGTGCCATCTCCCCGCCCCGGCCAGGTGTTGGTACGCGTGCAGGCCTTCAGCGTGAATCGCATTGACGTGATCGTGCGCGAAGGCGAAATGCGGCTTTTTACGGGTAAACGCTTCCCCAAAGGTACCGGTGTGGATGCGCTCGGCGAGGTTGTCAGCGTGGGCACCGGCGTGATGGACTACAAAGTTGGCGATATTGTGTGGGGGTTCAACGGATCCATTTCTATGGCTCCCACCGGCACAGCGGCCGAATACGTGCTATTCCGTGAGAACCGGATTAACCATGCGCCGCGCATCCAGAACCAGATTGATGCGGCGGCATTGCCGCTCGTAAGCCTTGCCGCACTGCAAGTGCTCCGCAAGAACCTGAAACTCCAGGCCGGTCAGCGTCTGCTGGTGGTGGGTGCCAGTGGCGGTGTAGGGCATGCCGCGCTGCAGATCGGGCAGATTTTGGGGGCTCAGGTGGCGACTGTTTCTGCCGAAGAAAATATAGCTCTGTGCCGCGAGCTAGGTTCGATTGAGGCATACGACCACGAGGCTCTGCCAGACCCCGAAAAGGTTGAGAAATTCGATGCGATCCTGGACTGCGGCGGCGTTGTGACCGCGTTTTACCGTAACTACTTGAAGCCGGGCGGGCGCATGATGACGGTCTCGCCTGACGGTCTTCCGGCGGTGCTGACCTCGCTGTTCACGAACCGTCGCGTGGGTTTCCTGCTGGCGACCAAGGCATCGTCCGAGGCTATGAGGTGGATTACCAATGCCGTCGAGCGCGGTCAGCTGCGCCCAGTCATTGAGAAGAAATACTCGCTTGAGGAGCTTGGCGCCGCGCAAGATCGTGTAGCCGAGAAACATACACGCGGCAAACTCGTAGTGGTTATGTAACTCTTGGGTTATTCATACGGGCGAGGTTTTGGCGTATGGCTACAAAGAGATGGCTGTGCACTCAAAGCCTCGCCTTTATGCGTGACCGTGACGATGCGGCACGCATGTTTGCGACGCTGGGAGTAGGCTAAAGGTATGAGAATTGGTATGCGTAAACCCAGTGTGAAACGAATGATTAAGGCTCGCACCACCGGCCGGGCAAAACGCGCCGTAAAAAGAGCTGTGATTCCTGGTTATGGCAGGCGCGGTATGGGGTTTGTGAAAAACCCGAAGCGAGCCGTAAAAGGAGCTATCTACCGCCGCACGACCTTCAGCGTGTGGGATTTGTTTAGGTAATAGAAGAGTTCTTCTCTTGCGGTAACGCTCAATTCGGGAGCGTTTTCTTCATTCGGGAGCACTTTAACTGCTCCCGAATGAAGAAAACGCTCCCGCTTTGTCATGTTGTGGTTGCAACGCCAGAATAAGAGCCTGAATATGCATCAGCATTTGCCTCACACGGTTCTTCTTTACATGTCCGGATCCGCCTCTCGCTTGCGGTAGCGTCCACCTCTCCATCTTGAGCCGCCGCATAAAAACCTTTGAAAAAGACCCTAAAAATAACGGTTCTCGCGCGGTATACTAAGGATAAGCTAACCTCCTCGTCAAAGCTGAAAGGGGCCTTTTCCTATGCTGAAAATCGAAGATGCCATCAGCGAGACCTTACTTATCCCCCTGTACATGAAGCACCTCGCCTCGCAACAGCCCGACCCAATCATCAAAGATGAGGCAGCTGGACGAGTCGTTTCGCAGTTAGACTACAATTTCTCTAAATTTGATAACGTCATTCACACCGTTGTCGGCACCGCGATTCGCTCAGATTACTTTGACCGGCTGGCGGCCGATTTCATCAGGCGCCAACCTAACCCGGTGATCGTTAATGTTGGATGCGGTCTAGACAGCCGCCGGGAGCGCATCGGCGAAATCGCGCAGAACGTGCCGTTTTACAGCCTAGACCTACCCGATGTGATGACTTTGCGTATAAAGTTGCTGCCCCCGCAAGGCAGTGAAGTTTTCCTGGGGACCTCAGCCTTTGACGCGGGTTGGATGGACGAGCTGAACGATCTGCAGCCGAATGCCCAATTTCTGTTCGTGATTGAAGGCATGATGATGTACTTTGACCGTTACACGGTGCGCGCCCTGTTCCGCGATCTTGCGCAGCGTTTTCACGGCAGTGAGATCGCGTTCGACGTCATAAACTCGTGGATGGTTTCGCATTCTGATCAGCACGAAGCGCTTAAGCACTCCCGCGCGCGATTCGTTTTTGGATGCGACGACGATCATGAACCCGAGCGTTGGGCTCATAACCTGCATTTGGTGAGCGCTAAACGGCTGATGACAGACTTTCCGGCGTGGAAGAAGAGCGGGGCACTGTCTGCCATGATAACGCGGCGTTTACCATTCCTGAAGGAATCCTTCCGTATGCTCCACTACCGGATAGACTGACATTGCTTATTTTGAGCGTCAGCAGATTATTCTTCCTGCACAAGCAGGAGCCAGCATTTTACCCATCGGAGCACTATTTCAAACGCAGCAGGAAATAAACCGCATTCCGAAACTGGGTGAGGTAACAAACCAGATCCCGTTACCTTTTAGCGCGTCTTACCCCGGCTGCTCTTTTCTGCTCCTGGGGTTATAGCTTCGCAGGTTCCGCATAGTGTACAGTCCAGATCGAACCTGCATATACGTATAGTTTACTTATCAAGTAACTTTTACTGTACAATGAAGGTTCGTATGCGATGACTACACATATCGCTTATGCGCAAAGTCTATAGAACTCTGCGCAGTATACGACTCATCCAAACTGCAAGGAGGTATCTATGGGTCAGCTTATTGGAATGATTATTGCGGGTGCTATTATTGGCGCCCTTGCCCGCCTGTTCATGAAGGGTCAGCAGAATATTTCTATTCTTTGGACCGTCATCTTGGGCGCTGTCGGCGCATTTGTCGGTGGCTGGGTAGCGGGTCTGCTTGGCGTTGCTGAAACATCTGGTATTGACTGGATCCGCTGGATTCTCTCGATTATCGCCGCAATGGCCGCCATCTCTATCTACTTGGGCGTCACACACAAGAAGTAGCTTCTTCCACATTCTGCAAAAGCGGATCCTCGAATGCTCTCGGGATCCGCTTTTATTGTGTACTAAGGGTGCGCTAGTTAAAGAAACAGACTAAACCACCTACTTATTTGGCCAGAGCACAGATTAGGATGCGTATCATCAATCATTCTCGAACCGACACCCCAGGTCTTGTGCCACATCGCGCAAACGTTTGTCACGAGTCCACAGAGTAGTTGCCGGGACTACCATAACCGAGGCTAAAAAGGTGCACATCAACAGCAGATAAACCGCGACCCCACAGCTTACGTTTCTCGATAAACCACCGCACTTCGAGATCATCAACTGTAGGAAGTTGTTTTAGCTCACTCAGGGCAGACAGGAACTCGTTCCGCTTTTTTAAAAGACCCAAGAGATAGTTCTGTAAGCACTAAATCATGACAGCAAATTTCATCACTCATCAGGAGCCCTGACAGTTCGGGCTCTGTACGATGCAGATGATCTATCCAAACATTAAGTATCAACTAAAATCATGACTGCATATTTCGATGCCGTGGAGCCGCTTGGACCTGGGGATCGGAGCCACCCAAAGCGGCAAGCAGATGCCCGTTTTCGACACGTACCAGAGTCTCCATAGCTTCGCGCACTAACGCTGAGCGCTCTTCGATGCCGGTAAGTTTAGCGGCTTTAACAACGATTTCTTCGTCAAGAGTAACGGTTATACGCATAATAACTTCCGCATCAATACTAGCATATAGGTGATGCGGATTATAATGCTACTTTACATACCTACCCCGTTGGCACCACAGCCTCAAAAACCATAATCGGTTGAGTGCCATTAAAAGGGGTGCGGCACCAATCACCCCATATGGCGTGTATTTCAAATCCTGCATTTTGCAGCTGATAGACTAATGTCTTTTTATCTCGAAAAGTTAGGATACTCTCTTGAACCACAGTCTCTCCAGAGTCCATGAAGTGATAGTTAGTGCGGTACAGAACCTGCCCATTATTATCAGGTGCAACCGCTTCTGACCATTCAGATATCAGTCCGTGCTGTGTAGAGCGAGTCGTAGTAGACGTAGTCCAACTTTCCCAGGCCCGGCATGCTGGATTACGGCTCTCGAACGCGAGCATTCCACCTGAGTGCATTATACGATGTAGGTCATTCAAGGTCTTTTCCCACTGTGGGCTAGGGATGTGTTGCGCCACATTACCAGTCATCACTACCAAATCGAAGCCATGGTCGGGAGCATTTCGGCTATCCCCCAGAATCCACCGGATTTTGGAAGCACCGGGGCGACTGCGTGCGTACTCTAACATTGATGCTGACGGGTCTACACCGATAACAGCACGCCCCGATTGAGCTAAAGTTACGGTGAGTATGCCGGTACCGCATCCTAGGTCAAGGATTCTTTGGGCATTACGCCGATGAGCTAGAGAACGGTAATAATCATGGTCCGCCCCATCAGGGTTGTCTTCATCATAGAAATCAACCATACGAGGGTCATAATCTTTTGCACTCATGGTTTCATATCGACTTGGCGCAGCATGTAAGGCACTAGAGCCTTGTGAAAAGGCCAGATACATGTCAGATACACCTTCCCAACAGCCGATCGAGGCTGGGCGTATGTTTCAATCCCGCCACACGCAGATGTGCTGCCCTCAGAAGCGGTAACCATAAATTTTGATGAGAACCCTATATGCCTATCCTTATGGCCACCGATGACATGCTCATCAGTGACCTCAGTAAAGGTAAAAGGACCCGCTGATGAACCAACCGTAACTTCCAATTGCTTAGATTTCGATGAGGGCTGTACTGTAAACCCTATTTTCTGTACAACACAGTTACGAACCCGCATTATCGCACGAACCCACGGAGGGGTTGCAGATAAAAAGCGGTGGGTAAATTCCTGTGCGTCCCAGCTAATAGGTATCTGCACATAGTGACCATCAGAAAAGTTCATATTGTTAAATCGCATGTTCAAGGCTCCTGGCACGCTCAGCAAAACTGCCTAACACAGGATAAATCGCGTTCCATATCCTGGCAGAGTGCAGAATACAGATCAGGGCGCGTTTTCAGCATGACTGCTCATGGCGGCGCAATTGAACCTATTTACGTGAGGCCTTGTGCTCCTTGCCCATATAGATGCCGCCCTGTGCCAGCTCGGTGAGCATTTGTTCGAGGCGCTCGATACGCATCGCCGGTGTCTTGGCGCGGTTGATCCAACCAATATAGTCGTTGCGCTGATACGCTGGTCGAGCCTTGTAGTCGGTGCGTAACCCCGCGTTTTTCAGGGCTGCCGCAATATCTTTCGGCATAGTGTGTTGTTCGCGCATAAAGCCTCCTGAGGTGGGTGTTTATCGTGTACCTGTATTCCACGCTACCTGTAGCACGGTGGCAGGTTCAAGATTTCAGGTAAGCGCGAACTATACCGGGCAGTATTTTCCACGGGTCACAGTACTCCTGAGGGTGGTTTTATTAGCTTTCACCTCACAGAGGCAGAGAGGTGCGCATCCTGCGATGGTTGAGGATGCGCGCCTAACCGTTTCTTTCAAAGGGGTATCAGCGCTTTGCTGGCTGAACTGCTCCCTTAGGGGTTACCGCATTCGAACCATTGGGCATCACGGGGGTTTCAGGCGTTCCACTTGGGGTCTCATGAGACGCTTCACCGTTCATCCTGACCTCGTAGGTACCGTTAGGTTGCACCTGTGAGTTCTTATTGGATCCGTTGGGCAGACCATTCTCATTTGTAATCCAAGACCCATCGGCACCCACCCAATCGGTGTTTCCGGTGGCTGGATTGCTCCGATCCCACGACCCATCGGGATACACCCTCACGATCTCACCGTCGGGTTCGGTTGCAGTCCAGGATCCGTCTTCAGCAACCTGCACATACCCTTCAGAACCGGGATTTTGGTTCGCTGTCTTTCCGGGGGCGCCCTGTTGTTGAGCTCCGCCGCCAGCGACACCGCCGTTAGCTCCAGCACCCTGGTCTGCCTGGGTGCCGCCTCCATTAGCACCGGTACCACCGTCACCTTGCACTGCACCATTACCGGAATTCTGTTCCGCACCTGCGCCACCGTTAGCGCCTGAACCGGAATTTCCAGATGTTCCACCGCCGTTATTCACAGCACTGGAGCTTCCTGTGGAGCTAGAAGCACGAGATGAACTTGATGAAGAAGAAGCCGAGGACGAACTTGAAGAATCATTCGCACTATTTGAGCCGCATGCGCTCAAAGCCATAATGCCAGCAACAGCCAGAGATACGCATGCGGTAGCCTTCTTGGTAGTCATAATTCGCATCCTTTCTCCTGATAAATATCAGCTGGTATTTTAACCGTCGCATAGCTCACATGTATTGTCAGGAATTTTCCAGATTTTGCAAATATTTTTACCACGAAATATAGTTACACCTGTGTATTACACATTAAAGAAATTGAATTAGCTTATATATCTAAACTAAATTTTATTTATGAACGAATCAACTAACGATTATTAATATTTTGAAAAATCATAAATTTATACTGTCTCACATATTTCCAAGACGGTGGCTTCCACCGGTATAGAATTTTTTGACGTTCACCCCAACCCGTAACCCCGACGACGTTAGCCCCCAAATTTCAGCGGGTGTGTACGCCGTGCACACAATAGGGTGCGCATCCTCAGGTATTGAGGATGCGCACCCGTTTCGCGCAAATCACTTCGCGAAAGTATCTCTGCTAGTTATTACATGCCCGGCTTAGTGGGCTGTACCGGGTTTACTGCCGGGACTGCCTTCGGGTCAGGGAGTTTTCCAGGAGACACCGGGACAGCGTTACTGGGTATCTCGGGGGAAAGCTGACCGTCATAGGTAACCCGGTAGGTTCCGTCAGCCTCTACCCGGGCTACCGTGTGCCCGTCGGCATAGTTCTTAGTCCAAGAACCATCCGCCGCAACGGTACTGGTACCGTCTTCCCCAACGCTCGTCCAGCCACCGTCGCCGTCGACATGATACCGAGAACCCGTGGTATCAACGTAATCCCAGGAAGCTTCGCGGTGGATTACGTATTCGCCAGGGGTCAATGCGTTGGGGTTTTTCGTGACATTATGTTCATCATTCGCAGCATTCGCCCCTCCAGGATCGGCCTGTTGCTGCTGGGCACCGCCTTGGGCTTCAGCGCCCTGGTTCGCTTGTGCGCCGCCGTTGGTATCGGCGCCGGTTACACTGCCACTCTGTGCGCCAGTGCCGGAGTTTTGGTCCGTCCCAGTGCCGCCTTCAGTACCAGAATTTGCTGCGCCGCCGTTAGCGCCTGAACCGGAGTTTGCGGAGTTTCCACCGCCACTATTCACAGTGCCGGATCCACTGGCGTTAGCCGTCTTGGAGGCTGTTGATGATGAAGACGATGGGGAAGAATTCGAAGCATCATTAGAGCTATTTGAACCACAGGCACTCAAAGCCATAATGCCAGCAACAGCCAGGGATACATATACAGGTACCTTCTTGGTAGTCATAATTCGCATCCTTTCTCCTGATAAATATCAGCTGATGTTTTAACCGTCGCATAAGCCCCTGTGTAATGTCAGGAATTTTCCAGATTTTGCAAATATTTTTTATAACAGGGTGTAAATAAGTGAATATATTACACAATCAAGAATAGATAGGTGTTATAAAATTAAAATAACTCTTTCTCTAAGCTTCTTACAATAAGAAATATTGAATATTTTATCTATGAAATATATGTGCTTGAGTTAGGTCTATCTAGGTATTACCCCGGCTTCGCATCGCAGGAATTGGCGTAAGCCCTGGGGCTTGAGAGTTACTACCCGCACAGGAAGATGCTTGCACAAACTAAGACATGTAACATGTAGGGGATATTCGTTTACTCTGGAAGGAACCGAGCATGAAGCTTTCTGCCCGTAACCAGCTCGCTGGCACCATTGTTG
>ERZ772766.1050-NODE-1050-length-15330-cov-27.746514_pt1 | contig 15330 bp, 16 predicted proteins | sample MGYA00511379_ERZ772766 | MGnify/ENA primary metagenome ERZ772766 (study PRJEB29015, sample SAMEA2737895) | human oral metagenome | biome: human oral; feature: human-associated habitat; material: dental | place: China | collected 2116 ...
ATACGCCGCCGCCCTCGACGGAGAAGAAACCCGAGCCGGCGCCGCAGCCTGCGCCGCAACCCGTGCCGTCGCAGCCGCCGGTGACGGTGACGCAAACCGTGGCGCCCACCCCCACCCCGGCGCCGCCACCACCGGCGCCGGCGCCCGCACCAGCACCCCAACCCGCCATCACTATTCCACTGCCGCGCGGCTTCTGATAGGAGAAACCATGACCACCCCCAACATTCCCGGTGGCCCGGCCACCCCAGCGAAGACCGGCCGGAAAACCGCCGATCAGCAGCCGAAACGCGACCATCGGGCCGCGGTGCAGGCGCATAAGCTGCGCATGAATCTCGCCATTACCGCGCTGCGGTTTGGCAAGTACGAGCCGGTCATGAAGCCGCGGTCGCCCATGATTTTGTACGCCTCGGCGATCATTGCCGGCATTTCCATCGTGGCATGCATCGGTGGGGCCAAGCTCATGCAAATGTTTTAAAAAACCACCATTGTGGTGGGCTTGAGCTTGGGATTTCCCAAATGGTGCGGGATAAGCTACAATTTTCTACTGTCGTCAACACAGATTACGGCGGGGGCCTTTAGCTCAGTTGGTAGAGCTACGGACTTTTAATCCGCAGGTCGTGGGTTCGAACCCCACAGGGCCCACCATAATCCGCATATCCAAACCCTCATCAGAATGATGTTTTTCTGGTGGGGATTTTTGTTTTGTGGTGTCGGGGGTTTGGAGAAGATTGTTTAGGTTGGTACTGGCGGCTTGTAGGGAAAGCTCCAGATTTTGCGCCTGCTCGGGATATTTATCATCGGGTTGAGTGCGGTCAGTGCCCGTGGCTAAGTCTGCGTTTTGCCCGCTATTGAATATTTCCGCTTGCAGTACTGGGTTGCCTAATACATCGAACGGTGGGTTGATGTGTGGCACGGCCTGGACGCTGGAGCTGTCAGCTTGACTGTTTAGATGAGAGTAAGCTTTTTCACTGCGAGCAGACTCTATACTATTACCAAATTGTTCACCAGTGCTTACACCTACCAGTTCGCCATCGTGCAAAGCCGCCCACCCATCACTTGCTACTAGTTCACGGTCGTTTGCAATCATCTGCCCGGTACCACCAGCACCATCAAGGCCGTTAGCTTCTGGTGGGTTAATCAGTACCTGTTCAAAAAAGACATTATTCAACATTTTCTTCAAATGCGCTGGGGCGTGTTGGTAAAGCTTATGGCAATCCTCCAACAAATCTAGAGCTTGGGCAAGGTGGTCTTCAACCTGTTGACGATTAGCCGTGTATCCGGCTATCTCCTTATCTATGGTGCAGATTTGCCGAGTAATGCGTTGCTGCTCCTGCTTCATCAGCTCCAGCGGAATGGCATCAGCGTAGTGAGCCTGCAGAAGTTTAGCCTGCTCAGCTTTAAGCCTCTCACGCTGGTTGGTGAGGTTTTTGCTGGCAGCAGCTTGCTGGGCATAAATCCTATCAAGTTCAGCCAGGAGATGTTTCTCAATGTGTTGCCGCTGCCCAGTGGTAATACGAATAGTTTTGTAGATACCCGCGACCTGCTCATCAACGGCGTCAATTAGTACGGCATGGAAGCCACACTTCGGTTGGTGCCGACTACGGTAGCGGCAAACAAAATAAGCATAGGTAGTATCGTGGCGGTTGGTGCTGTTTTGGATAGTCAGGCGATTGCCACATAAACCACAACGAACAGTCGTCTTCAGATGATGGTTATGGGTACGATTGCGCTCGCCGTGGTAATGACTAGTAAGAACACTCTGGACAAGCAACCATGTCTCGGTATCAATTAGGGCTGGATGTTTACCGGGATACTCAGCACCTTGGTAGACAACAACACCCCGGTAGTACGGATTACGCAAAATGCCAAGCAGCTGGTTCTTACCGAGCGGCCTTGACGGATGTCGGCTGGTAGCGCGCGACGTAAGCCCAGCAGCCTCAAGATGAGCAGCCAGCTTAGCCACTGTCCAATCCCCGGTAGCATAAAGCCGAAACGCCTCCGTAATATGCGGCCCACGCTCTGGGTCAATCTCCACCCAGGCCGTATCTTTACCATCACCATTTTTACCCCGCTTATTGACATACCCCAGCGTGGCGCGGCCATTGGTGCCGCCGTTTTTAGCCTTTTGGCTCATGCCTTTGGTGACTTCATGGCCAAGATTGCGGCTGTAAAATTCGGCAATCGCGCTCATTATGCCATGTAGCAGCATGCTGCCCGGGGTTTGGTCAATATTCTCACTAGTAGAAATAAGCCGAACATTACACTCATCAAAGACGCGGTTAATGTCAACATCATCTACGCGGTTACGCGCCAAGCGGTCTAATTTATGCACGATGACATAGTCGACCTCAGGGTGCTCTTTAATATATCCCAACATATTTTGCAGCTCAGGGCGCTTAGCACTACGGGCCGACTCACCACGGTCAATGAATTCTTTAATAATAAGCGCACCAAGCTGACTAGCCTTGCGCTTATTAGCCTCACGCTGGGCGGGGATAGAAAAGCCTTCAGCGGCATCACCACGGCTGGCTTGCCCATGGGTTGAAACACGGATGTAGCTAATTGCCCGCTTGGGTTCTAGGCTGGCTGCCATGGTGACTAATGGGTCGGTTGGTGTGGTCATTGTCTTTCTCCTTTTCAATTAACTTGTTTGGCGGTCGGTGCTTGGGCGTTCGGCCACATCCCTAGGGCGAGCTGACCTGCTTAATGCTGCTGGTTATCTTCAGTTTTTGGGAGCATTCTCCCTGCTCCTATTGACGCTCAGAATGGTGGAAAAGTCCAGTCAAAAAAGAAAATCCCGAGTGCAAAGACTCGGGAGTGGGGATTATTGGTAGCCCTTTACATGAAACAAAAAAGCGGCGTAAATAGTTGTCACTATATTTGCTATTGAGAGCATTATTACTGCTTTCTGTAGACTGATACTATTCGTGTAGATAAAATAGATTATTCCGATCGACATTCCCGTCGGAAGACCAGTCATTAAGTACCACGCTGGTAGTTCTTGTTCTTTTTTGCTGGACATTTTGCCACCTTTCTTTCGTATAGAGTGGTGGCTACCCTGAAACAGTAGTCTCTTGAATCTCATGCGTGAGCACCAAGAGGCGACTGCTTCAAATATGATTTTTACATATTTTTAATAAAAATGCAATAGGTTAATTGAAGGATTGGATAAAATGTCAGGAGAAAAGTCTGAGGTGAATTATGGATTTTTTGAAAACCCCATTGTTTCAAAATTCGTATTACCGGTATCTGTCACTGTCATCGGAAGCTTGTTGGTTGCTTGGATAACAAAAGCATGCAATCTCGATGGTTCTCCTCCCCCCACACCCAAAACCTCCAGCAGTAGCATATCCACATCCTCTCAGCCTCCCGTCGTCGATACGAACCCAAGCGAAACTGGAGAACCCAGAGCGTCGGGCGGCAGTTATCTTACGGAGCTAAATGCATTAGAGAAGGGGCCAGATATATCCTTAGGTGAAAATGTCAATATTGAAGGTACTTCGTATCCGTACTCGATTCTGCACCATAGCCAGTATTTTTCGCGGGCGGCCACTGGCGTGGTGAAAATTGAGCTTAATAGGAAGTATCAGACTTTCATTACTCAACTGGCAGTACGTGAACCTGATCAACAAGCAACCTTTATTGTAATCGGTGATGGGAATCCCCTGATGCAAGAGCAGGTTGAGTACGGGAATTCTAAATCTGTGGAAGTAGATGTAAGCAATATTCAGTTATTAGAGCTACACACGGCAGTTGACGGCGCATTGAGCGGTTCTCCGGCCGATCTTGTATTAGAAGGAGCGAACACAGCTGGTGGAGTACGTAATGTTCTGCCAAACGTCGTTTGGGGTTCACCTCGCGTTAGTAGTGGCTAATCCACCGTCCTAGCCAACCGTTCCGCCCAAGTAGTTAGCTCCATTACCTCAAACATGCCTGGTGGTAGGTCTGGGGTGTTGGTGAAGAGGTTGCGTAGTTGGTGGCTGCGTTCGGGGCTTGGGGTGAGCCAGACGACTACAGGGAAGGTGCCGCGTTTGGTTTGCTCGGTACCGCAGTAGAGGTGGCGTAAATATGTATCGGTCTTGCGGTGGATGCGGGCGGGGCATTCGGTGGCGAGGTCGACTTCACACCACCAGTGGTCATGAAATCCGCCAGCTCTGGTTATTAATGCTAAGTCTGGCTTGACCCATTTGGGCTGCCCAGTATGCCCTAGGTGGCTGCGCCAGCAGTTCGGTTCAGTTTCAATCGTAGTAATGGTGATGGGGTGTTGGCGGCAGGTTTCTTCAGTTAGAATCCTCAGTTCGGTAATCGCGAGTGTGTGGGCGAGAAATGCCCACGATGGTTCGGCTATACGGAGACGTTTTACCTGACTAGTATGGCCAGTTTGAGTAAGGTAGATAAAACGCTGTCCGGCTTCAGTTAAGTGCCAGATGGAGCTGGTTGAACCGGCTCGTGCGCCGCCGATTCTCCGTTTGAGGTGGGCTACCAAGCTACTGCTGGCTAGGTGTTTCATCAATCTAGCAGTTTGGCGAATGGCGGATGATTCACTAGCAAAGTTTGGTCGCAATAATCTAGCTATATGTTTAGTGGTGGCGAAGCGGTGTTGGTGAAGAAAATCCATGACAATCTTGGCCGCACTGCTTAGTTCTTGGTTGAGCTGCTGGAGTTTTTGTTTAGAAATGCGGTGGTTCATATCTGCCTCCTTTGCTTCCTGGTTATTGGTTGGCACTAGCCAAAAATTTCTCGCTCGGGCTTCTCAGTGGCTTCTCGGTTGCGGGGCGATTGGCTACCGAAAATAGGTAGATAGTCACCTCCCGTATGCTTGGTTTAATCGGGTTTGACCGGGGTGTTGATGGATAATTTCATTGCTGCGATTGGTCTGGCGATTGGTCGGCAGTTTCTTCACTGCCGTGGCTGGTATTTCGGTTGGTGCTACGCCCAAACTGCCATGTATTGGCCGCAGCTGGTGGGGTTTGGGCGGTACTTTCACTGTGGTTTCTAGCAGGGTTTGGGTAAGGCTGCTCATTAAGCAAATGTTGCAAGTCGGCTTCGGTTTGGCTGGCTGGAATGCCATATTTTGCGCTGCTTTTAGCCGCTAAGGACATTTCATCACTGCACGGCTGAGGCGGCGGCAATGTTATACCCGACATCCAGCCGGTTTTACGCCCCTGGTTCATCAGTGAGGTGTAGATGCCAAAGCGCGGTAGGTTGGTGAAATCCTGCGAAGATAACTCAGCCGTGTGCGCTGCCATGTCTTTGGCATCAGCCGGTGCAAGTTCAAAGCAAATCTTATTCCTAGCGTTGGCATCAAGCGCGCGGCGCATCTGTGGGGTGAGCTGGCTTAGGTATTGATGTGCCATGGTAAAGGCCACCCCGAGCGAGCGACTTTGAGCTAAGGCATCAGTCAAATCGCCAGGGATACCAGCTAAGAAATCGTGGACTTCATCAATATAGATGCTGGTTAGTACGCGTCTGGTTTCAGGCTGGGTGGCTCTAGCTAAAATAAGTGGCCACAGTTGCCCCATCACCAATGACCCAAGTAGCCGGGCGGATTCGGCACCAAGTACGCCTTTGTTTAGCCGCAGTAGCACTATTTTTCGCTGGGAGAATAATGCTTCCAGCTCAAAACGTGGTGCGGTTTGGCCAAGTACTGCCCGCATATGTGGCCGAATAACGAACTGCTGTAGCTTATTTAAAACCGGCTGAATGACTTGGGCTTGCTGCGGTTGACTCCAGCCTTCATATTTAGCCCAAAAACTAGACACCCCCAGTGGGTCGTTGAGCTGGCTGGCAATATGGCGGCGAAAACGAGCATTTACCAGCAGGTTCGGTATGGATACCAAGGTAGCAACCTTCGGGTGAGAACGCCCAACCCGAGCAAGTGTCAGCAAGCTAGCGGTTAAAACTTCTTCGGTGCGCACACCCCACGAATCGGCAAACATAGCTTTAAAAATGGCTAGTAGGCTATCTGCGGCTAAATCTGGGTTACGGCGTGCTAAGCGACTAGCAAGTGGATTAAGGCCAACCGGACTGGGTGCTTGCGGGTCAATTAATACTACGTCGCCACGGTGGTGCGGCGGTATGCGTTCCATAACGCTGGTGACCAAATCTGTTTTTGGGTCAATCACTAACACGCCTCGCCCAGCGTGAATATCTGCGGTAATAAGGCGCAGCATAGCTGTAGATTTACCAACACCAGTTGGGCCGAGCAACACCGTGTGCAGCAAGCTATCTTTTGGCGGGATGCCCAGCTGAACAGAAGATTGACCAGGCGCATTACTGGTAGCAAAAACCCGCTCTAGTTGGCGGGATGAAGCAGATAACCATGTTGGTGGAGTCAGTAACTTTGACGACAGTCTGGTCAGCCCAGGTAACTCAGTTTCACCAATCGGCCACGCAGTCAACATGGCTAGCTCACTGGCAGTCAAGAAACTTGCGCCATACCAGCTAGTAGTCGCGTTCGTTAACCGGTGTGGGTTTTCTGGCGTGATATGAAATTTGGCATGGCTAGTTTCAACACTGCGTAGCACCCCAGTAATAGCCATTATTTTATGGCGAGCCACCGCTGGGGTCTTGGCGTTAACCCCAACCCGAAACAAGACTTTAACCAAATGCTGGCTATGTCGCTCGCGTCGCGCAGCCTTCTCGCTTGCATGGGGCGCTCGACCATTAAGCAACATATCCCACCACGGCTGATACGGCACAACACTCGGCGCATGGCGGGCAAGTCAGCACCAATTGCAAAACAATCACCTCACCGAGCGAAAGGTGGCCAAGCGCGCCCAGTAAACCACGCATCAGTTGCTCATGCCTGGTGATGTCTAGTAGTTGGCTACTCCGCGAGACACGCAGCCGCACTGTCCGCGTCAGATACGGTCGAGTGACCGAACCAAAGGCTGAAGCAGCAGTATCCTCGTCTTGCGGTAGCTGCACAACATGAACGCCAGGCACCAAATCCTGCAATAGTTGTGTAACCACCACGACTTTATGCTCATTGATACCAAGGTAAAACCGCACACCATCACTGCTGGCGTAGGTTTGAATCACCACCCGCCCAAGGCTTGGGTCACTTACCAGCCGTTGGGCTAAGGCGCTAATAACCTCGCCATCTAGCGGCCTGGGCCAAAATATTTCTAGCCAGCTAATCTTTGGTTTTGTCCGCATGATTACCCTCCGGCTTGTTACATGCCTTAGTGTGTTGGGAGTGCCCAGCCTGCTCGGTAGCCCACAACACGTACAGTGCTAACACCTTGGCTAGGTCAGTTTCGGTAACCGGCCGCCAGCAAGGCACGGCGCGCACGTGGTCTGATGCTTTAGCTTTACGTGGCCTTGATGGTCGCCGCACCATGTCACGCTCCTTCTCGTACTTTGGGCTTGGTTACCAATACTGCTGCCTGCGCCACCACAGCAGCAAACGAACCAGCAGAGCTAACAGCCCTACCGCCAAACCAATCCCCACTAGCCAGGGCCATACCTGGGCCAGCAAACCAACCGCAATGTGCAGGCAAATACTGGCCAGTAAGATACTGAGTGCTAACTGGATAATCCAGGTAGCAAGGTTTCTCTGCGGGCGCAACATAACTTTCTCCAATCCAAGCAGTGTGGCACGGTGCTCGATTCACGAAATGGGTAGCGCGTAGTCTCATGGCAGCCTCCTCGGTGGTGTAGGCAAACTAGGTGGTATATGCCGAACATCGCTTGGCACTGGGTATCCAGGGATAACAATGTCGCTGTCAACCTCATTACCCCAAATACTCCAATCTGCACGCGACTCTGGCTGGCGGCGCGCAAACAACTCAAGATATGGCCCAGGCGAAACTCGCTCAATAATGGCAAACTGCTCAGCCGGTTTACGCGAGTGCTCCAAAACCGGAGCATTAAACCAAGTCGGTTGCGAACGAAAATTCACCGGCGCTTTACCACGGGTACAAAACAGCAACTGCTCGGTAGCATTACGCAGCTGGTATTGGCTAGAAAGCCTCAGGCGAAACTTAATCCACGTCAGCGGGCTACGCACCCTAAACCCCCACGCCTCAGCCACCTCATAAGCAGGCAGCAACAAAGCATTAGTCGTCCACAGCCACAAATGCGCATTCTCGGTAGCCAGTTGCGCCACCGGCATCACCTTCATCTGCGCCAGCGTCATAGTCTGGTAATGACGCTCACCACCTTGGTTTTGCCACGGCGGGTCAGCCAAAATAGTGGCAAACTGACGCCTCGATTGGCAGGTTTTGGTTGGCTGGATAGGTGTTGTCATAATATATCCTTCAACTATTCGTCTTAGTTCCAAATAGGCGAGAAAGTAGCAGCGATATAGCTATTAACTAGCAGGCCACAAACTTCCCGCCCTACTTCCATTACCGGGCATTTCAGCCGCTACGTAAACCCCTAGCGCATAACACTTACCAGCGACACGACAGTCGCTAACAGTGGTCGCACACCGGTTTAATGGCGGCTAAAACCCGTGTTGTAGAAAAGTCACCGGTAACTACCAATGCATATGAAGCAAGCAACCAGGTAGCATCACCGGCGCAATTCTCAACTCCCAAACGGTGGTGTTTCCGGCCCAGTAGAACGTTGTTTTGCAGTACGCAGCAACTCCGCCCGTGCCTCTAAATACGCGGCAGTTAAAACCAACAAAGCCGGGGCAACCAACTTGGCGCTCATATCCAACTGGCGCAACTGGTGAGCGAGATTATCTTGGCTAAGCGGCTCAACCTCATCATCGCCAAAGTACGCACATGCGACACTAACAAGCAGCACTAGTAGACAAGCAACCGTCAAACAGTCAATAACAAAACCCAACATGACTACCGCCGCCGCTCAAAACCACGCACAGCCTGGCCAGCAGTCTGTGCAAACAAATCCACAATGTAATCCGCCCGCGCCGCAGCCCGTGGATCACCGCCAGCCTGAAACTCAGCCTCACGCGCCAACATGCCACACAGCTGCACACCGACACCAGCCACATAACCAGCCGCCATAAGGCGAGTCGCCTCCGTAGTACCACGTGCAACTTCTTGATTCTGCGCCTGCGCCAACTCCCGCGCCTCCCGCTGCGTAAACGACGCCGGAACCGCCCCCGATGACGACAACGGCAACAACTGCGCCGATGGATGAGGATTTTGATGGTGGGACATTTTGATACTCCTAAGATCGAGAGTGAACTTGCACCATTTTTGGTGTATCTACAGTTCAACATCAGCACCTGGGTGAAGTCGTGACATGAAAGTGACATATGGAAGCCACCGATCTTGAAACCAGAGTCTTAAACGAACTAAAAGCCCTACGCAAGCACCGAACCGGGGCTTCGTTTGAGGGCTTATCTGCAAAAGGAAAAACTATATGTGGCCTGCTAGGAGCTGGCGATGCAGCGCTAGCCTACAACGTGCTAGTACAGCAATGTCTAGAAAAAATCGGGTCGGACTGGGGAATGGAAATTGAGGCAGCCATAACTGCCCTCGGACTAGCAAGCAAACAAGAAACTGTACTAGGGAGACTAGAGGAATTTGCCAGCAAGCACTACCTTGACCAGCGTCAAGCCCGCCGCTACAGCGACCAAGGACTAATCAGCTTGGCCAAACTAATAGCCACAACATGGTCTGTCTATTCCGTACCAATAGCCCGAATTACACTCGGAGCGAGCAGCGATGTACCAGGTAGCGGTGATACAACGACTTACCAAGCACACATAACCACCACGCATCTCGATTTCATACAAATGCAAACCCCAGAATACGAAGCCGATGGTGGCACACGCCAGCAACTACAAACCACCACCAAAAACAGTGCAGACAACCTAGTAAAATTCGAATTCTCACCAGTCAATTTCCATAACTTAATTGATCTATTCTGGTTCGGAGAAATGTGGCCCAAATGGGAAGTAATAACCGGGCAAATTGACTTTGGAATTACGATTGAAAGTTTGGGGGCGCATTTGCGAATAGGGAAAATAGAGTTAAGGAAATGACGTAAAGAGAAATACCATTTAACTTTTACCCTATGAGGTTTTCTCATCAGGGTAATTTGTGTGGTTTTGTGGCCTGTGGTCTTTCAGGTGTGGTGGGTGTGTCGTAGCACAAGGCACGCGGGATGTTAGAAGTCAGCGTGGTTTCAACCAAAAATCAGCTCCCAGAAAGGACATCCCGCGTGCTCTTCTATTCTGCTACCTTGGACGTACCAATTTCCACTGTTCGTACCATTAGCGCGTGGCTGAAAGCCCACCGAAAGAAAACCGACCGCCGCCTTTGGCAACCTGCAGCCACCTGCTGGAAGCAAACAGCTGCGAGCGGAAGGAGAAAGGCGATTCGGGAGATTATGCGGTTGACAAAGCGGAGCAAGGATACGGTGTGGCGGTGGATGCCACTGTGTAAACAAATGCCCGAGTTTAATTTGGGTCAAGTTTGCGCTGCTATCTGCTCGTGACGTATGACACGACTGCAACCGCTTCAAGCAACCCCATACGGGGGTAGGCTGCTTAGTGTGTGGCGCGCAGACTAGGCAAGACGCCGTGTCGCGTTGCCATGTTTACCAAATCGTGAACTTGTAGAGCATAGGCACCATTGTTACGCCATTTCGAAGGTGGCGCAAGGAACAGGTTAAGCTTAACAAACCATTGAGAGAGGAAGGAGAGGTAGTTTTGGGGGTAATACGATCGCCCACCTAATACAGGACTGTCGTTCAGAAAACGAAGACAGTGTATACGTTTGGTTTGTTATGCTGTAGGTGCGAGATCGAATCGCCCACCTGTTGTGACATGATGCAACAATGTCGAAGATGTGGTGGTGTGGTATCGTCTTGTCGAGATGCATAATGACTCAGTCTTCGTTACCGTAGTTGGAAAACTATAATCAAAACTAGGAAAATGGGTGTTGAAATGGGGTTTTTCAGCCCTGGGCTTTACAGCGAGTTACTGGCGAGAATGGAACTTAGCGTCGAAGAGGTTCCTGCCTTATTTTCTGCCGCCAACAGGAGTGCTAGCGCTATTGATCGCGCAAGGAAGATGATTTGCTCTTATGTAGATCAGCATCCAAAGCACATTAGAGACATAGACGACATCGTAGCATTTGGCTCACTTGCACGATATGAATTAACCCCGAACTCAGATTTGGATTATCTAACAATATCGGAGAATCCGGAGTCTTCTGAAATTCCAGATGCCATTATCAACAATATCCGTCGAACTATGGTCACAGGATCAGAATTAAAGAAACCGGGAACAACTGGAATATTCGGAAAATCAATAAACCCAAAAGAATTAATTTCCAATATAGGATTGCAGCGCGATACCAATGAAATTTTGACGCGCAGAGTGCTCTTCCTTGAAGAGTCTGTTTCACTCATGTACCCAGAAAAGCATAGGGATATTTTATGGAGCATAGTTAACACTTATCTAGACGCTCGTGAAAGAAAGGGGCAAACACCTCGCTACCTCTTGAATGACATTATCAGGTACTGGCGTACTATTGCGATTGACTATCAAGCAAAAATAGAAGGAAACAAGCCAAAAGCTCTTAGGCATGTAAAGTTATTGATACCAAGAAAATTATGTTTCATATCATCTCTCGCACCCCTATATCTACATCATTTAGATGTTGAAAAATTCGATTCTGAACCGAATTTTCTGGTTGATTCATATTTGGAGCCATCTTCAATACGTTTAATGCGTTTACTAACTAAATCTGGTACCAACAATTCCCTACAGCAGAGGATCGTCAAAACACTAGACTTTTTTATTGAAAAATCAAGTGACGCGATGTGGCGAAAGAATATTGAGGAAGATATTTTTAGTAATCAATTTAACCATTCGCCGTCGGGGCCATACTGGGAGATTCGTGAAAGATCGAGACAGTTACATAAAGATTTAACTGAATTACTATTTTCTGACAACTACCGTTCCTTTACTGAGAAGTATATGGTAATATAGATATAGACTTAAGGAATATTATGCCGTTCAAAAAAATTAAGCAACCAAAAACCAACTGTTCAACATGCGGTTTTGAGTTGTGGGAGCCAATTGTAGGATCCACACACGCAGATCTTGGCCTCTATAACGATGATAGGTTTCCTGGACGATGCATATTAACCCTAAAAGAGCACTGGGAATCGCTGGAAGCTGTTCCAATGGACACCATGTTGGGTTTCATGCGTGATATTCAGATCGCTATGCAGGCTATACGCTGCGCGACTGGTGCCGCACGGGTGAACGTTTCTATTTTAGGCAACAGAGAGCCACATCTGCATGCTCATCTTATCCCCCGCTTCCCAGACAATGAGCAATTTCCAGACTGTTCTCCATGGAATGATCTCCGTCCAAAAGGAAAGCTTGGCCGTGATGAAGTTGAGGCGGTGAAAGCGAAGATTCTTGAGTGCATTTTGAGAGTTGAAACAAGGAAGAGTGTAATTGAGGCAAGGAAGAAGACCAGCTCGCCGGAGCCTGCAGCATTAATGAATCGCGATCTTGTTATCTCTAATGATTTAATGAGTTCTTGATTTAATATCTGGCAAGTTATTCATGGGATCTAAGGAAAAACTTCCAACATCAGACATAGCATCGTAAGTAAGAGTATCGGTGTGTGGTGTGCGCCAACGTTCTCGGCATCGAAGCGTTAGTCACGAGACTCAGGATGCTGGGAAAACTATTGGGTGATATTATTGTTGGCAGGCCTGTTTGAGGTTCGGTATGGCTAAACGTCGGGAGAACGAAGGTTTTACTGTGCTAAGTTGATTCGTATCTACAGCGGTATTCTTCTTGCTGACACTCTATGCGCCTAGCATTGCTTTGAAAGCTATTGACCTTGGTATCGGTTGTGCCGTGTGGGCTGGGGTCGCGCTACTTGATCTCCTATTTTGATTAGACGCTAACTGTCGCAAAGATGCTTTGGCTGGCGTGTGATCATGTTGTAATCATTAGTTGTGTTGTGTGGCTCAAACTGGATGCGTTCCATAAATCCCCTGAATAAACCTCCGAGCAGAGTTAAACCTCACCAGAAATACTCAAGCGGGTGAGCTTTTGGAACAACACCAGTCTTATACAAAGCCCAACCCCACCCGCAGCCGCTTCATGCTTTCGGGGCTTAGTTCTGTGCCGTTGCGGCCATCGCCGATGTAGACCCATTCTTTTGGGTCGCCGATGTACTGGTAGCGGGCTACACAAAGCGTCGGGGGATAGATTGCACCTCTTCACCCCAACATCTCCCGCACCTCTACCCCGATCTGTTCGGCTAGGTGTTCCACAGTTTGCAGGGTGAGGTTTCTTTCCCCACGTTCCACGCTACCCATGTAGGTACGGTGTACGCCAAGTACGTCAGCAAATCTTTCTTGGCTTAATCCTCGTTCTTTACGGTAGGAGCGTAAATACGCTCCTACCACTTTTTGAAGATCGCCAACTGCCACATCTTCTAGCGTCAAATCTTGCTACTTGAAAGTCTACATACTTATGAGTAGCTTTCAGGGAAAGTCCAGTTCAGGACTAAGATTTTTGGAGTGGGTGGCGAAAAATGAGCGGTGGAGAATAATATCTAACTTACAAACCTTGGGCTGGAAGCCATATACAGATGGTCGTTTCCAGCCGTGCACTCAGCGGGCTGCCTTAGATTCAACATGCTCCTTTGGTAGCTCGCTTTTCATTGTCCATGTAAAAGAAAAGCCTGACCGGGCTAAAAGCCAGCCGTCGGACTCAATCGCAATAATCCTGCCAGGAACTGTTTCGGGGCTGTAAGAAATAATTGGAGTGCGAGTAGTGCCTACTGTATCGCTAACACGCATTATCGCTATCTCGGTGTCGGTGTAGTCTACGCTCACCCTCACGTTGCGGGCAGGTTGAGGTAATTCAAAGAAAAGTCTATGTCCCCAAGCTGGAGTTATTGTGCGGAAGACTTGACGAATTCGAACGCTACTTCCATCTTCAAATTCGGCTGGAAGATGAACCGTGTAGATTTGCCCGCTTTTTCTTGCCGAACGGCGTATTGGCTGCGACTGCCCGTTGACGGTGAATTCCAGTAGTTCATACATTTCACGGCTACTCGGATCAACACCTGGCCGCCGTGCAACCATCCAAATTGACGTGTCGGGATCGTCTTCACGCAGGAGATTAAATTCAGCTCGATCTGCCACACAAGCAAACTTGCGCGTGGAAGAGCTTGGCACTGTTGTATATTCCCATTCCACAGTAACGTTGAGGAGAGTAGTACCTACGGTACTACTCTCTAAGTACTTAGAGAGCCGAACGCGAACTTCAACATCATGCCATCTTTTCGTGGCGCGGATGGCTTGGTCGCGGATGTCGGGGCGTAGATTTCGCGCGCAAACTCTGCGTCACCGAGCCGGAGTGACATTACATTTGCCGCGATTTCATCAAGCAGCTCGGGCGTGGCAACTCGCTGCAGATCCTTTGGGTGAATCGCAAAGCCATCAATCACGGCATCACGAATCGCCGGAGCCTGTTCTTGGATTATCTCGCGAAAGCGCCGTGCGTTGGCTTCATCTTGGTCTTTACGAAAGATAGCTTCAAACAAAGTGCCTAAGAACCCAGCACCAAACAAAGTACCGCCAATCTCACCTAGTGGCAGCGACTTAACCCATTCAAACGCACCGAGTTCGCTACTTGCTGCCCAGCTATTGGCCAACATCATTAAAACACCCGCAAATGTAAGGTTAACAGCCAGCAGTGCCGCCTTGGTTTGGCGCAAACGGTCTTGACTGGTTCGCCCGTGGCATAGCGAAGGGCGGCTTGTTTTTGCTGCTCGGGGTTTAATCGGGTTTGATGTGTAATGTGGCGCGGCTTCTTCATCTCGTTCGCGGCTGGTTGTAGCCTATCTTCGCCTGATGCGATAAGCTTCCGCCGGAAGGCCAACAGCGGTCGTAATAGGTTCGAATCAAGGTTGTTGAGGCCCACAATGATAACCCTCACCCACAAGCTTTGGGTGGGGGTTTTGAGCGTACGAGGGGAGAATGAGATGGATATTTACGCCTACCAGCGGCCATTGGGGCGCATCGTTGACGATGAGAAGCTGCGAAACCGGTTCATTGAAATCTATGACGCAAAAACCCACCAGCAGATCGTCCAGTTTTGCCGCGATTACGGCCGGCACCTCCACGAGGTTGCGGGTTTTTCCTACCCCTACCATGAGGATCTGGCGGCTGCCGATGTTGGCATGCAGCGGTGGTTGGCTGGCGAGGCAAACTACCATGAGGCCCGCAACTGTAGCTTCCGTATCGGTCGGCTCGCCAAGGAAACAACCGACCCAGTAGCAGTGCGGTTTCTGCGCACCATGGCTCAAATAACGGCCAGCCCACACGTGAAATACCATGGATTGTGGGCGACAGACTTCG
>ERZ772766.1054-NODE-1054-length-15299-cov-15.741800_pt1 | contig 15299 bp, 12 predicted proteins | sample MGYA00511379_ERZ772766 | MGnify/ENA primary metagenome ERZ772766 (study PRJEB29015, sample SAMEA2737895) | human oral metagenome | biome: human oral; feature: human-associated habitat; material: dental | place: China | collected 2116 ...
GAACATAATTACTCAGTCGGCCTTCCCAATTTTTCTGCAATTGCGGCTCCAGCGCGAACGATTTGACAGTCTGCGCGCCAGTGATCGACTCAACCAAATACGATTGGGATTCGGCACCCGTATTAAATTTTTCATCCAAACGCTGGCGAAGCAGCGGCGTGATTATCCAAGACAAAATCGCAAACACCGGCAAACTGCCCAGCACCACCCACGTCAATGTCGTACTATAAAACAGCATAACAATGATATAAACAAACATAAAACTAATGTCGATCAGCGCAGTCATTGGCGTACCAGTCAAAAAAGCCCGAATTCGCTCTAGCTCCAATACCCGCGCCGTGGTGTCGCCGACTCGGCGGGTTTCAAAATACCGCAGCGGTAAGGCAAATAAATGCCGAAACAGCCGCGAACTCAAAATCACATCAATCCGGCTGGTGGTATGCGTGAAAATATAATTCCGAGCAATGCCAAGCATCCCCTCAAACAGCGCGATAATCACCAGCCCGCCAACGATGACGTCCAGCGTCGAGACACTGTGATGCGCCAGGGCTTTATCAATAACAACTTGTGTCAAAATCGGCGTGAAAATGCCGATAATCTGCACAACCAGCGCCGCCAACAAGACTTGTAGCAGCGGCTTTTTGTACTTGATAATCGTCGGAATGAACCATTTCAGATTAAACTTTCGATCCGCTTCTTTCCAAAACCGCTGTGTAAATAGCACCACGCGGCCAGTCCATTTATCTTGAAAATTCTCGACCGACATTACCTGTGGCGGCGCACCGTTCGGCGGCAAAATGAGGAGTTTACTGTTGATGATTTTTCCAGAACCTTTGACTTTGCGGCGACTGTCATTCTTAGTATCAGCAAGCTGCGCCGCCATATTATCCTCGGCAATTTGCGCCAGCACCGCAAACTTTTCATCCTTCATACCAACGATGAGCGGTAGTGGCAATTTCGCTAATTGCTTAGAATTAACCGTAGCTGCCCGCGCCTTCAATTTGAGTGAGCGCGCGGCTCTTAGCATATCCGTTTCACTCATACCCACACGCGGGTCAATCGCCAGCGCGTGAGCAATCTGCTCTGGGTCGGCAGGAATACCATGAAACTGAGCGATGGCCGTAAAACAATACAGACCAGGATCTAACTTGCCGCCAGACTTTTTATTTTCCAAATCATCATGTAATTTTTCACGATTCTTTGATGCAGACTTAACACTAGCACGCTTTTTAACCGGCGCTGCCTGACTATCCTTATCTGGTTTTTCTCGCTTACTAACCACTCTCTCCTCTGATTATTGACTATATCAGAGGTAGTTGCTAGCTCAAAGCTTAAGCATCAGGAAAAATCACTGGCATTTACTGCAAATATGCCGAAATCTTCGCTTTGGCAGCATTCACCGATTCATCGGACGGAATCATCACGTAAAGCGACGTACTGTTATAGCTATACGTTTGTTCCATTGCGCCCGCACCGTCAACAGTGATTGATTCGACTTTCCACGAATGGATATCGTCAAGTTGTTTGCGGATGATCGCCTTAATAGACTGCTCGGATAAATCTGTCTCGACAGAGTCGCGAATAATACCTGCGATTTGCGGTAATTTTACGGCATTTTCAGTACGCGACAGCTTGGCGATAATCGCCTCGATAACGTGCTGTTGGTTGCGCCCGCGCTGGCGATCGCCTTCCTGGAAGCTGTAACGTTCACGCGAAAACTCCAGAGCCTGCTTGCTATTCAGCGTATTATACCCCTTATGATAAGATTTAAAATCGTAGTCCGAATAAGCTTCAATTGGACCAATAGCGTCGATCAGAGTTACCAGAGAAGTGAAATTGATGCGAACATAGTGCTGAATATTAATACTATACAAATCCTCTAATGTCTTCACCGACATATCAACGCCGTACACCCCGGCATGTGTCAACTTGTCGCGCAAGCCAGTCGTACCGTGCAGTTGCACATAATAATCACGCGGCGTATTTACCAGCAGAATCGAATGTTTGGCTGGATTAACCACCATCAATATATTGACGTCGCTGCGCGATACGGTAGATATTTTGCCAGCCGTATCAATGCCACTGATGTAAAGAACATATGGCTTATCAACATTAATCGCCGAAGACTGTTTAGCAGCCTCCCCTTCCACGCGAATAGTCTGCAACACTACCAAATTATCGTGGAAAGTTTTATCAGCTTCTTCGATGATTGGCATATTAGCCTTGCGAATAGTTGCCAGCTGCAGATCGCCTGACTCGAGTTTATTCTTAAGTTCAGCCAAACTATCCAGCGCTTGTTGATTGGCAGAAGTTTCATCCTTGACTGCCTTAGTCACTTTATTATAAAGCGGATCAGCCGAAAGTATTCCAACCGATTGAGCATTATTAAGCGATGTATTACGATCCTTATAGGCAGCAATCACATATTCAACATACGACAATTTCCTGCTTTGCACTGAAGACGTCAAATTATCAAAAGCTCGCGCCGTACTGATAACGTAAATATTCACAGCAGTAATCGCCAAAGCCACTATACCAAGCGCAATCAGCACGCCAGTATGAATATTACCAAAGCACTTCTGACTCGCCAATCCCCAGATTATAGCAGCAGTCACCACCCCATAAATCGGCAAACCAATCCACAAATAACGCTCAGGCACGATTCCTGCCTGCAAAACACTAACCACCAGCGCTATGAACGATAACAACAAAATACCAGCGACCATTCTTCGCAAGCCAACGCTTAATTTAGTAGTTTTAGTTATTTCAGACACCATATCTTTTATATTATACTCTATTTTTTACTTATTTGCAATATTCTTACAGAAAATACTTATTATAAACACCCCGATGGTTGCGGCGCAGCTGTCTATGATTATATCGCGAATCTCGCCGCTTCTACCACTAACAAACAACTGATGGAACTCATCGCTAACAGCGTAAAGCGCGCAAACAATGATTGACAGCATAGCTGGGCGGTTAAATTTGAACTTGCTTAAATCCACTCGCCATAAAGCGTTGAATATCAAAATACCCAGCACGAAATAAGCGAAGATATGCGCGCCTTTGCGAACCAAAAAAGTCAATAACTGCTGGTCGACGCTCGGCGCAATGTGGCGCAGCTGCTCGACAAACACGCCGCTCTGCCCGCTAGATATCGAGGCCGACTGCTGCGAAAGCATGAAAATAACCGCCATCCAAAGTAGCGGGAGAAGCAGGTGGATTTTAGATATTTTCTTAGTCTGCGCCATTCTCAGAGTCCCATTCCTGTATTAGCTTATCGGTTTGTTTTCGCCTTAATCCGCGCGTCTTTTTTAATATAGTATCCTTGGCTATTTTAAGCGTATTCTTATTAATAAACACGACGCCCGCTCCGATCAGTACCACATTAGCCGCGGTAGCATAGGCAGAATTTGCGTAATATAAGCCTATACATATTATATACAACGCGGTAATTTCTATAGTAGCTTTTGGCTCGTAAGTTATTTTAATAGACTTTTTAACATCAAAATGACGAAAGACTGCCATACCGAGGTAAGCGGCAATTAACGCTATAGCCGGTCCGTACAATCCAATAAACGGCGTCAAAATCACAGAAAGCACGATACTGATAGCCGCCGCCACGACGGAAGTATTTAACACCTGGCGAGTTTCTTTCTTAGCGATATAAATTGCGCTATAAATGCCGACTATAGAATTAAACAACGACCCCACGATAAGCAGTGGCACATATAGCCGCGCCTCACTATACTTTGCGTTTATTAAAATATTGAAAAACACTGACACTCCAACGATCAAAATAGCGCCAAAGCTACCGAAGACGCGCAAACTCATATTGGCAACCTTGGAAAAGAACGCGTCGCGATCTGCTGATTTTATATGAACCGACGCCGACTCTGTCCAAGACAGCCCGAAAAAACTATAAATAGCGGTAAAAATTTGCGGAAATTTATAAGCAACAGCATAAATACCATTGGCAGTCACGCCTAGTAACGCGGCGATAATCATACGGTCGGCAGCATTGACAATCCACCACGAGACGCCATTGGGAATTAACGGTAATGAATAATGCAGCAGTTCGCGTTTTTGATCAGAGTTTATCAGTTTGGTGTTGATATACTTTTGTATTTTTAGCGAATAGATCAGATATAGCGTGGATAATATATTACTAATCACAGTCGCCAAGAGCATGCCGGTCGCACCCATCTTGCACACGACGATAAATAATATATTCAGCAATATCGCGGAGACTCCAGCGATGACGCTGCCGATGGCGTATTTGACATTATCGCCAAATCCGCGAGCGACCTGTAAACAGTAGTTTGAACCGATTGATGCCAGCACAGAGCCAAGCGCCAACCAAGCATACGGTATCGTTACAAATTGTATCACGATTATATAAATCAACGAAACCATCAGAGTGCTATAAATCACCATCTGCAATGAGTTGGTGATAATAGAAGCTTGCCGCTCCTTAACTCCTCGCCCGTCAATCAAAAAGCGAAACACGGCCATTTCTAATGACAACATGATAATCGGAGCCGCCAACGAGACTATGACTGTGATTAGATCAACCACACCAAACTCGCCCGCTGCCAAATAAGCAGTATACAGCGGCAAGAGTAAAAAGCTAATAAACTGCGTCGATATCTTGCCGAGCGCTATGATGATGGTGTTTTTGATGAGGGATGAGGTTTTGGACATTTTATTTAGAAAACTGGCTTTTCCACTCGTTTATTTTATCTTGGTTTATCTTTATATCAGTGGTAAATGTGGAATTTATCATACCATCTAATTTAACACTTAATTCATCGCGCTCTATCGCATTAATATTATAGTTTTCTTGGATGTCACGAGCACGATTATCTACTATTAATATGATACTACGCACATTATTTTGCATAGCAAACACTCCTGCGTGCAAGCGCGTACCAACAAAATCGATAGAACCAGATTGCAATAGTGATCTGTAGTAGTCTAGCTGCGGTGATATTATATGTATATTTTTATAATCTAGCGAAAGGATGTACTCATAATCATCAGAACCTTGCGGCCAAAAGTAAACTGTTTTGTAGTTTTTTCGTAATATATTAATGAGTTCTTGGTCTTTTTCTATATTTTTTGCATAATCTGTTAGCGTAAACACAACTCGAGAAGATTTTTCTTTCGGGATTTTTGCACATTTCTCAGACGTAAACCCCCACATTGTAACGCAGCCAGTATTGATAGCTTTTAAACCGATACTCTCTAGCATGTTTTTTGTCTTTTCATCCCGCGTTGAGTGTACAAAGCTATGAGACAAGATGTGTTTATATAAAAACTCAGTATAGTGATTTATATTTCTGGCGTTTGGGGTAGAGCCTACACCAACCATAATGGAATTATTGTAGGGTTTAGAGTTGAATATGTTGACATTCCAGTTAGGCCAAGGCATTAAATTATTGTATGCTAAGATATTTGTACCAATGATAAATTTGTATTCTGCGGAATTGCAGACCTGTACAAGCTTATTTCTATGGATTGATTGATAATTGTGTATAGTAGGAGTGTGCGTCGGAAGCTCAACTATGAAATCATCTTTTAGGATATCTGACAACTGCTTTCTGCCAGATTCGTTAATTATGTAATCCCCAGTATTGAGACTGCCAATAGACGTATTAAATATAATTATTTTTTTCACAACACCTCCTTATATATGCTAGCAAGTTGTTTCACGATATTCTTTATATCATATAATTTATCAAGTTTATGAGATTTCTGACCGCGACGTTTTTTACAGAGTTTTATAGCGGTAGCCCATTCAGATGGCGCCAAGTGTATATTTAGAAAATTAAAGTTATCATTTATTTTTACGTCATGATCTATGGAATCACTCACAATACACGGTAGTCTGTTTGCTTGAGCTTCAATAAGGACAACTGGTAATCCCTCAAATATCGACGGCATAACAAAAATGTCTGCTGAGTTATATATTTTTTCAGTATCCGATCTTACCCCTGTGAAAGATATGCAATTAGCAAGTTTTAATTTACGCACCTTATTTTCTATTGTATTTCGGAGTGGACCATCGCCGACTAACAAAAGATGTGAATTAGGGTGTATCTTTATATACTCTTTAAAAACGTCAATTAGGTATGTGTGGTTTTTTACTTCCTGAAACCGTGCAATATTTAACAATACTGTTGCATCTTGAGGTATATTCAGTTCAATGCGTGTATCTTTTCTAATAGCAGGTTTATAAGAAAAGCTTGATAAGTCAATCCCATTATTAATAATAATAAAGTTATTGCCTCTTCCAAAAAGCGCATAGCCAGCTTCTTTTGCGCAAGCTATTCTTTTCGTTGCGTAGTGTCGAATGGCTAATTTAGATAAAGCAAAGTATATTTTTTTAACAAGCGAAGGATTTACCTCAGACATCGTATTGTGAGAGTGCGCTATTCTAGTAGATACCCCTGCTTTTTTTGCTGCTATTAACGAGAATACTGAATTGTAATATGTATGCGCGTGGACTATATTGATTTCATTGTCTTTTATGACAGATTTTATCGCCTTTATATGAGATACTATCCCTACTTCTTTTACATCGGGTATGCGTATGATTTCTCCGCCCAGTTGTTTGATTTCATCTTCGTAGTCAAAGTGTTTATTGCTGAAACATAGAAAATAGAATTGAAATTTATTGCGGTCAATTGCACGAAATACGTTCATGACAAACGTCTCGGCTCCACCGCGATTCATGCCAGCAATAACATGTAAAATACGCAGCTTATTGTCTTTTTTAAGTGCAGACACTCTACTTTCCTCCTATTAATTTTCTATTGCGATAATATCGAATGATCCACACGGGTGATAGTCCAGCTATGATACTTTTAGCTATTCGCATGTACTCTATTAAACCAGCACCCAGCAGTGGATAGTAATGAATGCGCGCTTTAAGCTCTCCACCTCTATGACGCAACGTACGCTTCTTGTAGTCGTTTGGATTGACACGATAATGCAATAAAACATCGTTCATTACATAAATCTTTTTACGAGCAAGCATTAGTTCGCACCACAAGGATAGATCCTCTGCTCTAGTGTAATCTTTATATCCCCCTGTAGCAAGTATGTCACTTTTTTTCATGATAACAGATGGGTGTACGGGGACGTCACCTCTCATAATATCTTTTCTTGTTTTTTCGCCAGCCTTGCCAAGTATACCCAGTTCCTTTTTATCGGAAAACTCGATTACTCTACTTGCGACAACTGAATATTCGGAATGTTTTTGGATAAAATTGTGCTGTTTCTGAATTCTGTCTTTTTCGGCTATGTCATCGGTGTCCATGCGTACCAAGTACTCACCTTTTGCATGTGTTATCGCGTTATTAAGAGAATAAACAAGTCCTTTATTGCACGGATTTTTGATAATTCTTATTCGCTTGTCGTTGCCAAGTTCCTTTTTTATTACTTCTAAGTCATTCTTTCCGCCGTCGTCGACGATAATAAACTCAAAATCACGATATGTTTGATCTAGGATACTTTTGATTGCGGTTTTAAGATCGTCAGCATTTGTATTATACTCGGCCATGATAACTGAGACGCTAACTTTAGTCATCTAAATTTTTCCTCCGCTTATGCTAAACTTATATGGTATTATATCTGCTTGTCCTAATAAAAAATACGATACGACAAAAAATCCTATAGCGTAACACGCGATGACACTATATAGTAGCGCTTGCCTTGCCTTGTTTGAATTTATTCTTACAGCTAGCGTTAGTAGTATTATATATAATAATGAAAAATAAAGAGCTTGCCGTTTAATAAACGGCGACACAAACCCCAGAGACAACAGTATTATCTCCATGATAGCGCCAGACATTATAAAAGTATTGTACTGCACATTGTCGCGCAAAACGATATATTTTGACAGAATGAATATAACAGCCAACAGCGCAAGCTTGCAATAGAACATGAGATTTGCGCCGTCTTCATTGATGTATGCGTACAATTCATACTTGTCGAATCCGGGTATTGATAGCGCAAGATTAAGTGCATTTACGGTTACGGCGATAGTTATAGATACCATTACGATTAGTCTAATAACGTATCGCGAGCCTAGCGATCGCGGCGATTGATTGTTTTTTAACATGCCGATTCTAATAATAAAATAAAACGGTATGACGAGTAGCGCGCTAATATGAAATAGGCTTGCGATTACACACCATGCAACAAAAGGTATTGTCCTTTTGTCTTTGGCGTATGATAGCGCCAAAAAAACAATAGATACTGCTATGCCTTGACGTACTGTGTTAAACGACATCGGTAGTAATGTCATGAGGTACAAGAAAGTTACTAGACCAGGATATTGAGGCTTGAATCGGACAAGCCCTGCGTAGAATAATACTATAGTAAGCGCTGTTGTTATAATGAAAAGCATTCTTGTATCGTACGGCGCGAATAATGATGAGAATTGCTCAAGTAGAGTGTACCCTATTTCGATACCGTCAATATCTACAAAGCCTTTTTTGACATGGTCGGAGAATATATTTATGTAATTAAAATAATCAGTCCCTACCCCATACCGAAACCCTCCGATGATGATAGGTATTAGCAAGCCAAACATGCAGAATATCCGCTTTTTTGCGCGAAATCCAAACGATACAAGATAAGCAGATAGCGCAAAAGCGATGATATAGAAGAAAAGGCTTGCAAGGTTACTCATGATACATCTTCTCTGCCATTGATAATATAGATTTTATATCGTATTGACTTGCTAGTTTTATAGACTGCTTGCTGAGCCGACGCGATAGGCTGAGATTGCGACGGATCTTTTCTATCTTTTGCAAAAACTCTTGTTGATCGAATCTTGTAACAAACCCATTCACGCCGTCCTCCACTAACTCAGTTGCTCCGCGGCATTTGGTAGTGACTATTGGTAGACCAGCGAACATTGCTTCGATAAGATGGACAGGCAGACCTTCTCGGTGACTAGCCGATACAGACAGGTCGGACATTTGTAGTAATTGCGGGATGTCAGAACGGTAGCCTAAAAAGTGCGCATTCTTAGCTACGCCTAGTTTATCGGCAAGTTTTTTATGGTAGCCATTTAGATTATCTTTGCCAGCCAGTAGTAAATGCACTGATTTATCTTCTTTATTGATTTCGTGCAACACATGTAGTAGTAAGGTTTGATTTTTATTTTTATTTAATTCTGCCGGATAAATCATCACGAAGTCGTCTTTTTTAAGACCGAGTGATTTGCGAAGTTCTAGCTTTTGCTCGGCAGTGAGCTTCGGCTTGAAACGCTTCGGATCAACACCCACGCCTGGCATGTACGTGACGTTTGTCTTGAACTGCCTTTTGGCGCGGTTGTAATCTTCTTTATTTATGGTAATCAGCATATCGGTGTGGTGCGCCATCAGCCGCTCGACTGGATAGTAAATGAGCCAATTTAACAGCGGCGCTCCCTTGAAAAAGTGAAAGCCGTGAGCGGTATAGATAATTTTGGTGCCGTTCTTGCGGGCTTTTTTGGCAGCCAGCCGCGTTACCACGCTGCCCATCGGCGTGTGAGTATGGATAATATCGTAATTCTCTTGATTGATAATCTTTTTCAACTGTCTGTAAGCGGTAATATTACTCAGCCTGAACGGGCTTCGCGTGAATGGTACAACAAATGACTTATCACAATCCAGAATTTCTTCCTCGCCCATCGACGCGTAATGAACTTCCCAGCCCTTCTCGCTCATCATGCGCATAAACGGGCGGTTAAACTTTTGGAAACTAGCAACGTGCGATGTAAAAAGAATCTTCTTAGTTTTCTTATGGCTACTCATATTAATTTATCTATCGTTTTTTCCTTGGTTTATTCTGTTTTTTCAGCTCCTGCAACTCTTCGTGTATGCCGCTCTTACCCAAAGTATTCGATTCTTTGTCAAAAAGCGTTTTGATAGTTACAAATATAATTTTAACATCGTTTAGCAAAGTAACGTTATCGACGTAGTCCAAATCATGGGCAATTTTTTGTTGAATTGATATGCTATTACGACCGTAAGCTTGCGCTCTGCCTGTAATTCCCGGACGGACGTTATTTCGGCGGCGCTGATTGCTATTCATATTATCGTAATAGTCAGTAATCCAAGGGCGTGGTCCGATGAAAGACATGTCGCCTTTTATTATGTTAATAAGCTGCGGTATTTCATCCAAAGAGGTAGCGCGGATCACTTTACCTACTCTGGTCAGAGAATCTGACTTCGAAGTGTCGTGTACATCGTTGTCGGCAGGCATGCTGCGGAATTTATATAGGGTAAATGGCTCGCCGTCTTTACCGGTACGCTTTTGTCTGAATAGGATTGGGCCGCGCGAATCAAGTTTGATACAGCCAGCGACGATAATGAAAATTATTGCAGTAAATGGAAACAGGATTAGTGCGCCTGATATATCCGCTAGGCGCTTTCCGTATTTTTGATACATCGTTCGGCCTCCTTAGTATTATTTCTTTGGCTTTGTTTTGGTGGTTAGCTGCGATTTTCTGTAATCGTAGATAAAGAAAAGTACGATTATAGCTAGCGCCATAGAGGCTGCGGTTATCAAGCCGATTTGCTGCAGCGGCTTGATGTTTGATGGGCTGTTTGGTGTGTCAGCCGAGTCAACGACGCTGATTTTAACAGAGCTGTTACCGTAAAGCGATTTGGATTGCTTTTCAAACTCTTGGATGGCCGATTCTAAAAGTGCTTTGCTGGTTTTTGGATTAGAGGTGCTCATCGATACGTTGATGATATCGGTGTTTTTAACGTTTTCCGCCGTAGTATTACCAGATAGGGTTTTATAATCATCTGAATAATCGTTGTTCGCGATAACCGGATCAAGCACGCGGCGCGAGGTGAACAATTTTACGTAGTTATTCAATGTCACCGAACCTTGATTACTGCCCGAGTGGTCAGCGCCGATCAATAAAATAGTGGCCGAGCTTTTATACTGCGGTTGTTGGATAAAGTACGTGTAAGTGATGCTGATGATTGCGCCAATCATGACGGCGATGGCAATAGTTAGCCACCTTTTAGCATAAAAGCGCAATAAGTCGTAAAGATTAATTTCGTCCATGAGACTCCCTTTAATGTTGCAATATGTTATTGATTTGACTGTAACATAAACTTCTCTTTTTGTAAATAATATACCCTAATATACTTATGCTTTACGGTCTGGTTGTTAGGGTTTAGATGGTGTCTTATAACGCTTATGCTTGTTACGCTTATGTAAAGTTTGCTATTATCTTTTTATAAGGCATTAAGGAGGGGTGCTTATGAAGATCAGAGGGTATGATATTACAGAGAAAAGAGTGGCGGCTGCTTGTGCGGCTATGTTATTAGTAGTTTCGCTGCTTGCGGCTATTAAACAAGCTAATGCGGCAGATACTATGGCGAATTTGTTAGATAATAAAGAGTCGCAAAAGACTTCTAAACCGACTGAACAAAAATTAAAAACCAAGCCAAATAATGACTTGCCTCAACAATTTGTACCGCAAAAGAATAACAATAATACTAACACCGACACCGAAAAAAAGACCACCGACACTAACACGCAAAACAATAAAGTTAATGATACAGAAAAGAAAAATACAGCAGACGCTAAAGATAAAAACCAGGTCACGCAGCAACCCGCGAATACACCGAAGGCCAAACCAGATAGTTATACCTATACCGTACAAGATGGCGATTCATATTCGACAATTATTCGCCGCGCCATCAGCGAGCATGGTGGCTCAAGTTTGAGCTCTGCGCAGAAGATTGCTGCTGAAGCTAAATTAGTAGAACAAGCTGGCTGGCCAGAAGTTGATGCTGGGCAATCCGTAAAGATTGACGGTACAGCCCTCTCGCAAGCGATTAGCTCGGCTCGTTCAATGACGGCTGACGAACAGCAAATGTGGCAATCTTATGCTGACGATATCGTCTGGTAGCAAGCACCACCGTGTCGGATAGCTTACAATGAAAGTCGGCTAATTTATGTGGAAATTAAAAAAATTCACCATATATTGATGAATTCTTCTATGGTGACCTTACCGGGAATCGAACCCGGGTTGCCAGGATGAGAACCTGGTGTCCTAACCGCTAGACGATAAGGCCTCAACGCCAGTTATTGTAGCAGAAACCTAGCCCTGTGTCTATACGCGTACGACAAATAGCTCTTACGCTCATTGATCGTTTATTGACTTTTCTAAAAATATTCTGTATAATAATGATATCAAATGCAGATTTAATAATGTGTTAGCTGGCGGTGGAGCTGGCTAACAGTAAGGAGGAGCGATGCATGCGTAAATATATCAATTGGCTGCAAAATGCGCCAAAGCAGTTTTATGCGCTGGCTATGATCGCGGCAGTGTCCGCAGCTTTGCCGGTCGCATTGAACGCTTTGGGCCCAACAAACAACACGGACGCAGCTTTTACTATCGATAAGAAAGTTCGAGTGGCTGGGACAACCGAATGGAAAGATAGTACCACCGCCAAACCAGGCGATACTGTCGAATACCAAGTAACCTACACCAACAAAAGTAAAATTCGCCAACTCAATGTCGCTTTACGCGATAAAATGGGCAAAGGTTTGCGGTACGTAGCCAATTCGTCTGTCTTAAATGGCACTAAATTATCTGACAAGCTCATGGAAAGCGGCGTAAATCTCGGACATCATGATTCGGGCGGTAATGCTGTCGTTTATTATAAAGCCGTCATTCCTAACAAAGAGAACTTGTCATGCGGCACGACGGTGCTAAAAAACACCGCCACCATTAACGTCGGCAATACTCCTAAGAGTGATGAAGCGACAGTTACCGTAGAAAACGAATGCGCGCAAGCTCCAATATACAAGTGTAACTCGCTAACCATTGAAAAGATTTCTAAAGATGATTTCAAATTTTCCGTACAATACACAGCATCAAACGGCGCAGTGTTTAAGAAGGTGGTGTACAAGGTCTATGATGCCAATAATAATGAAGTTTACAGCTCAGACAAAGGCAACTTCAATGGCTTTAAGCCAGGTAAATATACCGCCAAAGCTTTCATTACCGTGGCGGTAGATGGCTCAGAAAAGACTGTCACCAGCGAAACTTGCGAAAAGCAATTCGTTATCGACGGACAGGCTACTCCTAAAAAATCGAGTGTTAAAATCGACAAGTTGGTAGAAAACGTCAAACAAAAAGCAGTTGGCGTTAATAAAGAATTCACTTACCAAATTAAAGTCGCCAACAACGGCGAAACTAGCCTTAAAAACGTCGCTGTCACCGACAATGCGCCAACAGGCATAACCTTTACTAAGGCTAGCGCTGGCGCACTAAAAGACAACAAGTGGAACTACACTATCGCTGAATTACAGCCTGGACAATCTGTAAGCTTTACAATTACCGCGAAAGCTCCGGCTGCTGTAAATGGCGCAGTTAAAAACACCGCCTGCGCAGATATCCCGGAAACCGCGGCAAATGCGCCAGATAGCTGCGACAATGCAACTGTGACAGTTGAGGCGGCAAATAATAATCAAAAACCGACAGAGCCGAATGACAATAAGAATCCAGCGAAGCCGTCAAAACCAACACAGCCAGCGAAACCATCAACACCAACTAATCCAAAAACTCCGTCAAATCCGTCAAATCCGTCAAATCCGTCAACTCCGTCAAATCCGTCAAATCCGTCAACTCCCGTAAACCCTTCAACGCCGACGACGCCATCAAGTCCGACGCCGACAACACCAAGCAAACCTTCAGCCCCAACGCCCCCATCTCCGACACAGCCGCCATCTCCAACATCCCCATCTCCATCGACAAAAAACACCGAATCAACAACAAAAAATTCTTCAGCAGAACCGACTGCTTTGCCAAAAACCGGTATGAATGACCCGCTAGTTGGCGGACTTGGACTCGGCGCATTGATGACAGCTGGTCTAGCCTACGCCATTAGCCGGCGTCGCATATAGAGACTGACCGCTCCAAAATCTTTTTCTGAAGCGTTCAGTTTCAGACAGCACACTCCCTGTTTAGCAGGGAGTGTCTTTGTTGTATAATAGAAATGTATGGTCAAGCAGAAGAAAAAACGCAGTAAGAAATATTCCGGCGTAGATGCCGCCTCTAAGCGTCCAAGCGTTACTAAAATAACCGCCGTCAACCGCTCGAAAACATCGCAGTGGTTGTTTGATCGGAAATCACTGCTTAAACCAGCCGGTATAACCCTAGTTATTATATTAATAATTGTCTTGATTCTGTCAGGGATTTTCCGCTTGTTTTAATGTTTTCACCTAAGGTTTACCTGCTGGAATTCTAAATCCAAACACGCTACCCTTCCCCTCTTCTGATGAAAATATTATTTCTCCGCCATGAAAGAGAATAACTTTCCTCGCTAAAAATAAGCCTACCCCAGTTCCATCCGGCCGTTTCCTCCTGGCATTTGAGCCGCGGAAAAATTTACCAAATAAATTTGGCTGCTCGACCTTCGGCACGCCAATACCCGAATCTTTCACTGTAAATTCGATAAAGTCGCCTTTTTTAGACAGATTTATCGCTACGTCTTTATTAGGCTTGGAATAGTAGATGGCGTTATCGATCATGTTTAATATAACTTGGCGAATTTTTTCGGCATCAATTTTAACTTCCGGTATATTTTTATTAATTTTTACTTTCAACTTTACCGACCGCTGGCTGGCCACCACTTTCAATAGAGCAACTTCTTCTTTTACAATTTGCGCAATGTCGGTTTTTTGCTTGTCAATCACAAATTTACCAGTCTGCAGCCGCGAGACATTCAAAAAATCGTTAATTAGCCGCACCATTCGCTCGCTAGAAGAAAAAGCCTCCCTTAGAACAGCCTTCTGAGTTGACGATACCCTGCCCAAATCACCCTCAAGCAGCATATCCAAATATCCTTTGATACTAGTTAGCGGCGTTCTTAGCTGGTGCGATGCCATTGAAATAAACTCATTCTTTGACTCATCAAGCCGCTGAAGCTGGCGGTTGGTTAATCTCAACTCTTTGGTCGATTCGTCAATTTTACGCTGCAAAGTATCGTTCAGCCGCTTAATTTCCTCCACCGACAGAGCGTTCTGAATCGAGATTGCCAATTCGCTAGCTACCGATTCCAGAATGCAGATATTCCGCCGGCTATATTTACGCCCTTTACGCTCGCCTAAAAACAATATGCCCGCCTCGTGATCTTGCTGCATCAAAGGAATTGCCACCGCAGTTTTATGCAGCTTAAATAACTTCTGTAAGCTTTTATCTTTAATATCTTTGGTAATAATCGCCTCGGGAAAACTATAATGCTTCCAATAGTACTGCATAATTTTTC
>ERZ772766.1055-NODE-1055-length-15289-cov-20.262045_pt1 | contig 15289 bp, 10 predicted proteins | sample MGYA00511379_ERZ772766 | MGnify/ENA primary metagenome ERZ772766 (study PRJEB29015, sample SAMEA2737895) | human oral metagenome | biome: human oral; feature: human-associated habitat; material: dental | place: China | collected 2116 ...
TGTTCACACCTACTTTATATGGGTCGGTGCTGGAACCTGTGCCGGTTACGGTTACGGGGCTGTTATCGGCAGCCTGAACTTTGGTTTTGGCAGCCTGAATCGCATCGTGAATGGTGTTTTGACCTGTGCCGCCAATATTGCTCATCGTAATATTGCCGTCAGCGTCTATTGCAGCATTGCCACCCAAGATAGTTTTAACCGTGTTACCAACATTACCCAATGTTTTTTGGGTGGCGTACAGTTGGCTGCCGTTAATGGCATCGGTGCTCGCGGCAGAAATTTCCCCTGGTGCAACGTGTTTGATTTGACGTTCAAAGCCTGTATTACCAACCGATACTTGGTCGCCCACAGCTACGGAACTATTGCCCGCAAAGTTGCCATAAGTTAAACCACCAACCGTGGCGGAAGTAACTTGGGTGGCGTTGGTATTGGTTTTACTGCCTGCGCCCAAAGCAATGGCATTGTCTTTATTGGCTGATGCGCCTGTGCCGATTGCGGTACTGGCTGTGCCAGAAGCGTTAGATTTAGCACCCAGTGCCACACCCAAATCACCAGACTGGGCTTGTATACCAACAGACACACCTGCTTGTTTAGAAGCGGTTTTGATGTACACGCCATTTTGCATTGTGTCGCCTGTTAAGGCTTGATAGGCTTGACGTACTGTGCCATTGACTCGTTTGTCATTGGTTGGGTCGGTGTAGCTGATTTTTTGAGCACCTGCTTTGTCCAAATCATCACCACCAATCGCAACAGAACTATCACCATACGCCAGCGTATCACTACCTATCGCCAAAGATTGGTCGCCATAAGCATAAGTGCGGTTTTCAGGCAGCGCACCAGTCCCACTACCAATCGCAACCGATTGCCCAACTGATTTCACTGCCAGATTAACCGTGCCCAAAGAGCCACCTGCATTCACGCTAATAGCTTGATTAGAACCAACTGTTGCATGAGAACCAATCGTCACACGTTCGCCACTGTTTCCACTATTAGGTCCTTCACCACTCAAAGCACCTGCTTGATGACCGATAGTAATATCGTAGCGTGCATTTGCCTTAGCAAGTGAACCCATGGCAATTGCATCATTACCTGATGCGACAGCACCATCCCCCCACTTTATTCCGGCGGCCTGCACAGCAGCAGACGAGAGCACCATACCCACAGCAACCACCGCTACAGCAATGGTTTTGCTTGATTTGGATTTACCATGGGCGGTACTGATTTCGGATACGGCCACCCATGCATTGGCGGCATCGCTCCAAACAACTTTATAAACCTTATTCATAGCTTTCTTCCTAAAAAGTTTAAAAAACAAAGAGATACAACAAAATTTAAACCTAGCGAAACGGTTTTCAGGCAGTCTGAAAACGATGTAAAACCAATAGCGGTCAATTTAACAAAATGCCGCCCTTAATTAAACCGTCTTAATAAAGAGACAGATTTTTTTGTAAACTATTGTAAATGACATGAGATTGCACCCTAGCCGGATTTAGCCCGATTTTGCTTTCAAATTTGATCCGAAACGGCAAAATTAAGCATAAAGGCACAAAACACACCGTTTTTTTCAGGCTGCCGTTTTCCCGACAGCCGTTACACACAAAAAATCCCGCAGCAATCAAAACCACCCTGATTGATACGGGATTTCTTTACATCTTGGCGGAGAGGAAGGGATTCGAACCCTCGATACGCTATTCACGTATACACGCTTTCCAGGCGTGCGACTTCAACCACTCATCCACCTCTCCAAGCGATAAGCGGCGCATTGTATAGAGGGCGGTGGCGGCAGGCAAGGATTTTATGCCCCTCTGCTGCCGCGACGCATGAATTTTTTTACTTTTTTTTACATACACCGTTTACGCTCTGTTTCCGTTTCGCAACAAGTTCTATTTGTGAAATCAAGCGTATGTTTAAAGCCAATCAGAAACGTTTTCACTTGCTGCCGTTCGCATCTTTCAGGCTGCCTGAAACGGCAATAATCCGCGCACAGCCTTCTTCAATCAGAAAACGCACGTCCGCCCCGCCAACGGCCATCGCATATTCGCGCCCGGGGGTATCTTGGTAGGCCGGGCGCGGGTCTTGGGCGATGCTCTGCTCGACAAGCAGCCTGAAAGATTCCTCCAGCCTGTCGGCGCCGCTTTCAGGCTGCCACTCGACCCGCAGCTGCGGCGGGGCTTCGGCAGCAAAGCCGGCGGCGGCATCGGGGCGGGCTTCGACAAAAGGAATATAGGGTTTGACATCGACCACCGGCGTGCCGTCGAGCAGATCGGCGCCGCTGCATTCGAGAAACACCCGCCCGTTTTCGCAGCCGACAGTTTCGAGTTTCAGCAGCGACAAACCCAAATGGTTCGGCCGGTGCGGGCTGCGGCTGGCGAATACGCCCACTTTTTTGCGGCCGCCCAAACGCGGCGGCCGCACCATCTGCGCCCAGCCTTCGGCCAGCGCGTCGTGAAAGACAAACTGCACCCAGATATAGCCGAAACCTTCCAACCCACGCACGCTGTCGGCGCCAAACTGCGGCGCAAATTCGATGCGGCAGCGCGCGGCAGGCACCAGATGCGACTGGCGCGGGATGCCGAATTTCTGGGTATAGGGGGAACGGACGGTGGCGATGGCTTCGATGGTGTAGGACATGGCTTATAAAGATTAAAGATTCGGCAAGGCAAAACGGCACGGATTTTCGCTTTTCAGGCTGCCTGAAAGCCCACAGAACCGGCAAAACCGGCCGGCGGATTATTTTCAGCCTGCCTGTACTCATCGTGAAGCGGCAAAGCAGCCTGAAAGCCGGAACTTGCCATAAAATTGCCGCTTTTTCGCCGAATTTATCGGAAAATATCGATATTTCCTATACGGAAAAGGCCGGCGCATAGTAGAATCCCTTTACTCCGATGCGCCCGCAGCGTTTGTCCGCTGCCCGACCGGCGTTGAAGAGCTTCCCATCTTTATAGGAAAACGATTATGAAACGTTTGAAATTCTTACCTGCAATCACCGCTTCCGCCCTGGCTCTGATGGCCGCCGGCGCCCAAGCCGGCATGGTTTCCGACGCACACGGCAACGTGGGTTACGACACCGCCGCAGAATGCGACGCCGCCGTCCACAACGGCACCGCCCGCTTCTACCAGTCTGCCACCCACAAAAAACCGCTGCTGCGCAAAGGCGAGCGCAAAGTGGCCACAGCCACCATCCGCGATCTCGGCCCGCAATACGCGCTGGGTGCATGCGATATGGGCGTAGGCCACAAATTCGGCCGCGACGGCGTAGCCCGCGCGCTGCAGGGCAAATACGTACCCTACAGCCCCGATATGCCGGTAAACGTGTACTCCGACGCCAGCGGCCGTGCCGTGCGCGTAAGCATGCAGCAATGCGACAACCGTTTCTCTGACAACGCACCGCGCCCCGTTGCCCCGATGGAACGCCAGCCCGAGCCGGTAGTGGCGCCCGAACCGCAACCGGTAGTCGAGCCGGCACCCGAACCCGCTCCCGAGCCTAAGGCTTCCAGCGGCATCCGTCCCTATGTGTTCGGCACTCTGGGCGCGCTGCAGGACGGCTACAAATACGAAAAGCCGGGTTACACCGAAAGCGAAAGCAACACCCGCACGGCCGGCCAGATCGGTGCCGGTGTCCAGTTCAACAACCTGCTGGGCGCCGAGCTTTACTACCAAGGCGGCGACAAGCACCGTTTTGACGACGGTGACGGCGGCAAAAACAAAGTGCAAAACCACACTTACGGCGGCCGTGTAACCGTTGGTGGCGATATCGGTGAAAAATTCCGCCTGTTCGGTAAAGCCGGTGTGGCCGGTGTCAAACACAAGCTCAAAGATACCGACGGCAACTCTTACAGCTTCAAAACCAAAGCCCGTCCGACTTTGGGTATCGGCGGCCTGTACAAATTCACCGAAAATCTCGGTCTGCGTGCCGACTACGACTACTACTTCCGCAAAAAAGAGCGTGAAGAAAACGGTGAAAAGTTCACTTGGAAAGGCAACCACTACGTTGGTGCCGGTGTCCAATACACCTTCTAAACCGCCATCGGTTTAATGCCGTCAAAGGCAGCCTGAAACTTTCAGGCTGCTTTTTTTGTTTGCATCGGCACGGCATCCAATACTTTCAGGCTGCCTTCAATCAAATCCCGCCCAGCGCCACATATTTGGTTTCCAGATATTCATCCAGCCCGTATTTCGAGCCTTCGCGGCCGAGACCGGACTGCTTGACCCCGCCGAAGGGGGCGGCGGCGTTGGAGATGATGCCGGTGTTCACGCCCACCATGCCGCAGCCGATTGAGTGGTTTCGCACTCTGATATGTATCAACTCAAATCGCCCGCAAACCGAGGCGCAACGCTTCGCGCGGCTTGAGGCCGAAGCCCGCACCGCCTATCAGGCCGCCGCACAGGCCGCCATCGATGCCGCCGCCCGGGCCGTACAGGCACAGCAGGCGGCACAGGCCGCCGTCGGCACGGCACAGGAGGCATCCGCCGCCAAAGCCGCACAGGAAGCGGAAAAGGCATCGTCCGCCGCCAAGCGCGAGGCGCAAAAAACCGAAGAGGCGTGGGTTAAAGCCTTCGAGAAAACAGGCGGCAGTGCGGAGGAGCTGGCCAAAATCAAACAGCCGCTGCGCGATGCCGGCATCGTGGCGGACGAAACGGCGGCCAAAGTCGGCAACATCGGCGGCGAGGCGCAGAAAGCCGCGCAGGCGGTGGAGGCCGCGTTTGCCAAAATCGGCGTGGACGTGGGGCAGGTAACGGACGGCATCAGCCAAAAGGCACGGCAGGCGTTCAAAGACTTTCAGACGGCCTCCGACGAGGCGAAAAAGGCCGGCATCGAACATTCCGCCCTGATACGCGCGGGTTTCGAGCAGATGATGGCCAAACTCGAAAGCCGTCAGGAATTTGCCGCCTTCGAGCGGCAGCTGAAGCAGAGCGGCGACGCGGCCGTCCTGACACGCGAACAGATGCAGCGTTTGAACGACGCGGCGAAAAACGGCGCGGGGGAAGCCAAAACCGCCTACGACAAGCTGGCCGCAAGCATCAAAAACGCCGCTTCCGCCGCCGATTTGCAGCGTGCGGCCGCACAAGCCGAGGAAGCGTTTAAAAACGGCATCATCACCGCCGCCCAATACGACCAGGCCGTCGCACAGGCCAAGGCGCGGACGGACGAACTGGCCGCCGCCTCAGCCGCCGTCGGGCAGCAGGCCGAAACGGGCTACGCGCAAGCATCGCAGGCCGCCGAACGCTACGGCCAAACGGTCAGGCAGGCCGCCGACGGCCACAAAGAGGTCGGACATGCGGCGCAGGCATCCGCCCGAACGGCGGGCGGCGCGTGGGGCAAGATGACCGTCAACGTCCACGACTACCTGAGCATGACGCGCGAACAAATCCGGGCGATGGGCGACGCGATGAAAACCCTCACCCCCTTGGGCAGCATCGGCACGGCGGGAATCAACGGCGGCTTTAAAGAGTGGGCGGCACGGGTTAAAACCTTCAAGGACGGCGTCAGGGAGGCGGAGGCGGCAACCGAGGCACTCAACCTCGCCGTATCGGACGGTACCGTCAACATGGAGATGATTAACCGCGCCACTGCCGCCGCCACCTTGCAATTCGGGCGGCTGGACGATGCCACGCTGGACAAACTCAATGCCGCCGTTGCCGCCGCCCGTGACAAAATGGCCGCCCTCAAAGACGAGGCGGCCGATACTGTGGCACAACTGCAAACCGAACTGGCCCGGTTGCGCGGCGACGGCGAACAGGCCAGGCGGTTGGAAGAAGAGCGCAAACTGCGCGAATTGAACATGAAGCTGGCCGAAGCCGAAGCGCAGGGCAACGGCGAGGCCGCCGCCCGATACCGGCAGGCCGTCTCCCTGCAGCGGCAGATTTACCGCGAACGCGCCGAGCAGGAAGAACAGGCCGAAAAGGCGCGGGCGGAAAACCCGTAGGCCGGCCTTGCCGCCGCCTTCGAGGCCGCGCCGCCGCAAATCGGCATCCCGCTGTCCGACCTGCAACGCCTGATTGAGGCGCGGGACAAACGGGTGGCCGAAGCCGCCGCCGAAAGCGTGATTGCGGGGCTGGAGGCGGCATTCAGGCGCACGGTGTGAAAAGCGCAAAAAAGGCCGTCTGAAAACAAACTTTCAGACGGCCTTTTTTTTATCAAATCAAAGCTCAAACAATTTTCCTGAAAATAAACAGCGGCGTAATACCGTACTCATTAAGACGTCGCCCCATAAGCGTACGCAAATGCAGGAACGCAGTAAAATAAGTAGTATCCATATCCGTCATATACTCAAAAGCCTTTTGGTCCAAATCCTCATTATCGTTTGGCAGGGCATCCAAAATTGCCACTACATGCCACTCGCCCGGAATCGTAACATCATGTTTCAAAGCAAGAGCCGAAGTATTGGGCAGCATATCATCATGTTTAACTGCGCACCAAACCGACTTCTCATCATCAAAAACACGGATTTGCAAAAATTTCGGCAACGCTTCCATCATAGAAGCCACATTTTTTATTTCCGCTTCTTTTTCACGGCGTTTGCGCTTGTGGGCGTCCGTAGAATTGGGCATGGCTGCCAACTCGATTTCCATCGATGGCTTGACCATGCTGTTCATTAAAGACAAATCGACAATCTGCATCCTACCCGAAAACAGCACAATCTGCCCCGTTTTCGCCTGTCCGACATCATCCTGAATCAAGCCGCGCAAATTCAACTCGCGCAAAACACTCAACGGCATATTCTTAGACGTATCAAAACTGTTTTGCCGCGAAGACTTGATATTGCTGCCACTTTCAAAACTTCCGCCCAAGCCCGGCAGGCCGCCCTTGAAATTTTGCTTGTTCTGATCTTCGGAACTGTGCGTAACCACACTCTGCGTCAGCAAGCCGTCCTCATCCAACTGCGCATTATAAAACGCCAATACATCATGATTGAATCATACAGGCAGTTTTCCCTTGCTTCTTGCCGTTCCATTATGGATTTCCTTTTCAATCAAAGCCTTTTTCCGCTCAAATTCAGCCTTGTTGCGGGCAGCGGCGGCAATGCCTTCCGCAATGGCTCTTTTCTCCTGCTCGCCCACCTTATCGCCGAAATACGCCAAAGCAGCCTTATATAGTGATTTCTTAAACATAATTTCCTCCTTGCGGAGTATTTCCAATCAAACAATTCCAGTTTACTTGGTTTTATACCCTCAAACAACCGGAATCCGACATCTGAAACGGGGAAACCCGTCTCGGGCGGCCTTGCTGCATTCCTTCCGCCTGCGGCCGAACTCGCCCGACCCTACCATATCGGCATCGACCGTTACCCTATACACCGCATCATGAGCGACCAAGACTGGCGGCTGCGCCGCAAAGACAACCGCGCCGAAATCACCCTGCCGCAGGATATGCGCTGGACCGATGAGTTTGACTGGACGAAAACCGCCCAGGCCGAACCGCAGCGCACCTTGTCGGGCGGCCTCGTCATCCAACAGGGGATAAAGCAGAACGGCCGCCCGGTCACGTTGGCGGGCGATTGGGTATCCTGACCGCCGCGCTTTTGCACGACATCGGCAAAACCCTGACCGGCCTAACCGTAGAGCTCTTCGAGCATGCCGAAGATGCACAGGGCAGTCCGTGGCTGCCCGATGCAGGCAATATGGCGCAGAACGGCGGCCGCTGGTACCGCGTATCCTTTCCCGAACACAAAGCCCCCTACGCCCTGCATGCCGAACTGGCCTGGACGTTTTTTGCCGCTATTGTTCCCGCCTCGGTGCGCCGCTGGCTGGCTTCCGGTGACCCGAGCCTGCTGCCTGCGCTGAGGCAGTATCTGAGCGGGCAGCACGAAGGCAGTCCGTTTGCCGACATCATCCGCAAGGCCGACATGGCCTCCACCGCCCGCGACCTGAAAAGCGGCTCCCGCCAGCGTTTCGCCACCGCCAGACGCACGCCGCTGATTGAAACCGTGATGGAAACCCTGGTCGAAATGCTCGCCGAGCGCGGCCGCTGGTTCAGCGTCGCATCCTCTGCCGGCGGCGACCTGTTCCGGCAGGGCGGCACGGTGTACATGGTGTCCAAACACGTCCCCGACCGCATCCGCGAGTTTCTGAAACAGACCAAACATCCCGCCGCACCGTCTTTTCCGTCCGACAACCAGCGCGTATTCGACACCCTGCTGGAATACGGCGCGGTGCTTCCCAATCCCGCAGACGAACGCCGTGCCGTTACCGCCGTCGATATCGCTTTTACGCGCAGCGACGGCGAAACGCGCGCCCAGCGTTTCACCATGCTGGCCTTCAAACTGGAAACCCTGTACCCCGACGGAAACTATCCTGCTGAGTTTGCAGGCAGCCTGAACGTCAGCAGCGACCAAAGTCCCGCCCAACATCAGGGCAGCAGCGACACCGAAAAACAGGAAACTGGGGCAGAAAATACCTTGCAGTCGGCGGAATCCGTTATTCCCGCCGACATCCCGCCCCCGCCGCGCAAGCGTTGGGACACTGAGACAGAAAACCATATAGGAAACGAAACTGAGGCAGCGTCGGAACTTCAGACACGATTTATGGCTACTGCTGTCGACTTGTCTGAATACCGCGAAACGCCAAGGCAGCCTGAAAACATACAGAGGCCGTCTGAAAAACCGCCCGCAGGGCAGCCTGAAAATGCAAGCAGTTCCGCCGATACTTCCGGCGGCATTGACGCACTGCTGGCCAAACACGGACTGCTTGACGACGATGAAGAAACTGGGGCAGAAAACGAAATCGCCGCTGCGCAGCAGGCAGCGGCAGCGCAGTCTGAAAGGCCGTCTGAAAATACACAAAAACCGTCTGAAAACACACCCAAAAGGCAGCCTGAAAAGCAGGAAACTGGGGCAGCAAACCGCTCTTCTCCCAAACCGAAAAAATCACAAGCTAACAGCGCGGCCGGTCTGAAAGTGCTGCAAAAGCTGTTTGAAGACGGTGCGGACAGCCTGCCGCAGCAGCAGGATGCCGCCGCCGGACTGGCCGAAATACAGGCGGAACGCACCGCCAAAGCACCGCGCTCGCCGCGTCCGGTCAAGGTACAGAACCCCGATGCCGCCGCACCGCCGCCATTTGTTGTGGAAGAAGTGGACGGGCAGCCTGAAAGACCGTCTGAACACGCTGCAAGGCAGCTTGAAACGGCGCAGGTACTGTCTGAAACACCACCCGACAAGCAGCCTGAAAACGCACAAAGGCCGTCTGAAAACAGCACGGACGGTACGGCTGCCGCCGATGCATTTGAAGATGTCCGCCTGCGCCAACAGCAGGATGGCCGCCATTTCTGGATGTGGCTGGCTGCCGGTCTGGCCGACGGCAGCATTACCGTCAATCAAAGCGGTGCACCGGTACATTTCGTATCGCAGGGTATGCTGTTGGTCTCTCCCGCCATCTTTCGCGACTACGCAGGCGGCGTGTTCAATAAAAACGACGAAAACTGCCCGGGCGTACGGGCGCAGCGCGGTTTTGTCGGTCTGAAACTGCACAAACGCAGCAAGCGCACCGCGTTGTTCAACGTTGAAACCGCCAAGGGCAGCAGAAAGCGGCTGTTCTACTGCTATCTGATTCCCGAAGAAAACCTGCACCACATCATCCGCGCCGACAGCCGCCCGCCGAACAATCCCGACATCACCATCGCCGAAGGCGACCTGCTCGACGCGGGTCTAGCTTCGGACACTGCAAAGGAGGCCTGATATGGGCATTACCATCCGTCCGCCGGAAAACGTCTACCGCAAACCGCACGAACTGGTTTCGTCGGTTTCCTACCTGTCGGCGGCACTGGGCACGGTATTCCTGCCCGTACCGCCCGCCGCCGTCGCATTAAGCGCGCCGGTACTGCTGGCACTGTCCGCCCTGCGCACCAAACAGGGTTTACGTATCCGCCGCTACCGCCGCAACCTGAGCCGGCTGTCGTTCTACGCCATGACGCCGGCACAGATACCGGTATCGGACAAGGCGCTGTTTCTCGGCAAAGGCTTCAAATGGACGCAGACCCACACCCAGCGTCTTTTGATGGCAAGGCTGCCTGAAAACGAAAAACTGCTCGAACCGGGGCGGCTGTACCGTTGGGCAAGGCAGAAAGAAATCAATACCGAAGGCCAATCGTGGCTGACCCGCCGCACTGCGGCACAGGCATGGTGGAACCCTGTTGCACCGCTGCCGCCGGTGGGTGGAAAACCCGAGCTGCACGGCGTGGAGCCTTACGAATCGGATATCTGGTTTCCGTTGGGCGAGCGGGTCGGCCATACCATCGTGCTGGGCACGACCCGTGTCGGCAAAACCCGCTTGGCTGAGATTCTGATCAACCAAGACATTATGCGCGGCGATACGGTCATTACCTTCGACCCGAAAGGCGATGCCGATCTGATGCTGGCCATGTATGCCGCCGCCCGCAAAGCCGGACGGCCGTTTTACATGTTCCATCTCGGGTTCCCCGAACAGTCCTGCCGCTACAACCCGATCGGCGACTTTACCCGCATCACGGAAGTGGCCACCCGTATCGCCAACAACCTGCCCGACGAAGGGCAGTCGGCAGCCTTCCGTGATTTTGTTTGGCGATTTGTCAATGTGCTGGGCAAGATGATGGAAGCCCTGTCGATCAAACCGAGCTACATCCTGATTTACCGCTGTGCGGTCAATGTCGACGATTTGGCGGCACAGTATTTCGTGTCGGTGCTGGATAAGGAATGCCCGGGATGGGCGGAAGAGTTTGAAGATTTCGAACTGTCGAAAGCAGAAGCGCAACAGGTCAGCAAGACCGGGCGCAGTATGGAAGCGGTAAAACTGTCGCAGTTTCTCAAACGCAAAAAACTGAACAATGCCCTGAGTGATGCGGTAGCCGGTATTTTGGGCAACGAACGCAGCTATTTTGAAAAGCTGGTCAGCTCGCTGTATCCGCTGTTGGAAAAACTGACCAGCGGCAAAGTGGTCGAACTGATCAGCCCCGATTTTGAAAATCTGGACGACACCCGCCCGATTATGGACTGGCGCAAAGTGATGGAGCAGAATGCAGTAGTGTATGTCGGACTCGATGCGCTGACTGACGCCGAAGTGGCGGCTGCCGTCGGCAACGCAATGTTCGCCGATCTTACGTCGCTGGCCGGACAGATTTACAAACACGGCCACGGCTACGGCCAGTCCGGCACCACCGGTAAACGCAAAGTCGCCATCCATGCCGACGAGTTCAACGAACTGATCGGCAACGAATTCATCCCCATGCTCAACAAAGCCGGCGGCGCGGGCTACCAAGTTACCGCCTACACCCAGACCTGGTCGGACGTGGAAGCCAAAATCGGCTCCAAAGCCAAGGCCGAACAGATGGGCGGCAACTTCAACACCATGATCATGCTGCGCGTCAAACTTGAATCCACCGCCCAAATGCTAACCTCCCAACTTCCCGACGTGCGTGTGGTAACCGGCACGCTGGTTTCCGGCGCGGGCGACATCGCCAGCCCCGAAGGCTACGAAGATTTTACCAGCAGCAATGAAGACCGTCTGAGCAGTGAAACCGTGCCGACACTGATGCCGGCCGACCTGACCTCGCTGCCCAAAGGCCAGGCTTTCGCCCTTTTGGAAGGCGGCAACCTGTATAAGTTACGCCTGCCGCTGCCCTTACCTGATCCGGACAGCGACGCACCCGACGATCTCGTCAAAATGGCGGAACGGATGCGGGAAACCGTCCGCCTGAGCCGCAAACCGGAAAACGACGAAGAAGAACTGTTTGTCGAAGGACGGCGATATGGCTAAGAAACCCCAACAGGACTTCATGGCCGAATCCTTACTGCTGCGCTTTCTGAGCGCACCGGTCAGATGGCTGAAAATCCTCTGCTTGGCGGTACTGATCTTGTTCGGCAGCTCAATCCTGCTGCAAAGTTACTTCCACCAAAACGACCTGTTGGAACAGGAGCTGACGGCTACCGTCCGTATGGGCAGCCGCAGCCTGTGGCAGCAGTGGGCGCAGCCGGACGGTAGAAACACCGAAAGCAGCGGAACCGGCTTTAACCTGACTGTCAGCCGCACTGTCTATCAGGCACTTTCTACCGTTCTTTACGACTGGATTCCGATCAACTACCTGCTGTCGGCAGAAGCGGACGATCCCGGCTATACCGCCAAAGAACGCTTTCTCGAACCCAACCGTCGTCATCTCGAGCGCTTTGACCAAGCCTTGCGTATCATCTCGCTGAGATTGGGCAACGCCGTATTTTTCGCCATGTTCGCCCTCTATCTGGCCGTTCCCGCGCTGACCGACGGCTTTATCCAACGGCGTATCCGCCAGGAAAACGCCTCGCGCGAAAGCGCGGGCATCTACCATCGGGCAAAATACTGGCGAACCGGCATCTTGTCCGCCGGTCTCCTAGCCTATCTGTCATGGCCGATCGCGACTTCTCCCTTATGGCTGATGCTGCCTGTCGGCGTACTAGAAGCCATGATTTACCTACAAGCGAAGTTTTTGAAAAAATATCTGTAATATCCTTGCGTCAAGTGATAATTTGAGTTAATCTCTGCCTGCCGTGAATTTTCTTGTTGCGGTATTCTCAAATTCTTCAAATCTATTCCTTGAGGGCGAGTATCTAGCCCAACTCACATAAACACGGTTTTCAGACGGCCTCTCTGTTTATTGTCGCTTAATGCTTAATGACGGTGTGCCTGCATACCGGCCGGAGCTTCCGCATCTGCGGCCAGGCCGAAGGTTTCGCGCAGTACGACTTTGTAGAACGCAAAGGCTTCTTTCGCACCCTCAATCGCCTCGGCCTGAGCTTCTTCGCTCAAAGGCAGCGCGTTTAAGAGTTCGACGAAGGCACGCCAGTGTTTGCCGCGTCCGGCAGGGTGCGCCGCCAGGTGGCGCGCGCCTCTTTCTTCGTTGAATTCGAGCTGTTTCGCGTGTTTGAACAGGAAGGCCGCGCCCAGGTTCGAGCCTTCGGCGCAGTAGAGCCAGCCGATGGCTTTGTTGCCGGTTTCGTGCGGCAGCGGTTTATCGTATTCGTAAGGCTGTTCGCCCAAATCGGCCAAATCTTTCACCACGGCATCGTAACGCGCCATGTATTCCAGTTCGGGAATGGCTTTGTTCAATTCGGGGTCTTTGTAGATGTGGTCCACCGCTTTGTGGAACACGGATTGCAGTTTCAAAAACTTGATGTAGTTTTCATTGTTGGCAAAAGGCTCGACCGACATCACTAGATTGTCCACGCTGTCGTGGGTGGTGGTGGTCTGCTCTTTCAGCTTTTTGGCAAAAGTTAATTCGTTGCTCATGGTGTTTCCTTGTGATGGTGTTTTCAGACGGCCGGTGCGGGCAAAGGCCGTCTGAAACGGTTTGAAAAAGATGTATTGCGGCAAAAATTCGGGCTAATAGGAATATTTCGCTGCGAATATGGTGCGGATTATCCCCGACTGCGGCGTTCTCTGCAAATTTTTCTTTACATCAACTTACTCAAATTTCACGTTTTTTTATTATCAGAACAGCGTGGGGCGAGCCGCTCCTGTCAATCCGCACAGGCGGGCGCAGCCGATAAAAAAGAGACGGCGGGTTGCCGTCTCTTTCTGCCGTTTCAGACGGCCTTTTTCTTGCAGACAAGAGGCCGTCTGAAATGTTTGGTTTCGGGTTAGAACTTCCATTCAAGCGATACGGCGTAGTTGCGGCCGGGTGCGCGGTAACGATCCAAGCCTTTGCCTTCGTCGTCCACAGAGTTGGTGGTGCTGTAGCTGTACAGGCCGCGCAGCGAATCCCATGTGGTGTATTTGCGGTTGAACACGTTGTACACACCAGCACGCAGGGTCAGGTTTTTCGAGGGCTTGTAGAAGCCGTACATGTCAAACACAAAGGCGGACTTGTTGAGCCAGGAGTAGTCTTTGACATATTTGGTCAACGGGCCGTTCCAGCGTCCTCCTTCTTTTTTATAAACGGTGTATTGCGCGTCTTTGGCTTTTTTCGCGCCCAGATAAGTCAGGCGGGAGAATACACCCCATTTGTCGCTCGGGCTTTCGTAGTCGATGCCGACGATGGCTTTGAGCGGCTGGGTGGACAAGAGGCTGTTGTCACCTGAGAGCCTGCTTTTCGCGTAACCCAGCGAGCCGAAGAGTTTCCAACCCTCGGGGATGGCAGAAACGGCGTTGTGCACGTTCAGACGGCCTGAAAATTCGAGGCCGCGGATACGGGCTTTGTCGATGTTCTGCATCTGCCAGTAAAGCTGTTGGCGGGTGCGGGTGCAATAGCCGAGCTGCTCGTAATACGGCGGGCAGTTCGGGTCGATTGTGGTGGCGAGGAATTGCTCTTCCGACAGGAAGTTTTTGTAATTGCTCTGATACAGGTTAAAATCCAGCGTGCCTGTTTCGCTGCGGCCTTGCAGGGATACGGTGTGGGTGTTGCTGCGTTCTGCTTTGAGCTGGTGGTTGGGCAGCCATGTACCTGCACCGTGATTGAAGGTGAAATACACTTCCGACGCGCTGGGCACGCGGTAGCCGGAGGTAAAGTCGTAGCCGACGCGCCAAGTTTGGTTAAGCTGCGCGCCCAAGCCTGCGAAGCCGCTCCATCCTTTGTAAGTGCTCGGCGCGGGTACTTCTTTATCGCACGCGCTGCACTCGGCGTTCAATTCCTGCGGTTTCATTTTGGTGTGGTCGTAGCGCACGCCGATGCGGCCGGAGAAGGTGTCGTTCCACTGGATTTGGTCGGAAAGCGAGAAACCGTAATTGGTGGTTTTGACCGGATGCTGGATTGTGTTTGTGGAACGTACGATGCGGCCGCTGAAATAGTAGTCGTCGAGGCTCAGTGTGGAAAACTCGCGCTCGCTGCCGAAGGCTTTAAACGACAGGCGGTGTTGCCCGCCGAGACGGAACGGTTGGCTGTCGAGACGCAGCGTCAGGCGTTTGAAGCGGGTGTCCATACTGCGGTTGAGCACTTCGTCCAATTCTTTTTTGTCCCATTGGCGCGGCCACGGATAAGGTTGGGAATAGTCGTTCGGATATGCGCCTTTATGGTTGCTGACGGCCACTTTGGTTTTCTGATAGTCGAAATCGGTTTTCAGCAGCGACAGAAAACTCGATTCCGGCGTCCACTCGTAAAAAACGTTGGCATTGCGGCGTTTGCTGAAATCGTCAGCCTCGCGCCAGTTGTAGCTGCTCAGGTTGTAGGATTCTTCGATGGTGTAGTTGTGGCCGTGCTGGCCGTTGATTGACGCGCCGACGCGGTGGTTGTCGCCGATGCGGTAGCCGATTTTGGCCAAGAAGCTGTGGTATTTGTGTTTGGACGGATCAGGAATACCGCGTGCCGAACCGCGGATATTCGCTCCGCTGCCCGCGCCTTCCACCGCATAGC
>ERZ772766.1058-NODE-1058-length-15271-cov-4.148725_pt1 | contig 15271 bp, 18 predicted proteins | sample MGYA00511379_ERZ772766 | MGnify/ENA primary metagenome ERZ772766 (study PRJEB29015, sample SAMEA2737895) | human oral metagenome | biome: human oral; feature: human-associated habitat; material: dental | place: China | collected 2116 ...
GTCTTTACTCCCGCCATATCCTTTTTCATTCCTGATATATCATCTTTTACTTGGTAGAGTTGGTATGTATTGGTGTCAATGTTTGCAAGGTGTCTTAATTGCCTTTCTGAAAGGCTCACTAAAGATTGATGCATTTCCTTTATGCCATCAACCGTTTGCTTTTCTAAAGCCGTCATAAGTGTAAAACGCCCATTGAGTTCCTCTCCTGTGTCTTGGCTCAATCCTTTTTCTATTGCTTGACGACCTTGAGCGTTTTCCTTTAGAATATTAAATCCCTCTGTTTTTGCGCTATCTCTGGCTTGTGCAAGAGCATCATAATACTGCTTTGTTTTCGCTCCTGCTTCACGATAGAAACGCCCAAAATCATCTACCCAATTTCCATCTCCTCCTACATCCATGGACTTTTCCATTTCTGTCTCCAATTTCTTGAAAGTGTCTTTAAATACAGACTGGAATATAAGAGAAGCTACCATGTTCTCAACTACTTTATCCATGGTTTCACCCATCTTAACGATAGCATTTTCACCTGCTTTAAAGGCTTCAACCAGTGAATTTTGGATATTAGGAGCTAAATTACCTGCAAACTCTGTTACTATTTCTTTGATTTTGGCACGTGATTTTTCAAGCTCATTCTCTAAATCAATATATTGCTGTAACATTAGTTTAGTTTCCTCATTAACAAGTCCGCTGTTTTTAACGTTTTCAGCTTGTAACTTATTTATTTTCCAAACACCATTAGCAGATTGTTCTAACAACTTAGGGTATGTCTGCAAAAGGTTACCAAAAACATCTTGTGGCTTTTTAGAACCAAAGAATCCTCCTACAAACCCAACAAGTGCTCCAACAGCTGCTCCTATAGGCCCTCCTATCATAGCTCCTGCAACAGCACCTCCTGCTGTTGTTCCTGCAACTCCTCCCCAGTCTGTACGATTTTCAGTGCCTATTTTTACTTGTCCTCGTCGTCGTATTTGTTCCAATTGTTCGCTTTGCACCTTCCCTACTTGTCTGATTGTATCAAATTCGTGTTTTAGTTGCTCAGTTCTGTCCTTTAATAAGAAACTACTATCTAAGTCTTTCTGAATACGTTTTTGCTCAATTAAGGCTAAGTTATAGGCGTTTTGATATCCAATAACAGATGTGTAATATCGCTCCTCTGCCTCTTTTCGTTGTCTCGCTGAATCAGCAATGGAAGATATAAGATTTGAAGCAAAACCCGCTACAGCACCTACTTTATCAGCTGATGAAATATTTCCATTTTTGTACTTATTCATCACTTCCATTAACCCTGTAAACTGACCTGCTATATTTCCAATAGCTGCCCCTAAAGAACTTAAAGATGAATTACCCGTGCTGCTTCCTAATTCCGAAAACGCTTTTGACAACTCTCTAACAGCTTGCGAATATTGATTGATTTCAGATAGTTTCTTTTGGGAAAACATACGCTCTGTATCTTTTATTCTTGAGTTGATACTTTTGCGCATTTCATCACTCATATTTGTTATTAAGAGTAATTTTTTTGCTTCTTTTATAGCTTCTTCTATCTCTTTATTAGATAACTCTCTTAAATCTTCAAAAAGTTTTTTATAGTTGTCTTTTTTAGAGACAAAAGCATCGTCTAATTCGTTTAACTCGTTAGTTTGTTGTTTTTTTAACTCTTCTAATTGTTCATCAGATAATGTTTTATTGAGTTCTTTTAGCTCTTTTTCATGTTTTTGAACAAGAGTTTTACGTTTTTCGGAATACGTTTGGTACTTCTCCAATAGCTCCTTATATACCTGCTCTTGTTGGTAGAGCATATAATCGTGATTGGAGGCTAATAGTTGTTGCTCCTCTGTTTGTAACTTGGCTCTGTGAGCATTGATTTCAGGAGTATCTTCGTTAAAGGCTTGTCCTTTCTTCCACTTTCCCTCTGCCTCTGCTTGTGCTTTCTGCTGCTCGATAAAAGCTGCCATTTGGTCTTCGGTACGACGACGTATTTCCTCCTCTTGCCTATCATAATCAAGCTGAATTATAGCAAGGCGTTTCCGTGCGCCGTCCTCCATTATGTTGATACGAGCCTGCTCTTTCTGAAAAAGAAAATCCTGCTCACGGCGGGCTTCTTCTTGGGCTGCTTTCTTATAGTCAAAAGTAGGAAGTTCAGATTTAGCCTTTGAGGTTTTGGTCTTCTTTGTTTTACCTTCGTTATACTCTTCTTGAAGCTGTTTGTCTATATTCTTTTTTTCTTCCTGTAGATTTTTTAACTCGTCTTTGTCGGCTTGTGTTTGCCCGCTTTTGGATTGTATAGCATTGATTTTGGCAGCTAATTCCCTTTGTTTGGTAAGTAATTCGTTACGTGTATCAATGACTTTATTCCGCTCTTTGTCGAGGTCTATAAGGCCCTGGGACTTACTCATCAAAAGCCCTAAATCAGCATCTGTAAAATTTTCATAGCCTGTAGCAACCACAGCAGGGAGGCTTGTCTTACGAATGTCTTTCTTTTCTCCCTCCTGAAGTAGGTTCTGATTTTTAGCCTGCTTGGCATTGTGCCTACGATTGTACTCCTCGATCATCAACTTACGTTCTTTCACCTTGTCCTCTGCTGATAACTCGGCTAATGTGTCTATTTTATTAAGGGTGCTTTGCCAATTGTACTGCTTACGGGCTTTCTCTATTTGTATATCTACGGATTGGATTTGCTCCTTTATGTTAGCTATCTCAGCAGGGTTAGCAGAGGTACGCAAACTTGATTGAAGTGCTTTCTTTTGCATTTCCAAGCGTTGCATATAGTTCTGATCCATTTTAAGGTCTCTGTCTTTTTGCACTCCATTGAGTTCCTTTAGGGCCTTCGCTATATTCTTGATAAGCTCTTCTTCTGTTTTGTACTTACTGAATATATCAGGATATAAAGATTGTAGTCTTTGGAAAGCCTCTATACGTTTGCCTTTTGATTGATTTTCATCTTTTACTACATCAATGAGTTGTTCATATTCCTCTCGTTCCTTTTGTAATACTCCTTTTTGGCGTTCTTGCTCATCGTTGTATGCTTTTTGTGCCTTCTCGGCAACAGTCATTTCCTTGTTGAACAACACCACGGCCGACACAAGCCCCACTACCGCGGTAGCTACCAATACATAAGGATTGGCTTTCATAGCAGCATTGAGGGCTTTGGTTGCAGCAGTGGCAGCATTGGTAGCAATGGTTTGTATCCCCTTTGCAATAGCATCTTCCTTAGCAGCTACTGCCCAACCTTTGGTAAGGGCAATATTCACCAATACAGCTGTACGATACGCACCATAAGTAGCAATAAGCCCCGCTATTATCTTACCCAAGGTTTGGTAATTCTCTACCAAGAAAGCCACGCTTGAGATAGCCCCCGAAGCGATCCCCTCAGTAGCCTTACCTATCTCATTGAGCATTTGGTCAAAACTATCCCCAAGATTGGATATTTGACCTCCTAAAGACTTACTTTGTTCTGCCATTAGGTTAAAGAATAACCCGCCCTCATTGGTCATATTCTTGATAACAGCTTGTACTTCGGGGAAGCCTATTTTGCCTGCGCTAACCATATCTTTGATTTCGGTTTCGCTCTTGCCTACGACTTTACTCAATTCAGCAATGATAGGAATGCCTGCATTCATAAACTGATAGAGATCATTCGTCATTAGCTTGCCTTGTGCTTTGACTTGCCCATATACGTGAATGAGTTGTCCCATAGGCACTCCTAATCCCGCAGCTACATCACCCATACGACGAAGGGTCTCGGTTACTTCTTCAGCAGGAACCTGAAAGGCAAGCAAGCGCTTAGCCCCTTCAGATACTTCTTGTAGTCCAAAAGGGGTTTTTGCAGCAAGGTCTGTCATTTGTGCCATTAAGGCATTGGCTTTCTCCTTACTCTTTAGCATGGTACCAAAGGCAATTTCAAGCTGTTGGAACTGGGAGCGGACAGCTATCACTTGTTTTATAAAGGCAGAGGCTCCCTGAAAAGTGAAATAAGCAGTTGCCCCTTTGATGAGGTTCTGCCATACTTGCGCCTGCTTCTCTCCCTCTTCTTGGGTTTTCTTGGTTAAGCTCTCAAATTGCTTTTTGATAGCTTCTATATCTTTCTTTATATCGCTTTGGTCTGCTCTTACTTCAAAGAGCAACTTACCTTCATTTTCTTGCATTGTGTGGTCTAATTACTGAAATGATTTTAATTTTGAAAGAAAACCCGCAAAGTCCGTTTGTGTTTCCTTTTTAGGGTCTTCCTTTTTGTCTTTCTTGTCATTATCATACGAGGGTATCACAGAGCTATATAGCATTACGTTGGCATAGCTCATATTTAGCACATACTCAAAGGTTAGCCTATATTGCTTGGCAAAAGAGCCTACTAATCCCCAGATACTGTCGTTTCCACTTCCTTTGTTGGTTTTGTTATCATCATTCCCTTGAGGGAAGTGGAAATGACGAAAAAAGAGCGTATATCCATTTGTGCTAATGCCTTAAAAAAGGCTTCAGATATTTCTGATACTGGGGCTTTGGTGAGTTTTTGAGCTAATACCTCCCCTTGAGTGATATTCTTTTTTCGTTTCCAGAACTGCCAAAAAGGCGGGCGTGCTACTTCTGTGAAGCGGTTGCCTAATATGATAACAGCCACAGCCCATGCTATATTCTCGTAATCTTCCGCCTTATGAACAATAGAGCCAAATATGTGATCATAGTCAATGGTATCGGCGGGTATCTTGCTGATGTACTTTGAAGCCCTTACCAGTGTAATAATAGAGGGCGGAGCGACTTTATACGCTTCGCCCCCAATGATTATTGTGGTTGGTTCTTCAAGTAGTGTTTGTGCTACTTTCTCTTCCATGGGTTACGCTACTTTTTCAATAGAAAAATATCCTTTACCTCCATTGAGCATAGTGATTTCAATTTCTACATCGTAACCACTCTCCTCATTATAGACAAGTGTTCCTGCCATAGTACAGTAGAATATATCTACTTTTTCAGCCCCTGACATCTTAGGGATAATAGATGCTGAAAACTTCTTAGTGGAAACAAAAGACTTGATGATGAGTTTGTCTCCCGATTCTTCAATATCCCAAATTTCGGAAAGTAACGCCTTGTTAGCGTTCTTAACGGTACATTTTACCTTATAGGTAGGTTCTCCTTTCATCTGGTCGATGGTTTTCCCTCCGATAGCTGTCCATTTATACTCCTTACCATCTTCTTTTTCTATAGAAAAACTACCTTCTTTGACAATCCCTAATGTTTTAAGGACTGCACCCATGGCGCCCCCAGCTCCTGGTGCTCCAAACTTGAATTCTACTTCGCCCCAAGCAGTGGCGTTGTTATCTGTATATGCCATAATATAAAAGATTAATTGTTAATGATTAATTGCTTACGGGTGCTACCCGTTAAATGTGTTATACCTAAATTTAATTTTTGCGTTGATGAAAAACTGCTTTATATCCGTTTCCTCAAAGGTCTGTATCATCTGATGAAGCTCTAATCTGTAATTGCGTAGGGCCGTTTTAGCTTCCTCTATGATAGGCATTAAAGCCTGCTCGATAGCATCGCATCGTACGAAATTTTTCCTATACTGATTATCATTGTTCTTTACCAAGGGGACAAAGATATTGATGTTAATTACCCCCGTTTGGTATTGACCATCTAAGCCTGTAAGGAACGATATTACACAATCCTCTTTCTGTGAGTTCAAAGGGCGTACCCCATTGCGGTAAGTTTGCCCATTGATTAGGGGATTTACCTTGTCCTTAAAGTACTTATATAGGTCGGCTTCTATTTGTGAGGCTGTTTTTTTCATTGAGATAATGCTTTTAAGAGTTTCGGTACTTCCCGCTCGGCTAAGAGTTCAGCTGATGTTAGTACATTGTAGTTGCGGGCTTCTACATAGCTTGCGTACTTCATTCCTGCAACCACGACAAGCACAAACCCCTTTGGATATTGAGATATTACCTTATTGATGAATGCTTCACCCTCTTTTTGTCCGCTTTTTCCTCCTTCTGTCCCTTTTTCGGTAGGAGTAAATCCCCCTTTTTCAATAGGCTTTCCGTCTTGTAGTACTACATAGCCTATTGAGGAACGAAGGTTACCCGTTTGGTCTTGATAGCTTCCGTGTTCACGAGCTTCATTGATACACTTTTCACCTACAAAGCGCAGGATACGAACGATTTTCTCTTCGTATTTGGCTATCTTTTCTTGAAGCATACGCTCTATATCTGCGGGGCTGAATTGTGGTGTTATCATACGAATATACGGCAATGGAAATAATCAGTGGAAAAACGAATTACCTGCTTTTCAAGGCGAATATTACCCTCGTTATCTACTACTTGAACCATGGTGCCTGCTGTTATGGTAGGCGTTCCTTTCGGGGCATAGATAGTAGCGGTACAATCAAAGATTTGCCCATCTGTTTTACTTATCTTTTGCCCAGCTCCTGCTATCTCATCACGACATACACCTACTTCCTCCCATGTTATAGGGTTTGTAGGGTAGGTAGGTATGCCGTCTTCATTGATAGTTGGCTGTTGAGACACTTTTTTTCTAAGTAAATAAGGGTATATTTTCATCTTTAAAACATATTGGTAATATCTCTTACAGTGGCTTTTTCCTCTAACAAATTGACCCTACCGAGCTGCTTACAAAGTAAATTGTAAAAGGCTGTAATAGCTGATTTGTCATAAGAGAAAGATAAACCACCCTCAGAAAAGGACACTGGGCGCAATAATAGTTCAGGAATGAGGTTGTAGAAAAACAGCTTTGTTTTTCGTTCGTTATCCTCGTTGAACTCATCTGAAAGCCCCAATCCTACCCGTTGCATTTCTGCAATGAGTAGGGTCGTGGGGTATTCTACATTCCAGAGTTTGAGTTTTTCATCTATGTACGCTTGCGCTGTCATTAGAACTTTGTTTTGATGATGAGTTTACGCCTAGTATCGTTCAATACAGGAGTAGCGAAAGCCGTTGCCTTGGTAGATACCAAAATAGGATCTTGATGTCCAAAGGTATTAACTAAGATGAAGTTATCTTTTACAGACTTACTCATCACGTCGGCAAAGCTCATAGTAAATTCAGGAGTTGTGGTATATTGGGTAGTACCCAATTGAGCAGAGGTAGAGAATAGGATATTTCCTTCTTCCCAACTATTGGCTACGGTTACCTCTCCGTTTTTGCCTTCCACACTTACATAAGACTCCCATACCTTGATAATAGGTAATCCTTTTTCTGCAAGCTCGGCATTGAGTTGATCCAAACGCACATCAGGCAAAATGGTAGTAGCGTTGATAGGAATACCTAACACAAAAGCACGGGTATTTTTGTTCTTCAATACCAGATTAAGAGTAGCACGGCTCATAACCACAACGGCATAGCTATACCCTTTGCCTTTGGCTTCCTCTTGGTATTTTTCAAACTCCTCTACTGGGTTAGCATTGGCATCTTCCGCCCATTTCTTGAGTGCATTTTGTGTTTTCACTTTGAAATCGGCTGTTACATTTGCTGCTCCTCCATTGTTGGTAGCAGTGGTTTTGTATTTCCCTGTGGAAACGAGTTGTTTAGACATCCACTCCAATCGTGCATTGACCCCATCAATACAGAATTGAGGGTCTTCGTATATTTTATTGATAAGTTGTGCCTTGATACCTGCATTGGTAGGATAGGCAGCTAACGAATTACGGAGTTGCTGAATAGTGATAAGATCCTTTTCGTTCAAATCACGAGCGATTTCCACCTTTGGAATTTCTCCCTTGATGTTTTCTACAAACTCACGCCCTTTTCGTGGTGCCTTTGAGCCGATAGCTACAAGGTCTGCCATTATCTTTGCCCCTTCTGCTCCCTCAATACTTGAGAAAGTAAGGTTAGGATTGAACTCCAATGGGAAATACTCACGGTAGCGCAACTCTCCTAATGGATAGGCTTGAATAATAGCGTTCATATTAGCCTGAGAGAACTCAGGAATAATGTTGTTTGCATTGATATTCATCTGCTTTTAGTTTTTAAGGTTATTAAATAAATGAAATACGAGGCAAGGCTGTACGTAGGTATGCCACACCTTCCTTTTCTTTGTCAGGCAGTGCCTCTTTGCGGGCTGTTCCTGCCATTACGACAGCTACCAAAGGAATATCGTCAATAACCACATCGTGAGCGGTAAGCCCTAAGGCTCCTGCGGTATTAGCAGCTGAAAGGGTCTCATTGACAATTTTAAAAGCACCATCGGTGTCAGGCATTACAAGCGTACCCGCGGGGATTACCCCATCGGTAAAGCGTGCCTTGGCTGTGGTAGGGTTTATATATACCCCTCCTGGATAGGTAACATCCAATTGGTCAAATACGACTATTTGGCGACCTGCTTTGTCTGAAATTTTAACTTCGTTCATAGGTTTTACTCTTTTTTGAATTTTTCATTGATATAGGCTTGTACATCAGCTGATACACCGTTAGCATCTGTGCTTCCTCCAAACACATTGCCTGAATGAGAGGAAAGCCCTGTATTGGCTTGGGTCTGTAAAAACGCTTGTTCATCGGCTTTTAGTTCACTAACAAAGGCATCCATTTCGGCATCGTCTTTGAAAGTACGCCCTAAGTGATGCTTGTAGAACGGTTCCGATACCCCCTGCGCTTTGAGTTGGCCGAGGAAACGTTCCTTAGCGGTTTGTTGTTGCTTTTCTGCTTGAAAGGCAGCAATAGTTTCATTTTGTTTTTTTACAGCTTCCAAAAGACCCTTTGCCCACTCTGGCATTTCATCAGGCTTAGGTTCAGTAGGAGGAGTAGGAGGATTTGGATTAGATTTAGCCCTCATTTCTTCAAGTTCTTTCTCTAATTTCTTGCGAGCTTCTTCGGCCTTTGTAAGGCTGGTGCGCCCTTTGTCTGCTACTGATTGCAATAGTTTGACTTCTTCCTCTACACCCTTGACAGCGTTTTCTATTTCCGTATCATCTTTAACCGCAGCCGCTAATCGGGTAGCGATTGCTTTTAAAACTGATTCCTCTAACCCCAAGTGCGCATACTTGGTTTTGAGAGCTTGTAGGATTTTTTCCATAAGATGTACAATTTTTGTTCTACCGCAAAGGTACGCAAGGGCTTGTAAATAAGCGCAATAGTAGTTTGTGTAATGTTTGTATTTTCTTTGTGTTTTTTTTGTTTTTTTACTTATCTTTTCTATTAAGAAAAGTTTAACCACATCAAAGAGTAAAAAAGTAATATATTTTATTGCGCAATAAAAATAAATTCGTATCTTTGCGGTGTCAAAAAGAAAGAAGTATAACAAATAAAATTCAAACAAAATGAGAACTATTACAATTAAAGACATTTATAATGATGTAAGTTACATTAACCCAAGTGTATCTACTATTAGTTCAATAGGTGATTACATAGAAGAGAGTAGCAGGCAGGTTGCTCAATCAGTGAGAAATAGAATCTCAGAATACTTGCCACAAGGCACATTAGCTCATAAGATCATCACTGAGAACTTAAAAGATTTCTTCTCTGATAAGCAACTATGGGTAATAGCATACGAATTACAAAAGAATGAAGCGTATGTAACCAATCTTTCTAATGAGATAGATAGAAGAGAGCAGGCAGCAGAGCGCAAGGCAGCAGCAAGTAAGGCTAAGTTATCAGCCAATAAAGAGGGTAGTCAAGAAGTGCTTGATTTTGTAAGGTCAAACAAGAAGCTGTTAAAAGATTATTATGCTTTTTTAAAGTCTAATAAAAAGTACTCAAAAGAATTTTATTCTAAAAAATTTACCTTTGAAAGCGCAAAAGAATTTATCAATAAAGTATAACAACTAAAATTCAAGAATAATGAAATTAGATTTTTACACAACAAAAAGCTACACTTACATTGTAGCTGGTAATGTTACTTTTAGAAAGAGAGAGCAAGGTTACCCACGAGTTAATGAGGTACCCTTTGAAAGGGTAGATTCTCAGAATTTTATTGAAAAACCATATTTTACAGCATTCGTTGATGTAGATGGTGAAATTACAGATGAAAATCTTAATGAAGCCTACTCTCAATTTTGTGCCTTCTGTAAGAGAAGGCATGAAAAGAATAAAATTCAGAAAGAGCAAGCCAAACAAAGCCTTGAAGCCGATTTTCGTGCGCTTGAAAACGAAATTAAAGAAGGTAAAGTTTTTGAGGCAAATATAGAAAATATTAGAAGAATATTGTTGTATCTCAATTCTATGAATTGGGGGGTATGGCAATTACCTAAGATGACATGTGGGTATAGTGCTCATCAGTACGATTGTGACGGGCATCAAGCATCTACAATAACACTTGACAAGCCTATTGATTATTACGGAGAAAAAGTCAGTAAGTTCAATGTTGGGGGGGGGTAGGTTACATTTGACAAAATATAAATTTGTTTAACAACAAGCCCTCTTAATTGAGGGCTTAAAAAATATATTTATGAATACAGACGACGTTTTTAATCAAAAATATGAGGTTGCCAACATGGTTATACCTAAGTTTTTATTAGCAGAAAATCCTATCGTACCAAATATAGACCTTACCTATATCTACTCTTCTCACTATATGAGCCTAATAATGATTATTGAGGAGAATAGCGAGATTGTACGGCTCAATGACATATATAGAGCCATGCCACAGCAACTATTCGTATATGATGAACTTGAACAATTTAGATTTGTGGTTATTCAGAATAACGTAATAAGCACAGGGGGCATATACGCCCCTATTATATCTGTTGAGCAATTCATAGAGGAGGCGTGGCAATGGTACAAGGCGTATCTTGATTGGGAACTAACACAAATGCAAGGATTATGACAGCACAAGAAAAAGTACTCTATATCATTGAACTATTAGAGTTATCAGATAGGCAGGTTGCTGCTGCTATAGGTAAGGCCTTATCTACTACTACCCATAAAAGGTTACAATTGGGGCGCAACAAATTCACAGATGAAGATTTGCTAAACCTCAAGAATTATTACATAGAGAAGCTCAGGCAGATAGAAAATGTATAATAAAAAAGCCCTCACTACGAGGGCTTACTTATTTACCGAAATAACTTCAATCTCCACAAGAGCAAGGCAATCACCCCTATCAGCAAAGCGCCAATGATAAGGGCAAAGGGAATTGTTCTAACTTCTTTCTGCACCTGCTTAGTGGCTTGTGTATATTGGTTTTGTATCTCGGATTTTTGGCTTATCTTATTGTCTATATAAAGAGTAGTATCAGCTTGTTGCAAGCTCTTAGAAAGGTTATCTATTGTTCTAAGTGTTACCTTTCCGCCCTGTACTCTTATGGTCTCCTTGTCGCCGTCCCTGATACGATAATACACTACTTCCTTGGCGTTACCTACGCTGTCCTTATCACTCTCAAGGGTGATTTCATAGGATTGCGATTGCTGTAGGTCAAAAACGCTTACCTTTTGGACTTTTTCTACGTGTGTAGAGCTGTCTTTTACCTCCTTCCTTTCGCTCCGCTGCTCTTCTCTGTGCTCTGTTTTGTTTAATCTTTTGCCTTTGCAACCAGTCAGTAACAAAAGGGCTAATAGTAAATACAAAATCTTTCTCATACATAACTATTTTACTTTTTCAATTTCTTTAATGAGTGTTTTAAGGCTATCTGCATAGTTCGGAGCAGTGGCATAACCTGCCTTTGCTACTTCTTCAGCGAACTTATAAGGGTCTGTTTTAACCTCCAATGCCTTGGCGTATCGTTTATTCCTAAAAAAGAAGTTAGCATGGTCTGTAAAACATTCTTCAGGGGTATCGTACTTCATAAACCAATCTCGCACTTTATACAAATATTTGCCATCTGTACGCTTGGTTATACTAATCACTTCAGGGAATTTGTCCTTTTCATTAGGGGTATCCAATACCTCCGTCGTTCTTAGGAGTTGCTTTTTCTCATTGGGAGTGCTACTAATAAGGCTCTTAGGTACTTTTATACTAAAGAAATTATTCCCTATAGGACTTTTCCCCCATGCACTCTCCAAACCTGCCTGAGCAAGAATAAAGAGGTGAGAAATACCTGTTTTTCGCTCGCTTTCAAGGGCTACGAGCTTGTAGGTTTTGATAAAATTAAGCTGTGTTTGGTTCATGGTCTTCTGTTTTAGAATTATCACTTTCTTTCATATAATTAGAAATAGTCTTAGCTACTTCCTCTAAGTTATCACGATTGATAAACACTTGTTGAACTGCTTGTCCTGCACGGTCTAATCGAACTTTGTCTTCAGCTTTCTCACGTATCGATTTGATTTCGATAAGACATAAGACTACGGCTATAAAGAATGTACAAAATGGGAATAACCAAATCGAATATTGATAATAGGTTTCTAAAAACCAAGAAAGCATTCCATACATACTATCCACAATAGTACATGCAATCAGGATGTTATAGTATTGTGCCATTTTGCTAATGGTACGCCTATAGCCATAGGAGTTACGCGCAATACCCAAGCGTTTGGCCTTGCGCACACCACTCCAAAGGTCTGCAAATATCATAAGGAGTACAAGAATATAGATACAGAGTAGTATCCAAAGAATTACAAAGATTTTTTCCATTTACTTTCTGTTATTAATTATTTTTAAAATAAGCGGTGAACCACCATATACCCCTTACTTTGAGGTAGTCGAGGTTGCTTTGGTTAGCATAGGCTTCCCTTTCAAAGATGATATTGCGGTAAGCCTTATCCCAATTGCGATAGCGTAAATACTTGAAAAGAAAATCAAGGAAATACCAAATGGCAAAGAGGAGTATCAGGGTCTCTACCTGCTGTCGCAAGTGGATACGTTCGTGATTGATAAGCTCTTTATCGTACTTATCACTATCGTTGCGAACGAAGATGAAAGGACATAGGGTGATTGCCCTATATCCTTTTGGCACGAGATACCTATTTACCCTTATCATTGGCTTTTGGTTTTTCAGTGCTTTCTCCTTTGATAAGGCCTAAACAAACATCATAAATATGTCTGTACAGCTCAATATCCGAGGGTTGAGAGTTGGAGTTGTTTATGTTAAAACTACTCTCGGTTACAGTCCCTTGAATGGGAACACCATAAGGATTATCCACGCCCTTACGAGAGGCTGTGAATGTTATCACGTAAGGGTTTTGTCCTTTCTCAAATTCGTAGGAGTACATCACGATTGTGCCTTGTACTTCTTCTTGCGCATTGATACGCGTTGTTTGTTGAATGATTTGCATATATAAAGTTTTAGAGTTTAATAACTTGGGAATTTGTATTCTTTATCTTTAGAACTATCCCTATATAAAAGCCTGTGTTTTATAGGTGTGTTTTTACCAGCAGGGTATATCCAAAAACCAATATGAAAATATGTAAATACTACAATTTCAAGAACTTTTATTTTGTATTCTTGACTATATTGTCTTTTCCAAACACACATTCCTCCAATATCTATATAACAACCTTGATCATCGTGTGTATCATAAAACCCATACTTTTTACCTATATAATCCGAGTTAATAGTAAATCCTCCAATATTTCCACTGGCTGCATTGATAGTCCCCGTAAAACTCCCACTTGTAGCATTAACCTCTCCTGATATATTCGCCTTAGTAGCATATACGGTTCCGTCTTGTAACACCATAAAAGGGGCAGCATACCTGCCAGCAAACTCACTACCGGCCCAAAAGCGTACCTCATTAGTAGCATTTCCTACCCCAGTGATACCCGCTTGCGTTCCTGTGGTGTTACCTACAATCATCGTACCAGTGGCTACCACATTGCCTGCTATCTGTGTATCGTTAAGGAAAGCTGTCTTTTGGTCAAGTTTGCCGATACGCTCATCAGTTTTAGCCTTATTCTGATTTTCTAAGTCTTCTATTCTTGCGGCGTTTCTTCGGATAATCTCTAAATCGGAGTTGATATTAGCGATTTGGTTTTCCACATCTTCAGGAGCTGGAGACCAGTCGGTTGGTTTGTTGCCTCGTTCGAGCTTTATCCACTCTATGGTGCTATTTACTAAAACAGTATAATTAGGAGTATATATGTCTATCGTTGTGTTATCAGCAGTGTGCCCATACTTTGTTAAGGTCCAGTTGAATGTAGATTGATAGATACTATTACCTTTACTCTCCAATGTTGCTAAATGAACGTATCCATTACTATTATGAACAGAGAATGCTGACTTTCCTACGCCTAACTGGCCTTTAAGTGTTAATGTTACTTGCTCACCCTCTTTTATACTCTCAGTGATACCATACCGAGCCATAAGATAAGCATTATTTGTTATTAGTTGTCGGCTATTACGTAACAAATTCTTACCTCCTACATTCAGTTCATTTACCTTTTGTTCTGCATGGGTTTTAGCAATTTGTAAGTTACGTTCTGCTTGTTGAATGCGTGCTTGTTGTTCTGCTGTGATAGCCAATCCAGCATTACGATTGGCCTCTGCTATAGCTTGCAGCTTAAGCAAGTCCGCTTGTGCTCGTGCGTATGCCTCAGTAGCATTTTTAGCATTAGCGACAGCTTGTTCACGAGTCTGTTTTTCGGTGTCTATCTTGTTTTCTAAATCTTCAGGGGCAGGAGACCAGTCCGTTGATGCGTTTCCTTTCTCAAGTTTAACCCATTCTATAGTACTATTTGTAACTATAGAATAAGGAGTTGTGTATATTTGAATTAATGTGTTATCAGCAGTATGTCCAAAACCAGTTAAAGTCCAGTTGAATGTATATTGATATATGTTATTCCCTTTATATTCTAAATTTCCCAAATGAACATAACCGTTGCTGTTATGGATTGAAAAGTATGTTTTTCCAGCTCCTAACCGCCCCTTAATAGTCATAGTTACTCGTTCTCCTTCTTGCAAGCTCTCTGTAAGTGTATATGTTGCTATAAGATAAGCATTATTTGTAATTAGTTGCTTGCTATTACGTAATAAATTCCTTCCTCCCACTTGTATATTGTCCAACTGCTCATTAGAGTACTGTTTTAACCTATTCTCTAATGAAAACAAATCAGGATTAACAAGTTGCTTGAACTCTAATTTGTTTTCATCAGTGATATTTAGTTTCGCCTTGATTTCTATATGGTCGTCAAAGAGCTGGATATACTGCTCTCCATTCCCTGAGCTAATTTTATTAGTTACCATTTGCCCACCTGTAATCTCAGTAAAGCCATTGAGTTGAGCTATTCCTCGCTCTCCGTCGTACTCAGAATTGACTGTGGCATATAGGAAATGGTAATAGCCTGCTTCTTGCTCTATATCTATCTTGGTTTCGGATAGAACAAATTCGGCTGTCTCTATGGCCTTATTGGCCTTGATGTAGAGGTAATAGCTCTTTGTCTTATCATCTAATCTACCTGATACA